>Ga0302135_10000303_pt1 | contig 29930 bp, 27 predicted proteins | sample CBN3_surface_MG_FD_203119 | JGI IMG/M metagenome (GOLD analysis project Ga0302135, IMG submission 203119) | Marine microbial communities from Western Arctic Ocean, Canada - CBN3_32.1 | ecosystem: Environmental > Aquatic > Marine > Oceanic | place: Canada: Western Arctic Ocean | collected...
GTTGGTGCCGAGTTGCCAGAATTTCTGCATTACTCGAGGGATCTCATCTACCTTTAGCAGCAACATGAATATTGAATAATCAAATTCATGGGTACTTGGCGTAAAGCGACGGTGTCGCACAATACCTTTATAAATAGCGCTTTCTAATCTGCTTGATTTTAGAGGTTCGGATTTCATGGGTGTTTAAAGCTCGAGCCCAAATCGCTCACACACGTCAAGAGCGCTTCGCACTCCATCCTCATGGAAACCGCTGTACCAATAGGCACCGCAGTAGTGGATGCGGTCGGTGCCACATATTTCTTGACGGCGTTGCTGTGCCGCCATAGAGTCCTTGGAGAACACAGGATGCGTGTAGCTAAATTCCTGCAGTATTTTCTGAGGGTTAATCTTGTGCCGTGCATTTAATGAAACCAGGAACGGGCTAGAGCTACTTAGCCCCTGCAAGATATTCATGCAGTAGGTGACCAGAGGCGGCTCATCGGAATTTTCTTCGCCTGTCAGAAAATTCCAGCTTGCCCACGATAATGCTTTACGCGGCATAATCGATTCATCGCTATGCAGGATTACGTCATTATTCTGATAGCCCATTGCCCCCAGGATTAATTCTTCCTTAGTCGTGCGCTGTTGCAGCAAGTTGAGCGCCTGATCACTATGGCAAGCCATGATGACTTGATCAAATTCTTCCACACCTTCCTCGGTTTGTACCCGAACTTGATCTTCGCTGCGCATAACTGTGCGCACAGCGGTGTTCAGCTTGATCCGCCCAGCAAACTCAGCCGTCATAGGTTCGATATAGCTACTTGAACCGCCTTTAAGTACATACCACTGCGGACGGTTCTTGATATCCAGCAATCCATGGTTATGGAAAAATTTAAGAAAAAACTCCAGCGGAAATTTTCCCGCTTGGTCAACACTGCATGACCAGATAGCAGCCACCATGGGTAACAGATAGTTCTCCCTGAAAAGTAAGCTGAATTTATGTTGGCTTACGAATTCATCCAAGGTGATATCAGTGATCATCCCTTGTTCGATTGCCAACTTGCTGATTTTGTTAAATCGAAGTATTTGGCAAAACAGGCTGTAAAAAGAAGGCCGAAAAAAATTCCTGCGCTGCGAAAATAGAGTGCTTAGATTGTGACCGTTGTATTCGAGGTCCATGGAATTATTACGAACGCTAAAGCTCATTTTGGTAGGCTGCATATCTACATTCAGTTTATTCATGAATTTCAGGAAGTTCGGATAGTTTCGATCGTTACAAACAATAAACCCAGTATCGACCTTGAAACTTTGACCATCCAAGGTTACCGGCACCGTATGCGTATGACCTCCGATATAATCACTGGCCTCAAACACAGTCACATCATGCTCTTTGTTGAGCAAATAGGCCGCTGTGAGTCCGGAAATACCGCTACCTATAATTGCTATTTTTTGTGCACACATAGGACGCTAATCTAACTTCAATATTGGCCCGGAGAGTTGTAGCCCAATACCGGAACTACTTCCAGTAATCAGAATCTTCATTGTCCGAGCTGCTGTTTGATTTTTCTAACAACCAGTCCGAGTACTGGCAGTTGCTCATAGACCATAGCACCCATATCAAAATAGTCACGGTGGTAATAAATTCGGCCATTTCGGGTCTTTAGCAGGCTGCCACCTTCGACCCGAATCGTCGCGCCGTTGCGCAATTTTGGGTGCGTGAAGAACATGGTCCAGGACATAAAGATGTTCGAATCGCTAATCAGAGTCTGGTGAAATTTGAAACTACAGCTCTCCAGGTTGCTAAACAGGGATGCAAAATAGTCCATAAGCGGTTTGCGTCCCTGCAGCGCATGCGCCGGATCCTCAAAGTGCACATCTTCGGTGTAAAGGGTCTCGAGTTCGGCCAGATCATCCGTGCCAAGCGACTGATAGGCAGACTTTACGCGATCAGCAATGTACTCTGCACTGGACAGTTCTGATGCTGACGTCAATATGGGGTTCACGCTCATTGTATAACCGTCTCATAAAGTTGGTTCCAATTAACTACGGCGCTTGATAGAGTTTGGATCACATTTCACCTAATTTTGAATAGAAGTGATCCAGATACGCTAGATGCACGTTAATTTGAGGTATGTACAGTGTGATTCGCAACGAGGACTACCCGAATATTAAGCCTACGCCTGATTCTGAGGAACCTGTCGTGGTGGATGCAGAGTTGGCTCTCGATACCAGCAGAGATCCCGATAGCGATGAATATCTGTTGATTGTTACGGGAAATACCCAGGATACAGAGGCCTTCAGCCGTTTGTTTCAACGCTATTCCAGCAAGATCTACGCCATGGGCATGAAGCTTACCCGTAATGAGCAACTATCAAAGGATCTGGTTCAAGAGGCTATGCTGAATGTCTGGCGAAAAGCACGCCTGTACGACCTAGATCGCGGATCAGCGCAGAGCTGGATCTTCACTATGACCAGAAACCGCTGTTTCGATATGTTAAGAAAGATTAAGCGCCAGCCGAATTGCTTAACCGCTGACGACATTTGGCCACGGGAAAGTGGTGCGGAAACCGGGTTTCTTAATGAAGATGCTCTTCATGAGGAAAAAGGAAGTTTGGCAGCCGAGGCTTCAATAATTGCAGGGTACTGCGGAAAGTTACCGAAGCTGCAACAAGATGTTATCGAACAAATTTATATTCTCGATCGCACTCACGAAGAAGCAGCCGCGATTTTAGAGATTCCTTTAGGGACTCTAAAATCCCGTTTGCGATTGGGCATTTCAAGACTAAAACTACTTATTGGGGTTGATCAATGAATACCGATCTAGACTGTCATCCCACGACGGAAATACTTAAGGGGTATGTACAAGGAAGCCTGCCGACAGGCTGGAGTGTGGCTTTATCAGCCCATCTGGAATTATGCCAAAACTGTAAACAACAATATCAAGACTTGGAATCAGATGCAGCTCAATATTGGCCCCATGATTCAACAGATCAAGGGACACAAGAATTTTCCGATCTGGTCGCCAACATCATCAACCAGCCGCAAGGGGATTCATCTGATGTTTCGGTATCTGGGGAATCTCCAATAGCTGAGATTCATATGTTGGACCACAGTTTCACCTTGCCACGAATTCTAGCCAAAGCGGCTAACGAGGGCTTGGTTTGGAAGAAATTGTCGGGAGGTATCAATCAGGCCAAGCTAAATATAGACACAGAAACTCAATGTGAATTTATCTATATGAGCCCAGGCAGTCAGACCCCGATGCACAAGCACCAAGGAAACGAAATAACCCTAGTGCTCGATGGCAGTTTTAGTGACGCATCAGGCACCTATGAGCCTGCTGACTTTATTGTCCGGAGCGGTAAAGATGAGCACCAGCCTATAAGTGAAGAAGGTTGCCTCTGCTTCGCAGTTCTCGACAGCCCTCTGACTTTCACTAAAGGTATCGCTCGCCTTTTTAATCCGGTTAATCGATACAGATTTCGAAACACCATTGTACAGAAACCCTGAGATCACTGTCTCAATTGTTAGCCTTAGCATAGCTGTCTATTGAGAATCCTCGTGTCAAGGGCTCAATTGACTCGAGACTCTTTATGTTCCAATGGTATAATGATCAGTGCTGAGCTCTGCTAAATATTGACCCCATTTATTCTTAATACCCGAATTGGGAAATAATTATTATGAGCACAGTCGCTACTCCACCTATTGGTCTTTTTGGTCTTAATTCGGGTGCCGCACTAGCCACTGTGGTCGGTATATTGGTTGAAGTGCCAGTTATGTTCTCTCTGGTTGCCTTCGCCAATCGAACACAATCAAGCTTTGAACAATGAAGATTGCCTTCATCGTAGGATCAGGACTCAAGCTTTAAAATCAAAAAGCCGAAACCCCATAGCGCAATTTCCAGCACACTTTGATTTCGGACTTTTAGGTTATTGAGGCAAATACTGGGTCAGTATTGAGTTCAATTCAACACGCAAACTTCTTATACAGGTTGCTGGCGATGGTCATTGTCATCGATCTTATGTCCATTTAAACCTGATTCACCAATGGTAATTACTCTCCCAAAACACTCCTGCCCATACTCTCCAACAGGATAACCATCGTCATCCAAATCCACTATAAAAAATTCTCATCATGCCCATTGTTATGAAAAATCGTTACGTTTGCTTCGCCATTTTCTGATTTCCCCTTGGCTGAAAAGGTGCTTAGCGGCAGCAGAATCAGCAGCGCTTAAAATGCCAAGGCTAGTGGAGGCAGAATGCGATTTAATATACGCATAATATTGTCCTCATGTTGAGATTACTGCTAGTTGTGAAGCAGCAATCATCTATTCTCTTCAGTAACTAAAACATACAATCAAATGATCACACTGATAACTTACCGACAAAGTAGAGCTTTGGCGAAGTATTACTCTTCGCCGCCAAGTTCCGCGTAAACTGCACGCAGAAACCTCTCAGGATCCCCGTAGCGGTCATTGTACGCTCTGGCGGGGCTGGCTTCAGCAATCTGATCGTAGGACATACCACGTTCCATCATCTCAGCCACCCGGTCGCTCAACTCGATAGTAATGTCTCTGAAAGCGATGACATCTTCCCGTGTTGAAACTACACCATGACCCGGCACGATTTTGGTATTCGCACCCGAGGCTCCGATCAACAAGCCAAGGCCATCGATTGTCCCCTGAAGAGTGCCGCCATTTTCCCTATCAATGTAAGGCAAAGACGTAGTTCGGAATGCATCACCGGCATGAATAACATCAGAGTCTTTAAAATAGATATAGGTGTCTCCATCGGTGTGCGCCGGGGGTACTTTGAATATGTAAACCTCTTCGCCATTCATGTGAAGGGTCATGGTGTCACTGAAGGTGAGCACAGGTAAGGCGATTTCAGGTAGGCTTTCACGCAGACGAGTCCGAACCTCGTCCCGCGCTAGGATTACCAACCCCATCTTGCCAAGATTTTCGTTACCACCTGTGTGATCGCCATGAACATGCGTGTTAATCACGAAGCGAATCTCACCATCGCTCAATTCCCTGATAGCTGCGAGAATTTTATCGGTAAGAGGAGCAAACTGATCATCAATCATGATCACACCGTCTTCGCCAACAGATATACCAATATTACCGCCAGCACCTTCAAGATAGTAATAGGTGCCGGACACGTGGTGGGCGGTAACTTCAACGTTACTAAAGTCTCGCTGGGCCTGCACTGTTTGCCCGAGGAGCAAGGTGAAAAATGTCAAGACTGAGAGCAGTCTGGAACAACGATTAAGGTCCATCATGGGATTCTCCTAAAATTAATTTAATCGGATAACTCAGAGCATAAAAACTTAATAGCCTCATGTCCACTAACTCCACGCAAGGAATAAATAGTGTAGGTGTTAAAACGCAGTGATTTTGGATACGATCATGCAGAGAATTCATAGCATACTCTAATTAATAATTTTTAACTTGTTAATTTAAATAAATATTTTTATTTTCTCTTCCAGCCTCTTCTTAGCGAGGCGCTTCGATAGTTTGGCGCTGGGCACTCAGACCTTCGATACCAACACGCACAACATCGCCGGGTTTCAAATAGCTTGGTGGGTCCATGCCATCGCCGACACCCGCTGGTGTTCCAGTGAAGATAATGTCGCCTGGATTGAGCGTCATGAATTGACTTAAATGGCTGACGATTTGTTTTACACCAAAAACCATATCGGTGGTATTTCCTTGCTGCCGCATCTCTCCGTTCACTTCAGACCATATAGAGAGATTTTGTACATCTTCAATATTGTCACGGGTTACAAGGTATGGACCAACAGGCGCAAAGGTGTCAGCACTTTTACCCTTGGTAAATTGCCCGCCACGCTCACGCTGAAATGCCCGTTCTGAAACATCATGGCCCACGGTAAAGCCAGCAATATGCTCGAAGACTTCTTCTTCACTTATATATTGCGCTCGGCGCCCAATCACGATGACCAGTTCTGATTCGTAATCCAGCTTATGCCCGCTGCGCGGTTGGATCACGTTGTCGAATGGACCCGTTAGGGCGGAGGTAGCCTTCATGAATACCAGCGGTTCTGTCGGCAGCTCCACGTCCATTTCTGCGGCGTGGTTCACATAGTTAAATCCAATAGCAACAATCTTCCCTATCCCAGCAAGTGGCACTCCAATTCGGGGATTATCGTGTACAACGGGTAATTGGTTCATTGGAATTTGAGCTATCTCTTCAAGCGCCCCATCTGAAAGCTGATCCGGTGTGATGTCTTCGATAAAAGCCGAGAGGTCGTGGATTTGGTTTTGTTCGTCGACAATGCCAGGTTTTTCTTCTCCGACAGGCCCAAATCGTACCAGTCTTATTTCTGCGGCATTCAACAGCCCATTAAAAGTTAGCAGGATACACGCTGCAGCAACGCCGGCAAGTTTATGCTTAAACATTATTAACCTCATTATTGTTGGTCGTGTCATGATATTGAATGATGAGAGTGCAGCCAATAGCTAAATGAATTGAGTCAGAGTAAAAATACAGTAGTTTATATAAGCTCAATTGACAAATTCATAGCACACTTTATAGCACACTTTGATTTCTCAGTTTTAACTCATTGAATTAGCTAAATAACTTGGAATAAACTACGTGCTCAAAAATATATCACAGGTTCTCCGGCAAGTAGCTAAGTTGAAGACGTTCCCATTCCAGTTCAAAAGCCCACATCCTTGTGCTAGCTTGCACATATACATCTATTAGGCAAACCAACGACAACAAAAATGAAAATTTATTCGCACTATCTCTGGTTAATATTTCTTAGTGTGCTTCCCATCGTATCCTTAGCTCATGGTGTAGACGAAAGCACACAGCAATTTCTGATCAATAACGACGGTGTGGCTATTGCCCCCTTCCTCTATATTGGCGCAAAACACATGGTCACTGGCTATGACCATTTACTCTTTCTGGTCGGCGTTATTTTCTTCCTGTATCGAGCCAGGGACGTGCTGATTTACGTTAGCTTCTTTACAATTGGTCATAGTCTCACCCTGCTATTCGGCGTCTATAATGATATTCATGTAAATGCTTTCCTTATTGATGCTGTGATCGGGCTTTCTATCGTCTACAAGGGCTTCGATAATCTGGGTGGTTTTAAACGCCTGACGAGCTATCAACCCAACACCAAAGTTGCCGTATTGGTTTTTGGCTTGTTCCACGGTTTTGGACTAGCAACCAAGTTGCAGGAATTTGAATTTGGTGGCGATGGCTTATTACAGAACCTGCTAGCCTTCAACGTCGGTGTTGAAATAGGGCAGTTTATTGCGCTTAGTTTTGTGCTTATTGCGCTTAGCTTTTGGCGTAACTACGACAGTTATCTCAAGTTTTCAACCGCCAGCAACACCCTGCTGATGAGTGGCGGGGTTATTCTGACCATGTATCAACTTACCGGCTTCTTGATAAGCCCTGGAGCCTGAAATGAGCGAAAAGAATCTCTCTGTGCAATCTTCGCGGACGCTAGTAAAGGCGTTGCTGGTTGCGGTTGTGCTAGCGACAGTGATATTTGTAAGCATCGTGCTGCCGGCCGAATATAATATCGACCCTACGGGAATTGGGGGAAGTTTGGGACTAACTGTGCTAGCGAACTCACAGGCGCAAGTTTTAGGGGTTCCAGATTTATCAGATGATTCTCGCTATCGCGAAGACCAGACTATGGTCGCCATCCCAGCCAATAGCGGGCTTGAGTATAAATTTGCTCTGCAACAATACGGCAAGCTTATCTATGAATGGAGCAGTGGTGACCATGACCTGTATTTTGACTTGCACGGCGAGCCACAAGGCGACACCAACGGCTATTTTGAAAGTTTTGCCTCCGCTAACAGCAATAAAATGACGGGTTCAATCACCGCTCCCTTTACCGGTTCACACGGCTGGTATTGGCGCAATGGAACGGATAAAGATGTCTATGTCCATCTCAAAACCGAGGGCAATTACGAGATAATAGGTCTCAAGTAAATCAATCACCGACCATGCACACTTAAACTGTGCAATATAATGAATACACAAACTTCATTCAGAGCTATTTCTTAGCTTTTTCCACATTTTTTAGCAAAGCACCGAAGGTCCCTGCAGCAGGCTTCGCGGGCTTTCTTCCTGCAGATGATGGAGCCGGCCGGGTCGACTTCTTGGCGGTGCTTGCAGCAGAATCATTGCGTGGACTCTTCGCCTGCACCTCATCGTCGAGCCGCATCGACAGCGCGATGCGCTTACGCTGCAAATCGACTCCCATCACCTTCACTTTCACCACGTCGCCGGTTTTCACCACCGTGTGTGGGTCTTTGACGAATTGATTCGACAATGCGGAAATATGAACCAAGCCATCCTGATGCACGCCAATATCCACGAAGGCGCCAAAGTTGGTCACGTTGGTGATGACACCTTCCAGTCGCATTCCCGCCTCAAGGTCTTTCATCGACTCGATACCTTCTTTGAATTCGGCAGTCTTGAATTCTGGCCTTGGATCACGCCCGGGTTTTTCCAATTCGGCAAGTATGTCGGTGACTGTGGGCAGCCCAAATTTATCGTCGGTATAATCCGCCGGGTTCAGCGCACTTAAAAAACAGCAGTCACCCATCATCTCGGCCACTTTCTTCTTGTTGGCAGAGCAAATCTTTTTGACAACACTATAGGATTCCGGATGGACAGCAGAAGCGTCGAGTGGGTTGTCACTGTTTACGATGCGCAGAAAGCCCGCTGCTTGTTCAAAGCTCTTTGCGCCAAAACGCGGCACTGCTTTTAAATCGCGCCGGTTTCTGAATTCGCCATGTTGATTGCGATACTCAACAATATTGGTGGCGATAGATGGAGAAAGTCCAGAAACTTGTTTAAGCAAAGCAGCGGATGCCATGTTTACATCCACACCCACAGCGTTCACGCAGTCTTCCACAACTGCATCCAGGCTTTGTCCAAGCTTGAACTGACTCACGTCGTGTTGGTACTGACCCACACCGATAGATTTGGGATCTAACTTCACCAGTTCAGCTAGTGGATCTTGTAACCGTCGAGCAATTGAGATCGCACCACGTACGGTCACATCCAGATCAGGGAATTCTTCTCGGGCGATGTCTGATGCGGAATACACCGAGGCGCCAGCTTCATTAACCATCGCCTTGTCGAGCTTTAGTTCCTTGTGTTTCTTTATAAGATCCCCAGCTAGCTTATCGGTTTCTCGCGAAGCCGTGCCATTGCCGATGGCAATCAGTTCAGCCCCATGTTTCTTTGCCAGTTTGGCCAGCACAGAAACGGACTCGTCCCATTGATTTCTTGGTTGATGAGGATATATAGCAGTGTCTTCCAAGAACTTGCCAGTGCGATCGACCACGCAAACCTTTACACCGGTGCGCAGACCCGGATCCAGTCCGAGGGTTACCTTGTTACCCGCTGGCGGTGCTAACAAAATTGCTTTCATGTTTTCGGTGAACACACGAATGGCTTCGTCGTCAGATTGTTCCCGTAGCTGCCCAAGCAAATCGGTTTCCAGACGATAAACAAGTTTGACGCGCCAGGTCCAGGTAACTACTTCGCTTAACCACTTATCTGCAGGGCGGCCTTTGTTCTGGATTCCAAAATGATTTGAAACCATGCCCTCACTGGGGTCGGTGGCACCTGGCTCAACCCTGCAACTGCCTATTTCAACCGACAAGAAGCCTTCCTTGCGTCCGCGGAAAACTGCAAGTGCACGATGGGAAGGTATCTTTTTTAAGCGCTCGCTGTAATCAAAGTAGTCAGTGAACTTTGCGGCATCCGCCTTTTTCTTTTCCACCACACTAGAGCGAAGTTCGCCATTATCCCAAAGGTGATTGCGTAACTTGCCCATCAAGGCAGCATCTTCGCTAAAGCGCTCCATAAGAATTTCTCTAGCGCCGTCCAAGGCACCCTTGATATCCTCAACACCGTCGCCGATAAACCCTGCAGCCTGAGTTTCAGGGAGCAGTCCCGGATCGAAAAATAACTTATCTGCTAAGGGCTCTAGGCCAGCGTCGATAGCAATCATTGCCTTGGTGCGGCGTTTTGGCTTATAAGGTAGGTACAAGTCTTCTAACCCGGCTTTAGTCTCTACGCTACGAATCTGTCTCTCTAATTCTGGTGTCAGCCTTTCCTGTTCGCCAATACTGGCAATAATCGATTCAACTCGTTCGCTCATCTCGCGCAGATACCGAAGTCGCGCCTCCAAGTCGCGCAATTGTAAATCGTCCAGTCCGCCCGTTACTTCTTTGCGGTACCTGGAGATGAAGGGCACAGTAGAGCCTTCATCAAGCAGCTTAATAGCAGCGCTAACCTGTTGGAGTTTGACGTTTAATTCAGTGGCGATTTTTTGAGTGATGATAGGAGATGATGTGTCGGAAGTGTTCATTACAATTCTACATTCTCAAGTGTTTGAAGTGGGTAAATTTGCGAATTAGAGAACTGGGTATTCTACGCATTATTGCGTATCTAAACTAATGAATATCTGAGACCAAAGAGTGCCCTGGGCTAATTCCCGAGCCATTGATATGACCCTCTTGATTCTGCCGACATATAACAAGAAACTCAGCGCTTTTCAAAGACTGCTTTTCTCGGCTTCATAAAAAACCAACCCAAGAGCAGAAAAACCACAAACAAAAACAAGAAGTAAATCGGAAAACTACGTAAAGCATCAATGAAAATTCCATCATGTAGTACCTCCTCCGAGTATTCACCTTCTCCTCGAGCTCGTAGAAAAACCACATAGCTTGTATATAAAAAACTAGCGAACCCCAATCCCAAATTAAGAGCGAGCCCCTTGAAGCTCAATACCGTGGCACGGTGTGCAGAACCCACTTCTTTATTGATATAATAGCTAGATTGAAATTGCACCATTCCCATCATCCCAAAAGCACCAATAGCGAAAAGTACGCCATAGTAAGGAATAGCGAAGCAAAGTCCAATCAGCCCTATTATCAAAATAGAAGACAGCGCTAAAAAGTTAAACAGTGGCGAATGGTTTCCTACCAAATAGCGCGAAAATCTGGCATTGACTATACCCACTAGAGCCATGCCTGCGCCAATGAAGCCAAACCAGCTAACCGGAATATCTATTAGTCGATAGTATTCACTAGCAAGCACCGCAAACTGTCTACCTACACTGTCCAAAGCCAATGCCGCCAAAATAACGAATAGCACAAATCGGTGATTCAGCGTCCATTTGCCAGCCACTAAAATTTGTCTAAATGGATCCAATAATGAAGTTCTTTCTGATTCGTGAGCTTTTAATGTACTACCACTTTCTGTATCAATATCATGAAAACCTAGGGTAGTAATCAGCAAGATTACCGATGTGAATAAAGTAAGGATTACAGGCAATCTGATTATCATATTCTCTGCTAATTGCCATTCCGGATTTAGCCATCCTAAAAATCCATTGACTAGATCCGGATCATAGGCAAATGCACCAAGAATCATTGTTAGAACAAAACCAACTGAAACTACTTGCGTTGTGCGCTCAAGAACCTTCGGCCAATCTTCTTCTCGCCCTAAGGCACTGAGTGAATCATAAGCCAGCGCCTCATCCGCTCCACTTGCCGCCGCTTCTGACAAGCCAGAACAAATCCTATTGCCCAGAAATAAGAGAAACAGCAAGAAAGAAGCACCGATGGGAGCGAAAACTATCAGACTCATTTCGATAACCATAAGTGTTGCAGCTAAAACGACTAAACGTTTTCTACCAACGAGATCAGCCATGGCACCAGAAGGAACTTCTGCGAACACTATTGTCAGAGCCCATACAATATTGAGAATAGCGAACTGCTCTAGGGTTAGGCCGTAATCAAGGAATAGAACGGTAAAGACAGGATAGTAGAAACGTGCTGAATAAAGCAGCCGAAAAACCATGAAACGGCGCACATTAGCTTTTAGTTTTTCACTGCTTATATTCGGTTGAGCCATTTACTAGTTTCTTATCCAAGTTGTCTGCTGTACTACTTGAAATAAAAGGGGCAGAGTAATTTGATTCAGATTTTTACGAAATTTGCAGTACACTGCACTTGCACTCATGCCATGCTTTCCTTTGTGTATTTAACATTCATTGATTTCGATTAGCTTACTATTAGTCATCGGTTGCAACCGCTTTATCATCGTTTTCTGATATAGGTTGAACTTCCTGCGACTGACTATCAACTACCCCCGCTTTTTGCAAACGCTTCTCTTCCTTCTTTTTCTTTTTGGCTATTTCTTTCTGGCGCTTCTCGAAAGCATAATTGGGCTTGGCCATTGGTATTCCCCTTTACATAATTCTAGGATTGGAACCGTTAGAATACGATATTTTTTAACTGATTGCGCTCTGTACTGACAAGTTAATAGTTCGAATCAACAAAAATCCGCTTCAAATCATAATTACATCGCCACGGGATTTCTCCAAGACGCGGAGGCAACCATGGGAAAGCCGGTGGCGCTTGTATATTGAATCTAATGAATCCATGACATAATCATGGCTTAGAGTGAGTGAACTTGTCAGTACCGGTACTCTTTGCGGTCCTCACGTCACTGGTTAGTACAATCAGACCCTAAGGTCTCTTGGAGAAGAAAATGAAAGCGACAAATAATGGCCTATTCTTCATCACCCTCGTCGCCGTCGCCTTGATACAACATTCAATTTTTGCTGAACCTCCGCGTTTTGATGCGCAAATTATAGAGCGCTTCCCAAGTGCGGATGCCTACCAGGCTATAGCCGTGGATACCAACCATTTCTATACCATCAATAATAGGCAGATAAGCCGGCATCTTAAGCACAACGGTGAGTTAGTAGCCCAGTGGGATGAGGCCAGAAAATTGAAATCTCCCTTGATACATTTGGATAGTGGTGTAGTAATAGATGGAGAGCTGATAGCCGTCCACTCGAACTTCCCACGTTGGCCGATGCGCAGCTCAATTGAATTTTTTGACTCAGCAACATTGCAACATAAGCGACACCGCGATTTTGGCGTTTTTTTAGGATCAATGACCTGGCTGGACCGATACGATGGTATCTGGTGGGGTGCTTTCGGCAATTATGATATTGTGCAAGTTGGAATGTTTAAGCCGTATGGCGAAACGCGCAATACTGTCTTGGTCAAGTTTGATACGCAGTTTAATGTGGAGCAGCAGTGGCGACTGCCAGATGAGATTATTGAGCGCATTACACCCATGAGCAATTCCGGTGGTAGTTGGGGCGCTGATGATTTGCTGTATATAACCGGACATGACCACCCAGAAATCTATGTAATGAAGGCTCCAGCAGAGTCTGATGTGTTGAGCTGGATAGCCACTGTTCAAGTACCTGGATTGAACGGGCAGGGCATTGCCTGGGATAGATCGAGTGAGAGCAACGATCTTTGGGCTATTCTACGAGAAAGTCGGCAAGTGCTAAAAATTCGGATGCCGGAAATCAAATTGGATTAAGCATTAGAATAAAATAATTGAGGACGGAGCTTATGAAGACTATTTATGTACTACTTCTATTGATTGTTGCCTTCCAATTCAGCGGAGTTTCTGGTCAGTCCATCTCCACACAAAGTTTTTTCCAGACCGACACCCTTAGCGCTGTGAAAATTTCTCCTGATGGGTCGCGTCTGGCCATGAGCTCAAATGGGGAAACTTCCGACCGCTTACTGGTTTTCCGTACCGACGGCAACGAACTCATTGGACAGACATCGACCAGCGAAGGTCAGGTTATTAAAGAGTTTTATTGGAAGGGAAATGACGAGTTGCTTATAGCTACCTCCCGGCTACAATTCGGCAGAAGTCGTGCATTGCCCACCGGAGAATTGTATGCTTTCCATATTCCCAGCCTTACCGGCAGAGCTATTGCAGGAGCGCAGGCGGGCGAGCAGGCAAGTAATAACTTTGCCCATATTCTGCCATCAAACCCCAATCAAATACTTGTAACAAGGTTTGAATTTTCAGGCCGTAATGCGAGGGGACCGACAAGGGATACCTCCCAACCAATTGGGGCATCACTTACCATACCTGATATCACATCAAGACGTTCTAGCGTCGATATTGATAATGAGACCAGAGGGCCAATGAATGACGGGTCCCTGTACGCTGACAATCAAGGCGTGTTTCGACTCGCTGTTGCCAACGAAGAGGGACGTGATGCAGAAGTGCGTTTTCGCAATACAGCCGATGCTGACTGGGAAAACATAAGCGATCAGTTCAGCCGAACAATCCCTAGCCAAGAGCTGACAATTGAACCGGTTGGCTTCAGCGTTGATAACAACAGTTTCTACTTCTTGACCCATGGGGCAACAACCACCAAGGTATTGATGAAATATGCTGCGGGAACCATTACAACTCTTCTGGAGACTGAAGCTTTCGATATTAATACAGAAGATCTGGTATACGCGATAAACAGTTCTGAGGTGATCGGAGTGAGACTAGCCGGAGACTACACTGAACCGAGCTATTTTTCCCAACATCCGGATGTTGCAACACAGCAGCAACTGGATGCTTTTTTCCCCGGAGAGCGTGTCCAGGTGTTAAACGCCAATACTGAGGGAAACTTGATTGTATTCAGGGTAGACAGCCCTCACCGCATCGGTGATTTCCTCCTTTTCAATACTGAAGAAGAAAACTTAAGCTTGCTAGGACGCAAAAACGACAATCTTGAGCCCGAGCAGATGGCAGACGTGAACGCTTTTGCAATTCGAAATCCCGCCGGTCTGATACTGCATGGATACGCGACCATACCTTCAGGGACAGAACAGCCACTCCCTACGATTGTAATACCCAATGAGCTTCCGGTGGGCACCAGAGTCCTCCCCCAATTCAATCGCCAAACCCAGTTTCTAGCCCATCATGGCTATGCGGTATTGCAGATTAACAGCAGAGGGTCATCCGGATTTGGACTTAATCACCGACTGGCTGGAGATGGCGAGTGGGGAATGGGAATCATAGACGATATTACTCTGGCAGTAAGGTGGGCAGTTCAAAACGGTATCGCTAGCGAGGACAAAATCTGTCTGTTTGGCACTTCCTATGGCGGCTTTGCAGCAGTTGCTTCGGTAATAGATCAGCCAGAGAGATACCAGTGTGCTGCCTCTTATTCGGGTTTCTATGATCTGAATAGCATAAATAGTGACAGGGCTCCTTATTTGCCGGGTCTGAATGGCAGAAGTACCACCCAAGACTCAATGGATTTGGGCCGTGCCGAGCAACGCGAACAATCTCCTTCCAACAACACCGAAGCAATTCAGGTTCCATTGCTTATTGCCCATGGGAAGGAAGATATTCTTACACCTTTCTCACAAGCTGAAAATTTTATCGAGGAACTGGAAAATGCAGAGGTAACTCACGAATTTTTGGTTAAGGACGGAGAAGGACACAAATTCCTAGATCTGGAAAACAGAGTTGAGTTTTTTGACAAGCTGCTGGAATTTCTGGATAGAAATTTAAAATAACCACAACTCAGCAATTGCCCCAAGGATACTAATAAGGTAAAGAAACTTCCTCACTGAATAATTCGGCAGACAGTGTCATACATACAAAGTTATTTAAATACAACTGTACGATTACCGTTAATAATGATTCTGTAGTCGCGAGTAGTTCGCTCAATTGCTCATTGTTTGACAAACTTCAGAACTTCGCGATCACCGACCGACGCACCCCATATCACACCATTGTCATCAACCGAAATACCTTCAGGAAAACTTGTTCCCCCACTCGGACTTGGATCTGGTATAAAGTCGGTGATTGAACCGTCAAGAGTACCTACGTAAATGCCTCGATGCCAACCCGGGTTGTAGCCATATTCACCCTCGTCCGCGCGCGATTCAGAATCAACCACATAGAGCGTATCGTTTTCGATACGTATGCCACTAGGTCGTCCCCAATGAGTCCAGATAGCGAGTAGTTCGCCGTTAGGAGAAAGTACCTGTAACCGATTGTTGGTTCGATCCCCTACATATACCCTACCTTGCGAATCTACGGCCACTGCGTGCGGGCCTTCAAACTGCAGTGGCCCGTAACCTTTCTCACCCCATGCTTCGATGAATTCACCTTCGGCAGTGAGGTGCACAATGCGACGATTTGAGTTTGGATCGATGTGACCATCGACGATATAAAGAGTGCCATCTGGCGCGATTGCAAGGTCAGCGGGTTCGTTAAATTGGCCAGGACCATCACCTCTAATGCCGGGTTGGCCAAGTTCTATGAGTAGTTCGCCGCCTTGACTGAATTTAAAGATTTGATTTCCTTTCTCACCGTCCACTACTCCAGCATCGATCAGCCAAAGATTGTCATCATCATCTATTATAATTCCGTGAGGCCAAACAAACATCCCTGACCCAAAGCTCAATAGTAACTCCCCTTCTGGACTGAACTTTAAAACAGGATCAACATTCGATTCCAGACAAGCTCCGTTATTTCCACCGCAGCGCTCGAATACCCAGATATTACCTTGTGAATCTACATCAATGGCATTGCCTGACCCCATAGCACGGCCATCTGGCATATTCACAATATCGCTGACTATTTCATAGGAATTAGGGTAATCAGGAAGCAAATTGTTCTGCTGCGCAAATGTAGCATTCCAGAACAGAAAAATTGGAGATGCAAACATGATTAACCATTTAGTAGAATTCATTCTCATAATGGGGCCCTCTGTGAGACCGTGTACATAATGCCGATTAGGAATTTTGATATTAGAACGTCCACTTCAAATATGTCAACGATCAAAGGAGCAGAGTAGTTTGATCCATTTATTGATCGGAATGTGCCAGAAACTCATAGTACACTTTCATTTCTTATTTTTAACACACTGATTTAAATAGAGAATAGGTAATACAACCCACTGAAAACCCTCAGGTCAGTGACAAGATTGACAATAATCGACAAGAAATCGCGCTAAGTCCTAATATTTCAATAGACTATGCAATAGCTGGTCGGATAAGCTGTTGGGTTCCGATAGGATTTTAATAAATAAAGTAAAAAATCCCAATCAATAAGTAGTTCAAAAATATTACAGGTGTATAAAATGAAGAAACTAGCAACCCTTTTAGGGCTTATGTCACTCAGCTTGTCCTTTGCGCTCTTCGCAGCGGATGCCCCGGAAACCATTACAGTGGAAAGCTCGGTGTTCGATCATCACGGAACTGTGCCAGAAGAATATTCAGCCTACGGTGACAACAAATCCATCGACCTTACTTGGTCAAACCTGCCTGCAGGTGCGGTGCAGTTGGCCATTATCTGCGATGATCCCAAGGTAGTCGAACTTGGCATGATGCCAACTCCTTTTGTTCACTGGGTTGCCTACAATATTCCTGCTAGCGCCAGCGGTCTTCCTGCCGATCTCACCAAAGATGCAGAAGTCATGGGCGTTGCTGGTCTTAATGGGATGATTAATGGCTTGAATGGAACCCGTCAAGCAGGATACTTTGGTCCCCGACCTCCAGTTAATGGTCAGTTACACTCTTACCACTTTAGAGTCTATGCAATCGATGCCGACCTTGGTTTGGAAACTGGCCTGGGTAGAGATGAGCTATTGGCAGCCATCGACGGGCACGTGCTGGCGACTGGTATGCTAATGGGACATTACGAGCGTAAAGAGCAGTAATTCTCAAGCTAAAGAAGTAGAACGAAATAAGAGCGGGTCGGTCTATGACCCGCTTTTTTTTGCTTTAAATTTGTTATCGCTCTAAGAGCGTTACATCGATATAACCCTGCTTATTAAATGGGTTTCCACCTGTCGTGTACCGACATGTCAAGTCGGGTTTAAAGCTTGCATCGATCCAACAACGAATGACCCGAGATCGATAGAGCTGAAAAAGCCGAGCGCTCTGCTTAAGCTGTTCGACACCTAACCACAACGCTTCACTGATGTAGCCTCTACTGTTTTCTTTCGTTGTATCATTTTCAGTAGAGAAGCCAGTTGGAACAAGTAAAGCTAGTAGCGAACTGGCAAATAATGTTAATTTGGAATACGTAGTCATATTAGATGTCTTTCCAGTTCAGTTGGATTCAGGGCTATTCCCCAACCTGGCGCATCAGAAACAGACAGCATTCCATCGCTAATGCGCTCTGCCGGATTCAGCAGCTCACCACGCCAGTCCGCTTCACCCCACTGGAATTCAAGTATCTCGAAGTTAGGCATGGCCGCACACATGGATACTGACGCCGCAGTGGATACCGGGCCAGATGGGTTGTGAGGTGAAACCGCCACACCGAAACTCTCCGCCATCGTCGCAATCAGGAACAATTCCTGAGCACCACCACAGTGTTTGATATCGGGCATTATAATGTCCACAGCCTGACGCACACACAAGTCACGGAATCCATTCCGGCCAAAGAGAAATTCTCCACCTGCTATCACCTGAGGAATACCGTTCTTTATTATTACAGTTTCTTCCAGCAGAGTAGGTGCTACCGGTTCCTCATACCAGGACAGGGCCGCGCCTTCTAATTGGTTAGCTACCTCTATAGCCAAATCAACGTCGAAAAAGCTGTGCGCATCGATCTTGATGGCTATATCTGAACCCACTGCGTTGCGCATGGCATAAACTGAGGCAATGCCGAGATCGGTTGCGCGAGCTACTTCCTGTGCTGGCGCGTCCAACTCTGGAAAACCATCGAATGGTGCCGCCTTTAATGCCTGAAAACCATCTTCCACCGCTGCAATAGCACTCGCGGCAAACCCCTCCGGAGTACGTTCTATCGTCGCGCGATTAATATTCGCGTACATAGGTAAGCTGTGATGTAACTTTGCACCGAAAAATTGATACACAGGAATCCCCAGCGCCTTTCCGCAAATATCCCATAACGCCTGTTCAATGACACTGAATGCGGTTGCACGGACACGATCACCCGCAATGACTTGCGCAAATCCCTGTTGTCGAAATTGTGCAATTGCGAACGGACTGCGGTCCCGTATCAATTCGAAGAACTCGCTGATTTCCGGGAGAAACGTACGCCGACCCAGTGATGCTTCCCCCAATCCAGTAATTCCCTGATTGGTCTGCAATTGCACCATAATCCAATTGGTTCTGGCGGTCACATTTACAGCGTATACTCGAATGGAAGAAATACGTAACCCGCTAGTTCCGCCCTGCGCAAGTATAGAGTTTGAAGGAAACACCAGAGCAGCAGTGACGGGAATTATTTTCAAGAATTGCCGGCGAGCTATCTTGATAAACCTCTCCCAGAATTAATGACCATAGAATGATTAGAACTTATCTCAGTTAAAGAAAAACTCCAGTTAGCAGACCTTCTCTCACAATTTTTTACAGCTAAGCTGACCTACAGCGGTCAATACTCCACTTGCCTCCGCCTAAACCAGCTAACACCAGCAAGCCCGCCATGATTCCCAGGTTCTTGACGAAATTTTGCGTCTCATGCGCTGTTTGTAACTCACCAGCGGGCAATGTCCAGAAGTCATGCATGACTAAACTTATAACCAGGCTTAAACCCGCGAAAATGAACGCTGCAATTTTCGTCTGATATCCTACTATCAAGGCAGCTCCACCACCTACCTGAATGATGATTGTCAATACCAAAAAAAACGGTACGAAGATCATACCGTGTTCAGCCATGGAATTAGCGGTTCCCCCGAAGTTAAAAACCTTGCTTATTCCTCCTGGTAACAAAAAATAGATACCCAGAAGAACACGCCCAGATGTCACCATGAGTGCTTCCAATTTTTCTTGCATGTCCAGCCCTCTGAAATTTAATCACGCTGATTTCAATCATAAGACAGCATTTAATACTACAGTTCTATTTACTATAACCCCAATGAATAGGGGCAATCACTAACACCAGGAAAAGTCTTCACTGGCATTTTTTAACCAATCAATCAACAATCGTGTTCGAGTAGAGAGATGACGATTCTGCGGTTACAGTGCGTAGATACCTACTTCTGTAAAAGTCGAGTATTCACGAAAAACCCCACTAGTTCACCGGAGTTCAGATAGGCTTCAGCGCTGAAGGCCGGGAACAATGCAATCCCGATACCGCGCAAACATGCTTCCAGTTGCATCTCCGCCATGTTTGCAGCTAAATTTCGATTCAGGGTTTGGATTCCTATCACATGTTTGTTATCACGATAACGCCTTTCTTCTTTTTGCGTGTGCATGTTGCAAACAATTCCAGGGTAATCAGAAAGCTGTCCAACTGATTCTGGTAATCCATATTTCTCTATCAGCTTTTTGTCGGCGCCAACACAGGCAAATTGATGATCCAAATTAGCGCCGAATAATCAAGGAGATCAGAGTATTTTGATTCCAGGGAAACCCATAACACTCTGCAACACGTCATGCCCTTAACAAGATATTAAGTCGTGAGTGCCCCTTCTAGGGTCTAGGCTTCCAGAAGAACACTTCCCACTCGCGGAGCGGTTCGGATCCAGCGTAGAGTGGCTCATCTAGTGTTCTTCCTGAATTGGCGGCCCACTTCTCCATCATGGCGAGTCTATCATCACCGAAAATCTCCGCAGCTTCCATAGCGAACGTCGAGTCACCTATACGTAGCCATCCATCACCACCACGGTCTCGCACGCGCTGCGCCCAGAGCCCTCCGTCCGGACGGGTAGCCGTGATTACCCCATCTAGAGTGCCTACCCACGACAAGTAATTAACGAATGGTGGGAAGCCGCTTTGCTTCATGAGCAAAGGACCCCGAACACTGTCGTTAAACGGTGTGAAGTCATTCGGTGCCGGAGTAGCCATGCCTCCAATGATTACGCCGGGCGTGCGGCCAAGCCCCTGGTTGCTGAGGTAAGGTGCCGTGAACATCCAGCTCAGCACGCCGACCATCAACACCACACCGGTCGCAGTCCCAGCTGTCTTAAGCTTGCTCATTGAGTATCCCCCTATGTTGGTGTCTAGAAAGCACGAACAATATATCCAATCCATACCTTTGTCCAATTCCTGCAAATGTTGGCAAAATCCATATCACAAACTAGGGCATCTCTGTCTTCACTAGCATCACTAGATTAGTGCATAAGCTGGTAAAATCACCATGACACATTGACCGCACTTTATTTAACCCAACCTCTATTTACCCAAATTCTCAGATTTTTAACGTTTTTAACGGTTAATTAACGTTGAATCACTTACCCGTGCGCCCATATCTTAGATATACGGTGCTTTTACAGGAGTTGCCGCGTGAGTAGGGAATACTTAAATTGAAACTTCTTCTGCTTAAATTGCACCTTCACCGATCACTGAGTTCACACGAACAACAGGTTTTCAATGACTTATAGACACGTCGCATTGGCCTTTCTAGTTTCAGCTGCCGCCGGATTTGCTACACAGGAACTATCTGCCCAAACTGCTGAGAACACCACGCGAATCGAAGAAATATTAGTCTGGGGGCGCGCCACCCAGTTGTTAGGAACCGCCGATTCCGCGTCGCAAGGCGTGGTTGGCTACGACGATTTCTCTACTCGTCCTCTCTCCCGTGTAGCTGAATTAGTGGAAGTCGTGCCGGGCATGATTGCCACACAGCATAGTGGACCAGGTAAGGCAAACCAGTACTTTCTGCGGGGCATCAACCTAGATCACGGCTCCGATTTCTCAACCTTTGTCGATGGCATGCCAGTTAACTTTCGAACTCATGGCCATGCGCAAGGCTACATGGACCTTAACTTTATTATCCCTGAGATTATAGAGAGAGTAAATTTCCAAAAAGGGCCCTATTTCGCCGACACTGGCGATTTCTCCCTCGCTGGTTCCTCCGCAATGAAAACCTACGATGTGTTGGATGACGGCTTTTCTGAATTAACTTTTGGCTCTCAAGATGAACTCCGTTTTGTAACAGCCGATTCTTTTTCCCTAGCCGATGGAGATATGCTCTATGCTTTTGAGCACCAACAAACCAATGGCCATTTCGATCTCGATCAGGATGTACGCAAGTATAACGGCTTCCTAAAATATTCAGGGCTTATCGCGGGTTTTCAGAGTCGCATTACATTTACCGGATATGATTCCCAATGGACGTCAACCAATCAGGTGCCACAGCGAGCCGTTGACAATGGCCTGATCTCCCGTTTCGGTTATATCGACCCTGACCTAGGCGGTGAATCTCACCGCTATTCCCTGTCGGGGAATTTCGAGATGGATGACTGGGATCTAGGCATCTACGCCAGCTCCTACTACATGAGCCTGATCAATAATCCAACTTATTTTCTAAATGACCCAATAAACGGCGATGAATTCGAACAGGAAGATGAACGTTGGTTAATTGGCGGCAGTCTACGCCATCGGGTAGACATCGAGTTATTCGGTATGTCAGTAACGCGTACATTTGGTACTGATATTCGCTACGACGATGTTAACGAGCTTAATCTTTTTAACACAATTAGCACACAACGCGTGGGTAGTATTCGAGAGGATGAGGCAGAAGAATTCAGCATCGGCGCTTTTGGTGAATTACAATTTTCGCTCTCCGATCAACTTCGGGCCACCGTTGGCGTACGAGCCGACTACTACGATTTTGAAGTAGGCGCGCTACGACAGGCAAACTCCGGTTCGGGCAATGATTCTCTCTGGCAACCGAATATCGGCCTTGCCTATCGCCTCAATAAAATGATCGAGTTCTATGCTAACTACGGACATGGATTTCATTCCAACGATGTGAGAGCCGCCGTCAACAAAGTTGACCCGATAAGTGGCACTCCAACGGATGCTCAAGATGTTCTGGTAGAAGGCAAAGGAAGCGAATTTGGCTTTCGCTATGATACGTTAAACGGTTTCAATATTTCCTTCTCTGCTTTTGCGTTGGAGATGGACTCGGAACTTGTATTTGTCGGCGATGCGGGAACCACCGAGCCCAGTGATCCCACACGGCGCCGAGGTGTCGAACTAAATTCATTCTATGAGATTTCAGAGGGATTGGTATTCGATTTTTCCGCAGCGAAGACCAGTGGCCATTTTATAGGTTTACCTTCCAATGCGGACAGCATTCCCGACGCCCACGAAGAAGTCCTCGCAGCTGGGCTAACATTTACACGAAGAAATGGGCTCACAGCCAGCATACGGCTTCGGCATTTTAGTGATGCCGCCTTAACCGAGGATGAGACCGTCAGAAAAGACGGTTCAACCCTAGTGCATGCTGGCGCATCTTATAGTTTCGACAATTGGGAGGTTGGTGTGGACATACTAAACCTGCTGGATTCTGAGGATGACGATATTGCCTATTTTTTTGAGTCTCGACTAAAAAACGAAGCGCTAGGTGCGGAAGACACTCACTTCCACCCTTCCAACCCACGGACAATTCGTGTGTTGCTTAAATATAAATTTTGAACACTTCTCACCATCTAAGCTGTCGCTGTAGTTCATTGCAATTTCGACCGCTTTTCTAAAAACCAATTTTCTTCAACGTATGTAAAAATATCTCCACGTTAATTTAAATTCTCAGCTTGATATTCCAATCTTAAGTCGCCCCTGCACAACATGGGCAACCCGCTGTCCCGCTCGTCATTACCGATTCCGCCGCTTTGACATTCTGCTCGGCAGTACGTCTGGTTGCAGCCATACCTGAAGCATTAGCAACAATCATTGGATCGGGTTTGTTTTTAGCCACTTCTTGCCCGAAATAACCTGTGTAAATTTGGTATTGATGTTGTCCAATGTCCGTCGATACGCGAATGGTACTGGCGTTGACGACCTGCACATCGCTGATGGTTGCCCCATCACAGATAACGACGGCGTCCGCGGCATTTGGCAGATTAGTAATTTGCCAGCTAGTAGACCGCCCGGCTGCATCCCTATCCGCAGCATAGGTGCCGATATGCAGCACACCACTGTCTTTATCATTCCATGCTGTGTCTACACCCAGACTCGGGTAGTCTACACCTTCAAGTGTTGGCGCCGTGTATTTATCCATGTGTTTGACTTTGAAGGCATCCGCCCAATTGCCTTCAGCGATTTCAGTAATCATCATCTGGGCGCTGCTCTGACCCCGTGGCCAGGGTTCACCATTATTGAACCACCAGCCAAATTTATCCATGTCCTCACCGAAGAATCTCGGCTCGCTAGCGCGTTCGGCAGCGGCACTTAGCCTGGCGACCGCCGTGTGATCACCTAAAGCCTTAGCTAGCGTTAAACCGCTCGCGGAGGGTCGAATTTCCCGTTTGGGATCTCGCCAACCCTGGGCATTGGCAGCGGAGTCATATATGAGTGTGGCAATTTCAGGAGATTGTGGCAGTAAATAGAATGCAACACCCGTACTTGCACCACCGTTCACCTTAAAGTCTTCAATAGGATCGTAATAACTGGTAGCCCATTCCATCTCATTACTGCTGTTAATACCCATGTAATTATCTTTGGCGAACTCGATCCAGTTTTCGAATACGCCGTGGGAGTTGCTCACTCCCAGTTGATCAGACAAATACATACCCAGACCGGCGGCGCTGTTACATAGAGGCCAGATCTTCGTGTTCTCGCAATGGGCGCCTTCCGGGTGATCTGTATATTGCTGGTGTAGATGTTCCACTATCCGTGGCTGGGTCCATTCGAAATGCTCGTTCTCATAGCCGGCGATTTGCCAGGGCTGTTCCCATTTTTCGTCACCGGACACATATTTGTAAATTCCCAATACCAGATTTAACCAACCGCGAAAAAATAGGTTGCCATCGGCACCGATTGGATCGGGCTGCAAGCCCCATGGTTCAACCCCATTTGCAACCCAACCGGGGAAGTTATAATTACCATGGAGTCGTTCGGGCCAGCCGCGCATCATGACTTCCGGGTAGTTGCCCTGGTCCGGGCTATCTCCAATGAAGGTATTCCAGTCGATAGCAGCCCAGTAGGCCGTATGGCGGGTAGCTAACTCATCCATTATGCGGGTATATACTTCGCGCCAAGCTGGCGTTTGGTCAGCCATCATCAGCACGGGATAGCTGGAATCGGATAAATCGAAACGTGGATAGCTCAAAAAAGGAGCGCTACTGTACTGGTCCCACCAGGGGTGCGGCCCTTTACCGTCGTCGTTAAAGTCTATGGGGCCTCGTTGAACTTTGATTCCCCAAGGAAGCTCTTCGTCACCCTGGTAGCTCCAATCATCGGGAGTCGTAGCTTTCTGCCATATAAATCGCAACCAGCCTTTGGTGCGCTCATTGTGCTTGGGATAAAAGCTAGGAGTGAACCTATGGCTAGCGACAGCCGAAGGACTTGAGCCCATTGATGATGGCGAGCTTGAGCAAGCACTCAAGCTAGCTGCTCCACCAACCACGGCCGCACCTTTGAGGAAATTACGTCGGGATTTTGAGTTTGTATGTGACATGTCTAAGCTTATCCTCAAGATTGTTTCGCCGAGGCTAAATATTGTCATATTTCCGTCCTAATTACACCCATGGGTTAAAGCCCTCCAGTTCCTCAGGCGGGCGGCTTGTTGAGTGAAAGCGCTGGCAGATATGCGGATTGTTCGTTCCCCGAACGTAAATGAGTGAACGGAGTCACTTATTCTTTCTAAGTGATAAAATATACTCTAGCATCGAGCTGCCTCGACAAGTGGACTGGTTTCGACATCGGAAAATTTAAAACCACTACCTACACGAACTGAACAAAGGATTTGATTGTGCCCTCAAGATTGTACTATCAGCTGAAACAGCACTGGCGTGCTTCACTACTCGACTGCGCCACAATCGGCTTATTGCTGCTGGCAGCAAACACCAGCTTCTCTCAAGAACTTGTAGTGGGTCGTGATGCCAATGGCAAGATTTCAATTCAGGCAACGCGGTATGACGGCCCAGTAAGCATAGACGGTAATCTCGATGAGGCGGTGTACCGGGAACTCACACCAATCTCCGATTTCGTTCAACAGATACCAGTCGAAGGCGCAGCAGCCAGCGAGAGGACTGAAGCCTGGGTCTTCTTCGATGACGATAATCTTTACGTTGCTGCGCGCAATTATGAGTCGGTTCCCGAGAGCGAATGGGTTGCCAACGAAATGCGCCGTGACACGAGTCAGTTACGCACCAACGATTCTTTCTCGGTGATGCTCGACACCTATCTCGACCGCCGCAATGGTGCTGCCTTCCTAGTCACACCGATAGGCGGCTTTTCCGATTTCGCTATTTCCAATGAAGGCGACCGCGGTCGCGGCGTAAATTTCGACTGGAATGTCGTGTGGGATTCACGAGTAAGCCGGTTCGATGGCGGCTGGACTGTCGAAATGCAAATCCCGTTTCGTTCACTACGCTATGAACCGGGCTCTGAGCAAACCTGGGGAATCCAATTCAGACGAATCATCCGCCGCCTCAGTGAAGCTTCTTACCTGACAGAGCTGCCGATCTCCGCTGCGCTCGGCAACAGCCTAGTTGCGGGAATGTGGCGTATCTCCGAGGCAGGCATCCTGGAAAATCTCGAAGTGCCGCCGCGCAATTTTAATCTCGAAATAAAACCCTACGGCCTCGGCAACGTGACAACAAACCGTGTCGCAACACCGCCGACTAAAAATGACGCTGAGGGAGAATTTGGTGTCGATATAAAAGTGGGAATCACCAATAATCTTACGGCAGACTTCACCTATAACACCGACTTTGCTCAAGTGGAAGTGGATGAAAGGCAGGTAAACCTGACACGTTTCAACCTCTTCTTTCCCGAGAAGCGGGAGTTTTTTCTGGAAGGTGAGGGTAACTTCGACTTCTCGCAGCCTCGCAATCTCGATATTCCAACCATGTTCTTCAGTCGTAGAATCGGATTAGAGCAGGGACAAATTGTCCCTATCGACGCTGGAGCGCGCGTAACCGGAAAAATCGGCAACTTCGATATCGGCGCTCTCAATATAAACACCGATGGTGATAATTTCTCAAATATCGAGTCCACAGGGTTTTCGGTGCTTAGAGTAAAACGAGACATATTCAGCCGCAGCACCATCGGTGCCATTTTCACCGATCGGTCCGAGTCTCTCGTCGGTGACGGATCGAACCAGTTATACGGCATTGATGGTTCATTCGACTTTCTTGATGACTTCTCTATTGATACCTACCTTGCCAAGACGGACAGCCCCGATCTCAACGGCAAGGACAAAAGTTATATGGCCAACTTCGATTACAACGGCGACCGCTACGGTTTGACATCCGGTTACGTGGTAGTCGAAGACAACTTCAACCCCGAGATCGGTTTCAAGCGGCGCAACAATTTCAAACAGTATTCGGGGTCAGCGCGTTTTAGTCCACGCCCTGCATCCATAGATTGGGTACGTCGCTTCATCTTGCAGGCAGACACCGAGTCCTTCTGGTCAGCAAGCACTGATAAATTGGAAACTCGCAACCACGGACTCAGCTTCACAACCGAATTTGAGAGTAGTGATCAGTTCATTGTGTCCATTAGCGACGAGTTTGAAATGCTTACTCAACCATTTAGCATTGCCAAAGGTATATCCCTGCTGCCTGGGAAATTTGATTTCACAAGCTACGAAACATCCTACAGATTAGGCACACAAAGAAAGATTAGTGGACGACTCTCACTTAGAGTCGGTGATTTCTGGAACGGAGAAAACACCGCAATCGGAATCAGCAGCGGACGTATCGAATTATCGCCGCAACTTTCTCTGGAACCCAGTTATTCGATTAACAAGGTGGAACTTCCAGAAGGCGATTTTAGAACTGAACTTGGTAAACTGCGCGTTACCTACACCTTGTCACCACGGATGTACGTCGGCGGCCTAGTTCAATACGATTCAAATGCAAAGTCTTTCAGCACCAACTTCCGGTTCCGCTGGGAGTGGGCGCCAGGCAGCGAACTCTTCGTGGTCTACAGTGACGACCGGGACACCAGTCCATTCGGCGATCCCAACAGCTTCGAATTGCGCAACCGTGGGCTGGCAATTAAATTTAATCGATTATTCCAGATATAATCCTACAGCCTGACTTTTTTAGACAGACTGTGTGGGGCAGGACGCTACTGCATGACAACGAACGTCTAGACTCAAATCAAAATAGCTTTTATTATGACAATAAACACCATTGGGTAACGCTATGACTATTAATAAACACCTTCGTATTGGAAGTTCCACTGCTATTTTAATTCTTGCTATAGCCAGTTGCTTTTCCTTAATGTCCTTACATGCTGCAGAAAGCGAAACCTTACCCCTAGCAATCAATCTCGATAATGTGCCATGGGGGCAGGTTGGTGGCGGCAATGGCTCACCTTTGGGACTGCGCACTGCACGCCAAGGTGTTGACCCCGAAACTGGAGGTGTTACTTATTACGCGATGTTTCCCGCCGGCACCCATTTCGACTTGCACTGGCATACTCACGATGAGTTTGTTTCCGTGCAAAAAGGGTCGGTGGTACTGGAGTTGGGTGACGAAACTTTCACCCTTAACGCCGGGGCCTACATTGTCATTCCGGGCAAGATGAATCACTCATGGGATGTGCCTGAGCAGGGAGAGGTGGTCATATTAGTGAGACGTGCCGGACCTGCTGATCGTACTTATGTTGAGCCACATTAAGAAAATGTTGCACCCTGCAAGGGGCTACGCATTCGAAGCACACTAAGCAGACAGTGGCTTAACCACGCTTAATTCCTGATGAACTTCTGAGTTCGACGACCGCCCCCCACCTCGGCAGTGTATACATTTCCCTGGGAATCTACGGCGACGTTGTGCAGAAACACAAACTGACCGGCATAGCGGCCAATTCGTCCGAAACTAGTCCTTTCCTCCAACGCCTGTCGATCGAATATCCGTATCTTCCCATTGCCAGCATCAGCCACATACAGATATTGTTGTTCTGGGTCCGGTGAGAAAGCTATGGAGAATGCCGTGCCGAGCAATCTTGTGGCACGTTCGATAAAAATTTCGCGCACAAAGCTGCCATCTAATTCGAACACCTGGACTCGGTTGTTGCGCCGATCTGCAACGTAGACACTCCCATCAGCAGCTACGCGGATGCCGTGCACTGTATTGAACTGTTGCGCAGCCGGACCCTCGTATTGTGGTGTGTTGGATGCCTCGTCGTCGGGCGGGTTTCCATAGGCTCCCCACATGCGCTTGAATGCTCCGGTGGTGGCGTCAAAAACAGCTACGCGACGATTCACGTAGCCGTCTGCGACGAACAGCTCGTTGGTCGCCGGGTGCACATACATGTCGGCAGCGTTGTTGAGATTATCAGTGTCCTGGCTCCCCTGACTGGCTCCTCGACGGCCTATCTGCAAAAGGAAGGTCCCGTCACGGCTAAACTTGAGCAACTGATTCTCAGTTCGGTCTCGAAGGCGCGGGCCACCTGCCGATGAGACCCAGACATTGCCGTTGTAGTCGACATGAATTCCATGTTCGTCCGCCGGCCACTCATAGCCATCTCCGGGTCCACCCCAACCCTGCACGTATTCGCCCTCGGCTGTGAACTCCATTACAGGAGGTGCGGGCCGACAACACAAGGCTTCGGGATTATCCGCTTCCTCATCGCTTCCCAGAGACCAGGGTCGTTGCACAATCCATACATGATCGCGCGAGTCCACAGCGACACCCGCTACTTGACCAAGAGTCCATTGGTCCGGCATATGAGGCCAGAACGGGTCAACCTGATAGGTGGGTGTGGTTGACGTCTGCGCTACCGCGACTCCCCGCAGATCGCGCTCGAACATGACCGACGCTATAATCGCAATTATTAAGACTGCGGCTACCGAAACACCTTGCATCGTTTCTCCCCAAATTAGTTTTTTCAATCACCACGGGCGCGACAAGCACACCAACCTGCCCCGCATATCGATTCAAGTGGGCCGCTTGCCTTATTTATTGATTGTTAATCGCCTGCTTTGTTTGCGGCAAATCGCTGATATCGAGTCTTTCTGGTCATTTCTCTTACAGCTCTTGATCCTCTGGAATTATTCCCATTTTTCTGGCTCTTTTTTCCCAGTTTTTCCTAGCCAGTACTTGCATATCTTCCGTGTTATCTGATTCATCCACTATCTCCAGACCAAGAAGCGTCTCGATAATATCTTCCATGGTGACAATGCCTTCCATCCCCCCGAATTCATCAACAACAAGTGCCATGTGTT
>Ga0302135_10000306_pt1 | contig 29894 bp, 22 predicted proteins | sample CBN3_surface_MG_FD_203119 | JGI IMG/M metagenome (GOLD analysis project Ga0302135, IMG submission 203119) | Marine microbial communities from Western Arctic Ocean, Canada - CBN3_32.1 | ecosystem: Environmental > Aquatic > Marine > Oceanic | place: Canada: Western Arctic Ocean | collected...
TTCACGCGAAAAGCGCGAACAGTGCCCGCGTTAGCGGTCACGCTGCCGGATATCACGCCGCCCGCGCCGGAATTCTGGGCGCGTCCGGTCGCAACCCCCACGCCGATCAGAATGCTCAAGCCCAAACAAATGGTTTTCATAGTGATCCCCTTCGACCCCGCCACTATAGCGATCTTCACCGGGGCGCCCCGGTGCGATTGGGCGGGTGATACCTAGAGAGGCCTCCCCACCAGGACGCGCGCGAACCGAGCCGCAGAGGCGATGAGAATGACTCACAGATGCGAGCAGTCAATGGTAAACGTCCCCCCGCATTCGACGATGGATGTATCCTGGCGAACCGCGTTGCTCCTCGGTCGAATAGATTCGAAATTCTCCCTCGTCTCGGTGCAACACGAGACTTTCACCACGGACTGCTAGTCTAGGTGTCCCCGCTCTGCGTCACCCATCTCCACGCCGCCAGACGGGAAATACTCAGACCAGCGCTCAGACACCGTCGCGGCCACGTCCTCGCGGCAGGTCAACTCCTTCGGAAAATCTGGTTTGAGACGGGCGTCGATGACGACTGGCAAGCGGTACACGATGTGGTTGCGAACCACTTCCCGGCCGGCGGCATGGATGTCGGCTGCCGGCTCGAAGCGCGTGAAGGTGGTCCAGAGAAAGTTCATCGCACTGGCCGTCGCGCGTGCTGGTTCGTCGGTGACGACGACCAGCGGCCACGCGGAGAACGCCGGTGCCGCCGCGATCCGCTCCGCCGCATCAGGATCGGTCGCGTAGGGCGGAGCGCCCACGACGAGGCACCCGCCACAGAAGACGCGGACGTCGGTCACACCCAGCGGCGGCGTGCCGGTGAACGTACGTGGAAGTTCACGCACCGGGTCGCCAAGACCGAGCCACACGCCCTTCGAGCCCTGGTTAACGGCCGGACCGGTGTAGTCCAACGTATCCATCGAGAGGTTCGCGAACACGTAGAGGTCCGTTTCTGGATGGGTTCGGGCGAGCACGTGCTCGAGCGTGGCTCGGAAGTCCTGCAGGTCGACGTGCCGATCGGTCACAAGGAGGAACTTAGTGAGCGAGAGCTGGCCCTCACCGAGAATCCGGAACGCGCTCGCCATGGCTTCGCGCCCATACCGTTCTTTCACCACGGCGGCGGCCAGCGAGTGATACCCCGTCTCCCCGTAGGACCAGATCCGATCGACGGCCGGCATCACCAGTGGGAAGAGCGGCGAGAGCAACTCCTGGAGCAGGTCGCCGATGAAGAAATCCTCCTGCCGGGGCTTCCCCACTACCGTCGCCGGATAGATCGCGTCGGCACGATGCGCCATCCGACTCACATTGAAGACCGGATAGTCGTGCTGCAACGAGTAGTACCCGTAGTGATCACCGAAGGGTCCTTCCGGCCGCCGCGCGCGCGGAGGCACCTCGCCCATCAACGCAAACTCGGCCGTGCTGACGAGCGGATGTGGCCCCACGCCCTCAATTCTGGGGATGCGTTCACCGGCAATCAGCGATGCGAGCATCAGTTCGGGAATGTTTTCTGGAAGCGGCGCTACCGCGGCGAGTAGAAGCGCAGGGGGGCCGCCGAGGAACACTGTCGCAGGCAGGCTCGAGCCGCGCGCCTCGGCCAACGCGTAGTGAAAGCCGCCGCCTTTGCCAATCTGCCAGTGCATCCCCGTGGTGCGGGCGTCATGCACCTGCATCCGATACATACCGAGGTTGTGGCCCGGACGGTCTGGGTGTGTCGTGTACACGAGCGGAAGCGTGATGAATGGCCCACCGTCCTCCGGCCAGCAGGTGAGCGCCGGAAGGCGGTCGAGTTGCACACTGGCCGTGACGTGATCGAGCACCGGCCCATGCGTGGCGCGGCGTGTGCCTACCTTCAGAAGGTCCAGCGCAATGTCGCGGGCGCCCCACAGCGCCGAAGGCGTCGGAGGCATCAGGGTCTCGGCCAGGTCTACCAGCCGCCGGACAAGCCGGTGCGGCCGGTCTCCGAAGGCTAGTTCCGCCCGGCGCGATGTGCCAAGCAAGTTGGTCACGAGGCGAAAGTCGGAGCCGATGGGATGGGTAAAGAGTAATGCCGGCCCGCCGGCGGCCACCACGCGTCGGTGGATCTCGGCCACCTCGAGGTGCGGGTCAACCGGCGCCTCTATCGTGACGAGGTCGTTGTCGGCGCGCAGGCGGTCGAGGAACGCACGGAGATCTGGAAACGACACGGCGTGAACGATTCAATCACGAATCCGCTGGCACGGCCACGACCGATCCGAACTATTAAGGAGACAGGGGAGCTTTTCGGAGTCCCTCACGTCGCCGGGGCGATCCCTGAGTCTTCCGGTGGATTCAACACCATCTTCATGAAGATGGTGAAAGAGAAGGCCGATTATCTCGACATCTCTCTCCCAGACATGATCAGTCGTCTTCGGTCTGGCGATGCGGAACTACTGGGGGTCGTGCTGTCCACCGGAGTAGGGGCCGAGGCGTATCGACAATGGGAGGCTCGGGAGAAAGCCCCGCCTGTTGACGGTGGCGCTTAGCGTCCTCCGCGATCTGCTTGGACTTCCACGCCCTGAACTTGTTCCAGACCTCTCTGTCAGCGAACCGTTGACGGTCGGCGTCATGGGCGGACTGTCGCGACGTAGGAGCATTTGACATCTCCGCGAGCCTAGCACCGGCTATCTTGTCAGCTTCCGGTATTTGATCCGATGCGGGGTGTCGGCCTCCGCGCCGAGACGACGGTGCCGGTCGGCCTCGTAGTCCTGGTAGTTACCCTCGAACCAGACCGCCTTGCTGTCACCCTCGAACGCCAGCATGTGCGTCGCGATCCGGTCGAGGAACCAGCGATCGTGGCTGATGACGACGGCGCAACCGCCGAAGTTCAGCAGCGCCTCTTCCAGCGCGCGGAGCGTGTCGACGTCGAGATCGTTGGTCGGCTCGTCGAGTAGCAGCAAGTTCGATCCGCGGCGAAGCAGCTTCGCCAGCTGCAGGCGGTTCCGCTCACCGCCCGAGAGCGACCCCACCTTGCGCTGCTGCTGGGCACCCTTGAAGTTGAACCACGACACGTAGGCGCGCGACGCCACTGTGCGCTTACCGACAAGCAGTTCATCCTCGCCGCCGGAGACTTCCTCCCATACCGACTTGTCAGGGTTCAGGCTGTCGCGCCCCTGGTCCACGTAGCCGAGCTCGACCGTCTCGCCGAGCCGAAGCGTACCCGCGTCAGGCGTCTCGCTTCCCATGATCATCCGGAAGAGCGTGGTCTTCCCGGCGCCATTGGGGCCGATCACGCCGACAATCCCGCCGCGCGGCAACGTGAAGTTGAGGTCGTCGATGAGCAACTGATCGCCGAAGGCCTTCCGTAATCCACGCGCCTCGACAACGACGTCCCCCAGCCTGGGCCCCGGCGGGATGAAGATCTCGACTTGATCGATCTTCGCCGAGGTGTCTTCGGACAGCAGTTGCTCGTACGCGTTGAGCCGCGCCTTGCCCTTGGCCTGTCTGGCGCGTGGTGCCATGCGAATCCACTCGAGTTCACGCAGCAATGTTTTCTGTCGCTTGCTCTCGGACTTCTCCTCTTGCGCGAGGCGACCCTGCTTTTGCTCGAGCCAGGATGAGTAGTTACCCTTCCACGGGATACCGGAGCCACGGTCAAGCTCCAGGATCCACTCGGCGGCATTGTCGAGGAAATACCGGTCGTGGGTCACGGCGACGACCGTGCCCTTGTACTCCTTAAGGAACCGTTCGAGCCACGCCACGGACTCCGCGTCGAGGTGGTTCGTGGGCTCGTCGAGCAACAGCAGATCGGGCGACTGGAGAAGCAGCCGGCAGAGGGCCACTCGGCGTCGCTCGCCGCCGGATAGGGTGGCGACATCAGCGTCGGGCGGCGGGCATCGCAAGGCGTCCATTGCGACCTCAAGCTGCGAGTCAATGTCCCACGCGTTGACCGCGTCGATCCTGTCCTGGAGGCGTCCCTGTTCCTCCATCACCTTGTCCATCTGCGCGGGCGGCAGGTCCTCGCCGAGCTTCATGTTCATCTCGTCGTAGCGGTCGAGCAGCGCCTTGATTTCGGCGACGCCCTCCTCCACGTTCCCCTTGACGTCCTTGGACGGATCCAGCGTGGGCTCCTGGTGCAGGATGCCAACGCTGATGCCGTCGGCCCCAAACGCCTCGCCGATGAACTCGGTGTCCTCGCCCGCCATGATCCGCAGCAGCGAACTCTTGCCGGACCCGTTCAGCCCGAGGACGCCGATTTTGGCGCCCGGAAGGAACGAGAGCCAGATATCGTTGAGTACGCGGGCGTCAGGGGGATGCACCTTCCCGAGCCCCTTCATCGTGTAGATGTATTGCATGAAATGGTTAACAGATCGAGAGCCTGATTATATCGCGCAACCCTGAGCGCCCCTGACACCGCGGCCGCCAGACGGTCGCCGTCTGGCGTGCCTAAGGGGATCCCTAGTTCGCTCGGCCGATTGGCCGGGACCAAAGCTGCGCATCCCTGCGGGCTCCGGGTATTTCGCACCGCGCTGAGGCGAATACCGCATCGCCCGTATCGCGTTGAGGGCGTCGAATCGCGTCACTGCGGATGCGCCGAATCTCTCGAAAGGCCTGTTCCCCGTCGAAGTGGGACATGGTCATGTCGAGCAGCACGAGCCGGATCTGGTCCTACTCGGCGCGGAACACCTCCACCCCGACCCGTCCATTAACTGCCGGTCAGGACCGTGAAGCCCATCGCCTCCAGCGCCGCGCGAACGCAACCGGCCAGTTCCTCGCTGTAGGGCATCGGTCGTACGTGTCCGATCCTGGCTCGGAGGCCCACATCACTTCTCGGGCAGCAATGTGACCTGCGTGTAGCGACTCTCCGGGAAATATTTGTTGAAGGCGGCGTGGACGTTTGCGACGGTCAGCGACTCTGTGCGCTGGGGGCGGCGGATGATGCTCTCGACGTCCCAGCCCAGGCTGTGCACCGTCCGCATCGAGCCCATCCAGTAGCCGTTGTTACGAACGGACGTTTCGAGCGTCCGTTTCTCGATTTCCTTGACCTTCTGGAGATCCTCCGCCGACGGCCCATGCTCCTTCAGGCGAGCGACCTCCTTCATCACTGCCGCCACGAGCGTGTCCACCGTGTTCGGCGCGCTGCCGAACACGACCTGCACAGTCCCGTAGCCAGGCACCGGCTGCATGTCCGAGGAGGTGACATTTACGCCATAGGTCCCACCCATCTCCTCTCGAATAATGTCGGTCAGTCGCATCTCGAGCACGGTCGTCGCGGCACGCAGTCGATGCATCTCCATTTCGTCGAGTCCGGTGTCGGCGAAGAACGAGACCACCGTCTGAGCCTTCGGCTCCTGGCCCTTGTACACAGTCTCCTTGCGCACCTCGACTGGAAACCGCACCATCATGTCCGCCACCTTCGAGGTCGCCACACCCTTCGACGGCAGGGACCCGATGTAACGAGCCACCAGCGGTGATGCCTCGTCGATGGTAAAGGCTCCCGTGAAAAAGAATGTGAAGTCCGCCACATTCGCGAAGCGATTCTTGTAGAACGCCTCCATTACCTCCGGACGCAGCATCGCCACGTCCGCCGCCCGAAATGGCTTCGAACTGTAGTGGTCCATCGAGTTGACCGACCCGAGTTTCTCACCGAAGGCCGTTCCCGGGTTCTGTTCGCGGTTGGCCAGCGCGGCTTGCAGGCGAGAGCGCAGCAAGGTGAAGGCCTCGGCTGTGAAGTTGGGCGCGGTTACGCCGAGGTAGAGCAACTGCAACGCCGTTTCGAGGTCCTTCGTGGACGACGCACCCGAGATGCCGTGCGTGTAGGCAGACACGTACGCGGACGCCACGGCCGACCGGCCGGCCAGCATCTTCCCCAGGTCCACCGGCGTGAAGCCGCTCATACCAGCCGTCTGGACGAAATTCGTCGCGAGGCTCGCATCCTGATACTGCTGCGGCGACGCGAGCGATAGTCCACCCATCGCGTACGATGTGAAGACAATCTCGTCCTTCTTGAAGTCCGTCGGCTTCAGCCACACCTCGACGCCGTTCGACAGCGTGAGCACCGTGACACCGAGCGCCTCGATTCGGCGGCTGCTCCTGACCATGCCCGGTTCAGGCTTGCGCTCCATCAGCTCGCGAGTACCGGTGCCGTCGTCCCACACCGCAAGATCGCCCAGGTAGGCGGAACGAAGGGCCCCGGACAGCTCAACGTCTGAAGGAACCGACACGTTCGGCTTCTCCGGGGCCACGGCCAGCACCACACGATTGCTGCCGTTCAGCAGCGTTCGGGCCACATCTGTCGTTTCGCTGGTCGTAATCGCCGGCACGAATCGTTTCGCCAGCTCGTACTCGATCTCCATGCCAGGAACTGGCTCACCCTGGATGAAATGGCGTACGAGTTCGCTGGCGAGCCCGGCACTCTCAGCAGTGGTGCGCTCGTTGTACATGCGCTCGTAGGAGGTGAGCACACGCTTGCGTGCCCTCTCCAGTTCCGCTTCGCTGAACCCGTACCTGCCGGCCCGCACGGCCTCCTGCGCCACCGCCGTAAGACCTACTGCGATGCCACCATCCTTCACACGTGCGCTAAGCACGGACGCTTGCACCGTTCTGCTGAGCGCGCTCTGCCCGGCTGAGCCGCCGAGAAAGGGAGCCTCCGGCCGACGCGCGATCTCCGAGAACCGCGCGTTGAGCATCTGAAATGTCAGGCTCTCGACGAGCGAACGGCGATAGTCGCCGACCCGGTGTTGCGGATCCATCGGGCGCTTCTCGAGCACCATGATGGAGGATTGCTGGGTTTCGGCGTCCGTGATGATTGAGTACCGAGGCTCGTCGTGTCCCGGGATGGGGTAATCCCGTGGTGGCGGCGGGGACACCGGCTTCCTGATCGACGCGAAGTGCTCACGGATTCGCCCCTCGACCTCGGCCGGGTCGAAGTCGCCCACGGCCACCACCGCCATTCGATCCGGTCTGTACCACGTCTCGTAGAAGGCGCGGACCTCCTGCGCCGTAGTCGTCCTCAACACCTCGGGGAGTCCAATCGGATCGCGCAGCGCGTACTTCGACGTGCCGTAAATCGCGGGCGCCTGTTGTTCTCGCACGCGCGCGCCAGCGCCCCGGCGGGCGCGCCACTCCTCGATCACGACCCCCCGCTCGCTCTCGACCTCCTCGGTGGAAATCGTCATCCCACCGGCGAAATCCGACAGCGCCAGGAGCCCCCGGTCCAGCAGTCCTTCCTTGTCGGTGGGCACATCGAGCATGTAGACCGTTTCGTCATAGCTCGTGTAGGCGTTGACGTCGGCGCCGAAATTGGCCCCGATCGACTCAAGGTATTTCACCAACTCGCCCGGTTTGAAGTGTGCGCTGCCGTTGAAGCCCATGTGCTCGAGCAAGTGCGCCAGCCCGCGCTCCGTATCGCCCTCGTCAATCGAGCCGGCATTCACCGCCAGACGCAACGACGCACGCTTCTCGGGACGGGCATTCTGACGGATGAAATACTGCAGTCCGTTCGGCAGGGTGCCCACCCGAATCGTGGCGTCGAGCGGCAACGGGTTCGCCAGGTCCTGCTGCGCGTGTGGCGTCGCCACGAACAGCAGCAACAGCGCCGCCAGCAGGCCGACGAGGCCGGTTGCCTCGCGTTTCCGGTATCCTCGGCCTATGCGTCTCAAGATCACTCGTCTCGATTCCACTGTTTCACTCCCTGCGTACGGCACGACTGAATCTGCGGGCTTCGACCTGGCGGCGGCACACGACCTAGCAATTGCGCCCCGGTCTATCGCCCTCGTCGGCACAGGCCTTGTCATCGAAGTCCCGGCCGGACACTGCCTTGCCATCTTCGCCCGAAGTAGCACGCCACTCAAGCGTGGACTGATGGTGGCCAACGGCGTAGGGGTCGTCGACCCTGGCTATTCCGGACCAACTGACGAGGTGAAGCTCCAGTTGCTGAACATCACCGATGCCGAGGTTCTCGTACGCCGGGGAGACCGCCTGGCCCAGGGCATCGTACTCGCCACGCCACACGTGGAGTGGGACGAGGTGGACAGCATCCGGACGACGGCCAGGGGCGGGTTCGGGTCCACAGGACACTAGTCGCCCCTTGTGGACGCCCGCAGGCTTATTCCCTTCACCCATTGACCCGACATGCGCCGCATCCTTCATCTCGACATGGACGCGTTCTACGCATCGGTCGAGCAGCGCGACAACCCCGACCTGCGCGGCCGGCCAGTGGCGGTCGGGGGCAACCCCGACACTCGGGGCGTCGTGGCAGCCGCCAGCTACGAAGCACGCACGTTCGGCGTCAGATCGGCCCTTTCGATGGCGAAGGCGGTTCGCCTCTGTCCGTCTCTCATCATCGTGCGACCCAACTTCTCTCGCTACAAGGCCGTGTCAGACACGGTATTCAATCTGTACCGGTCCGTTACCCCACTCGTAGAGCCGCTATCGCTCGATGAGGCCTACCTGGACGTCACGGAAAACGCCTGGAGTGAACCGCTCGCAACAACGGTGGCTCGGCGCCTCAAGGACAAGGTTCGAGCGGCGACGGGGCTCACGGTGTCTGCGGGCGTCGCGCCAAACAAGTTTCTCGCCAAGATTGCATCCGGCTGGCAGAAACCCGATGGCCTCACCGTGGTTGCGCCGGAACGCGTCGAGCGCTTCTTGCAGGGTTTGCCGGTGGAGGCCCTCTGGGGGGTGGGTCCGGTCACAGCGAAAAAGCTACGCGCACGCGGTATCGAGAAACTTGTAGACGTGCGAACGGCCGACCCCGACGGGCTGCGCGCGGCCGTCGGCACCATGGCGAACTGGCTCCGGCGGCTGGCCGAAGGTGTCGACGACCGGCCCGTCGTCCCGCACCACGAACCGAAGTCATCGGGGAGCGAGAACACCTTCGCGCACGACCTCACCGACGTCGGAATGATTCGGTTCAAGGTCGACGCGCTGGCGCGTGAAGCGAGCGGCTGGCTGGCACACCGGTCGCTCTACGCACGGACAGTCACGATCAAGGTGCGCTATAGCGATTTCACGACCATTACGCGTAGCCACACGGCACCTCCCTCTCGCGATCTCGAGGCCATCGCCGCGCGGGCGCTGGCGCTCATCGACCGCACGGAGGCGGGCCGGCGCCCGGTGCGGCTGCTGGGCGTCAGCGTGCATAATCTGTGTAACCGTGAAGTCGAGGCGACGGCCCCAGAGTCAGTCCGGGAACCGCTCTTGCCATTCGACCCGCCCGGAACCACTTGACCATGCTCAAAGGATCCCGCGACGCCGTTCTCAAGCGGCTCCAGCCCATCAGCATCCACGGACAGCTGTCGTACGACGTGCACTACATCTTCGACGACGATCCCGACCAGGTCCATGTAACACGGGTGGGGCCTGAGGATGTTGCGCACGGCCTGCAGCAGGGAGACCTCGTCCGCCTGGATTTTCTCGTTGGCGTCGTGACCGCCATCGCCAAAGCGGGCTAAGCGGGAAGCCTCAGGGGATCCGAGTGACAGTCACTCTGGGCACGTCCACCCGCGTGACCGGCGTCTCTCCGTCTACGGGCACCGCTTCGATCTGCGAAACCACCTCCAGCCCCTCGACGACGCGGCCGAACACCGTGTACTGCCCGTCGATGCCCGGCGAAGGTGCCATCACGATGAAGAACGAACTGGTGGCACTACCGGGGTCAGCCAGGCGCGCCATTGAGAGGATCCCTCTGTCGTGTGACGTGGGACTAAATTCCGGTTGAAGCGGCCGGACGAACCCCTGCTGGCGCTCGTCGAGCGGCTCGCGACGGGTCGGCAAGTGGCCGCCCTGAATGACGAAGCCTTTCGCCACCCGGTGGAAGGCAGTGCCATCGTACACACCAGATGACGCCAGGCGCAGGAAGTTGCGGACGTGCAGTGGCGCACGGTCCGCAAAAAACTCCAGCGTGATGTCACCCATCGACGTCTCGACCACCGCGCGATAGAACGAGAGCTCCTCCACGGTCTCCAGGCTGAACGGCTCGGGTTCTGGCGGAGGCCTGTCGCGGATAGTGACCGAGCGGATCTCCATCCGATCTGCCGGTACACCGGTCGCGTCGGCCCGACCCTGCGAGATCTTCTGCGCCACGTTGATGCCCTCGACCACGCGAGCGAACACCGTGTACTGGCCATCGAGCACCGGCTGGTCGGTGATGCAGATGAAGAACTGTGCCCCCGCGCTATCGGGCTTGTCTGGCACGAGGACCGCGGATACAGCGCCTCTGGTGTGCTTCTCGGGATTGCCCTCGAAGCGCAGTTCATTGAGGCCGCCGGTGCCGTAGAGGTCTGTCTGCGCCGGGTCGCTCGAAAGCGGGTCGCCGCCCTGGATGATGCCCATGGGTATGACTCGATGGAACACCGTCCCGTCGTAGGCCCCATCCCGGGCGCGCACGATGAAGTGGCCGACATGGTTGGGCGCGGCGTCAGACAGCAGGTCGAGCACGATGGTGCCCAGCGACGTCTCGAGTACAGCCTGCTTGTCGCGTATTTCGTCGGCCTCGAACGGGCTCGTGAAGAACTCTGGCGACGGTGGGGACTTCGCGCCCGCTTGCGATCCGAGGCTCAGGAGCAGCGCAAGAAGCAGTGACACAGGTCGTCCTCCTCGTGAAACGCCACGATCCTACTACCGTCCCTTCTCTCTGCCCGGTGCACCAAGCGGTCTCCCCGTCCCGCGGCCGCGGCGCCTGTCCTCGATCTGTTGTCGCTCGTCCTGCTGTTTCGCCAGCAGCGCCAACTCGGCCTGTAGCTTCAGATAGCTGTCGAGCCGCGCCTGCGCCAACCCGCCCTTGGCGACCGCCACCTTCACGGCACATCGCGGCTCGTTTCGGTGGCGGCAGTTCGAGAAATGACACGTGAGGGCCAGGCTCTCGACATCGCCGAAGGTGACACCGACCGCACCAGCCACGTCCCATAGCTGGAGTTCTCGCATGCCGGGCGTGTCGATGACGAGCCCGCCGTCAGGCAGCACGACGAGCTCCCGGTGAGAGGTCGTGTGCCGCCCCTTCGAGTCCACACCACGGACCTCGCGAGTCTTCTGCACATCAACCCCGACCAACTGGTTAATCAGTGTCGATTTGCCAACACCCGACGAGCCGAGCAGCGCTCCCGTCCGGCCTCGTGCCAGGCTGTCGGTGACGTGATGAAGACCTTTCCGGTGCCTCGGGCTGACCACGTGCACCGGCAGCCCGCCGGCAAGCGAGGAGGCTCTGGCCGCAAGCGCCGGCACGTCCGGACATACATCCGGCTTCGTCAGCAACACCACCGGCGCCGCGCCGCTCTCGCGCCCGAGAAGCAGGTAGCGCTCGAGGCGCCTGAGATTGAAGTCGGCATCAAGCGCCATAACCAGAAACACGACATCGACATTCGCGGCGACCACCTGTTCATCGGTAAGGCGCCCGGCCACCTTGCGCGAAAACCGGCTGCGTCTGGGCAGCACGGCCTGGATAACCGTGCGGGCCTCATCTGGCCGGTGGCGGATTACGACCCAGTCGCCCACCGCCGGGAGGTCGCTTCGCCGCCCAGCGCGATGCCGCATCCGCCCGGAGGTCGAGGCTTCAACTTCACCTGTTGCCGTCATCACCCGAAAAATGTGATTGAACTCGATTACGACACGCCCTGGGACGTCTTCCGGTCCGGCCAGGGCGGCATGACGGGACGCGAACCAGTCGTCCCAGCCGAGATCTTCGAGGCGCATTGAGACCAAGGATAATACTTTCGCGGCGAGCCGGGCGACAACCCGCTGGGCTATCGGTCCGCGAGCATGTGCGCGGCCGCAGCCCTTGCCCGTAGCCGGAGGTTAATCATCTCCACGAACACGGAAAAGCCCATGGCGAAGTAGATGTAACCCTTCTCGATGTGCTGGTCGAAGCTCTCGGCAATGAGCGACACACCGATGAGCAGCAAGAAGCTGAGCGCGAGCATCCGAACCGTCGGGTGCCGCTCCACGAACTCACTGATCGCGCCGGCTGCGGCCATCATGACCACTACGGCGATGACCACGGCCGTGACCATGATGCTGACGTGTTCGGCCATGCCCACCGCGGTAATCACCGAATCGAGTGAGAACACGATGTCAAGCAACAGGATCTGCACGAGGACGCCCGCGAACGAGGCCACCGCACCTGCAGGAGACCCCGAACCGCTGGATTCGAGTCTGGCATGGATCTCGTGCGTGCTCTTCGCGAGTAGGAAGAGACCGCCGACGAGCAGGATGAGGTCGCGACCGGACAGCTCGCGGCCGGCGACCACGATCCACGGCGCAGTCAAGCCCATCACCCACACGATCGAGAGCAGCAAGAGAATGCGGATAAACATCGCCAGGAACAGTCCGGTCCGTCGCGCCCGTGCCCGCTCGTCAGGGTGCAGTCGGCCGGCGAGAATGGAGATAAAAACGATGTTGTCGATGCCCAGCACGATTTCGAGCCCTGTGAGGGTCAGGAGAGCAATCCACCCCTCGGTGCCCGTCATCCACGCCATCGACGGCTAGTCCGCGGCCGGGCCGCGCGCTTCAGGGGTCTCCGCCAGGACACCCCAAGCCTCGGGGTCTTGCCACGTCAAGGTCGACAGGTAGAGGGCGACATCCTCGGCCGGGTACGCGGCCCCCAGCGTCGCGGCCGCCCCGCGTATTGCATCGGCCTCTGGTGGCGTCACATCTTCGTCGGCAATCAGACCATCCTCGTGTGCGATCCCGACTGCATCGAGAAAAGCGGCCATCATCGGCCGTTGTTGCGTGATGTGATACGCGACTAACAGCCTGGCAGCCACCAACTCTGACACGGCAGGCAGCCCGATCAGATGCTGGGTCTTCTTCGCAATCGGCAGCACCAACGCGCTCTTCGGACGAAACTTGATGCGCTGCGCGATCGTGGCCAGCACTTCGCCTTGCTCGTTCGCGGCGTGCGCATCTCGCCAGAACGCGTCAGCTGCCTGCAGCCGACGTTCGACCGACATCTGCTTCCAGAGGTGCGAAGGGCGAGGAATATCGGGGGTGTCTGACATGGCAATCGTCTGTTGCGCGTGGGAAACCGTCCATCGGCCGACAGTGCAGATCGGCGCCTACGTTAGCATAGCGCCGCGGTCAGTCGCCCGACCACTTCGGACGCTGGTTGCTGGCAAGAATGCGCTTGCGCAACCGGACAACCTTTGGCGTCACCTCCACCAATTCGTCGTCATTGATGAACTCGATGGCCTGCTCGAGGCTCATCTGGCGCGGCGGGATCAGCCGGATCGCCTCGTCGGCGCTCGCAGCCCGCATGTTGGTCTGTTTCTTCTCCTTCGTGACGTTCACGTCCATGTCGCGCTGCCGCGCGTTCTCGCCGATGACCATCCCCTCGTACACCACGGTCGACGGCTCGATAAAGATCTCGCCGCGCTCTTGAAGGTTGTAGATTGCATAGGCCGTCGCCACGCCGGTCCGATCGGCCACGAGCGCCCCAGAACCACGCGCCTCGATCGCCCCATGCCACGGTTCCCACCCGGCGAATAGGTGATTCATGATGCCCGTCCCTCTGGTGTCGGTGAGAAACTGCGATCGGAATCCGATAAGCCCGCGCGTCGGGATCCGGAAGTCCAACCGCACACGACCGCTGCCGTGATTCACCATCCGGCTCAACACCCCTCGACGGGGACCCGCCAGGGCGATGACAACGCCCTGATAGTCCTCCGGCACATCAATGACCAAGTCCTCCACCGGCTCCATGCGCTTGCCGTTGACCTCGCGCGTGACGATTTCCGGGCGTGACACCTGTATCTCGTAGCCCTCCCGCCGCATCATCTCGATGAGGATCGACAACTGCAGTTCCCCACGGCCCACAACCCTGAGCTGTTCGGGCGAGTCCGTGTCTTCCACACGCAACGAGACGTTCCCGAGCAGTTCCTTGTAGAGGCGTTCGCGGAGATTGCGCGACGTTACGTACTGTCCGTCCCTGCCCGCCATCGGTGACGTGTTGATGCCGAAGATCGCTGAGACCGTCGGCTCGTCCACGGCGATGGGTGGAATGGGGACGCGCTGCTCTGGATCAGAAATGGTCTCCCCGATCGTGATGCTCTCAATGCCCGCAAGGCACACGATGTCGCCGGCCGCAGCGTGCTCAATTTCCACACGCTTCAGGCCCTCGAATGCAAACAGTTTGGTGACCTTCGTCTCGATCACGCTGCCGTCCAGCTTGAGCACGGCGATAGGCGCATTCCGCACGACGCTGCCGTTAAAGATGCGCCCGATGGCGATTCGTCCCAGATAGTCGCTCGCATCTAGGTTGGCCACGAGCATCTGTAGCGGCGCATCCGGGTTCCCGCGAGGCGGCGGTACGTGCTCGACAATTGCCTCGAAGAGCGGCACCAGGTTCTCACCAGGCGTGTCGATGTCGACAGTCGATGTGCCCTCGCGAGCGTTGGTGAACAGTACCGGAAACTCGAGCTGGTCTTCGGTCGCGTCGAGGTCAATGAAGAGGTCGTACACCTCATTCAGCACCTCCTTAATTCTCGCGTCGGACCGATCGATCTTGTTGAGCACGATGATCGGCGGAAGCCCACGTTCCAGCGCCTTCCGCAGCACGAACCGCGTCTGTGGCAACGGTCCTTCGGACGCGTCCACGAGGAGGATCACGCCATCCACCATAGATAGTGTGCGTTCCACCTCTCCTCCGAAATCAGCGTGGCCAGGAGTGTCGACGACGTTGATGAGCAGATCGCGGTAGTGCACGGCGAGGTTCTTCGCCATGATCGTGATGCCGCGCTCGCGCTCGAGATCAATGTTGTCCATCACCCGGTCGGCCATCTCCTGATTAGCGCGGAATGCGCCGCTCTGGCGAAGGAGAGCGTCAACGAGGGTGGTCTTGCCGTGGTCCACGTGGGCGATGATCGCTACGTTCCGCCGCAGCGGGTTCGCGAGCTGTCTCGATTCTTCCGAGGAAGGCATCCCGCCAGTATGACACGTGAAGGTCCGCGCGGCCGACAGAGGACGTCGATGCCCTCCTGTGGGGTCTACCGCAGCTCCTCGACGGAAACGAAAGTCGGCGCGATGTCCACCGGGATGTGCTCCAGGCGATCGAGTACGCGTTGCACCTCAGGGCGCACGACGCCCAGTGTCGCCATGAGCTCCTTCGCTGCCACGTAGTCACCCGTAGCCTGCATCGTCATGAGGTCCCGCGTCAGGTCCACGACGTTCTGCCTGATGATCACAGGGTTGACGGCGAACCTCCCGTTCGGCAGAACTGCCACTCCGCCGTGATCGAGAAAGTAATTGAGCTGGATGGCGATGCCGAGGCCGTGGGCCTCATTGGTGCCGAACCGAATCGATCTAAAACATGAGGCAAGGAACGTGCTGTACATCGACGACTCGATCGCCCGGCTGACCTTCGCCTGATCGACGAGGAAGTGGAGAGCGAACAGGCCTGATACGTCCGCCTTCGCTTCCTCGATGGCGGCATACGCGTCCTTGAATTCCAGCCGAACCGTCGTCGCACAGCCCTGGACCGTGATGTCGTGCGGTCCCAGGCCGTGCATTAACTCGTGCATCAAGATGTGCGTGAAGAAGGCATCGAACCGCACCTCCTTCTGGTCGACCTCCGAGAGTGCGATAGCAGAGATCGGCAGCAAGATCTTCTCGAACTTGGCCTCCTGGCTGTTTTTCAACATGACCCGCTTGGCACCCTTCTCCCGAGTCACGCGCTCGTCGTTCGGCAGGTTGAACGCGAGGGTGTGCACTCCGCGATTCGCGTCGCCTGAAGCGAACACCAGATTCACCACACGGATCGGCGCCATGGAACCGATCGACGGGTTCCGGTGGCGTGGCTCGATCGGCAGATTGTCCTCGATCAACTGGAGCTCACCTGCGAATCGCTGCAGCCGCGCCGATTCCACCTCGTCGCGCAAGGCGATGAAGGCCTCGAACCCGGCCTTGTACCCGAACCACCCGTCATCGTAGGTTTCGTAGGGGCCAATGGTCGGCTCGATGCTCGAGTCGAGCTCCATCCACGCCACGTCACTTGCGAAATAGTCGTTGCTGATGAACGCGTCGGCTCGCTTCTCGAGAAATGCTTTCAGCGTCGGCTGCTGCGTGAGCTCAGCCGCCTCGCGGAGCAACCCGGCCGCTTGCCTGAGCTCTCCCTGATACTCGAGGCTGTAGGGCACCGTGAACAACTGACCGTCCGGTCCACGCCGAATCGTCGTGAAGAAGCTGGTGGCAGCGACGCGCTCGGCGTCCGACAATCCGGCCATCCACGCCTCGACTTCCTCCTTCGTGGCGTCGGCGGGATAGAAATTCGCCTGTACCAGCTTCTCCGGAACACCGGGGACGAACGACGCGTTGTCGTCGAGGCTCGACCAGGGACCCTTGTTGAGCAGGAAGTAGCGCAACCGCGCGCAGCCCACGTCCGACTGGTCACCGAGCATCTCGAGCAGCAACGACTCGTTTCCCGCCCACGCCTGACGCAGAGAAATCGCGTCCATAAGGCGAGCCGCAGCCACGATGCGGCCCAGTGCCTGATGCTCCTTGAGCGGCAGGGCCGCCACATCAGCGCCGAGCTCGATGGGGACGAAGCGGGCCGCCATGTCGCGCAAGCGCTGCGTGTCAGCCGAGACAACCGGTGACGTGCCACCAACCGGAGCACCGGAAGGCGAGGGCGGAGCGCAGGCGAATGACAGTGTAGACATGACGATAATGGCCGTCGCGTTGCGCGTAATCGATTTTCAGATTCATGTGGCGAATCAGTCGGACCCCTGGCCCTCGAATCGGCACACAGAAGTCTCACATTCCAGCAGACCGTGGTGAAAGCCCGCCACATTCAAGGCGCGACGAAGCGTCACGCCCTAGTGCACGCCCGAACTCATCTGCAACGCTGCCGGATCCGCGCCGAGACGACGAATTCCCGCTTCCCACATTTCCTCTGGCGCTACCGAGAAGATTAGCTGGGAATCGACCGTAGTAGTGAGCCACTCTGACGCGGCCAACTCCTGATCGAGTTGCCCCGGCGCCCACCCCGCGTAGCCAACGAACAGCCTGGACTTCTGCGTGGGCGGCGCCTGCAGCGTCTGTCGCGTCAGATCGCGCGAGACCGACAATAACACCCCAGGCGCGACTTCGCGCTGCTCGTCGTCAGGGCCCTGCGGCTCCGACATGAGCAGCCACGTGCTCTCGGGCTGCACCGGACCGCCGATCCAGAGTCTCAACTCCGGATCCACGCGAATCGGCGGCTCGGTTCGCATCAACGTCCACGCCGGCTCGGCCATCTGGCGATTTACCACCAGCCCGAACGCGCCCTCATTCGTATAGTCGCAGAGCAACACAACCGTGCGGGAGAAGTTCGGATCCGCCATCTGCGGCATCGACAGCAGCAGGATGGGTGCGGCGGACACGGCGTCGGTCATCACTTCATCTTATCGCGAGCCCAACGGACATGCCGAGCCACCAGTGGGTCGAGCGTCGAGGCGCGACCGTCGGATGCCTCATCGAGCGCGGCGGCGGTGGCAGCGTCGCCGGAATTTCCGAGGGCAATCGCCAGATTTCGGCGCAGACCGACGAGCTTGGCTCGGGTCATGGCGCCGCCGCGCGTCAAGCGCCGCACATCCTCGTCTGGCATGCGCCACAACTCCAACAGCGTCGGCTGGTCGAGTCCGCTCCGCGGTTGCCACGCAGGAGTCGTCGAGCTGGCCGGTCGCTGATTGTAGGGACAGACGTCCTGACAGACGTCGCATCCGTAGATCCGCGATCCAGTCGCGTCCCGAAATTCTTCCGCCACGTCTCCGCGGTGCTCGATGGTGAGGTACGAGAGGCAGCGGGTCGAGTCAATCACGTGCGGCTCCGGAATCGCCTGCGTGGGACAGGCCTCGAGGCACAGCGTGCATGTGCCACATTGGTCGAACCCCGGCTGGTCTGTCTTGAGTGAGAGCGTGCAGATAATCTCGGAGAGGAACAGCCACGATCCGAGCTCTTGATTGATCAGGCAGGCGTTCTTCCCTATCCAGCCCAAGCCGGCGTACTGCGCGTACACGCGCTCCTGCACTGGGCCCGTGTCCACATACGCACGCGCCTCGAACGGTTCATTCGACTGCGCCCGCATCCATGTGAGCAACTGCTCCTGCCTGGCGCCCAGAACATCGTGGTAGTCGTCACCCCACGCGTATCGGGAGATGACGGCAGTGCCGGGGTCGGTCACCTCCGTCGAGTACGGCCGGTCGACGTTGTAGACCGTGCCGGTCACGATCACCGACCGCGCGCCTGGAACGACCTCACGCACATCGGCACGGCGATCCGCCGAACGGGCCATCCACGTCATGCCCCCGGCATACCCGCGCGCGAGCCACTCCTGCAGGAACGACAGCTCTGGAAACCGCTCCACCGGGGCGATGCCGCACACGTCGAACCCGAGTTCCAGCGCCTTGGCCTTGATGTCCGTGGCGGTCAGCATGGGAGGTCGGTTACCCCGCGCCTACGTAGTCCGAGAGCATCAGGGCGGCAAGCGCCGCGAGCATGACCACCCAGGCCGTCACGGCGAGGCGGGTGGCCCTCTTCGCCCGTTTCGCCTCCCACCACGTTCTCGGTCGTACCTGCTGAACGAGGAACGTCGCCACCGCGGCCAGGTTGATGCAGGTCACGTTCGTCAGTGTCAGCATCAGGGCACCTACCGCGGCGATCCAGAAACCCGCCCCTGCGAGAAGCCCGGACGCGACCAGCGGGGGTAAGAGCGCGACCGCGACCATCACGCCCACGACCACGGCCGGCACGCCGCTCGTGAAGGCCAGCGATCCGGCAGTCCCGGCCGCCAATGCCAGTGCGATGTCGCCACCATCCACGCGGGTCCGGGCCACGATTTCCGGCGCGGACGGATCCACGCCGAGCACCGCGCCAAGCAACAGCGACAGAGCCGCGGCGGTGGCCACCCCTGCTGCGATCGCCTTCAACGATCGCCTGGCCAGCACCGGGTCGCCCAGGGTGCAGGCCAGCGACAGTGCAACGTTCGGTCCCAGGAGCGGTGCGATGACCATTGCGCCGATGATGATGGCCACGTCTCCGCGGAGCAGCCCGACCGCCGCCACCACCGTCGAGAGCGCCACCATGACCACGTATACCCCGGTCAGCCGACTGGCCTGCGCGAGATGCTCGTAGAGTTCCTCCCGGCTGATCCTCCTGGGCCCGACCGTGACCTCCTCCGCGGACGGCTTCTCGACGGCGGGCTGTGTCGCCACCACCGGAAGGAGAATCAGGCGGAAGTCCTTCAGCGAACCGTAGCGGCGCACGAGGCGGTCGGATAACTGCTCGGCCTCGTGGGCGTCGAGCAAGATCCGGACGAGGCCAGGTGCCTCAGGTGGCCCCGCGGTCCAGACCTGCACCACGTTGACGTCCTGCAACAGCACGAGGACGCCCTCGAGCGGCTGATCGGGCACGATCACTTCGAGTAGGCGAAGCGACACTTGGGCAGATCCTCCTCACGCACCGATGGTCTGAGGATGCGCTTCACAGGGCTCTTAGGACGTGCGAGCCACGAGCTGCCGCACGACGTACGGGAGGATGCCGCCGTGGCGGAAGGCCACGAGTTCCTCCGGCGTATCGATGCGCACCGTCACGGTGAATTCGCGGACCGCGCCATCGGCCGCCTGCGCCCGCACCTCGACCTCGCCGCGGGGCTTCAACCCCTCGGCGATGCCGACGATCGAGTACTCCTCGGTCCCGGTGAGCTTCAGCGAGCCGGCCGTGTCCCCCGTCGCGAACTGCAGTGGCAGCACGCCCATGTTGAGCAGATTGCTGCGGTGGATCCGCTCGAACGACTCAGCGAGCACCGCCTTCACGCCCAGGAGCAACGTGCCCTTCGCTGCCCAGTCGCGCGACGACCCTGAGCCGTATTCCTTACCCGCGATCACGAGCAACGGCACTCCTGCGTCGCGGTAGCGGACGGATGCGTCGTAGATGTTTGTCACCTCTCCGAGGGGCTGATACCGGGTCCATCCGCCTTCTGTGCCAGGGGCCAACTGGTTTCGCAGCCGGACATTGGCGAAGGTGCCACGCACCATCACCTCGTGATTGCCTCGGCGCGCGCCGTAGGAGTTGAAGTCGGCCGGCTTCACGCCCTGTTCCACCAGGTAACGCCCGGCGGGGCTGTCGGGCTTGATCGAACCGGCCGGCGAGATGTGGTCAGTGGTCACGCTGTCGCCGAGCAGCGCCAACAAACGAGCGCCCGTGATGTCGGCCAGCGGCGGCGACGCCATCGTCATGCCCTCGAGAAAGGTGGGGCGCCGGATGTAGGTGGAATCCGCGACCCATGAGAAGCGGTTGCCCTCAGGCACGGCCAGCGCCTGCCATTGCGCATCACCGTCGAACACGCTGGCGTAGGAGCTTCGGAACATTTCCGCGGTGACCGCACGCAGCAACGTGGCCTGAATTTCCTTCTCGGTCGGCCAGATGTCACTCAGCATGACCGGCTGACCGGATAGGTCGGTGCCGATCGGCTCCGTCTCAAGGTCAACCGTCATCGATCCAGCGATGGCGTAGGCCACCACGAGTGGCGGAGAGGCTAGGTAGTTCGCACGGACCTCCTGTTGGATGCGACCCTCGAAGTTGCGGTTGCCGCTCAGCACCGAGCACACGATCAGGTCGCGGTCGCGAATGACAGTCGAGACCCCTTCTGGCAGTGGCCCACTGTTGCCGATGCACGTCGTGCAACCGTAGCCCACGGTGTGAAAGCCAAGCGCATCGAGGGAGGACGTCAGCCCAGCGGCCTCAAGATACTCAGTAACCACCTTCGACCCAGGCGCCAAGCTCGACTTCACCCACGGCTTGCGCGTGAGGCCCCTTGCCACCGCTTTCTTCGCCAACAGGCCGGCAGCCACCATCACGCTCGGATTCGAAGTGTTGGTGCAACTGGTGATGGCCGCGATCACGACCGCACCGTGGTCGAGCGCCTCGAACTCAGGGTCGGCCACAGCCGTCGCCGACTGGCGGGCCGCGGGCGCCGTCTTCGCCGGTCCCTGCAACGAGGGCAGCGCGGCGGCGAAGGCCGACTTGGCTCGTTTCAATGCCACCCGATCCTGCGGCCGCTTGGGGCCGGCCAGGCTCGGTTCCACGGTCGCGAGGTCGAGTTCCACGGTTTCTGAGTAGACCGGGTCTGGCGCGCCGTCCACGCGGAACATGCCCTGGGCCCTAGCGTACGCCTCCACCAGCGCAATGCGCGATTCCTCGCGTCCGGTGAGACGCAGGTAGTCGAGCGTCATCTGGTCGATCGGGAAGATCGCCACCGTCGAACCGTACTCCGGGCACATGTTGCCAAGGGTCGAGCGGTCCGCAATGGTCAGGTGCCGGAGCCCTTCGCCGAAGAACTCCACGAACTTGCCGACCACTCCGTGCTTTCTCAGCATCTCGGTGATCGTGAGCACCAGATCAGTCGCGGTGGCACCTTCGGGTAGCGCTCCCGTCAGCCGCACGCCCAGCACCTTCGGGATGAGCATCGAGACCGGCTGGCCCAGCATCGCGGCCTCGGCCTCGATACCGCCCACACCCCATCCCACGACGCCAAGCCCGTTCACCATGGTCGTGTGCGAATCAGTGCCGACGAGTGTGTCCGGATACGCCACCGTCGTGCCGTCCACCTCCTCGGAGAACACCACGCGGGCAAGATATTCGATGTTTACCTGGTGCACGATGCCGGTGTCTGGCGGCACAACCTTGAAATTGCGAAAGGCCCGCTGACCCCACCGCATGAAGGCATATCGCTCGCGGTTGCGCGACAACTCCAGCTCGGCGTTGAGCGCGGGCGCGTCGGGTCTGGCGAAGTAGTCCACCTGGACGGAGTGGTCGATCACCAACTCCACCGGTTGGACGGGGTTGACTCGGTCGGGGTCGCCCCCAAGCGCGACGATCGCGTCGCGCATGGCCGCCAAGTCCACTACGCAGGGCACTCCGGTAAAATCCTGCAGCAGCACGCGCGCCGGCATGAAGGAGATTTCCGTGGTGGCCGTGCCGGTTGGATTCCATTCGGCGAGCGCGCGAATATCGTCCGCCTTGACGAACGCGTCGTCCTCCCGGCGTAGCAGGTTCTCAAGCAGTACCTTCATCGAGAACGGCAATCTGGACACGCCGGGGAAGCCGGCCTGCTCGAGCGCGGGAAGGCTGTAGATCTCCACGGCTTGTCCGTCCGCCTGGATGGTGGTGCGAGTTCCGAAACTGTTCAGGGTAGCCATCGTGATGACGCGTCTCCGTTGCGCGAAATACCTTGGTGGATATCGCTAAGGGGTCAGGTTGCGATCATACCTGCGGCCCGACCGAACTCCCAAGGCGTCAGACGGTCGTCGCCATCGCCCGGCGAGCCACGTCGATCACCGCCGCGGCCGCCCGGCCACTCGCACCCGGTTCCCCCAGTTGAGCCCGCACGTCGGCCAGCGCCCCGCGTGCCGTCGCGTACCGCTGAGGAAGAGTGAGGAACTGCAGTGTCTCCTCGGCCACCCGCGTCGGGGTGAACCCGCCCTGTATCAGCTCGGGCACGATGCGGCGGCCAGCGATGAGGTTCGGCATGGCGTACATATCCACCAGAGCGAACGGCTTGGTCAAATACGTCAGTCGCGACAGCCGATACACCACGACCATCGGTCTCCCGTGCAGCGCGGTCTGAAGGGTCGCGGTGCCCGAGGCCGTGACGACCACGTCGGAGGCCGCGATCACATCATCGGTGGCATCCCGGACAAGTACCGGGGCGCCGGGAGTGCCAGCGCCGAATCCTGAAAAGAGGCGCTCGTCGAGCCCGGGTGCACATGCCACGAGGAATTGCACGCCCGGCATTCGCTGCCGAATGAGCGGAACGGCTGCGGCCAGGTCTGGAAGGATGCGGGCGAGCTCGTTCCGACGGCTACCTGGCAGGAGTGCCACGGTCGGCGCGAAGGGCTCCAAGCCATGCATCGCGAGGAACGTTTCGCGCGGAACCGTAGCCTTGGCCAGGTCAACGAGCGGATGACCGACGAACTGCACGTCCACTCCCGCACGTTTGTAGAGCTGCTCTTCGAAGGGGAAGATCACCAGCACCCGATCGACGAGCTTCTGCATCGTCTTCATGCGTCCTGGGCGCCAGGCCCAAAGCTGCGGACTGATGTAGTACACGACCGGGATGCCGAGCTTCCGCATCGCACGCAGCAGGCGGAAGTTGAAATCGGGGGCGTCGATCGCCACGAAAACGTCAGGGCGACGGGCCTTCGCCTGAGCCACGATGCGCCGAAGCATGGTCCAAGATCGTGGCACCACCCGCAGCGCCTCGGAGAGCCCCGTGACGGACAGGCCGTGAAAATCGCCCACGAGCCGGGCGCCCGCTGCCCGTAGGCGCGCTCCACCGAATCCCGAGATCTTCGCCGTCGGCTCGCGAGCCAATATCTCTCGCGCCAGGTCGCCGGCGTAGAGGTCGCCGCTCGCCTCGGCGCACGAGATCATCACGCGCATAGATGACCTGCGTTCGATTGCCGGAGCGCGCGGCCTGGAGTCCGTCGCCCACCCGCCCATTGCGTGCCGGCCCTCACTCGTCGCGGCCGGGAAGGGTTGACTGTTCTCGCACGAGCGTTGCCGAGCTGAGATCCAATGCGTCCGCCGGGATGACCTCGAACGTGGGGAAACCGACCGCCTCGAGCTGGTTGACGAACGCCGACGCGTTGCCGACGAGCACGACAGACAGCCGGTCCGGGAACATGTACGCACGGGCCACGCGCTGGATGTCTTCAGGGGTCACAGACTGAACGCGCTCGGGAAAGGTGCCAATCTCCTCCACCGGCAGCTCGTAGAACACGTTGTTCAGCACCTGCGTGGCGATGGCTCCGGGGGTTTCGATCGTCAGCGGGAAGTTTCCAGCCAGATAGGCCTGGGCATCGGAAAGTTCACGCCTGCCCACGCGCTCCTGCGGCAGGCGCGTGTACTCCTCCACCATCAGTCGCAGGGCCTCGCCGGTGGTTTCGGTGCGCGTGTTCGTCTCGGCCCGAAACTCGCCATTCTGCTTCAGCGCGTCGATGTCGGCAGATGCGCCATAGGTGAGCGCACGCTCGGATCGAAGCACTTGGTGTAAACGATTGGCGCCTTCGCCACCTAAGATCCGAAACGCTAGGTCCACCGCCATGAAGTCATCGTGCTTCCGGGGGATTCCCAGCTGGCCCATCCGGATCTCCGTCTGCACGGCCTCCGGCATGTCCACCACCACCAGGCGACGGGTCGGCGGCGGCGGAGTGACGGCCGGAACTGCCGGAATATCAGCACGGGCCCACTTGCCGAATACGCGCTCGGCGGCGCCGAACGCCTCCTTGCTGGTCAAGTCGCCCACGATCCCAAGGATCATGTTGTTGGGTACGAAGTAGCTCCCGTGGTACGCCTGCAGGTCCTTCCGAGTAATGGACGCGAGTGACTCGCGAGTACCGCTGTTCGGCACACCGTACGGGTGAAATCCGTATACCAACCGGTCGAACACGATGCTGGCCACGTAGCCGGGATTGGTGCGACTCACCTGCAGACCCGACAGCGTCTGCTGCTTCTGCCGTTCGATCTCTTCCGGCGCGAAGACAGGATTCCGTACGACGTCGGCGATGAGTTCCATCGCCGTGCCAAACGAGTCCTTCATCACCACGCCGTTAACAAACGTCAGGTCACTCCCAGCCCCGGTGCCGAGCGCGCCGCCGATGGAATCGATCTCGTCGGCGATCTCCTCGGACGATCGCGTCGTGGTGCCCTGATCGAGGAGCGACGCCACGAGTGCCGCCACGCCGGGCTTCCCGGCAGGATTGAACCCGCCGCCCGCACGCACGAGGAGACGAATGCTCACTGCCGGCTGTTCGTGATGCAGCACGATGACCACCTGCAAGCCGTTCGGCAGCGTGCGGACCTCGTAGGGCGGAAACTTCACCTGGCGAGACGGGAGGTGCCGCGGCGGCCTCTCGGAGGGCCAGCCTGGAGCCTGCCCCCACGCGACCCCAGCCACGAACACGGACGCTGCCGCCACAGCCGTGCCCACCAGCGCGACCCGTCGATGGACGCCGCCGAGCCTCATCGGCCGACTCCCTTCGACAGCACGGTCAGAATCAGCCGGTTCTCCTTGGTGAAGTAGGTGCGAGCCACCCGCTGCACATCAGCCGCCGTAACGTTCATGAAGATGTCGAACTCGCCGTCGGCCGTCGTGATGTCACTGTGGATGACCGCCGCATGCGCGAGGTGCATCGCTTTATCCTCGTTCGACTCGCGCCCAATGATGTAGTCGCGGGCGAACTGGTTCTTGGCTCGCGCCAACTCACGCGCAGTCACGGGCTCGTTCTTCAGCCGCTCGAGTTCGAGGATGAGAGCCTCCTCCACCTCAGCGGGCGTACTCCCGGGCCGCACGATTGCCACGGCGGAGAACAACCCCGGGTCCTCATGGATATTGGCGACACCGTACGCCTGGACGGCCAGTTGCTTCTTGTAGACCAGTTGCCGAGAAATGCGGGCGCTCTGGCCGTCCGACAGGATCTTGGACACGATATGAAGCGGATACGAATCCGGGTGCCCGTCGTAGGTGATGTGGTGCGCCACGATTACCGCGGGCAGCGGCCACCCTTCCTCAATGGTGACGCGCCGCTCCTCCGTTTGCACGGGCTCCCTCGGGATATCACGCGGCACCGGCCGCCTGGCCTTTGGCACCCGGCCGAAGTACTTCGTGACGAGCTGCACGGTCAGTGCAGGGTCGAAATCACCGACGATCGTAAGCGTGGCGTTCTCGGGTACGTAGTAGGCGTCGTGGAAGGCTCTTACGTCTTCGATGGAGGCGGCCTCGAGGTCGGCCATGCTGCCGATCGTCGAATGCTTGTAGGGATGGGTGGTGAAGGCGTAGTCGCTGATGAGCTCGGGTAACCGTCCGTAGGGCTGGTTCTCCACGCGCATCCGCCGCTCTTCCTTTACGACCTCGCGCTCACGCGTGAAGGGACCCTCCTCCACGCGAAGCGTGGCCATGCGATCGGCCTCGAGCCACATCACGAGCGGCATCACGTGCGCCGGAACAGTCTGCCAGAACACCGTCGTGTCCTCAGTCGTGTAAGCGTTGCTCCGACCGCCCACGCTGGCCACGATCGAAGTGTGGGAGTCGGGCGCCACGTTCTTCGAACCCTTGAACATCATGTGCTCGAACAGGTGGGCAAAGCCGGTGCGACCGACCCGCTCGTTCTTCGACCCCACGTGGTACCAGACGGACAGGTGCACGATCGGCGTGGAGTGGTCCTCGGACAGGATCACCCGCAGCCCGTTCGATAGGGTCAACGTCTGATACTTGATCTTCGGCGGTGGGACAGCCGCATCGAGTGAGAGCATCCACCCAGCAGGCCACGCGACGGCGCAGCAGGCGACGACCAGGAGGACTCGAGCCAGCGGCAGCCTCGGAACGGACATGCGGTGATTATGGCACCGACGACACGTTCACCGGCCGAGCAGGCGAACACCTGCCGCCAGTCACGTCGCAGACGCGAACTGAACAGGATACGGGTCGATCCGTCGCTCGACCGCGGCGCCCGTGCCGGCCAGGCGCACACCACCCTCGCTCCGGACGCCGACCAAAGTGCCCCGCCCCCTAGTCCCATCCGTCCCGACGACGCGGAGCCGTGTGTTCGAGATGAGCGCCACTCGCGGCCCGAGATCGAAGCGCACTCAGAGGTCGCCTTCCGCCTCCGAGGAGTAGTCCACGAACGACTGCTGCACGGTCCGCCGGAAATCAACGTGGGTCGACAGGCTGAACCGGCCCCGCGACATTCCGCCACCGACCCCCACGCCCAGCATGTTCCAGTCCACCGGAGAACACTTCAGTCGATCGGCGAGGTGTCTGGACACGTGATGGAACTGCCCTGAGATCTCGATGCCCGCGATCCGGTGCGTGACCGAGCCCTCCAGAAGATAGTCCTCCTGATTCGGGTCAAACCTTCGAAGTTGGCTGCCGAGCATGACCTCGTAATTCGCCGTGAACGTGACGCGACCGCCGTTCCAGCCCAAGACGTCCACTTCGCCGAAGAAGTTGGCGTCGCAGTCGAGGCGAGTGTCCTCACGGCCCAGACGCTCCGCCGCCAGCGAGAAACGCATATCCGGAAAGAATTCCACCTTTCGCTTGCGCCCGCGCCGCGATTGGCCACACCAGCATGGCGTCGAAGACACCCAGGACGCAGGCCCGATTCACGAGAAGCCTCGCCTTCATGCGCGCTCGAAGCCCATGCGCTCGAGAAACGTCGGCAAGCGCGGCAATCGCAGTCGTTCCGCGACCTCCTTGACACGACGCCAGCGTGCGTCCGGCGTCAATTCGACCGCACGACGCAACTCCACGAGTTCGTCCGAGGACCTTCCGTTCCACAGGACGCGTCGAAGGCCCTGCGATGCGCCACGGAGCGACAGCCAACGACCAACCACCCTGAACGCGAAGAAGTACGCCAGGAGGTTCGGTCCAGGGAGAATCGCGACGAGGCCCGTGGTGACGAATGCGAGCCCGTCCACTATGAACCAGCGCCGGTGTCGCTCCAGATCCCGCTGCAGTATCCGGCGAACAATGACCATCGCCTGCTCGAAGTCGAGGTCCCGCGGGTGGACGACCGTGACCGCCGTCTCGCGCCGGAGCCTCCATAGCAGCCGTTGCTCCGCGATGCGTTCGGCCGCCAATCTCATCAGCCAACCATTAAGCTGGCTCATCCGGCTATGGACGACGGTTGGTGGCGGAACACTTCCCCGCTCGTGGGCTTCGACTGCACGCAGCATGAGCGCGAAGCGCCGCTTCAGCCCGCGCAGCACTCCGCTCCCCTGGAGTTCCGCGTCGACCCCATGGTCGGCGGACAACTCGCAGTAGAGTTCGTACCGATCACCACGAATCGGAATCACGAACACGTCCATGCAGTGACGATAGCATTGGCGACCGCTCAACCGCATACTCACCTTGGGCGGCGACGGAGAGATTGGAGGGGTCATGGCTCGTTCCAGCGGTACAGGCAGGATGCGCATCGGCGCCCACATGTCGGTTGCGGGCGGCGTCTCGCGCGGCGTTGAGCGCGCGCGCGTGCACGAGTGCGAAGCGCTTCAGATCTTCACGAAGAACGCCTCGCAGTGGCAGGCTGCTCCGCTGGATCCGGCCGAGGTGCGAACCTTCCAACGCCTCATCGGGGCCAGCGGGATCGCGCCGGCGGTGTCGCACGCCAGTTACCTCATCAACCTCGCGACAGCCGTGCCGGAACTCCGCGCCCGGTCGATCGACGCGTTCACCGATGAACTGGAGCGCGCGGACGCCCTCGGCCTGCTCGGCGTGGTCATCCACCCCGGCACCTGCACGTCGGGCTCGGAGGACGATGGTCTACGGCTGATCGCCGAAGCCATCCGAGATGGGCTCCGACGACGATCCCGAGGCACGGCCCTCGTGCTGCTCGAGCATACGGCCGGGCAGGGCCGCACGCTCGGATACCGCTTCGAGCACCTCGCCGCCATCATCGGCCACCTGCGCGGCTCACGCCGCATCGGTGTCTGTCTTGATACGTGCCACCTGCTCGCCGCGGGCTACGACCTGACCACCACAAGCGGATACGACTCCACCTTCGAGTCCTTTGGACGCCTGGTGGGCTTCGACCGGCTCAAGGTCTTTCACGGCAACGATTCGAAGAAGCCGTGCGGTAGCCGCGTGGACAGGCACGAGCACATCGGGAAGGGATTCCTGGGCGAGGCGCCCTTCCGACGCCTGCTCCATGATTCCCGTTTCACGGGCCTGCCGATCCTGATCGAGACCACGAAGACGAAGGGATTCGAGCGCGCCGCTCTGACGACACACGACCCCCTCGACGCGCAGAACCTTGACACGCTGCGCCGGCTACGAGACCAGGTGCCGTCCATCTAAGGTTCCGGCGAATTGCGCCGTAGGCTGGTCACGGCAACGAAGCCGCGTCGGCACGCTACCCGCCGTCGCCCACAGCACGAATCAGGGCGGCTATTCGTGCCCCCGCAGGACCGTCGGTCACCGCCACCGCCACGTCGGGCTCGAGTCCCTCCACCTCGTTGCGACCGCTGCGCGTGAAACGTGCACAGTTCGGCATCAGCACCTGCAAGCCAATCGCCGTGAGCCGGACCGGCGCGCCTCCGTCCACGTACCCGCAACCCGCGCCCGCAGTTCGCTCGCCAATCACACGAGCCACTCCGCTCTCACGCAGCCGCACGATGAAATCTTCGGAAGCAGAGGCCGTCCCACCGTCTGCGAAAACGACCACTGGACCCGTCCATGCGCCAAGACCGCCCACAACGACATCCACGGTCGGGCCGAGAATGCCACAGACGTCACGACCCTCCCAGATTGGTCCTCGGTCGCAGGCCGGCTCGACCATCGGTGTCGCGGTTCGCGTCAGCGGCCCGTCGGTGAAAAGACGCGCGGCCTCGACGGCCCAGTCGGTGCCGCCGCCATTGCCCGTGAGGTCAACCACGACGGTCCGAGCATCCAGACTGGCCAGGGCCTTGAGCACACTAGCGAGCCGATGCTGCAGTGCCCCACGCACCCGGAAATTCGTATCGCCCTCGCTCGCGCCGGCACCGACATCCTCGCAGACTGTCCGGTACCCGTCCTCGCCGAAGTGAGCGATCCGCACGACACCGATCGTGCCGATGAGGCCGGATGGGAACGGAGCCCCAGACACATCCCGCCAGCCGTCGGCCTCCTCAAACGGAAACCGGAAATGGGTCCGCCGATTCGTGTAGCCAAGATCGCCGCAGCCGGCGTCGCGTGCCACTGCGGCACGCACCTGTTCGACGCTGCCCTCCAGTGTGAGCTGGGCGACACGCAAGTGCGGATCGTGAAACGCCGACGTGAACTCGTTCAGCGCGCGCTCGGCCTGAAACCGGAAGCGGGCCGACGCGAGACGTTCCTCCATCGCGGATGACAGCGCCGCAAGGTCGACCTCTCGATGGGTCACCATCCAGTCCAGATTCGCGTAGTGACG
>Ga0302135_10000307_pt1 | contig 29890 bp, 28 predicted proteins | sample CBN3_surface_MG_FD_203119 | JGI IMG/M metagenome (GOLD analysis project Ga0302135, IMG submission 203119) | Marine microbial communities from Western Arctic Ocean, Canada - CBN3_32.1 | ecosystem: Environmental > Aquatic > Marine > Oceanic | place: Canada: Western Arctic Ocean | collected...
GCCGATGGCCTGGTGGTCGATGGAACAGAGGTCGCTGAGAGCCTGAGGGACGGCCCGGTCGAACGCGGCGTGTCCCTGGTAGCGAGCGTGCCTGGGGTCAGGAGGGCGCTGGTGCAGCGACAACGCGACATCGCCGCCGCCGGCCCAATCGTCATGATGGGGCGCGACATCGGTACCGTCGTGCTAACCGATGCAGCAGCCAAGGTCTACCTTACTGCCTCAGTAACCGAACGAGCGCGACGACGCCACCTGGAGTTCTCTGAACGTGGCAACAGGATCGAATACGAGCAGGTACTGCAGGAGCTCCAGAGACGTGACGCGATAGACTCGGAACGCGACGACTCCCCCCTTAGACCCGCCGACGATGCCGTAGTCATTGATACCGGCGGACGACCCATCGAAGAGCTGGCGAAGGAAATCGTCTCTCTGGTTCGGGCACGCTGATGGACAAACTCTACAATGCGTCCAACATCGTCCAGAAGATAACGCTGGGTGTCTTCGCGAACTACAGTGTCACCGGCAAGGACCGCGTCCCCCTGGACGAGCCGCTGATCATCGTGGCAAACCATCAGAGCAATCTTGACCCGTCATTTCTGTCGCCGAGCATCCCACGCCGAATAAGGTTCTTGGCCAAGGACTCGATCTTTCGCGTGCCAATCGCCAACTGGTTCCTGCGGACCTATGGCGCCTTTCCCCTCAAACGCGACGCTGTCGACGTGACAGCCCACCGCTGGTCTGTCGCCCACCTCAAGAGCGGCGGAGCGCTGGCGCTGTTTCCCGAGGGCACCAGAAACCCCAGAGGGATGGGACGTGCCCACGCTGGTGTAGCCCGTCTCGCCCTTACCACAAAGGTCCGGCTACTGCCCGTGGGGATCACTGGAACCGAACGGCTGGGAAGTGTATTGCGGGTCTTCAACCCCACTGGTCGCATCCGAATGAGCATCGGCGAGCCCTTTGAGTTGCCCCCCATCGAAGGCAAGCCTAGCAAGCCCGAGATGGAGGCGATCACTACGATGATAATGCGCCGGATCGCGGCGCAGCTTCCTCCAGAGTACCGTGGCGTATACAGCCTCGAAGATCCCACCGGGGACGCAAACTGACCCACAAGTCGGGTTTGCGCTACTAAGCGCACCTGCGGTTGATGGACATTCGTATGCCGCTGCCCTAACCTAGTTGCCTAGGTGTTGCACGCGCCACACCCGTATCGTATGGACATATCAGCTGCCCTCAGGGGCAAGAAGGTTCAAGTCCGCGGCTACCGGGTATCTACCGCGTGAACGAATTCGCAGCTACACCCATATCCTAGAAGGGTAAGAACAATGTGCGGGATCATCGGCTACACAGGACATCGCGCTGCAGCCCCCATCCTGCTTGACGGGCTCTCAAAGCTTGAGTACCGCGGCTACGACAGCGCCGGCATCGCTGTCATGTCGCCATCCGGCGAGACCTCCGTAGGCAAGTCACGGGGCAAGCTTTCGGCGCTCGTTGAGGCGTTGGGAGACAAGCTCCCAGAGGGCACCAACGGCATCGGACACACCCGATGGGCAACCCATGGCGGACCCACAGACGAGAACGCCCACCCCCATACCGACTGCAAAGGCGAGGTCGCCGTTGTTCACAACGGCATCGTCGAGAATTTCGTCGAACTGCGACGCGAGCTTGAAGAACAGGGCCACGTCTTCGCATCCGAGACGGACAGCGAGTGCATTCCCCACCTGATCGAATCGTACATGCAAGAGGATAAACCGCTAGAGGAGGCTGCGAGGCTCACAGCGGGACGCATCCGAGGGGCCCATGCGGTGGTCGCCGCGTCACGTCGTGACCCCGGAAAGCTTGTCGGGTTCCGACTAGGCAACGCCGGCGGCATAGTTATCGGTTACGGCGAGGACGAGATGTACGTGGCGAGCGACCTTCCAGCGCTGATCTCCCACACGAGACGCGTGGCATACCTCACGGGGGGCGAAGTGGCCGTGGCCATACCTGAGGGCGCAACCTATATGACCATTGACGGCAAGGGAATCACCAAGCGTCCCGTGACAGTCTCCTACGACTCATCAACGGCTCTAAAGGGTGAGTACAAGCACTTCATGCTAAAGGAGATTCACGAGCAGCCCGAGTCGGTGGTTAACACCATGCGCGGACGTGTCTCTTTTGGCCGATACACCGTCGATCTGGACGAATTCCCACTATCAGATGCTGAGATCGCGGACATCGACAGGGTGGTGCTGCTGGGCATGGGAACGAGCATGCACGCCGCTATGGTTGGACGTCACTGGATCGAGACACTGGCTAGGATACCAGCAGAATTCGACAACTCATCGGAGTTCCGCTACCGCAAGCCAATCCTGAACGAACGGACCCTTGTGATCTCGATCTGCCAGTCAGGTGAGACGGCAGACACCCTCGCAGCGATGGGGGAAGCGGCAGAGTCCGGTGCACGGCAGATCACGCTGTGCAACTACGAAGGGACACAGGCGACCCGCATTGCCGACGGTACGGTCTACATCCGCGCCGGACTAGAGATCGCTGTGGCGGCTAGCAAGACATTCGAGTGCTCACTGGTGTCCCTCTACATGCTCGCCATGCACCTGGGCATCAAGCGTGGAGTGCTTGGCGGAGAGCGGTTGAAGGAGTTGGTGAAAGAGCTGTCCCACCTGCCGGAGATGCTCGGCGGCCTCATACTGGATGAGTCGCAGTACGTCGATCTGGCAAAGCGCTACGCCAAATGCTCCGATTTCCTGTTCCTGGGACGCGGGCTCAATTTTCCCCTGGCTATGGAGGGGGCGATCAAGCTCAAGGAGATTTCCTACATCCACGCTGAGGGCTACCCGGCCGGAGAGATGAAGCACGGGCCCATCTCCCTGATCGACGAGAATATGCCCGTGGTAGCTCTGATGCCCAGAGACGACCTGTATGAGAAGATGCTGAGCAACGTCAGCGAGGCAAAAGCCAGGGGCGGCAAGGTCATCGCCGTTGCAACCGAGGGCGACGACCACATAGCGACGATTGCTGACGATGTCATCTACGTGCCTGCATCGTCCCCCATGATATCGCCGATGCTGCTAGCGGTGCCGATGCAACTTCTGGCATACCACATCGCCGTACAAAGGGGCGCAGACGTGGACCAACCCCGCAACCTGGCCAAATCAGTAACAGTCGAATAGTACTGGTGCTGCGCACTCTGAGTTGGGCGTGGCGAGGCGGTGCCTCACAAGTGTTAGGTGCTTATGCATGTTGGCTTGGGCAGGCATAGGCGCTGCCCAAGCCAACATCCCTAGTCCTTCGGAGGCCAGGTTGGACACGCTGCTGCCAGACGCGCGGAAGACCACCGAGTGGCTGCGAGAAACCCTCGCGCTCGACGTGGTCGGCCACGAGCCCTCCACTAGGTTCCGACCAGCAGGCCGGTAATGAAAAACACCAAGCTATGCTTCATGCCAATATCCGATGTATCCGGTCTCCTGGCCAGCTGCGAGCTATCTCCGGTGGAGCTTGTTCAGGCCCACTTGGATCGAATCTCTGAGACCGACACCGAGCTCAACTCATTCATCACGCTGCTGGCGAAAGAGTCCCTGAAAGCCGCACGCGGCGCTGAGCAGGAAATACAAAAGTCTGGATCACGGGGCCCGCTCCACGGCGTGCCCATCGGCCTCAAGGACCTCTACTACACCAGTGGCGTCCGCACCACGGTAGGCTCTAAGATATTGGCCGACTTCGTGCCAGACTACGACGCAGCCGTGGTGGAAAAATTCTTCGACGCGGGCGCGGTGCTGCTCGGAAAGCTCCAGATGCACGAGTTCGCCTTAGGGGCCAGCAGCGATAATCTGCACTACGGCCCAGCCCACAACCCCTGGGACACCGAACGCGTCACCGGGGGGTCCAGTGGCGGATCTCAATCATCCGTCCTAGTTTTGTTTCCGAAGTGTTCCATGATGTGCCATTCTTGTCCCATATGGGACAAGAATGGCACATCATGGAACACCAGCCCACCATGGCCCAACTACAAGCGGAACAGAATGTAACACGGTGGAACAGTCGCAGAGAACGAGACGGGAACTCCCCCGGCTTGCCGCACAGGCTACACTGTTCACGATGAACACCAACCTTCGAACCTAGGGCAAGTACGCATGGCTGAGCAAGATCTGGACGGTATGCCGCTCCACGAAGCTGCGAGAGCGGCGGGCGTCCAGTTTCACGATGACGCAGTACCGCGCAGCAACTTCGTGGAGGCGAACCGGCTGCGGTTTCACTACCTGGAGTGGGGCAAGCCAACAGACCGCCCCCTCGTGATGCTGCACGGCATGGGTCAGACGGCGCACTCCTGGGACTTCGCCGCGCTTGCGCTGTGCGACCGCTATCGCATAGTGGCTCTGGATCAGCGAGGCCACGGCGACAGCGACTGGGCTCCAAACGCCGAGTACTCCCTATCAGCGCACCAGGGCGACCTCGCCGCAGTGCTATCCGCCCTTGACCTCGACGACATCGTGCTGATGGGCCTGTCGATGGGGGGCCGAAACGCATTCACCTACGCCGCCAACCATCCTGCTCAGGTTGCAGCCCTGATAGTGGTCGACTCGGCCCCAGAGCTACAACGGAGTGGGGCTGACACGATTCGCCGGTTCGTGAAAGACATGGACGTCCTCGACACCTTCGAGGAGTTCGTGGACAAGACCAGAAAGTACAACCCACGCCGCTCAGACCGGCAGATTCGCGGCAGCCTGACCAACAACCTCAAGCAGTTGCCGGACGGCCGATGGACCTGGAAGTACGACAGGGTATTCAGGTCGCCGGACGCGAAGCCCTGGACAGACCCTGACATCGTCGAGCGCATGTGGCAGAAGGTCGAAGGAGTGCAGTGCCCCGCCCTGGTCGTACGTGGCGCTGGGAGTAAAGTGCTATCACAGAAAACCGCCGAAGAGATGGCTGAACGACTACAAAACGGCCGCCTCGCCGTCGTCCCGGACGCCGGGCACCTGGTACCCGGCGACAACCCCACCGGCTTCCACCAAGTCGTGAATCAGTTCCTGGCCGATACCCCCCCAATAATTTGATGGTCTTGGAATCGGTGCCGAGCCAATGTCTTATTACCGTTAGGTAGTGTAGTTTGACGGCAGACACGCACACCATTTGCCTGAACACATGCCACACCTACATTTTACCTATTAATGAAAGGAAAGGATTCCCATATTGTATACGTAGCAGGGCTGTGCTATGGCTACGCTTTCCTCATACCTTTGCCTAGCTGTTTCGCAATACGTTGCTGCCTGAACATTCAAGCGTCTCGTGAAGGTAGATGGCCGATGAGCCCCGCGCCTACAACAGTTTTACCATCCATTGCCGACCTACCGTAGGCCTATGGCATCACCTGGGCTGTAGCGCTTGTGGGCCTTGTGGGCCTTCTGTGCCAACTCACCCGCCACCGCCGCAATGTAACGCCGCAGCATGGTCACATCCTTCCAGCCCATGTCCTCAAGGATATCGCTGTCGTTCATGCCCCGCCTTTTCATCTGAGCTGCAGCTGCTCGACGGAACGCGTGTACACCCTTCTCTTCAAGCCCAGCCCTGAGACACAGACGCCTTATGAGCTGAATGACTCCTGAGGAGGCCAGTCACCGGGCCTTTCCTACCCCTCCATAGCCGTCCATCAGTTATTCCCCATCGACGGGCATAGCGGTCCACGGCCTGCAAAGATGCTGTACCAAGTGGCACGACTCGCACACCACCTTTACCATCTACTCTCACCTGACGTGTTTCCCAATCTGGCAGCCCCATGGATACCAGCTCACCCTCCCTGACGCCCGTATCAAATAGCACCATGACCATAGCTCTGTCGCGGAGACCCTCGCGGGTTTGCATGTTGCAGGCCAAGAGTAGGCGTTTGGCCTTTGCAGGGCTGTAGATGGGCTGTGGGTCAACCCTGTAGCGGACCGACTTCATGGTCGAAGTGGGGTATCGGTCAATGTCACCTTCCCTAACAAGGAAGCGGTAGAAGCGACGTAAACCAAGCTGAGTTCCGTACACGATCTTGGGCGCACGCCGTTCTTGCAAGGTCAGGATATAGGCGCGTACATCCGACGCTGTGACTTGGAAAAGGTATGGGTGATGCCGGGCGAACCGCTCCACGTCCCGGACGTAATTGTCCACGGAGTGGGACTTCAATCCCTCGACCGTGAAGCAAGTCTGAAACCGCGGATGAGTACCGACGAACCGACTGCTGTAAACATGATTCCCTCCCTTGACTGGGAAGGACTACAAAGAGGCTCAGCGCCAGCGTACAGGGGTTACGAAGCAATTTGGCTCCGCAGGTAGGATTCGAACCTACGACAAGTCGGTTAACAGCCGACTGCTCTACCACTGAGCTACTGCGGAGCGTTCGCGAGGAACGGCGGGGCTCAACTAGTTTATTGTAGCATTCCGCGTGGAGGGCCAACAAGACGGCCGCCGGTGTCGTCAGCGTAAATCAGGCCGGGCAGACGGAGATCAGGCTGGTTAACCCAGGGTAGGAGGCTCAGGCCGAAGCTGCAGGTGTAGGAGACGATTAGGCCCTTGAGCATTTTGCCGGAGAAGACGATGAGGACGAACCGGCGAAATGGGTAGCGGGTACTGCCTGCAGCTATTCCTACGAAGTCAAACACGGGATTGGGAATGATCGAGAGGACGAAGAGCACGAGCGTGCCTCTGCGGTCCATCCATTTTTTTGCCGTGGCATAGAACCTGCGCTGCTCGATGGCTGCACGTGAGCCGTAGCCGGTCGTCTCCCCTATGGTCTCCCCTACCCCGTTTAGGGTGCGCCGACGAATGCGGGCACCAGCGTTAGGCTCAACGCGCAGGCTGACGCGACGCCAGGCTCGGGGAAGATGAAGCCGCCGCTACCCAAGAAGCTGAGAAAGAATACCCCGGGATACCCCACGAACCCGATGTCGTTGATGGCGTCCCGTTGAAACCACAGTGCGGCAGTAGCAAGTACACCAAATTGGAATCGTTTTGAGTCAGGCGCTATGAACCGGGTGACATTTTGGACGCGCCGAACTGAATCTGGCGTTACATTAGAACTCTAGGGTGGGCTGTTGATCTAGACGCCTCTCTCATAGTGGCTGGCGCAGGCATTGCGGTCGCTTCATCTGCAGCGCACAAACAAAGAATATCCCTATGAAAGAAGATACGCAAGATAAACGGATCAGCAGGGAAAGAGGTCGTATCCGGCAGGGCAAATGCCCTCATGCTCGGAGGCACAAAGATGAGCCCACCGATGGAGGGCCACACTACAGCGGGTAGCTACTAGACGGCGACCGCCTCGCCGATCTTCTTGAAGGCCAGACCGTCCTCGCTAGCGTCGATAAGGACTTCGTCACCCTCAGAAAGCTCGCCGGCGAGTATCCGCTTGGACAGCGGGTTTTCGACGGAACGCTGGATCGCACGGCGAAGTGGCCTTGCGCCGTAGACAGGGTCGAACCCCTCGTTGGCAAGCCACTCCCTGGCGGGTTCGGTCAGTGTAATCGATACCTGACGCTCTTCTACGCGGTTGCGAACCTCTTAGATCATCAGGTCTACGATCCCGTGTATCTACTCGGCCGTGAAGGTCTCGAAGACTATGATTTCGTCTATGCGGTTCAGGAATTCCGGTCGGAACGTGGACTTCAGAGCGTCCTCTACCGAGGAGCGCATCCGGACCGACGAGTCCTCCGAAGCCTGCCGCATGAAGCCGAGGGGCTCCTTCCTGCCCTCGCTGGTGCCCAGGTTGCTGGTCATGATTATCAGCGTGTTCCGGAAGTCGACCGTCTTGCCCTGGCCGTCGGTCAGTCTGCCGTCCTCCAGTATCTGGAGCATCATGTTGAATACATCCGGGTGGGCCTTCTCCACCTCGTCGAATAGTATGACTCGGAACGGCCTGCGCCGCACGGCCTCGGTGAGCTGGCCGCCTTCCTCGTAGCCGACGTATCCCGGAGGCGCGCCGAGGCATCAGGAATATTGGGGGGGGTGACATTGCATGGCTTTAGTATTGCCACGGTGATATGCGGTGGATACAATATCTGCCAAATTGATACGATCACCATTTCCACCTAGTCGAGACCACTTTCATAGTGCTGGGTTCAGCAGGAGAGATGCCATGGCCGACAACAGTGATGTAGCGCTCATGTCCCACCTGATGAGGCGCGCCGGATTTGGGGCAACGCGGGAAGAGATCGAGGCTCTGGCCGATCAGGGCTACGAGGCAACGGTCGACCAACTCTTGGACCCCGATTCGCAGCCTGACATCGACGAAGCGCTGCTATTCCGATACCACCCAATGGCGGAGCTGATATACACGCTCCCCCACGCGCAGATGAACTGGCTGTACCGCATGGTCAACACCGGGCGGCCGCTCCGCGAGAAGATGGCCTTGTTCTGGCACCATGTATTCGCCACCGGTAACGACAAGGTCACGGATGCGTTTGCAATGCACTCGCAGATCTCAATGTTTCGGGAACACGGCACAGGCAACTATCGTGACCTCCTGGTGCGCCTGGCCCAGAACCCGGCGATGATCTACTGGCTGGATAACCAGGACAACCACAAGCGTGCCCCGAACGAGAACTGGGGCAGGGAGCTCCTGGAGCTGTTCGCGCTGGGCGTCGGTCACTACACAGAGAAGGACGTGTTCGAGTGCGCACGGGCGTTCACCGGCTGGACCTTCACCGGCAAAGCAAGCGGCATTCAGCTCGGCCCGGTCCCGTGGAGATTCGACTACAAGGGAGAAGACCACGACGACGGGGAAAAGACTTTCCTCGGCGAGACGGGCAATTTTAACGGCGAAGACATCGTGGACATCGTGGTCCGTCAGCCGGCTTGCCCCCAGTTCATTACGCGCCACCTGTATAACTTCTTCGTAGCAGACGAGCCGGAGGTCCCAAAGTGGCCAAACGAGCCGCCGCTCGATCCAGACGCTATCGCTCAGCTATCCGAGGTTTTTGTAGAGTCTAACTACGAGATTACTCCGGTGCTCAAGACCCTGTTCAACTCCGATTTCTTCAAGGAATCAGCCTATCGCAAGGTCCGCAGCCCGGCTGAGACGGTGGTCGGCACGCTCAAGGTTACCGGGGATCTATCCGATCCCGACCCAAGATGGGGCAACATGGCTGAGAAGCCGGGCTCCATGGGCCAGGATCTGATGAACCCGCCCAGCGTCGAGGGGTGGCACACAGGCCGCGAGTGGATTAACAGTGGCGCCCTGATCAACCGGGTGAACTTTGCAGCAGACCGTCTCGGAAACCCTGACCTACCGGGTGTGGCAGCGATCACGCGCAGGGTGGGCTCCAACGGTCCAACGATGTCTGCGGTGGAGTTGGTGGACCGTTGCCTCGACGAAATGGGCCCGCTGACGGTCGATACGGAAACACACGGTGAGTTGGTGGAGCGCGTGAGTGCGGGCGGCCCAATCACCAGGAAGCCCGGGGACGAGGACACCCAATTCTCACAGAGAGTCTGCGATCTGTTGGCGATGATAGCCGGAACCAAGGAATTCTTGTTTACTTAGGCCTGTAGGACGCGACGTCGCAAGAAGGTAAGGCAGCCCCTGGCGGGTTAAGGAGAATAGACATGGCAACTGCGCAGAAGGATCCGGTACTGGTAGTCCTGCAGCTCAACGGCGGCAACGACTATATGAACACGGTGGTGCCATTCAACGACCCGCACTACTACGATAACCGACCCAAGTTGGGGATCGACGAAGGCGACGTACTAAAGCTGAACGACGAGGTCGGCCTGCACCCCACAATGGGGCCTCTACGCGACCTGTATGAGGGCGGGGACATGGCCATCCTCAACGGCATCGGATGGGCGGGCTCGAACCGATCCCACTTCCGGTGCATGGATATCTGGCACACAGCTGAGCCCGACCTGTTCGCGACTGAGGGCTGGCTGGGCAAGGCTACCCGTCAGCTCGACCCCAACGGCGAAAACCCGGTTACGACGGTCAACATCGGGCACGGCCTTCCAAGGGCGCTGGTCGCCAATGGGGTCTCAGTGGCCTCCGTGGCTGACATCGGCGCCTACGGTCTGTTGACCGCGGTTGAGGAGGCGCAGCGACGACAGCGCATGCTGGACCAATTTGCCAAGATGTATGCCCCGGTGTCGGGCCGAGGCGCGGTCGTGGACTACGTCGCCCAGACGGGCATGGACGCCCTCAACGGGGCGGACATGATCAAGCTTGCGCCGAAGCGGTACGAGTCGCAGGTTGAGTACGCCTCGAACCCGGTTGCCAAGAACCTTCGTGATGTGGCGCAGGTTCACCTGGCCGGGCTCGGAACGCGGGTCCTGTACACCGAATACGGTGGTTTCGATACTCATGCAGCCCAGGCGACCGCCCACCCGAAACTGTGGACCGATGTGTCCACGGCGGTGGCCGACTTCTGGGACGACCTTAGGGCCCACGACGCAGCGGACAATGTCACGATGCTGGTCTTCTCCGAGTTCGGGCGAAGGGTGAAGGAGAACGGCGGCGGGACCGACCACGGCGCTGCCGGGGTTGCCTTCGCCATCGGGCCCAACGTCAACGGTGGGATCTACGGCGACTACCCGGAGATCAGAGCCGAGGCGCTGGTGGACGGAGACCTTGCACCGACGCAGGACTTCCGCGGCCTGTATTCCACGCTACTGGGCGATTGGATGGGCATCGACGAACGCGAGGTAATGCCGCGCGAGTTCGAAAAGCCCGCAATCATCGGTGCGCACAGTGCTGCGCACGCTTAGTTGGGCGGGGCTGGTGTGATGCTGCGTGCCCCCTAGGTTGTAGCGACATTCCATCCTTTCAGCGTCCAGGTAGGCTGTCGTCGTAGATACGTCACCACTCCTTTTGCTGTACGCTCTCGACCAGAGGTAGGGGAGAGGTCCATCGGTAGGAGTCGAAAAGAGCCCTGCACTTGACTCGACCGCCGGGTCGCCGCGGTGGCGAGTTCAGGGTGGTATCAGAGGGGGGCTGAGGCTCCCTTTGTCGGGTGTGTGAGGGTGTCCATCACAACTCCTTCCCCCATTTCAGGGGCGGGCTACCCGACAATCGGCCTGAGGATCAGACGACAGGAGGACCCAGCATGAAGACGACGACTGTAGCAGGTCGAACCTGGCACTATAGCCACTGCATGGGCAGGCTGACCGGCGAGCACAACGAGAGCAAGTGGGGGCGGACCGGCGGTTACTGCTACCCGATGGACGTTGCCGCAGCAGGCAACGACATCCTATTCGTCGTCAGCCGAGGGTTAGCCTATACGGAGGAGGACCACGGGCACGACATCTATAGGCGCATCGGAAAGACAACGATGGGCGAGGACCACATCGGGGACTTCGCAAGGGGAGCTTTCTCGTGGCCCGTCGCTTTGGCAATTGACGCGCAAGGCAGAGTCTACTGCGCTGATGAATACGAGAACACCATCACATCGTTCGACCCGGACTCGGTCGTCACATATCCCGAGATGGGACCGGGTCCCGATGACCGTGTGACATGGGGAGTGAAGGGCTCGGAGGAAGGTCTGATCGACGGACCCAGCGGCCTGGCATTCGACGCCAACGACGATCTATACGTGGTAGAAAGCCTCAACAACCGCGTCCAGAAGTTCAGCAAGGGCGGCGATTTCATACTGGGCTTTGGCGGATTTGGGACGGGCGAAGGGGAGTTCAACAGGCCCTGGGGGATCACCGTTGATAGCGACGGCGCTGTGTACGTCGTGGATTGGGGCAACCACCGCGTCCAGAAATTCTCGAACGATGGCAATTATCTCATGAGCTTCGGTGGCCCGGGAGACGGCGCGAATTCGCTGAGCAATCCGGCTGGCGTTGCGGTCGATAGCGACGGAGATGTCTATGTCACAGACTGGGGCAACCGTCGCGTCCAGATATACGAACCGGACGGCTCTGTGCTTGCAGCCCTTTACGGCGACGCCGACAAGCTCTCCCGCGCTGGGGAGTACAACCTTGCCCGCGATCCGGAGTCGGTGAAGATCCTCGCACGGCGCGACTCGGACGTGATGTCTTACCTAGCACGATTCGGACGGCCAATAGGCATCGATATCGACGAGCAGGACCGCATCATCATCACGGACGGTCGCGGGAGGCTGCAGGTCTATCGCAAGGACAACGCCTACGCTGAGCCGCCGATCTAGGACTGGGTCTGGGGTTTGGGCTAGTCGTCTGCAGGCACATGTGATGTGCTCGCAGCGGTGAGCCACGACTGGAAATCTCTGGCCGCGGCTGGCCAGGCGGCCTCCCCTGGCTCCATGGCGAGGATCGGGAATAGGATCGCGGAGCGAGATCACCCCATGGGCCGGGTTCCACTGGTCAGTTTCAATCTCGGTTGCTAGAATCTCACAAGATCCAATCACTGCTAGGGAGACACGCAAATGCGGGTAAGCGACGTCAAGATGGAGTCCTACCGCTGGCCGAGGAAGAAGCCTATTCGAAATGGCCGCTACATATACCCTACGTCCGGGCTCGATATTGTCACGATCGAGACGGACGAAGGTGTCACCGGCATCGGACTGTCGGGCGGGGTCCAGGAGTTTCCCACGATCGGCATGGAGATCCTGGCGCACCTGAAGCAATATGTCATCGGTCAGGATCCTTTCGACACTGAGCGTATCTGGGACGAGATGTGGCAGCCCAAGCTGGTCGGGCGGAGGGGCATCACTACTCGCGTAATCAGCGGGATTGACATCGCCCTGTGGGACTTGAAGGGTAAGGCTGCCGGCGTGCCGCTCTACAAGCTGCTCGGAGGGTTCGCCGACAAGATACCGGTCTACATCGCCGGTGGCTACTATGAAGAAGGCAAGGGACTCGACGAGCTGGCAACTGAGATGGAAGAGGCCGTGGACCTGGGCGCAAACGCCGTAAAGATGAAGATCGGCGGCGCTGCCATCAACGAGGACGTCGAGCGCGTGAGAGTAGTCAGACAGGCGGTCGGACCCGATGTCCGGGTGATGGTGGACGCCAACTGTGCCTACCGTTTCTACGAGGCAATCGAGATCGCACGCAAGATGGAGCCCTACGATATCTTTTGGTTCGAGGAGCCGGTGAACCCGGACGACTACAAGGGTCACCAGTTGGTGAGTCAGGCCACAACAATTCCTATAGCCACGGGTGAGAATGAGTATACGCGCTACGGGTTCCGCGACCTCATCGAGACCCGCAGCGCTGCGATTATCCAGCCCGACGGCCTGATCATGGGCGGGGTCACGGAGTTCATGAAGGTGGCGGCGCTAGCCCAGGCACACGACCTGCCGATCGCACCCCACGGGACCCAGGATGTGCACATCCACCTGGTATCGGCGATCCCCAACGGGCTGATCCTGGAGTACTACAGCAAGTCTACAGATCCGCTACACCGGGAGATGTTCGAAGAGACTCTGCAGGTGGAGGACGGCCATGTGCGTCCTCCCAACAGGCCGGGGCTTGGGATTGTGCCAAACATGAAGGTTCTTGAGCGCTATCGCGTCGCATAAATAAAAAGTGGGGCGGGTCCAAGAGGACCCGCCCCACCAAACTCCAATCAGTTGTTCTGGCCGCGCAACCGCTGCTACTCGTCCGAAGCAGCTCCATCCGCACCCTGTTCGCCTTCTGCAGCCTCCTCGCCCTCGGCCAGCAGACCCTCGTCGGTCTCCGGAACCTCTTCCTCATCGATGCGAGGTGCGACCACTCTGGCGATCATTTCAACAGAGTCGCGAAGTATGTTGACGCCCTCTGCGACCTCAATGTCTCCGACCCTCACCGATGCTGCGAAATCCTCAAGAATAGTGACGTCGACACGGAACGACTCGGGCATGTCCAGAGGGAGTGCCTCTACCTCGAGGGTGTCGAATGGCTTGAGCAAGATACCGCCAAGGTTGCGCACCGCAGGCGGCTCTCCTTCCAGGATAATGGGAACCTCTGCACGAACCGTCTGGCTAACGTCGACCCGGTAGAAGTCAACGTGCAGGAGTGCCTCGGTCACTGGGTGTACCTGGGTTTCTCGTACGAAGCAAATCTCCTCGCCCTTCTCCCCTTCAACCTTGACCGTGATCGGCACGTTGCGGCCAGCGCTAATGAGCACGCTCCGCAGGGTCATCATGTCGGCCTGCAACGAAGCTGAGTCTACATCCGGTCCATATAAGTGGACAGGTACGACTCCCGCTTGCCGGAGCCGGCTAACCTTCTTGCCCGTCACTTCTCGCGGTGACAGGGTAATTGACAGTGTTTCCAATAGAGAACCTCTCCGAGGCAGTGCCTATAACTCAGGCGTAAAGAAGCCCCGACATACCGGGGCTCACATAACATTCTACCACAGCCCAGCCAAAGAGGGCCACAGGTACTACGTGATCTTGTCCCATTACGATGGGCCATGCGGTGGGCTATCGATCAATGGATTGTTGAGGTCCAGATCACCCAGATTTGCCTGGATGATCTGGACCTCCGTTCTTATGTAAGTCGAACCCGAGACGCCTCTGCAGTCGGACCGACCTATCGTTGGAGTGATTCGCCCCACCTAAGGGTCGCGGAATTTTCAGGTCGTTGAAGGCGTAGTTGATCAAGGCCTGACAGGCTTTGTAGGCGTAGCCCTGTCCCCAAAATGCTTTGCCATAGGCAAACGCGAGCTCGACTTCGATGCTGTACACGGGCCGAGATGGCTCGTCCTTCACGTGGTACTAGATGTTCGGGTACGGATCGAGATGGACCTGCCCGATTGCCAGTCCTGTCTCCTTCAAGACCACTGCCTGGAATCCGAACTCTGCATCATCGAGCTGGTGCACGTGATGCATGAAGGACTTCTTCAGCAACTCCGGCTTATCGCCGTAGCCGCTGTATTGGCCCCAGACCTCCCGGTCCGAGTAGATCAGGTTCGTTAGAACAGGTACATCTTCCGGGACAAAGTTACGGAGAATCAGGCGATCAGTTTCGAACGGCCCCATGGGTAACCTCCTCAGATAGGCCGGTCGTAGGCTACGACTGGAACCTGACGGCCCTGATGCGGTTGTTGAAGTTGTCGCATATTAGCAAGACATCGTCGCCGAGGAGACACAGACCGTGGGGCTCGTTGAGCCTGGCGGATGTGGCAGGACCGCCGTCCCCGGCGTCGCCGGGGTTCTCACAGCCGGCTACGGTTTCGATTGATCCGCCAGGGGTGATACGACGTACGCGGTTGTTCATTGAGTCCGACACAAATATCTGGCCGTCGGGCGACACGGCAAGGCCCCAGGGTGTGTCGAGGGCGGCCTCGGAGGCCGGGGTTCCATTCTTGGCAAAACCAGGCTGGCCTGTCCCGGCCACGGTGTTGATCGTTCCATTCGTATTGACAACACGTATGACGTGGTTGGCAGTGTCGGAGAAGTAGAGGTTCCCGGCGGCGTCGAATCGAATGGCCGACGGCGCGCCGATCTTTGCCTCGACGGCGGGTCCGCCGTCCCCCGTGTTGCCCTGGATGCCCGTCCCGGCAATTGTGGTGATGATCCCGGTGACATCGTCGATGCGGCGGATGCGACCAATGGCGTCGCCTATGTAGACATCGTCACCGGGGCCGTGGGCGACGGACTGGACGTGGTAGAGCGATGCGCTCACGGATGGCCCGCCGTCGCCCTTGTCCCACATGAACGAGGTACCTGCGAGGTTGCGTACGATGCCGTCTTCGTCCACCCGCCTGATCCTGCCGTGACGCGAATCCGTGATGACGATACGTCCGCGTGAGTCTACCGACACGTCGTGGGGGCTGCCAAATGCGGCCTCGGTCGCCAGGCCTTCGTCGCCTCCGTAGGCCCTGGCGCCGTTGCCGGCTACAGTCTGGATTGCCCCCGTCCGGGAGTCGATGGCCCTAATCCGCTGGTGCCAGACATCCGCGAAGTAGATGCGCCCGTCGGATCCGGTGCATATGCCCCCGGGCCCGCGAATGAAGGCATCCCGTGCCGGCCCGCCGTCCTTGATCGTGACGCCGCCCAGGGCTGTTGTCACGATACCTGTGACGCCGTCATACCGGCGCAGCCTGCCGGAGCAGTCGCTCCAGAAGACGGTGCCGTCCGGGTCGGCCCATATGCCAGACTCGCACGAGTTGCAGGTGGTCTCGGAGCCGTGAAGCCCCTCCTCACCCCAGCCTGGAACGCCGTTGCCAACCAGAGTCGTCACGATACCGGTCTTTGCATCGACCTTGCGCACGCGAAAGCCGTACTTCTCGCCCACGTATATGTCGTCGTGGATGTCGATGCACAGCGCGTCGGGCATAAGGATGTTGGCCTCGACCGCTGGGCCGCCGTCCCCAGACGAGCCCGGCTGACCTGTGCCCAACACAGTGGTGATCACGCCGGTCTTCATATCGATCTTGCGGATGCGATGGCTGGAGTTGTCGCAGACGTAGAGGTCGCCGTGCGAATCGAACGCCACGTGCTCGGGGTGCAGGAATCCTGCCTCGGACGCTGGTCCTCCGTCGCCGTGGTACCCACCGAGGCTCAAGCCTGTTTCCCAGCCGAACGTCGCCCCAGTAACTCTGCCCGTATAGGGACGACTGTTTCCATGCTCCGAGGGGTAGTGGTGAGCACTCTGGCCGGCGAACAGCTCTAGTACGCCGGTTTTTGCATCGACCCTGCGGATGTTGTTATCCCACTCGCCGGACAGGAAGATATTGCCATCGTCGTCGATGGCTACTCCGCTGGTGGTGTCGAACTCCGCCTCGATGGCCGGACCGCCCTCGCCGCCACGACCCTCCCTGCCCGACCCCGCGAAGGTCGTGATGACGCTGGTCTCGTAGTCGATGCGGCGATAGGTGTGGTTCCACAAGTCCGAGAAGTAGAGATTGCCGTGTTTGTCCAGGGCCATGTCGTGGGGTCCGTTGATTCGGGCCTCGATGGCCGGTCCGCCGTCGCCAGAGTTACCCGGAATACCATCTCCTGCAAAGGTGTGCAGTATGCCTTCGGAATCGATACGCCAGATACGGTGGCCCTTGTAGTCGGCTACGAGGAGGTCGCCGTCCGGTCGACGCACGACCCCAAGCGTCCAGCCGCAAGGCGCGTCGCGAGCAAGCACGCCCTCACGAAAGCCTACCCCTGCGACGGTGTCGATCCCCCCCAGGCCAAGGCCGTCGATCAGCATTCCTTGTGCGCTCCCATCTTTAATGTGAATTGGCGAGGCGACTATAGACGCTGCGTCCGGCAAACTCAGCCCCGGTTCCCAACTCCTCCTCGATCCTCAGCAGCCGGTTGTACTTTGCCGTGCGTTCACCACGGGCCGGCGCACCGGCCTTAATTTGACCCGCAGCTGTACCGACTGCCAGGTCAGCAACCGTCGTGTCCTCCGTCTCACCTGAGCGGTGGCTTATGATTGTGCCCCAACCGGTCTGACTGGAGATACGAATGGCCTCGAGCGTCTCGGTGACGGTGCCAATCTGGTTCAGCTTGATCAGCACCGAGTTACTGGCCCCGGTCTCAATTCCTCGTCGGATCAGGGCCGGATTGGTCGTATAGAGGTCATCTCCTACGAGGCTGACCCGGTATCCAAGCCGCTCTGTCATGGCGGTCCAGCCATCCCAATCGGCCTCGCCCATCCCGTCCTCTATGCTGATGATCGGGTAGTCTGATAGCCATGCCTCGTAGGTGTCGATCAGCCCTTCGGACGTAAGGGTGAGGCCTTCGCTTTGCAGCAGGTATGTTCCGTCGTCCTGGACGAATTCGCTGGCGGCCACGTCCAGGGCCACAAAGCAGTGCTCTCCGGGGATGTACCCCGCTCCTTCGATGGCGTCCGTTACTAGCCCAACAGCATCCCGATTCGTGATCCCACCTGGGGCGAACCCGCCCTCGTCTCCCACCGTAGTCCCGAAGCCACGTTCCCGCATCAGGCGTTTCATGGACTGGTACACCTCTGCGCCTGCCCTGAGGGCCTCGCGGAAGGTATCAAATCCGGCGGGCACGACCATGAACTCCTGAAAATCGGTGGAGTCTTCGGCGTGCCTGCCGCCGTTGAGGATGTTGAACATAGGCACCGGCAGCGTCAACGGTTCGCCGTCGCTCAGATAACGATAGAGAGGTACGCGACTGCTAGCTGCAGCGGCGCGAGCCGTGGCGATGGATACCCCGACCATGGCGTTGCCGCCGAGCCTGGACTTGTCCAGTGTACCGTCGAGGCGGATCAGCGTCTCGTCGACGGATTGCTGTTCGAGAGCGGATAGGCCCACGATCGCCGGAGCGATCTCTCGATGCACATTCGCTATTGCCTTCATCACCCCAAGGCCGCCGAACCGAGCATCTCCGTCTCGTAGCTCCAGGGCCTCGTTCGACCCCGTGCTAGCCCCCGACGGCACGAGCGCCCTGCCAATGGCTCCGTCGGCGAGGATGACATCCACTTCAACAGTCGGGGTGCCCCGGGAATCGAGAACCTCTCGCGCCAAAACTCGTGAAATGGTGCTCAAGATCCTTTAAGCTCCCTTGTATTTGCGGCTTCAACAGCCATTTCCACTGCCTCCAATGCATTTTCAGCCACGAGGATTGAGGAGTCCGGGGCTACATCGCCCGGGATCAGACCCAAGGTACGGAGCCCGACGACGGGAACACCGCCCGACAACGCGTGCCTATTTCGGAGAGGGTCCCGTAAGCCCCGCCAACGGCTATTACGGCGCGACCGGTTTTCACGATGATGATGTTTCTGGCGTAGGAAAGGCCAGTGCCGATGGGGCAATCTACCCAGCGTTTTTTGACATTCGGATCGCTTCCCGGCAGGACCCCGATTGTCGTACCGCCAGCTGACTTGACGCCCCGGCAGGTGGCCTCCATGACCCCACCGAGCCCGCCGCACACCAATGTTAGGCCCCGTTCACCCAGCTCCCGACCGACTTTTTCGGCGAGATCGGCTACCTCGTTCGAGGGCTCGCCGGCTCCGATTACGGCGATTATCAAGGGGGGGGGACTCCGGTGTCGCAAAACGTGTTCTAGGGGAACCTCGACAGCAGGGGCAATTATATCACCGGGCGGGGTGCTGGCTGAGACGCAAAGAGTGCAGGTGCAACCAGGGGTTGCACCTGCACTCTTTGCGTCTTAACTTTTGGCCCCGCACTCCCGGTATTGCATAGCGGATGGCTCCGCCCATGTTTTAGGGCATGTGGCCTGTTATTTTATTTTTTGCGGGTCCGAAAGTGTCTCCGTCCCCTTAGCGGCTCGTCTCTTCAGACCTCTACCTCGTCCTCACGCCGGCAGGGGTGTAGATAGGGAACTTCCACTGGTGGTAGTGCTCGATCAATCCGGTTACCATCCTTTCCCTCCTTACGGCCCCATGGCCCCGTAGGTTCAGCGCTCAGGCGCTTCCCTCCACTACAAAATAGCACATTATTACCTTAATTGCCAAGTTAGATACATATATGGTGCTGTATTATTAAGTATAGTTATGTTATTCGTGTTATTATTGGGATATATTCACTCTATTACGTAATCTACAATAACCGTATCTCAGTCCACCACCATATTTGCGATTGATTGATACTGAATATCAAAGAGGGTGTTGACTACAAGGCGCCTTGACTGCTATCGTCATCACCATGTCGCCGACTCTGAGTCCGCAGCCGGATATCATGGCCATGCTCGAGGACCTAGGTCACAGGTCCACTGGACCGCGACGGGACGTGATCCATGTGATTGGACAGAAGCTGGACAGCTTCAGCGCCGCCCAGATCTGCGATGAGCTTCCAGCAGTGGGGCGCGCTACGGTTTACCGCACCGTCAAGCTACTACTCGAGGCCGGGGTCGTCTGTAAGCTGGCGATGCCCAATGGCGAGCCCACCTACACCCTTGCCCGCATCGAGCACCACCACCACACGATATGTGTGGGCTGCGGCACCGTGGGGGAGTTCCGCGACGCCACTATCGAGCGGCTAATGAAAACTATCGGCAGCGACATCTCCGGCGAGATCGTCGGACACCGCATGGAATTTTTCATAACCTGCCAGGACTGCCTGGCGCAATCCAAAGACTAGGTCGCGCAGATGGGCTGCATTCACTCAAATTCGCATAGCTTCTAATGAGACTAACTATCAAATACTGGTCTATGTTCAGGCCGATTACCGTTCTGGTTTCGGCAATGGCGCTATTCGCAGTCGCGTGCTCGGGTAGCGGCACTGCCGACGAGATCGCGGTTCTGAGGGTTGTGACGACGAGCAATATCGTCGCCGACTGGGCGCAGAACGTGGGCGGCAATCGCGTGGAGATTTTCAGCCTCCTTCCCCCACAGGCCGACCCACATTCCTTCCGACCGGGAGCCCAGGACGTTACCAGGGTGGCAGATGCGGACCTCGTACTCAGTGTGGGCCTTTCGCTGGAGGCCGAGTGGCTATCGAAGCTGCTGGACAGTGCGTCCGCCGACGATAGTTGGGTGGTCGCACTCGGAGAGTCAGTTGATCCGATCGTAGTTTCGGGCGTTGAGGATCCTCACTTTTGGCTCGACCCTCTGCGGGTGAAAATGGCGGTGTTACAAATTGAGGACGAATTGTCCGAACTAGACCCTGACGGCGCTGCCCAGTACAGAAACCATGCCGGGGCCTACATCGCCGCGCTGGACGAGGTACATGACTGGACTCTAAAACAGGTAGCCACTCTCCCCGAGGAACGCCGGCTGTTGGCGACGACCCATGACAGCCTCCGGTACTTCGCGGAGACGTACGGATTTACGCTGGTCGGCGCCACATTCGGGGGGAGCATAGCTGGGCAAGAACCATCGGCGGAAGATATGGCGAGGATTGTGGATACGATCGTAGAGGCGGAGATCGATACGGTCTTTGTCGAGAATGCTGTGAATGACAGATTGGCCCGCACCATCGCTGAGGAAACTGGAGCAGTGATAATCCCGGGGGTCCGCACGGGTTCTCTGGCAGGCCCCGGCAGCGGCGCGGAGACCTACCTTAGTATGTTGCGTTCCAACGTTGAGTTAATAGTGGGGTCGCTCCAATGACCAGTGAACGACAAGCAGCAGCACCGGTCCTCTCGGTCGAGAGCGTCAGCGTTGAGTTGGGCGGCTTCCGCGTCCTGAACGACGTGTCCTTTGCGACCGCCGCTGGGACCTTGGTGGGAGTGGTTGGCCCGAACGGCGCTGGCAAGACTACGCTGTTCAACGTCATCTCAGGCGTTACTCCAAACTACACTGGACGTGTGCTGCTCCACGGAGCGGACGCTGACCGGTCCAAGGGGGCGCTGGCCTACGTGCCGCAGAGGGAGCGGGTCAACTGGCGGTTTCCTCTCAACGTCTCCGAGGTGGTGATGCTGGGACGCAGCCAGCGCATCGGCCTGTTCCGCCGTCCCGGAAAGCAAGATCGGGACGCGGTGGAGGCGAGCCTCCGGCGGGTGGGGCTGTGGGAGCAACGCTCGGCGCTCGTTGCAGAGCTATCCGGAGGCCAGCGCCAGCGCGTTTTCGTAGCACGAGCTCTAGCACAGGAAGCCGAGATCATTCTGCTTGACGAGGCGTTCAGCGGTGTGGATGTCGGCTCTCAGGAGGGGCTGGTATCTGTTCTGCAGGAGCTGCGAGATGACGGCAAGGTCGTGTTGATCGCGACCCACGACCTCACAAATCTAGCCCGGCGATTCGACGAAGTGCTGTGTCTGAACCACCACGTCTGCGCCTTCGGACCACCAGAGACCGCCTTTACCCAGGATGTCCTTGAGGAATTGTACGGCTCTCACGGTGTGGAATTCATCGGACACGGCACAGCCAACGGGGGCGCGTGATCGACACAATCATCGGCCTGATAATCGACCCTTTCGGATACGAATTCATGCTCCGGGCACTTTACGTCTCTGTGCTGGTTGGTATCGTATGTCCTATCCTAGGGGCCTTCGTCGTAACGCGAGGGCTTGCATTCATGGGAGACGCGATGTCCCACGCGGTGCTTCCAGGGCTGGTGGTCGCTTTTATGCTCGGGGTGAGCCCTTTTTTGGCTGCTGTGCCGGCTGGGATGGGCGTGGCGTTCCTGATAGGTATTATCGCCCGACGTACCGGGGTCAGCCAGGACACGTCCATCGGCATACTGTTCGCCGGCCTGTTCGCGTTGGGACTGGCACTGTTGGCCACGGCAAAGGGTGTATCGGTTGACCTGGAAGATCTCCTTCTAGGACAGGTACTGGCGGTATCCGGGACCGACGTGTATATCACAGCGGGATTAGTGGCCGTCGTCCTGGTGGTTCTATATGCCCTGAACAAGGAGCTGATATTCACCAGCTTCGATCCGGTTGGAGCGTCAGTGGCTGGCCTTCCAACAGCGCGGTTGGACTACCTGCTCCTCGTCCTTCTGGCGCTGGTCATAGTTATCGCGTTGCAGGCGGTCGGCATCGTCCTGGTCATGGCCATGCTGGTGACCCCTGCGGCTACCGCTTCACTACTGGCACGCTCTTTCATCCGCCTCATGGTCATCGGCGCAGTTCTCGGTGCGCTGGCTGCGGTTGCAGGGCTATACATTAGCTTCTACGCGGACCTGCCGTCGGGCCCGTCCATGACGCTGGTGGCGACCGCCGAGTTTGTCGTGGTGGCCGTGCTACGGAGGCGAACGACGGCGTAGGTCCCCCCTCTCCACCTAAGAAAAAGAGAATAGCAGTAAATTTGTGAGTGGCACCCCTCACACTCCCGGCTAAGGGGCTGCGCCCCTCTGCACTCTCCCTTTTACGTCGAACGTCAGCAGATCAATTCGTGCGAGGGAATCGGCTGCGATGCGTGGACGTTCGAGAAGGGGCAAAACAGGCCTAGTGGTGATGTACCTTAGTGCCGTCTCCCCAGCAGCCTGCAATTAGCAACACGAAAAAGAGGCCCCATCCGAATAATCGGCGGAGGCCTCTTCATACTAAGTCATTGATACGGATGTCCTGATGAACACCATCGACATCGCTCAGGGCAGGCACTCAGACCCGCGACAAAGATACTCTAGCCCTTTTTCGCTACCCATCCCCGTCCAACTAAGCCGTGCGCAGCACCTAGTTGGGCGGGGATGGGCCTGGGGTTGTGTCTCCGCCACCGTAAAGTGCGTTCATACCCAGATTGTCGCCCAATCCGAGGGTCCGCTTCTGAGTTTCGCTGAGCGATGAGAACTTGGACCTGCCTCGCTGGACCAAGGCCATGGTAGTATCGCTCAAGAGAACGGTCAACGAACCCACCGTTCTGCCGCTGGCAGGGGTTCAGGACAGATATGAGACTGATTGGCTACATTGTCGCAGTATTGTTGGGGCTCCCCGCCTCCCTGGTCGCTGGCGCAGCTGTATTCGCCGACGGCCCGTCGATTCTGAGCTCAGAACGGGTCATTCCAGTCGTTGGGGTCTACCTGGTTGCGGCAGGGCTATTCGGTTTCGCGTTCAGACTGATATGGCGAATTTCCAACTGGTGGCGGTATGGAATCTCGATCAGCACCCCTGCGTTCTTCGCCGTCGGCCTACTGGGTACCGACATCGGTCTAGGATATCAGTTGTTGTACGTTGTCATGATCGTGGCCTCAGCCAGTGCTGGAGCGCTTGGCGGCACATTTTTCGCTGCTGCGCTTCGGCCTGTCGGTGGGGACGCAGGTTGGCACAGGTGGTTCCGGGGAGGATGAGCTAGTGAGTGGCCCTCTGCAGAGGACAGTTGACCTCAACGGCATCATGTATCGATGGCCGTCACGACCTGTCGTGGTTGTCTGCATCGATGGTGGCGACCCTGCCTATTTTGATCAGTGCCTGCGGAACGGTATCGTGCCCAATATCCGCAGATTCATGACAGATGGATTCAGCGCGGTCGCCGAGGGCGTGGTGCCCAGCCTGACCAACCCAAACAACATGTCCCTGGTGACCGGCAGCCCTCCGTCGATTCACGGAATATCGGGAAACTATTTTCTGGACCCCGATACTGGCGCAGAGGTGATGATGAACGAGCCGGAGCACCTACGCTCCGATTCGGTTCTGGCGGGGTTTTCGCAGCTAGGCGCGAAAGTCGTCGCAATCACAGCAAAGGACAAGCTCCGAAGGCTGCTTGGCAGGGGGCTGAATCTGGCCAATGGCAGCATCAACTTCTCCGCGGAAAAGGCCAATTTGTGCTCGATCGAAGAGAATGGGATCGACGACGTCCTTGGCCTGGTCGGCATGCCCCTTCCGGAGGTGTACTCGGCCGAGCTTTCACTTTTCGTGTTCGAGGCGGCTATCCGAATCCTCGAGCGCGACAGGCCTGACATCATGTACCTGTCGACCACAGATTACGTGCAGCACAAGTATGCCCCAGACACCCCCGAGATCGATAGTTTCTATGCGGGTCTGGACGCCACCTTCGGACGCCTGGAGGCACTGGGAGCTGTGCTTGCAATCACCGCCGACCATGGGATGAGCGACAAGTCCAGGCCCGACGGCAGCCCCAATGTGATCTTTCTGCAAGATGAGCTGGACCGGGAGTTCGGCGAAGGCTCGACCCGGGTAATACTCCCGATAACCGACCCGTATGTAGTCCACCACGGATCGCTGGGAGGGTTTGCTCGGGTGTACTGCTACGACGAAATGACGCCAAGTGCGGTGAGCCGAAATGTTGAGGGGCTCTCTGGCATCGAAGCCGTCTATGACAAGGCTACCGCATGCGCCGATTTTGATCTGCCGTTTGACCGAGAGGGTGATGTGGTAGTCATCAGCGACGCGGGGACCGCTATTGGCGCATCCGAGGCCTCGCACGACCTGACGGCCCTTTCGGGGCATCGGCTGCGCTCCCACGGCGGTATCGCCGAGCGCCGGGTGCCATTTATTCTGTCGGCGCCCCTGAGTGGCGAGTACGCCGCTCGGGCGAACGCCGGTACTCTGCGAAGCTACGAGATTTTCGACTACGCCATCAACGGCACTGCATAGGATCAGGGCAGACAACTGGTGTCTGACGCGAGTACCTAGAGACAGCAAGAGACCCGCCTCTGTGATAAAGGTTGGCCCAAAGCTACGAGGAGAATAATTCATGAACGAGTACATCCCCAGTCCATCTAATTGGGTCGCAGATCAGGTCGCGCTTTACGAGGGAAGCGGAGGAACCGACGGTACGATGTTGAAGGGAATGCCGGTTATCATCGTGACCAACCGCGGGCGCAAGAGCGGTGCTATCCGAAAGACCCCGCTGATGAGGGTGGCAGATGGCGATAACTACGTCCTCATAGCATCGATGGGTGGAGCGCCAAAACACCCGCTCTGGTATCACAATTTGAAGAAGGATCCGAGCATAGAGATTCGTGATCGCGCCGAGGTCTACTCGATGGAGGTTCGAGAGGTGGAGGACTCGGCGGAGAAGCAGCGGCTCTGGGATCTCGCCGTCGAGGCCTACCCTCCCTACCAGGACTACCAGGAAAAGACAGACCGGGTCATTCCGGTCTTGATAGCTACTTCGCGATAAAGTCGAACTGCTCGTAGGCGCCGTTGGTTATCGGCACGGGGTCGAGGCCGAGCCAACCGTCGAGGATGGTCGAGTAGGTGCTGCGGAAGTCGTTGTTGAAGTGCATGTCGCCCTCGAGCTGCTTGTCCTCATCAAGCGAGGGGAACTCTCCATAGAGCCCGCCTTTTACCGCTCCACCAACCACGAAGGCGGTCCCGCCAGATCCGTGGTCTGTGCCCGCGCCGTTGTCACGAATACGCCGGCCGAACTCCGAATACATCAGCACGACCGTGTCATCGGCCAAGCCTTGCTCTTCCAGGTCGTCCATAAAGTCACCGATAGCGCCCGAGACATCGTCCCACAGCTTCGAGTGGGCGCTCAGTTCTCCATCGTGGGTATCGAAGCTACCGTGCAGCGTGTAGTACACCCGAGTGCCCAGATCGGCTGTCATGACCTGCGCGATGGGGATTTGAACTGCAAGAACAAAGGCCTCTTCCATGGTGATGGAAGAGGCCCTTAGATTCGGGTTGCTGTCAAATCTGCTGTCAAATGACCAAATCAGACCATTGCTGCGACGATCCTGCGCCTATGTAAATTGTAGCTGGTCGGGGTGACTGGATTCGAACCAGCGACCCCCTGTACCCCATACAGGTGCGCTACCAAGCTGCGCTACACCCCGACCTGCCAAAAGCATAGCATAGGGGTGCAACGCCTACAAGACGCGGACGAGGGGGTAGGGGTCACTCCGAGTGGAGAATATCTACCACGCCAAACAGGTCCGAAATCACGTCGTCCCCCGGCAATGTCTCTGCGTCGCGGTCGAGGTGGATGCCCCGGATGTTGGCGGCCCCTGCGCCCCCGACATCGTCGTTCCAGTTATCCCACATCATCACGGCCTCTCCCGGTGCGATGTCCAGCAGCGATAGCGCAATTTCGTATATCTGAGGCATCGGCTTGCTGAAGCCGACGTGGGCGGACCAGACTATCACTTCGAAGTAGTCAGCGATCCTCAGCACACCTGCCGACTTATCCTGGTTCACGCCGTTGGAGACTATTCCCAACCAATACCCGTCAGAGCGCAACTGCTCCAGAACGTCGTCCACCTCTGAATACAGCCCCAGATCCTCGTCCCATCCGGGCATGACCCTCGATCTGACGACATCTCTGGACAACCAGATGCTGAGATGATCGAGTATGTAAACATCCCAATCTTCCCATAGTTGAAGCAGCTCCGACTGGTCTGCACGTTTGCCCGAGGTCTCGAATGCGCGGTAAGCGGGGAGAGAAGATGCCCAATACGCCCTCTACGGCATCCCAGATGTCTCCCAGGGGTGGTTCATGGCCCAGTTGCGCCAACAAAAAGGAGCCCCGCCATATCTCAACATGGCTCCGCGTCTGGTAGCACAGCATGTTGTAGGCATCGAACAGCACTACCGTGTGAGGACTGGCTCCCATCAAGCTCCCTCTCCGCGCCCTCCCTGAGCTCTACGGTAACTTCTGCCTCTACTCGAAGCGGAAGACGCGCAGGGCCGTCTTGCCCAGTACCCACTCACGATCTTCACCGTCGACCAGTGCGGGGTAGTCCTTGATACCTTGAAGGGCATTGCGATATCCCTCGCGATTGCTTACCGGCGGGTAGTCGCTGCCCCACATCATGCGCTGAGGTCCAAAGGCATCCAGAGCTATTTCGATCAGCCGCGGCGCTTTCTCTGGCTGGAACTCGCGGGCAAGCACAGGTGGGCGGGAGGTGATCTCGCCCAGGCCCGGAACCTTGAGGTACGTGTGGGGGAGTTGTGCCAACCCCATCGCACGGCGGAACAGTGGGTAGGGCGGCTCCTCGTCCCCTTTCGATCCAGCCAGGTGCTCCAGCACCACGGTCAGGTCAGGCAGGCCCTCCAGCAGGCTGCGGAACTCGTCGGAGGCGGTCTCCGTTACGTGGCTCTGGCAAGACACAATAAGCCCCAGTTCTGAAGCCGTGCGCCACAGATTTGCGGGTTCGTTCGGCTCCAGGCGAACCGCCGATGCACCCGCCTCGGCCAACTCTCTCAACTTATCCGCGGCATCATCGCGCGAAGGGTCCACCATCACTGCGACCGCGAACCTGCCCGGGTATCGTGTCTGGCACTCCAATAGGTAGGTGTTGTCGAATGCGCCCTTGTGCTGGATCAGGACGCCTTTTTCTACGCGATTTACATCCATCTGATACAGGAGCAACTCGACGGGCTCGAACCAGCTCTCACCGGCATGGCAATGCGTATCGACAACGGTCATCTAGCGCTCCTAAAACATAGTGTGCCGACCCAGCGTACAGCTACACCCTCCTGAAACTGCCCTACCCGCCTAACATAGCGGAGGGCCTCCTAACATCGAAGGAACTGGGGCTGCCCCAGCCTCTCCTCTCCTATCGCCTCCTGAACAACCTCACTCAACGCTGAAAGATCGGCCAAAACCATGTCGGCACCCCCAAGGTGAATCGCTGGCTGGAAAGGTAGCACATGGCGGCACCTCAGTCCACGAGGCCCGTGCCGGGCATTTTGAGGTTGGGGGAAGTGTCACCGTGACGATTCGCCTCCCACTTGCTGTCATGCTGAGAAGGCTGCCGACGAAACATCCGGGGCGGGAGCCACTCGTGGCAGTTGAGACAGGAACCCACCTCCCCAGACCCTTCGCATACGCTCAAGGTGACATTGGCTGGGCCTTGCTGTAATGGCTCCAACACATCCCTGCCCAGTTCGGGCACCACCACAGCCCACCCTCGAAGCGTACGCAGCACCAGCACCCTTGACCCTCTGGGGGTGCGTTGCTAGACTCAGGCTAGGTTGGGCAAGGAGCAAATTCGTGTCACGTGGCGATCGAAAAACCGTGTTGATCACCGGCGCCTCGGGCGGGATTGGGATGGCCACGGCCATATACTTGGCCGAGAAGGGGTATTCGGTGGTCGCCACGAGCAGGTCCGACGACCGACTTGCAGTACTAAAGAGCCTGGCCGCTGAGCGTCGGCTGCCGATCTCCACAGTGGTCCTGGACGTCAACTCCGACGAGGCTGTCAATAGCGTCCTGCCCGGGGTCCTTGCGGAGCACGGGGGCGTCGACGCCCTGATCAACAACGCCGGCTACAGCCTGTGGGGGCCGGGGGAAAGCCTATCGATCGGCGAACTGAGGGACGTGTTCGAAACGAACTTCTACGCCGCGTTCCGCATGATGCAAGGCGTATTGCCGGGGATGACCGAACGTGTCAGTGGCACCATCGTCAACGTGACTTCAGTGGAAGGCAGAATCGTCACGCCCTTCAACGGAGGTTACGGCGCTACGAAGTTCGCTCTGGAGGGGCTCAGCGAGGCGATGCGATTGGAGCTCTGGCCCCTAGGTGTACGCGTGGTGGTCATCGAGCCTGGACTCTATTCCACCAATCTGTTCGCCAACCAGGTGGTAGCTGAGCGCACCGAGGCTTCGGATTTACCATACGGCCCGTTGCTTGCGCGCTACAGGAAGAACCGGGCGGGCTACGACCGGCTCGCGAAGGACCCGGTCAAGGTGGCGCGAGTAATCCATCGTGCGATTCGTTCCAAACGGCCACGCTTCCGCTATACCGTGGGCGCAGAGGCTACACTGGGGATCCTGGCGTCGCGCTATCTGCCCGAGCGGCTCTTTCAAACCCTCGTGAGCCGTGCACTTCTGCGCTAGGTTCCAGCCTCGCGCCTCACCAGGTCCATGAACTCGACGCTCTTCAGCTCCCGCTCCAGCACGTAGCGCACGTAGTGGCGCAACACGCGATCCGTCTCTTCAGCCACGCGGGGCGGCACATTTAACGCGGCAGCGTCATCGAGCTTTGCTCTCGTGTAGAACCGCAGAACCTTGTTTGCGTCCTGGGATAGCGGCATCAGCGCAGCTCCGGTCTTCACCTTGCAGTCATCACACAGCACACCGCCGGTCTCGCTGCTGTACAGGTAGTCCCCGGGCTCCAGGGTCGCGCGGCACTCCACGCAGCTGTGCAGCTCGGGGCCGAAGCCCGACTCCCCGAGCATGCGAACCTCGAAGTAGCGCATGAGCCCGCGACTGTCGCCGTTGGTTTCCAGCCACGCTAGCGCATCAAGCAGGAGCCGATAAACCACGGGTGACGGCTGATCCTCGGCGGAGAAGCTCTCCACTAGCTCTGCCAGATACACGGCATCTGAGACCAGTTGCAGGTTCTCCCTCACCCCCCGGAAACTCCGGACGGTCTCCGCTTCCTTGATGGGGTCCAGGCTGCGTCCGCGGGAGACGGATATGGCCACATGGGACAGCGGTTCCAGGTGGCCAGCCAGCTTTGACCGAGGCTTCCGGACCCCCCTGGCAACGACGCGGACCTTGCCCAGGTCTCGCGTGAAGATGCTCAAGACGCGGTCGGCCTCGCCAATAGGAGTCTGCTTCAGCACAACGCCCTGGGTCTTATATGTAGCAGGGAAACTCATGTCTTGTATTTGAGCGAAATGGGGTGGACTCGATGTCCTGAAGAGCCCGTCCACGCAGGTCTAATTCCAGGGCAGGCCCAGCCCCGCCCCCAAAATCCCCTTGCAGGGGCTCAGAAGTCTTGACGGCCTTCCATGGCTCG
>Ga0302135_10000309_pt1 | contig 29589 bp, 26 predicted proteins | sample CBN3_surface_MG_FD_203119 | JGI IMG/M metagenome (GOLD analysis project Ga0302135, IMG submission 203119) | Marine microbial communities from Western Arctic Ocean, Canada - CBN3_32.1 | ecosystem: Environmental > Aquatic > Marine > Oceanic | place: Canada: Western Arctic Ocean | collected...
TTTCCCCCCAAGACCATCGACGGGCTTGTGGGGAGTCGATGACTCAGCTTTTTCGAGATCGAATGCACCGAGATGGGGGCGGGTTTGGGACAGCGGTCGTCTGGTCTCAGATGGGGCTTGACCTTGCATCATCAGCAACCAAAGAGAGAATGGAGACAATTATGGAAGTAAAGAGTTGGACAAAGCAATGGTGGGAGATTCTGGTGGTCCTACTAGGAGTGAACAGTCTCGTAGTTGGGTTTGGGTTTTTGGTTAGCGGCTATGCCGACGTCGCCATCCTCGTGGGCTTCGCTCCAGGGGCTCTCCTTCTGGTGGGACTAGCCCTAAGACGCACGAATAGGGCGGCCGCGACGGTGCTGATCATCTTGGGAAGCATTGGAGCCGGGCTCGCGTACTGGGTGATATACACCGTCGTCTTCGCTCTGATCATTGTGGTGGGTGGTTTCCAGAAAGGAAAGATCGGATTCCAAGGATCCGGGCCAGAAATCGCCGTCTAACCCCAATGCGTCGGGTGCGACGCGTGGAGCGAAGGGCTCGTAGTGTCCAATGCTGAGCGTAAGCTGCTGTTGCGTGGGCTGGGCGGGAGTTCTGGATCTCGATCTGCGGATAGGAAGGCGCTGCCATACTGGCCGTATGCAACTGGCTCGCAGCGCCGAACGTGTGATTGAACGGCTAATAGACCGTGTCGCGGGGCTTATCTTCCCGGGACAACTCCAGCCAGCAGAGCTGACGGCTCGGATCGTGCGGATTGCCGACCTCGCCACTTCCGCTGGTATTGCTGGTACGGAAGCTCCCAACCATTTCTTGCTCAGGGTGAATGGATCCGAACTCGCTGAGGGGAGTTCACTGCAGGAGTTGGAGTCGGTTATCGAAGCGGCGACTGAGGCACACGCGGCCGATCAGGGGTGGCGGCTTGCTGGCCCGATTTCGGTAATAGTTGAGGCGGATACAGAGGTAGCTCGAGGCAAGCTCACGGTTACTTCATCGTTTGTAGCGGGTTCACGCGAGCCATGGGGCCGGCTCGTTGGCGCACAGAACTCGTTTGAGTTGTGCAACAACCGAGTTCTGATCGGGAGAAGTGGTGACTCCGATGTCAAGATCGGTGACGACAGCGTCAGCCGACATCACGCACTGATCTTCCGAGAAAACCAGCAGATCTGGACACGGGATTCCGGTTCCGCAAACGGTACGTTCGTTGGCGATGGTGTGGTGATTGGCCAAACCGCGATCGGCGTTGGCGATGTGATTCGGTTTGGATCGGTAGAGTTTCGGCTTAAGCGGTCCCAATCAACAAGAGAGCAAACGAGATGACGGGGTTCGTCCTCACCCTCCTTAGATTGATCTTCCTAGCCTTGCTGTTCATTTTCGTCTGGCAGGTGTCGCGTTCGATGTCGCGGCATGTCGGCTCGATCACTCCAAGTCAGAAGCGCACAAAAAACGAGATCGTGTTCGTTCGATCAGAGTCTCAGGCGGGGCAAAGTTATGTCATCAAGGATGCGTTGACGTTAGGAAGGAGCCCTGACGCCGATGTGCTCTTGGACGATCCCTATGCATCGGAGTTTCATCTCCGGTTGGTTTCAGAAGACGACCGACTGACGCTCCATGACTTGGGGAGTACAAACGGCACCTACCTCAACGGTAGGAGAGTGACGAACCCTGTAGTCCTCAGCAAGAGCGACAGCCTGCAGGTTGGTAAGACGGTGATAGAGGTTCGGTAAAGCTGACCTCCCTTGCGGGAAGCGCGCGGTAACATTGTCGGCACACTCGGGCGAGTGGCGGAATTGGTAGACGCGCAGGCTTCAGGTGTCTGTGAGCGCAAGCTCGTGGGGGTTCGAGTCCCCCTTCGCCCACCCAAGAATTTCGAGTTGAATGTATGAGTCGGCGCCAGACGGATCGGGGTTTGGCGGGGGTGTGGTGGACCCCCTGGCGTACGCTAGATGTACCGGCTTCGAAGCTGAGGGCTTCGAAGCATTCATAGTCGGGACTTCCGAAGCGTCTGGCTAGAAATTGGCGGAAGTCCCGAAGCTGGCGTGAGGCCCGAGCCGCTTGGGTAGTGGGGCCCTTGAGGACTTCGCCTAGTGAAGAAGGGCCACTGCCATCGAATCACCTTGTCAGGCAGACATCCCGTCGCTCATGCAGCCTTGGGGGTGGGTGAAACTGCTTCCTAGGCTGGAGTAGGTCGCTGGAAGGTGGAGGAACTTCGAGTACGTCCGTATGGTCCATGACACGGGACCGCGGAAGAAGTAGGCCTCAGGAGTAGCGACTTCGTCGATGTCCTTCTTGAATTTTGCAGCGGTTCCCTTGGAAAGGTGGAATTTCAACTCGTCGCTGTCTTCGAAGGTTTCGTGGATGATGAGTGCGTCCTCGCCCGCCACTTGATATACCTCAAAGCGGAGCAACCCTTTTTCGATGGAATGTGCCTCTGTGCCGACCTGCTGCCACCAGTAAGTGAGATCGTCGAGATGTGTCTCAACGCCGGGTTTGCAAGCCCACTTCGCCGTGACCATGATCGCCGTGACTGGATCGGGGAGCTTGTAGTCATCGCGTACGTATCCAAAGAGCAGTTCCCCGAACACAGAGGGCACCCCCTTGGCGAGCAGGGTCTCTCGTACCTCAACGGGAATGTTGGCCCCGCGCACCATGTGTAGCTCAGGCTTGGCGACCACCATGAGTGCAGCGACATGGGCTGAGGCGGTCGTTGAGAAGTAATGAATCAGAGCCTCAGCACTCTTGAAAACGTGGTGTACCAGCACAGCATCTTCCCCGACGCCGTGGTTGATCTCGGTGGCAAGCATTCCTGCGTCCGCTTTGGCACTCGCGTGAATATCCTCCCACTCATGGAGCATCTCTTCGGAGTTTGGAGACTTTCTGAAACGACGACCCTCCTCACGCGGAACCCGCTTTCCGGTAACGCTTATCTCGGTGCCGATCTTGGACGGCTCGGCTAAGAAATCTGGAAGCGGTTCGGCAGTCTGTGTCATCGTTTCTCCCCGTCTCTGAGACCCGTGAGATGAGAGTCTCCAAAACTATTGTTTGATTTTCGTACCGTTTGGTACAATAATAACACTAGTGGGGCTGTGAACTCCCTGTCAAGGGCTTCGTGCTGGCTGGTATAAAGATGGAAGACACTAGGAAACGACCGCGAGGGCGCCCCTTGTCCTTCGACAAGGACGAGGTGCTTGATGCCGCCGTTTTGGTGTTCTGGGAGAAGGGGTTCGACGGTGCTTCCGTCGAAGATTTGACTCAAGCGATGGGAATAAACCGACCCAGCCTCTATTCCACTTTTGGAAGTAAGAAGGATCTGTTTTTCCTGGCGATCGACAGATACGCGTCCACCCATGGCCAGCGAACCTTCGCTCCACTTCAATTAGAAACCGATAACAGAACCGCTGTCAGAGCTTTCTTCGCGGCGACCATCGAGTGTGCTCTCGACTCCGATACTCCTCGTGGGTGCCTGATCAACACCGTGGCCACTGGAGCCGCAGAGAACGATCCAGCCCTTAGGACGAAACTATCTGCCATGTTCTCCAGAACCGACGAGGCCATCGCGGGACAACTGCGAAGGGAGAGTTCAACGGCGATCGATGTTGAGGATTTGGCCCGCATCGCTCACTCTGTGAACCACAGCATCATGACTCGAGCTCGAGCTGGGGCCAGCCGAAGCGAACTCAATGCCGTCGCGAAAGCCTTTATGGAGATCCTCTTCCCGGCACCCACCAACGACACGACTCCCGCCATCTGAGCCCGGTCGATGAGCTACGAGCTGGTGTGCTGTGCAGCGGCTGTGTATTCACTACTCCGTTAGATGTGAAACAGAGGCTAGTTAGCCTCGGAAGAGCGGGCCCCAGCGTCTAGCGATGGCGCCAGAACGACGATGGCGGTCTCGCCCGATCGGAGCGCCGCATAGGCGTCCAAGTTCGCGTCGAGCTCTTGCCATCGAGCCCACAATCGCGACCGTTCCTCCCCTTCTGCCGCTCGCCCCACTACGTCGCGTCGACCGCCAACGAGGTGGACATTGGTTTCGGGATGTGCTCGGAGATTGAGCCACCAAGCAGGTTCCCCATCACTCCAGCCGTTCATCGCCATCGTGACCAGGTTCGGACCATCCTCGAAGTAGCCGAGGATCACGGCTCGTTCCTGACCTGTGCGATGGCCGGTCGTCGTCAAGCGCATCATCCCGTAGCGGGTGTCCTTCGGAGCCCTCAGGCCCAGTCGGCCACCAGTAGCGCGATACAAACCGCGGTGAGTAGACCAGAAGAGAAGAACGAACCACCGAGGTGGCATCCGTGGTGGCTTTGTAGTTTCGTTTGACATGGAATGACCCCTCGTTCGCCCAACCCAAGTCTAACGATCCCTCTCACCTCGACCCCTCTCACCTCCAAGCCACTCAGCCTGCCCCAACCCAAGTGCGCGTATATGTGCTCCCCAACCCAGGATTTGGCGGACACATATACGCGCACTTGGGGCTCTCGGCGGTTGCGGCGGCCTTGAGGCTGCTTTTTCGCCCTCGAAATTAGGGCTACACTTCGCTCTCTTCTGTCCGCTCTTTCTCTCTGTGCCTGTAGGTTAGGTAGCCATGTTCCCTGAAATTGAGAACCGACGCCGGGGCAGATCGAAACGGCGCTTCATCATTCCGGTCATTGTCTCTCTCGTCGCGTTCGCTTGGTGGGTGGGCAATACGTCTCAGGACAATCTCTCTTCGGGCGCCTATCTCGAACAAGTGCGTGATGTTTCTGACAGTCAGGCGGCCCGGGCTTCTTCCTTCCAAGTCCTTTACTTGGGCGTGAATGACAAGTCAGTGGACCGCGAGACGCTGGTGGTCACAATGGATCAGCTCAGGTCATCACTCGATGACGATATTGCTGCTCTCGAAGCGGTGGACGACGAATTGCCTCAGGATGCTCAAGAGGTTCGAATCCTCATCAATTTGGCCTTACAGACGTGGCGATCTGGGCTGGCGAACTTTCAGTCTGCGGCTACTCGGATCCCGGCGGGCGATCCAACCGCCGAAATCGATTTGAGGGCAGCCGTAGCCCGACTCCAGGTGGGCGACGTCGTCCATAAGAGCCTTGTTGAGCAGGTCCAGGTGCTCAGAGCCGCTAACAGCCTGGGCGGCTCTCCGTTTCCTGAGGTTCTTTACATGGACTCAACCCTGGGTTCAGGGGACCAGCTTGATGGGATTGTGGATGCTCTTAGGACCAACCCGAACATGAATTCTGAGCAACGGGTAACGATTCAATTCTCCAACACGACTCCTGCGTTGGTTGGGGACACCACCTCAGAGGGGCTTCGGCTCCTGCCGAACACAGAGCTACTTGAGGTAGAAGTGACCCTTTCCAATCAGGGTACAGACGTAGAGACCGGCCTTGTCCTCGTCGTCACGCTCACCGACGGCGACTCGCAACAGACGCAATCGTCCGTAGGGATCACGCTGGATGGGAGCAGCGCTCTCTCGTTTGTTGGCTTCGAGGTTGAGGCAGGTGTCGTGTTCGAATTAACTGCCGTGTTGACCACAGACTCTGGGATTACAATTCAACGGAACTCAATTGAGTTTGAAGTCAGCCCTCCATCGAACTGATTCGCCATGATCGACATTTCAATACTGCGTGATTCACCTGAGCTTCTTAAGGCCGCCCTTGTTCGTAAGGGGAGTTCGTTGGATGTCGATCTACTGATAGAGCTCGATGTATCGGTCAGGAGGCTTCGACACGCTGCTGATGGGCTGAGAGCTGAGCAGAAAGCCGCAGGGAAGCAGATAGCGGCGCTCCCCAAGGACGAGAAACCGGGAGCGATTGCTGCTGCAGCTGCCTTGTCTGAACGGCAGAAGGATCTGAGCAAACAGGCTGATGAAGTTGAGTCAGAATTCGCCGAGCTTTGGATGCAGGTGCCCAACCCGGCCCATGCTTCTGCGGCAGACGGCTTCCACGAGGAAGATTCAACGGAGATCTCGCGGTGGGGTGAGCCCCGAGAGTTTGACTTCGAGGTGAAGGATCATCAGGACCTCGGCGAAGAGATGGACGTCATCGATGTCGCTGCTGGCGTCCGTCTTTCAGGGAGTCGTTTCGCCTATCTGAAGGGTCAAGCCGTATTTCTTGAATTGGCTCTGGTACGTTGGGCTCTCGACACCCTCTCCGAGAACGGGTTTACCCCGGTGGTACCGCCGGTGTTGGTGAGGGAAGAAGCGCTTGTCGGAACAGGGTTCTTCCCGGAGGCAAGAGATCAGGTGTATGCGCTCAGCGATGACGATCTCTATCTGGTGGGCACCTCCGAGGTAGCTCTCGCGGGACTTCACACCGGCGAGATCCTGGATCTCGAACGACTGCCTCTTCGCTACGCGGGCTTCTCAAGTTGTTTCAGACGTGAGGCAGGAACGTACGGTAAGGACACCCGAGGCATCTTCCGGGTGCACCAGTTTGATAAGGTCGAGATGTTCAGCTTCATCTCTCCCGAGGACTCATGGGACGAGCACGAATTCCTCTTTTCGATGGAGGAGAACATCGTGCGAGCGCTTGAGTTGCCGTATCGAGTCCTCAATGTGGCCGCTGGCGATCTTGGAGCCTCAGCAGCCAAGAAATACGATATCGAGGCGTGGATCCCTTCGCAGAATGCCTATCGAGAGATAACTTCTTGTTCTAACACCACAGATTTTCAGGCACGGCGACTCAAAATTCGGACGAAGACTGAGAGCGGCAATGTACCGGTCCACACGCTTAATGGCACAGCGGTTGCAGTGGGTCGCGCCATGTTGGCGATCATGGAGAACCATCAACAGGCTGATGGAACCGTGCGCATCCCTGAAGCCCTGGTGTCGTACACCGGGTTCGAAGTCATGGGCGAATGAGCGCAACCACCGATCCGATCTTTGCCAAGATCGCTAAGAGATATGACACCCTGAACAAGGTGATGTCCTTTGGACAGGATCAGAGGTGGCGACTCAGAGGAATAGCCTCGCTTCCAAAAGGATCGGTGCTCGATCTAGGGAGCGGAACGGGTGCCGGTTCGGCAGTGTTTGGTGACCGAACCGTGGTCGCCTTGGATCCGGTGACCGAGATGTTGGGGTTATCTCCCATTGACGCCAGAGTGGCTGGGGTTGGTGAGCGACTTCCCTTCGACGATGAATCATTCGATGGAGCGTTCTCAGCTTACGTGTTCAGGAACCTCACTTCCATCCCCGAAACACTTTCAGAGGTTGCCCGAGTGATAAAGCCAGGCGGAAAGCTGATCGTGATCGGTCTTACGAGGCCGAAAAACAGGGCACTCGCCATGTTGCATCGGTTGGTGTCGTCCCTCTTCCTTCCGTTTGTTGGAATGCTGGTGGGGGCTCGTGAAGAGTACGCCTACCTCCACCGGTCAATGGACAAACTGCCCGCTCCCGAGGTGCTGTTTCAGAATCAGCCTCTAGCTCTTGAGGAAGTGTGGAGGATGGGGCCGATGGGCTTTGTGTACGGTGCGGTGTTAGGAAAGCAATAGCCTCGTGCGAGCTCAACGGAATGCTCGCCAACTGGAATTCTCATTAGCCCTGATCTGGGCAATCACCTTCGCTTCGCTCTGGGTCGCTGAATCCGCTCGAGATGAAGTGATCCGTCTCACCAGTTTGCTTGGCATTGGTGAGTGGACGGTTTGGGTGCTTCAGGTGCTGGCAGCTCTCTTGGCTGCTTCAGCGCTGCACGGCATTCGATCATCGGGGGTTGTGGCTGTGCATGCAGCGTTGATCGCGGGCGTGTCGGGGCTGGCCGCTCTCGCGGATTCCAGCCTCCTTGTTCATCCGCTTGGGCCCTTTGTCCTCAATGTGTTCTTGACACTCGTCACCTATCTCGCGTATCGACTCCGTTCATCTGGATGGAGCGCGCACCTCGCACGGATGATGGTGGGAGCTGTTGCTCTCATATGGCTGTTTCAGGGCCTTGTTCCGAAGGTCTTGTTTCAAGATCCCCTTGATCTCGATCTCTTGGAGACCTTCACTGCTGGCCGGGGTGAACCGACCCAACTCCTTCTGGGGCTTGGTGTGTTGGAAATCCTCTTGGGCTTGCTTACATTGGTTCTGCGAAGGCTGTGGTTACGCCGACTCCTTATTGCAGAAGCTGGCTTGCTGGTTGTCCTCGGGGGATTCTCAGGCATCCTTGACCCTGCCCTTTGGTGGGACCCGTTTGTCCCTGTCCCCAAGACACTCCTCGTGGGCGCCACGGCGTTGATTCTTGCTCGGTGGCAAGGGGCAGAAGACGAGTTTCAAGGTACTAAACTCCTCAATTCGGGGTAACCTTGGTAGACTTGCTGTGAGAAAAGCGAGCATTAAATCAGAACGTTTTGAAAGGTTTTTATGTTTAAGCGCAAGGGATTGATAGCGATTATCGCTGTCTTCGCTCTCGTTGCCGCAGCCTGTGGCAGCAGTAGCGATGGTGGCAGTGATGAATCGGCCGGAGAAATCGGACTCGTCTTTGATATTGGTGGCCGTGGCGACCAGTCATTCAACGACTCAGCTGCTGCGGGTATTGAGAGGGCTGCCGATGAGTTGAACATCAACTTCAACGAGGCTGCGGCGAACCTTGACGGTTCTAACCGTGAAGAGCTGCTGGCTCTTCAGTCAGAAGAACACGAACTGGTCTTCGGAGTTGGCTTCCTGTTCGATGTACCTATGGCGGCCGTTGCTGCAGCTAACCCTGACACCAACTACGCAATCGTGGACGGATTCATTGCTGATGCCCCTGCAAACGTTGTGATGCTTGGGTTCGCAGAGCATGAAGGCTCCTACCTTGTGGGTGTTGCTGCCGCGCTCAAGTCAACCAACGGACATGTTGGATTCATTGGTGGAGTGCAGATTCCTCTGATCGAGAAGTTCCAGGCTGGTTTTGAAGCCGGTGTTGCTTCTGTTGATGCGAGCATCGTTGTGAATGTGCAGTACTTGACCCTTCCACCTGACTTCTCTGGGTTCAACGATCCTGCTGCAGGCAAGGTTGTGGGCCAAGCCATGTACGAAGGTGGCGCTGACGTTGTGTATCACGCAGCTGGTGGCTCCGGTGGTGGTCTGTTCCAGGCAGCCAAGGAGTACGCGGAAGCAAATGACACGCACGTGTGGGCCATCGGAGTTGACTCCGATCAGTACCTCACTGCTGGTGATGCTGCTCCGTACATCCTGACGTCGATGCTCAAGCGGGTTGACGTTGCGGTCTACGAGACCATCGCTGCCCAGATTGCTGGGGAGTTTGCTGGTGGGTTCTCCACCTTCAACGTTGCCAATGGCGGTATCGACTATTCAACGAGCGGTGGCTTTGTTGATGACATCTCCGATGAGCTTGAGGCTGCCAGAGCTGGCATCCTTGACGGCTCCATCACGGTGCCAGAAGCTCCCTAGAGATTCGTCGCCCAAGCAGGGCGATTGTGAGAACTTGAACATCCCAGAGGGTCTACCCTCTGGGATGTTCCGTTTCAGGAGAGCAAAGGACGAGCACATCGATGAGCACCCTAGCGGTTGAGCTAGAAGGCATCACGAAGCGATTCCCTGGCGTGATCGCAAATGACAAGGTCGACCTACGGGTTGCAGATGGCGAGATTCACGCTATCTGCGGTGAGAACGGTGCGGGCAAGTCCACCCTCATGAAGATTCTCTACGGCATGCAGCCGGCAGACGAAGGCGTCATGAAGGTGCGAGGAGAAGAGATCGTCCTGAGCTCACCGACCCAGGCCATCCAGCTCGGAATTGGCATGGTCCATCAACACTTCATGCTGGCGGACAATCTGACGGTACTTGAGAACGTCATCCTTGGAGCAGAGCCGACCACAAACGGCGTCATTGACTTCAAGAAGGCGCATGAGGACATCAGCAAGTTGGCTTCTGACTACGGGTTGAGCGTCGAGTTGGACGACCTAGTCGAAACGCTTGAAGTAGGGGAGCGACAGCGGGTTGAGATTATCAAGGTGCTCTACCGCGGTGCCAAGATCCTGATCTTGGATGAGCCCACAGCTGTGCTAGTTCCTCATGAGGTGGAAGCGCTGTTCCAGAACATGCGCGAACTAAAGGCGCAAGGCCACACGATCATGTTTATCGACCACAAGCTCGCGGAAGTGCTCGAAATTTCGGACACCATCACTGTGATCCGGCGCGGGAAGACGGTCGCCACCGTGAAGCCAGAAGATGTGACTGCGAAGGATCTTGCTGAGCTCATGGTTGGCTCGGAACTTCCCGACCCAGGGACGCAGTTGTCCACGGTCACCGACACGGTGGTGTTGGATCTGGCTGGGATCACCACGGTGGGACCCGACGGAAGAGATGTTGTGAAAAATGTTTCGCTCACTATTCACGCCGGAGAGATTGTCGGGATTGCTGGTGTAGAGGGCAACGGCCAAGGCGAACTTGTTGAGGCTGTGCTTGGTATTTCGCCGATCGAAAGAGGAAAGGTGACGTTCGGCGGTAGAGACGCCACTGACTGGACGGTTCGAAGGAGTCGTGAAGCGGGAATGGGCTACATACCCGAAGACCGGCAGCGCCGAGGCCTGCTGCTGTCGGCTCCTCTGTGGGAGAACGACATGCTTGGTCATCAAACACAGACCCCTTTTGTCAAGCGCGGCTTCTGGATCGATCCCGAGGCCTCGAGGTTGCACGCGGAGGAGGTGATCGAGAAGTTTGACGTTCGCACTCCGAGCGCCGTGGTTTCTGCGCACGCTCTATCGGGCGGGAATCAGCAAAAGCTGATTGTTGGCAGTCAGATGACTGCGGACATCAGCCTCCTGTTGGCAGCTCATCCAACGGCGGGTATCGACGTGGGTGCGCAGGCTGCGGTCTGGGAAGACCTCCGAGCTGCGAGAGCCGACGGATTGGCTGTGATGCTCATCTCAGCAGACCTCGATGAACTCATCGGGTTGTCGGACCGGCTGCTCGTGATGTTCCACGGTGAGATTGTGGCAGAGTTAGACCCAGCGAAGGTGACTCCGCGAGAACTCGGTAGCTACATGACCGGTGCTGCAACACAGGGAGACCACTGATGCTTACGAGGATCAAGTACACCTTGGCAGCGCCGGGAATTGCTCTGCTGGCAGCGGTTCTTTTTTCGTCAGTCATACTTCTAGCTACCGGCGTGAGTCCGATTGAAGCGTTCTTAAATATGGCGGAGTACGGTTCCCGAGGCGTGACGCTTGTTGCTGTCGTGAACCGGTCGATACCTTTCTTCCTCTCAGGGATAGCCGTTGCGATTGGCTTCAAGATGAACTTGTTCAACATTGGCGTTGAGGGGCAGTACATATTCGCTGCCATTGTCGCCGCGAAGGTTGGCTCGTCCGTCGACCTACCCGCCCCGCTCCAAATCACCTTGATCTTGGCAACAGCCATGACCGTTGGAGCGTTGTGGTCAGGACTTGCGGGGGTGATGAAGACCAGTCGAGGAGTCCACGAAGTCATTTCCACCATCATGCTCAACGCGATTGCTGTCGCGGGCGCCACTGCCTTTCTCCTTCGCAGATGGTCCGTTCAGGGCGATGGGCAAAGTCTGGAGACCAAGCTCCCCGAAATTGCCGAATCAGGCTGGTTCCCGGTCTTGTTCACAGTTGACAATGGACGGGTGGGCCTCTCAAGCTTTATCTTCGTTGCGATTGCCGTAGGCGTGGTCTTCCACTTGTTCATCGGTCGGACGAGGTGGGGTTACGACCTACGAGCCACGGGGATCTCAGCAACGTCGGCGGAGTCGAGCGGAGTCAACCCAAAGCGCACCGTCATATTGGCAATGGTGCTTTCGGGGGCGGTTGCTGGGCTCATTGGGATGACAGAGTTGCTCACCTTTGAGCACAACTACAACCTGAGATTCATACAGGGAATGGGCTTCACTGGCATTGCAGTGGCGCTGTTGGGCCGGAACAATCTCGTCGGAATCGCGGTGTCAGCTTTCGTGTTTGCCTGGCTTGATGTGGCATCGGGAGTACTTGAAGTGCGCGGAGATGCGCCTAGAGCCGTGGTGGGCCTCATGACGGGGGTTGTCATCCTCGCCGCTGTTATCTCCTACGCGGTTATCGAACGCAAGCGAGCCGACGAGGAGTTGCGAACGGCCAGCGACGCGATAAAGGAGGTGGCGACATGACGTCAACGGCGATTGAAGCGCAGGGAAGGTTCAACCTGAAGAAGAGCAGAAGTGTGCGCTTCATGTTGTTCGGTGTTGCTGGGGTGATGCTACTTGCCGTTACTCAAACTTTTGCGAAGACACCAACGTCGGACATCACGTCGAGCGGCACATGGTCGATCGCCGTTGCTTGGTCTATCCCCATTCTCATGGCGGGCCTCGGAGGAATCTTCTCCGAACGGGCCGGTGTTGTGAACATCGGACTTGAGGGGATGATGATTGTTGGTACTTGGGCTGGCGCCGTCGGAACCATCCTCGTCGATCCGTGGTTCGGGCTGGTGTTGGCTGCTGCTGCAGGTTCTATTGGTGGGTTGATCATGGCTGTCGCCACGGTGAGTTTCCAGGTGGATCACATCATTGCTGGCGTTGCGATTAACGTCCTTGCAGTAGGAACCCGATACGGGTCAGACTTGTTCTTTCCCAAGTACGGGGGGTCTATAACCCAGTCGCCGACCTTGACCGCTCCGGCAACATTCGATATTCCGCTACTTGGTCCCATGTTCCGAGCTATCGAAGACAAAGCGTGGTTTCTGGTGTCCGACGTAGCTGGGATTTTGGGGGGCTTCTTCATTCATACGACGTGGTTCACCCTGGCGTTGATAGCGCTGGTTCCGTTTTCTACTTGGGTCCTGTGGAGGACGGCGTTTGGTCTTCGGCTTCGCTCTGCGGGGGAACATCCAATCGCCGCCGACTCTCTCGGCGTGAGCGTCTACAAATACAAGTATTACGGCGTGGTCATCAGTGGTGCACTCGCCGGTGTCGGTGGGGGCTTCTTGTCGGTGGTCCTGACGGGCATCTACAAAGAAGGCCAAACGGTCGGCAAGGGCTTCATCGGCATTGCCACCATGTTGTTCGGTAATTACCACCCAGTAGGTACCGCCGGTGGTGCCCTGCTCTTTGGTTTCGCTGAGACCCTCAGGTTGAGGGACCCAGCAGCCCCTCACGGCCTAATCCTAGGCATCGCGATCGTGCTCGGCCTCGCGCTCCTGTACTACCTCATCAAGAGAAATTGGAAGCGAGTGACTGTTGTTGGGCTGGTGTTTGCTCTCATGGCCTGGACCTACGCAACCACGACTTCAGTGATTCCTGAGATCCCGAAGATCACTCCGCACATCGCTGTTCTGGTAGTGCTCTTGTTCTTCTCTGCCCGGCTTCGACCACCCGCAGCGGACGGCATTCCGTATCGCAGGGGCGATCATTAGCGAGGAGTCCGTCGTCGGCATCCGAACCGTTCCTCCTCCGGTTTCGTGGGGGGTTGCGGTCTCTCAAGATGCGATAACCCAGCTGGCTAAGCTGTGGAAGGATCGCACCTTCACTGACCCCCAGTGGGACTATCCCGGACTTCCGACTGGCTTGTCAGACGACGATTGGTACACCTTCTGTGTCTTGGGTTGCTCCGTGATCGCCTGTATCTGGCCGCCCAATGGTGAAGCGATGTGGGCGGTGGAGTATGAGGGGGAGTGGCTGGATGATGCCCCCGGTGTGTTCGCTTGTTTCTCGCGTCTCATCGATGCTCGCGGAGGATTCGATCTCAGGATGCTCGAAGGGACAACCGCATCCGAGTTCTTCTCGGGGCGGGGAGTTCTCCAGTTGGTTGACGAAAAGTGGGAGCTCCTCGCTTCCGTGGTTTCGGCGCTCAATCATCGGTGGAACGGGTCTATTGGCAACCTAGTTTTAGAAGCCGGGGGTGACGCTGAGACCGTTGCGAGTCTCATAGGTGAGACGATTCCGGGCTTCCTTGACTCTCCGGACTCACCAGCCGGTATCCTTCCCTTTCAGAAACTCGCCAACTTGGCCACGTCGATGATGTCCTCAGGTGGATCCACTCGGTTCGCCAACATTGATCGCCTTCCGGTGTTTCCTGACTACATGCTCCCGAGAATCCTTCGTCATCTGGGAGTCCTCCAATACGCGAAAGGCTTGAGCTTTGCGGTAGATAATCGTCGGGTGCTCCGCTCAGGTGCACAAGGGGAGTTGGCAATTCGGTGGGCCACGGTTTACTCGGCAGACTTGCTGCTGCAGGCTTTGAGAGACGCGGGAGCCAGTGTCACCACTCCGCAGCTTGACTTCGCTCTTTGGGAAGCGGCGGTCTTGGGCCCTGAAGCGGATCAGATGGGCGAGCACCACCGCGTTCTCACCCTCTCATACTAGCTAGGATCTTCCTCATGATCTTTTCCGGTGTTTCCGTTGCCCTCGCCACGTTGTTTGATGAGAAGTTGCAGGTGGACGTCGCTGCGACGACTGACCACGCTGCTCGGCTCGAAGAACTTGGTTGTCAGGCGATCGTCGTCGCCGGGTCCACAGGGGAGGCGGCCGCGCTAGACCGATCTGAGCGAGCGGCGTTGACCACGGCGATTAAGGCTGCTGTCTCGGTGCCTGTCTTGGTTGGTACGGGAGCTCCAACGCCGTATCAAGCGGCCCAATTCACGACTGATGCTGTCGAAGCGGGAGCCGACGGGATCCTGGCGCTCTCTCCCCCAGGTTCAAATGACCTCCGGTCCTACTACACGGTCTTGGCACACCTCGCCGGCGATCTGCCGCTGCTGGGCTATCACTTCCCCAGAGTTTCCGCCCCTGGGATTCCCATTGGCATGCTTTCGGAACTTCCAATTGTCGGCTTCAAGGACTCATCGGGTGACGCTGGACGCTTACTAGCTGCGCTCAATGAGTACGAGGGCGATACCATCGTGGGCGCCCCGACCCTGCTCTCGATGGCAGGGTCGATGGGGGCAGCTGGAGCTATTCTCGCTGCAGCGAACGCCGAACCGGAACGCTGTATTGCAGCCTGGAGCGGAGACCCGGACGCACAACTGGCCCTCCACGAAACCGTTGTCGCTTGCCAGGCCCCGTTGGAAGATGGCCTTAAGCACCTAATGGCCGAGCGCTTCGGCACTTCGACGGCCTCCCGCGTGCGCTAGAACCAATACGCCCTTCCTTACCGGTCTGCGGGAAGGTCCCCGGTAGGGGCGGATGGGGCAACTCGAGGGAGCCACCAGTCTCGAGGTTGGTACTTCACTGCTGCGACTGCCTAGGTCGGCAACCGGAGCACGCCCTTCGGCTTGTCGTTGTAATTGCTGTCATAGTTATCATTGTGGACGCCCCGCTCGGGTTGAACGGCGGGACGGTACGCGAACCAGGTCAGATCCGAGAGGAAGCAGCCTTAAGCGTGTCGCCCCGGGTGTTATATGCCCGGCGGGGCATTTTCGTGTGGAACCACACGGCACGCTCGGAGCGAAGCGCTTAGAGTCCCGTTAGTGGCATCCCACGCTGTGACAACCCACCGATGGAGAACTCATGAACATTTACACCAGCGGCCTTTCGGACGTCGTGATTCCCGAGGTGTCGATTACGGATTTCGTCCTCCGTCATGCGGAACGATTGGCTGATAAAGCGGCGTTCGTTGAAGGTCCCAGCGGTCGAACCGTATCCTATGGTGACTTCGCACAGCAGGTTCGCTCACTGGCTGGGGGTCTCAAGAGTCGAGGTGTTGGACCAGGAACTACTTGGGCGATTATGGCTCCGAACCTGCCGGAGTACGGGATGGTCTTCCACGGGATCGCGTACGCCGGAGCCACCGTAACGACCATCAACCCAACGTATGGTGCTGAAGAAGTTGCCTTCCAATTGAAGGATGCCGACGCGACGGCGATCGTCACCATCGGACTCTTCTACGAGGTTGCCGCCGAAGCTGCAGCGGAGGTGGGCATCACCGAAATCTTCGTGATTGGAACGGGTGAGGGAACACCTATGAGCGAATTATTCGGATCCCCGTTGACAGAGCAGATCCCAGTGGATCTCGCTGACCATGTCGTTGTACTCCCGTATAGCAGCGGCACGACCGGCTTCCCCAAAGGTGTGATGCTAACGCACCGTAACTTGGTGGCGAACCTCGTTCAGACAGAGGCCAATATCGACATCAGCGAAGATGAGATAGCGTACGCCGTGCTGCCTTTCTTCCACATCTACGGTATGCAGATACTCATGAACTTCGCCATGGCCGTAGGGATCACCGTGGTTACGGTACCGCGGTTTGATCTACCCGAGATGCTCGGCCTCATCCAGGAGCACCGCATCACAAGACTCTATTTGGTACCGCCGATTGTTCTGGCGCTTGCCAAACATCCAATGATTGATGACTACGACCTTTCGAGCGTGACTGAGATCTTCAGTGGCGCTGCACCGTTGGGTGGTGAGTTGGCCGAGGCCGCTGCAACCCGCATGAACTGTTCTGTGGCTCAGGGATACGGGATGACCGAGCTATCGCCGGTGACCCACACGGTCCGCCAAGGCGATTACAAGGCTGGAAGTGTTGGAACCCTCCTCGCCAACACAGAAGCTCGGATTATGGACCCTGAAACCGGAACGGACACCGGGGAAGGCGAACTCTGGATCAGAGGGCCCCAAGTCATGAAGGGCTATCTCAACAATCCTGATGCTACAGCTGAGACGATTGACGCGGAAGGCTGGCTCCACACCGGCGACGTGGCTATCCGGGACGAAGATGGACACTATTACATCGTCGACCGACTCAAAGAACTCATCAAGTACAAGGGGTTCCAAGTTCCCCCTGCAGAGTTAGAAGCCCTATTGATTACGCACCCGTCGGTTGCGGATGTCGCGGTCATCGGCGTCCCAGACGAGGAAGCCGGCGAACTACCGAAGGCCTTCATCGTGAAGATTGGTGAGGTCGATGCTGCGACTCTCCAGACTTTCGTCGCAGAGCATGTTGCCACCTATAAGAACATTCGACTGGTTGAGTTTGTCGCTGAGATTCCGAAGTCAGCCTCTGGCAAGATTCTGCGCCGCTTGTTGCGCGACGGCTAGAGACTCTCCCACGTTGTATACGCAGGTTCCGTCAGAGGGATGCGTGTGTTCCACGGGTTTAACGAGGAGGTACTCGATAGCGCGCCTCGCCGCCTCGCAGGTGAAGCTGGTGTCCGATAGTTGCTCCCAATAGGCGGGGAAGAGGCGTGTTAGTTGGGAGCGACCGGAGTCCATGAACGGGTCGTCGAGCTGGTGGATGTCACGGAGCGCTTCGAGCTTCTCCTCGTGAGTCATTGCTTCAAGGCGCTCGCGCCAAAGGGCGACGTGGGTCTGAGCTAGAGACTCGATCGCAATCTCAGGATCGACGAGATCTAGAAGTGTCGAGACAAGTTCATCGAGGGGAAGCTCAAACGTTCGGTCACCGAGTGGGGTGGTCTGATATCCAAAGGCTGGTCGACCTTTCTTGCCAGTAGTCCGTGAGAACTGAGCGACGAGGCCTGCCCGGGTCATCCGGCGCAGCGTCTGGCGGAGCGCTTCGTGGGTAACGCCCACCTCGGTGGCGATCTCTGAGATTGAAAGCGACCCCGCTTTACGAATCATGGTGAGGATGGCCTGTTGGTGTTCAGTAGCTCTGGGCGTCACGCCAGAACGGTACCGGAAGAGGCGGACGGGCAGGCGGACTTACCCGGAAGGGCAGCTGGCCGCCCAAACTCTTCAACACCAGTGCACATATACGCGCACTGGTGTTGCCCGTGGGGGAACTGCACTGTGGCAACTCGAATCAGTTTTAGTCCTTCGAAAATTAGAAAGACCCCCGAAGGGGCCCATCTCATTAGCGGAGGGGGTGGGAGGTCCTCCCTTTGTTCGTCTACTCGCCACTTCGTGACTCGTCGGCGAACCGCTGCTTCGCAGCTCGGTTCAATCCCACTGAGTCCAGAAACTGCAAAGCCCCACCGGTGGTGGGCCTTTACAATTGGCGGAGGGGGTGGGATTTGAACCCACGGAGGCTTGCACCTCACTGGTTTTCAAGACCAGCACTTTCGGCCGCTCAGTCACCCCTCCGGGTGGGATGCATTGTACGCGAAGACGGCGAGGAGCTCTATTCCGTCCGCTTTGCGGCGAAGAACTCCGTGATGATTGACGAACACTCTGCCTCAAGGACGCGGTCGGTGATCTCTGACTGATGGTTCAGACGTGTGTCTCCTAAGACGTTGTAAAGGCTTAACGCAGCTCCAGCTTTGAAGTCCGGGGCTCCGTAGACGACCCGATCGATTCTTGACCAGCTAATCCCTCCGGCACACATCACGCATGGTTCGAGTGTGACATAGAGGGTGTGGCCGTCAAGACGCCAATTACTGAGTTGCCGAGAGCGGGCGGATAGGACGAGCATCTCAGCGTGAGCAGCAGGATCTGACAGCTCTTCTCGCCGGTTGTGGTCGCTCGCTACGACCTCACCATCGTGATCAACGAGTACTGCTCCGACGGGTACGTCTCGGTGATCCATTGCCAGCTTGGCCTGGTCAATGGCGAGGTGCATAAACTGTTCGTCTGAAGTCATCGCCTAAGAGTATCGCACGAGAGACTCAGCTAGCTTCTCATCTCTGGGGCACGGTAAACTATTGCCTCTCAACGGAGAGGTCGCATAGTCCGGTCGAGTGCGCGGTGTTGGAAACGCCGTGAGGCGCAAGTCTCCGAGGGTTCAAATCCCTCCCTCTCCGCAAGTAGAGGAGGCTCCCTTTGGGGAGTCTTTTCTACTTCTGGACGCGGGGATTTGAACTGCGCACGAAGTGCGGGTTCGCCGAGGAGCCACAAAGTGGCGAGTAGAGGAGCGAAGCGACGATCTCCCTCCCTCTCCGCAAACTTGAGTTGGGCGGATCGGGCAACGAGAGTGAACCACCAGTCTCGAGACCAGCGGAACGGCGGATTCTCTTGATGCCCAAGGCAATTACACTCCACCAAGCACACTGGAGGGGTCGCATAGCCCGGTCGAGTGCGCGGCACTCGAAATGCCGTGAGGCGCAAGTCTCCGAGGGTTCGAATCCCTCCCCCTCCGCAAGTGGGATAGGACCCCTTTTTGGGGTCTTTCTCATTTCTGGGTGACAGAGTTCGAACTGGGCTGCGAAGCAGCGGTTCGACTGGTGCACCCACATGCGTCTCAACCCAGTGTGTCTTCAGAGGGTGGTTGCAACACTGTTGTAGCCGTTTGGGCTGGGAAGGTGTGCTGGCTGGGCGATGCCGGGGAGGACGTTAGAATCCTCCCTTCAGGAACCCCGGTCGCGGCTGATCGGGGTTTCTGTCCATCTAGGAAACGGGGTTCTTGATCTCTCGTTCTTCTCGGCGACCGTCGGCGTGAATCGCGAAACGTCCTTGTGTCCGTTCGTGTACTGGGTCTGCTGACGACCAGGGCCACCCTCCGAAAGCTGTCCGGCGGTAGTCAGCGAACGCCTGCTGTAACTCTTCGGGGGTGTTCATCACGAACGGACCCATCTGGAAGACTGGTGCACCGATGGGTCTGGCTTGAAGGAGCAGAAACTCGGTGTCCGAAACAGCAGTGAGCTCGACAGCGGCTTCCGATCGCAGCCGAGCAGCAACATCTTTTGTGAGCGTCTCGCCGCCCACGTCGACCTGATCCCCAACGTAGCAATACAACGTCCTGTTGAGGCCTGGCGATGCAACTGGGAGGGTCCAACTGGAGCCTGCCTTCATCTTGATGACCCAAATAGCGAGCTCTGATCGGGGATCAGACGCCCAAGATTCTGGGTTGGGTGAAGGAGGGGTGTGGTCATCTAACTCCCCTGCGATGACTTCGACCTCTACTGCACCGTCGTCGAAATAGGCCGTAGGGATATCTTCCTTCCAGAGCATTCCGAAATTCGGTTCAACCATCTTGTTTTCAGGGGGCAGGTTGAGCCAGATCTGGAATAGTTCCATGGTGTTCGATCCTTCACTCTGCAGTAGAGGGAACATCTCCGAGTGCATGATCCCCGAGCCGGTAGTGAGCCATTGGGTATCGCCTTGTCCGTATCGAGCTGTGGCACCAAGCGAGTCCGAGTGATCTGTGAAGCCTTGCTGTTGGACGGTCACTGTTTCGAAGCCGCGATGGGGATGCTGGGGGAAACCAGGCACCTCGTGCCCGTGATACATGCTCCAGCCGTCTTTGTAGGAGAAGTCCGAGCCGATGTTTCTTCCACCTAAAGCATCCTGATTGATGCCCTGACGCTCGTTACCCGCTGGGTACTCGTCGAGGTGGTGGACGGTGAAGATGAAAGGATCAAAGCAAGTCCACGGCTGTGCGAGTGGAAGCTTCTCGAGTACTGCCGATTTCGTCATCTCTCCTCCATTTACGGTCTGAGTCCAACCTACAGGTCGGCAACCGATAGTGGAGACAGCTACTGCGGGGGGTACCCGATGGTTCCCAGCGCTTCTCCGATTTCATCCAGGATGGCTGGGTCGTCGATCGTGGCTGGCATTGTCCAAGGTTCGCCGTCGGCGATCTTGCGCATCGTGCCTCTCAAGACCTTCCCGGATCGGGTCTTTGGAAGGCGACTCACGATGGCGGCCTTTTTGAAGGCGGCGACTGGGCCGATGCGTTTTCGAACGTCGCGGACGAGTTCGTCCACGATCTCGTTGTCGGGGCGATCCACTCCGGACTGGAGTACTGCGAGTCCCACAGGTAGTTGCCCCTTCAGATCGTCAGCCACTCCGATCACCGCGCATTCGGCGACATCTGGGTGGTCGGCCAAGATCTCCTCCATAGCTCCAGTGGAAAGCCGGTGGCCTGCGACGTTGATGATGTCGTCGATGCGACTCATTATGGAGAGGGCACCATCGGCATCCTTGAAGCCTGCGTCGCCCGTGAGGTAGAAGCCTGGGTATCGATCGAGGTAAGAGTTGATGTATCCGGCGTCGTTCTTCCAAAGCGTGGTGAGGGTCCCAGGCGGCATAGGTAACTTGATGACCACAGAACCGATCTCTCCTGCCGGCATGGGTGCGCCTTCTTCGTCGAGTATCTGAACGTCGTAGGTGGGAACCGGTACTCCAGCTGAGCCTGGCTTGATAGGCAGCAACTCAATACCTAGCGGTGTTGCTGTCACTGGCCATCCGGTTTCTGTCTGCCACCAATGGTCGATGACGGGAACTCCAAGCTTGTCCTCAGCCCAGTGCAACGTGTCGGGATCACAGCGCTCACCTGCGAGAAAGAGAGCTCTGAAGCCGCTGGTGTCGTACTTTTCGAGATAGGACCCGGTGGGGTCATCTCTCTTGATTGCTCGGAAGGCAGTGGGCGCGGTGAAGAGAACTTCCACGTTGTGTTCTGAGATCACCCGCCAGAACGCTCCGGGATCAGGGGTACCTACAGGCTTCCCTTCGTAAAGGACGGTGGTGCACCCGGCGAGTAGGGGTGCGTAGACAATGTAAGAGTGGCCCACAACCCAGCCAACGTCCGATGCCGCCCAAAAGACTTGTCCGGGATCGACCCCGTAGATGTTCTTCATCGACCAAGCCAGCGCTACCGCGTGTCCTCCGTTGTCTCGAACCACGCCCTTCGGAATCCCGGTGGTTCCTGACGTGTAAAGGATGTAGAGGGGATCCGTTGCGAGGACGGGGACGCAGGGGGCGGGTTGTGCGCCTTCGAGGGCATTACCCCAGGTGACGTCCCGCCCGGCCACAAGGTCAGCCATCAGCGGCGGACGCTGGAGAATGACGCAGGCCTCGACCCCTGCCGCGGAGAGCTCGATCGCTTCGTCCAGAAGTGGCTTGTACGCGATTGTTTTTCCGGGCTCCAGCCCGCAAGAGGCGGATATGATCGCCTTCGGAGCTGCATCGTCGATACGGGTTGCGAGCTCGCTGGCAGCAAAGCCGCCAAACACCACAGAATGAACAGCGCCGATTCGCGCGCAAGCAAGCATTGCAATGGCTGCTTCGGGGATCATGGGGAGGTAGATGATGACGCGGTCACCTTTGGTGATTCCGAGGTTGACGAGGGCTCCGGCAAACAGTGCCACTCGGTCGCGCAGTTCTCGAAAACTGATCTCTTCCACGGCTTCGATCATGGCGCTGTCGTAGATCAGAGCGGTCTGATCCCCGCGACCGTTTTCGACGTGGCGGTCAACTGCGTTCCAGCAGGTGTTCAGTACTCCGTCGGCGAACCACCGATAGAACGGAGGATTGTCGGTGTCGAGGACCACTGTTGGTGTGACCTCCCAATCGATGGACTCGGCAGCTGCACTCCAGAATGCCTCTGGGTCAGCTATCGCTTGGTCGTAAAGCTCTTGATATCCCATAAGACGATCGTAGTCGCGCGGCGGATGAGACCACCCGAGAAGTAGCGCGCATCGTTACCTGTTTACAGGGAAGGTGGGACAGGGGGGCTCGGATGGGGCAGCCCGGGTGAGTCACCAGTCTTGGGACGCGAAGGGGGTTTGGGTTAGCTGATGCTGGCTCTAACGCACTTCCTCGAAGGGCTTCTTCTGCTTGAAGGTTGACTCCTCGAAGGGAGTTTTGGTCCGAAGTAGCGCCATCCGCCAGTGGGCTGAGGGTCCCAACAGCCATCGAAGGGCGTTGACACCGGCTTGGGAAAGGATCAATGGAGCAGGCCTGCGAGTGACACCGACAATCTCGCGTAGTCTTGGTGGGAGGGTGGCCATTGCTGCTTCCGCGAGCAAGAAGTAACCAACCATTGGACCGGGATCGAGGGGGGGCCGCCTCAGGAAGGCGAGCGCCTCATCAAGCCCCGGCGACGTCCCAACGTCAGGGTGGTTAGCGATCCAGAGATGAAGTTCATGGGCTGTCTGTGGGAGCGGATCCGCGCCGAGACGAGCACCAATTAGCGCCTGCTCTTGAACGAATTGATCGGCCTCAAGTTCGGTGAGTTTTCTCTTGCCGAAGGCTTGATTAGCGACAAGGAAGGAGTCGGTGAGCGAGTTGTGTACCCACGCACCCAAGCCGGCCATGCCCGCTGAGTACCGAACCTCCCGATGCGACTTGCCCTGCACGGGTCGATGAGCCTTTCGGACTTCAGCAAGTGATGCCTCAACCTCGGGCATGGCACCGTATGAAGCACCAGAGACGTAGGCGGCCGTGCGGGAGAGCCGGCCGAGCGGGTCCTCTCTGAACGCAGAGTGATCCATGACCCCCGCGACCACTTCGGGGTGTGTTGCCTGGATGATGAGCGCTCTGATGCCACCCACGAAGGTCGCGGCATCTGACAAGAGCTCCCAACTCATGGAGCCGGGTCCCATGAGCCCCGGATCACCCATGTATTTAAGCGTGTGCTCAAGTGGATCGTCGACGTGAGAAAACAGCCCAGAAGCAGTCGCAACCATGCGGCGCCGTAGTTCATCGACAAGGGAAGGTGTCATGGGAGAAACGGTAGTAGCGGAGAGAGCTACAGCCATAGCCAGCTTGGCTCTAGCTCAACGAGGCTGTTATCTCTTACTTCTTGACGGCGTTCTTTCGGTCTGCCTCGGTCAGGTGACGCTTACGAACTCGAATGCTCTCCGGGGTTACTTCGATGAGTTCGTCGTCGGCGATCCATTCCATGGCCACCTCTAGCGTGACGTCACGGTGAGCCTTGAGCTTGATGGCATCGTCAGAAGCGTGTGTACGAATGTTGGTGAGCTGCTTGCCCTTGCAGACGTTGACCACCATCTCCGAGGGCCGCGAAGCCTCGCCGATGATCATGCCTTCATAGACGTCAACATTGGGGCCGACAAACATTTCGCCTCGCTTTTGGAGGTTGTCCAAAGCGAATCCAGTGGAGCTCCCACGGCGGTCGGCCATGATGGCTCCGCCGGTTCTGGTTGGAAGATCGCCTACCCACGGCATCCATCCGGTATGGCGTTGGTGGAGGAGTGCGGTTCCCCGCGTGGCAGTCATTAGCTCCCCGCGGAATCCGAGGAGTCCTCGAGAGGGACCGTGGATCTCGACGATGGTGCGGCCAGAAGTGCCGGGACGTAAGTCCGTTACGCGCCCCATACGTGGAGCGACAGCTTGAGTGACAGTGCCCACGTACTCGTCGGGTACGTCAACAACAGCCTTCTCAGTTGGCTCGTTGCGCTTCCCGTCTATCTCTCTGATGACTACTCGAGGGCGAGAAACTTGGAGCTCGAAACCTTCTCTACGCATGGACTCGATGAGGACAGCCAGTTGCAACTCGCCTCGGCCGGCAACTTGAATCTCCTTTGGAGATGCAGCCTTGCCAAGCTTGATGGAGACGTTTCCTAGGACTTCCTTCTCGAGGCGGTCTTTGATCTGGCGGGATGTGAGGAACTTGCCTTCAAGGCCTGCCATTGGTGAAGTGTTCACGCCGAACGTCATTCTGAGAACGGGTTCGTCCACTTTGAGGCGGGGAAGGGCCACTGGGTCCTCAGCGGCGCCAAAGGTGTCGCCGATCTCTACTTCCCCGAAGCCAGCAATGGCGAACAAATCGCCTGCGCCCCGCTCCTCGACGTCGGTCTGGGCTACACCTTCGAACCCCTGCAACTGCGCGAGCTTGCGCTTGATGACGCTGCCGTCTTCTTGTAGAAGGGAGACTATGTCGCCCTTCCGCATGGTGCCCTCGATGACCCTTCCAATCCCGATGCGTCCGAGGTAGTCGGAGGCGTCTAGGTTGGTGACGAGTGCTTGCAAGGGAGCGTCTGAGTCACCGGTGGGGGCGGGGACTGACTCCACGATGGTGTCGAGCAGCGCTGAAAGGTCATCGTCTTCTGATGGGGTGCCGATACCGCGCACGGCTCGACCCTCGCGAGCGATGGCCGACAAGATGGGGAACTCAATGTGCTCATCGCCAGCGTCGAGCTCAAAGAAGAGTTCGTACACCTCGTCGGCGACCTCTTCTGGCCGAGCGTCACTTCGGTCGATCTTGTTGATAACGAGCACCGTCGGAAGGTGAAGCGCTAAAGCCTTCGAGAGCACATACCGAGTTTGGGGCATGGGGCCTTCAGCCGCATCCACTAGGAGTACTACTCCGTCGACCAAGGTGAGAGCACGCTCAACTTCGCCGCCAAAGTCAGCGTGGCCAGGCGTGTCTACAAGGTTGATTTTGGTGCCCTTCCATTCGATGGAAGCGGCCTTTGAAAGAATGGTGATGCCACGCTCACGTTCTTGATCGCTCGAGTCCATGACCCTGTCAATCTTCTCCTGATGCGCGGCAAACACGCCAGCGCTTTGGAGCATGGCATCGACGAGAGTGGTCTTGCCATGGTCGACGTGCGCGATTAGGGCGATATTGCGGAGGGGGGAATCAGACATAGCCTCGCAAGTCTACTGTGTAGAGGCCGAGGTGGGAATTCGGGAGAGGGAGAACTGGAGCTAGAGCAGCCCCAGCGCGCTTGCTCTTCCGACTTCGGCGAAGCAGACGGATGAGGCACCCGTCTGGGAAATCTACCCATTTTCCAGCTTGGTGATTCTCTCGGACTGGCCCCTCCGAGTCCCTTTGGTACCCATTCCCCCGCTCCGCAGGGGAAGAAGCGCAGGCTCGGTCAGGTGTGGAGGGTGTTTGGGGCTTCTTCGGTCAGCGTCTCAAACTTCAAGCCCATCAACACAGTGCCAGCGCAACCGGCTGCTTCTGCTGCTTTATTTATCTCGCGGACGGCTTCCCAACCGATCGCTCTTCGATCCTTCGGGTTGGCGTCTCTCAGCCGTTCTTTGAGTTCGTCCGTCCCGGGAACGGCGCCGATGTCTTCCATCTGCTCGATCCAGTTGAGACTGAAGGGTGGAATCACCATCAAGAAGACGGGAGGGTCGGTCGGCTTTAGATCAAGTTTTGCTACGTTCTCGGCGACTGTTGCTGGATCAACGACCGGACCAACGCAGAAGAATTGCGCGCCGGCTTCGATACGCCGTTGCTTCATCCAAGACGCGAAGCGCGTGGCCATGCCTATCTCGAGTGCAGGGAGTTTCCCTTGAAGATCTCTGAGGTGACGGACGATCTCGTAGTGATTTGCCATGTGGTCGACCTGCGGCATGGTGTCTCCGGTGACCACTAGGAAGGAGGTGACGCCGTTGCCTAGCGCTCCGCGAACCTCGGACTCAATGGCCAAGATGTTGCGGTCCCGCGTGGACACGACAACCGTGGGAGATATCTGAGGGAGATCGTGCGTGAACCGGGCACTGTATGCGTAGGGAGAAATACGGATCTTGCCGAACACGTTGTCGGTCAGGAGCACGTTCGACCACTTCCCTTTGAGCCGAAGATGCTCTTTGTTCGGCAGTTCGGGCGGGCTTACTTCCGCTATCAGTTGGAAGCCTTCAGTCCTGGTCAGCACGTTGTTCCTTAGGTTTTTTCGCAATGAAGTACTTTGCTTGGTTGTGGTGACAGATGATGGCAGAGGTGGTCTGCTCTGGTTGGTACTGATACCCGGTCTCGATCCCGACCTCAATGCCGAGGCGGTCCGCCTCCAGCAACGTGGCGACCGTCTCGTTGTCTTCCAAGTCGGGGCATGCCGGGTACCCCCATGAGTAGCGACCTCCCTGATAGCGCTGTCGGAACAAGCCTCGAATGGTGGGGTCATCGTCGGCTCCAATACCCCAGTCGGATCGAATGCGAGCGTGCCAGTATTCAGCGAGTGCCTCAGCCATCTCCACGCCTAGACCGTGGGTTTTGAGGTACTCCGCGTACTTGTCGTCCTTGAAGAGCTCTGCTGTGCGATGTGAGATCGAGGCACCCATGGTCACGATGTGGAAGGCGGCGTAATCGACCTCTTTTTCAACTGGTCGGAAGTAGTCAGCGATGCTCAGCCATGGATCCTTGTCTTGGCGGGGGAACGAAAATCTGGTTCGCACCTGAGATCGCGACTCGTCTTCCCAGATGATCACATCATCACCATCAGAGTTTGCGGGGAAGTAGCCGTAGACGAGTTGTGGTTGCAGCAGGTCGAGGGCGCGAGCATCAGCGATAGCCGTCCGCAGTTCTGGGGCCAAGCGCTCTTTGAACTCTGCGTCGGTCTCGCCCTTTTCGGGACGGTACTGCCACTGGTTCCTGAAGAGGGCTGTGGTGTTCACGTACTTCAGGAGTTCGTCGATGGCGACTCCTTTGACAACGCGACTGCCGAGGAAGGGTGGCTTCGGTATAGGCCCGTCTGTGACGACGCTCGGAGCTCGGGCTGGGATAGGTGGGAGCGACTCTTCCGGCGTTTGGTCGCGGGTCGGGAGGGGCGCTCTCTTCTTTGGTTCTTCCCCGTTGCCGGTGATCCACTCCATTGCTGCCAACCCAGCGAAGGCATCCTTGCCGTACAGGACTTTCCCTGGGTATATGTCGGCGAGGTCTCGCTCCACATAAGATCGCGTAAGGGCGGCACCGCCCAAGAGGACCGGAATCTCAGCGAGGCCGCGGCGCTCCAACTCCTTGAGGTTGTCGCGCATGATGAGCGTCGACTTCACCAAAAGCCCACTCATGCCGATCGCCGACGCGTTGGTTTCCTCGAACGTTTCGATCATCTGAGCAATGGACACCTTGATACCTAGGTTGTGGACGGTGTATCCGTTGTTCGTGAGGATGATGTCCACGAGGTTCTTGCCGATATCGTGGACATCTCCGCTAACAGTCGCCAACACGATGCTGCCGCGATCCGTTGACTCAGCCTTATCGAGGTGAGGCTCAAGGTATCGGACGGCAGCCTTCATGGTTTCGGCCGATCTCAGGACGAATGGCAGTTGCATTTCCCCGGAAGCGAATCGGGCTCCCACGATCTTCATGCCCGCAAGTAGTACGTCGTTGATGATCTTCAAGGCTGGTTGTTCTTGTAAGCCCAAGTCAAGATCATCTTCGAGACCGACCGCGTTGCCTCGAACGATCCGCTCCGAGAGCCGTTCCAAGACCGAGAGGCCTTCCAACGGATCGACGGTTCGGGTGGTTACGGCTGCGTCAGCGGAGGCTTCGAGAATTCCCTCGAGCGGATCGTAGCCCTCGGCCCTGCGGTCATAGATGAGATCTAGACACAGCTTGAGATGCTCAGGGGGGAGGTCCGCGATCGGCGCGATGTTGCCCGCATGGATGATCGCTCCGTCGAGTCCTGCCTTGACGCACTCGACGAGAAACACTGAGTTGATGGCGCGTCTCGCCGGCGGGTTGAGTCCGAATGAGACGTTGGAGACTCCGAGGACGGTGGACACGCCGGGGAGTTCTGCTTTGATTCGTCTGATGGCCTCAATGGTGGCGATGGCGTCGCCTCGTAGGTCCTCACCGCCGGTGGTGAGCGGGAAAGTGAGGGCGTCAAAGATGAGCGAGGAAGCGTCCAAGCCGTATTGGTTGGTGGCGATGTCGAACAGTCGGTGTGCTACCCGCATTTTCCACTCAACGTCCCGGGCCTGGCCTTCCTCATCGATGAGGAGACAGATGACAGCGGATCCGTGTTCCTTAGCAAGAGTGAGCACTCGATTCAGTCGTGTCCCCTCGTGTTCGCCCTCTTCCAAGTTTGCTGAGTTGAGCACGGACCTTCCACCGATGCGTTCCAGCCCCGCTTGCATCACCTCAGGTTCGGTGGAGTCGATGACGATGGGGGCTGCAACTTCCACGGCAAAGCGCTTGGCCAAAATGTCCATGTCCTTGGTTCCGTCCCGGGCCACGTAATCGACGCAAAGGTCGACCATATGTGCCCCTTCGGCAACCTGGCTTTCGCCGATGCCCACGCAGGCATCGATGTCGTCTTCGAGCAGCGCGTCTCGGAACTTTCTGGATCCGTTCGCGTTGGTACGCTCGCCGATGATCAGCATCGAGAGGTCTTGCTGGAAAGGAACTGAGGAATAAGTAGAGGTCGCCGCGGCGATGTGCTCCGGCGATCGTTCGGCTCTGGTGAGACCGTGGATACGGTCTGTGATTTCCTTGATGTACTCAGGGGTTGAGCCGCAGCAGCCACCAACCACCGACACGCCGTAGTCGGTAATGAAGTTCTCCAGATGGTCAGCCATTTTCTGGGCTGAAAGGTCGTAATGCATCTTGCCGTCAACAACAGACGGCAGGCCTGCATTGGGGATAACGGAGATAGGGATTGGGGAGTGTTCTGAGAGGAATCGGACGGGTTCGTACATTTCCTGCGGTCCGGTGGCGCAGTTGATTCCGATCAGGTCTGGCTTCATTGCTTGGAGCGCTACAAGGGCCGCCCCGATCTCGGTCCCAGGCAGCATGCGTCCTGTGAGTTCAATAGTGACCTGTACCTGGAGAGGGACCTCACGGCCTGAAGACTGCATGGCGCGGCGCGCCCCGTTCATTGCTGCTTTCGCGCTGAGGAGATCAAACATCGTTTCGATGATGAGCAGGTCGGCGCCTCCGTCGATGAGACCGGAAGCCATCGTCTCGTACTCGTCTCGAAGGTCCGCGTATCGAATCTGGCCAAGGCTTGGGAACTTGGTGCCGGGCCCCATAGAGCCCGCAACAAATCGGTCTTGGAACTCGTCGGCTACTCGTCGAGCGATGCTCGCTCCTGTGGCTGCCAGTTCGTAGGTCCGGTCTCCGAGGTTGTACTCCCCCAGCGGTGTGGCGAACCCCCCGAAAGTATTGGTTTCAACCACGTCGGCGCCAACCTCAAGATAAGACCGGTGGAGTCGCTCGATGAGATCGGGCCGGCTGACGTTCAAAATCTCGTTGCAGCCAGCAAGCTCCGGACCGCCGAAGTCGTCGTCGGTCAGGTTCTCGCTCTGAAGCCAGGTGCCCGAAGCACCGTCGAAGACCACCACCCGATCCCGCACTACATCAAGGTAGCTACTCATGTCCCCTCCAAAGAGCGCG
>Ga0302135_10000310_pt1 | contig 29580 bp, 22 predicted proteins | sample CBN3_surface_MG_FD_203119 | JGI IMG/M metagenome (GOLD analysis project Ga0302135, IMG submission 203119) | Marine microbial communities from Western Arctic Ocean, Canada - CBN3_32.1 | ecosystem: Environmental > Aquatic > Marine > Oceanic | place: Canada: Western Arctic Ocean | collected...
TGACGGGCAAGCGCGCTTTGATGGAGACGCTGAAGGCCGAGGGTGTCGAGTATATTTTCGGCAACCCCGGCACCAGCGAGACCCCCATCATGGACGAGTTGGAGCACCATCCTGAGCTCAAGTACAAACTCGTCATGCAGGAGGGCGTGGCCATGGGCATGGCCGACGGCTATGCAAGGGCCACGGGCAAGCCGGCCTTCGTAAATTTGCACATCGAGACAGGCCTGGCCAACGGAATTAGCCTGCTCCACAATGCCGCCGAAGGTGGCACCCCTCTCGTGTTGACAGCCGGCAACCTGGACATCAGAGAACTTGCCCGGGGCCGCACCGACCTGGCGGAGATGGTTCGGCTATTTACGAAATTCACGGCGGAAGCGACCCACCCGGAGCAGGTTCCTACCACGCTGCGTCGAGCCTTTAATGAGGCCAGGACACCGCCCACAGGTCCGACCTTCGTTGGGTTCTCGGCCAACTCCCTCGACGACGAGGGAGAGATGGACATATTCCCCTCGCCGCAGGGCTACTTCCGGACCGCTCCAGATGCAGCGGCGGTGCAGGCCGCCGCCGCCATTCTAGCGGGCTCCAAACGGCCTGTGATTGTCGTTGGCGACCGGGTGGCGCAGTCTGGTGCGGCAGCAGAGGTCGTGCGTGTCGCCGAGCTGACCGGAGCCTCCGTCTACTCATCGTCCTACTCTGAGATGAACTTCCCCACGACCCACCCCCAATACCTGGGGGCCATCAAGATTGGCTTCCCTGAGTCCATGGGTGTGCTGGGTGCCGCGGACGCTGTGCTGGCTATCGGCAAGCTGTCTACCGTCTACTACATGTTCTCCGACCCTGCGATGCGATTTTTCGGTGACGACACCAAGCTCATTCACATGGATCAGGACAGTGCCCGTGTCGGCAGTAGCCAGCCAACCGATGTCGGAATCATAGCCGATCCAAAGACGGGACTTGCCATGCTGGCTGAGGCAGTCGAGGCGAACATGTCCGGGTCAGCGCGAGAGGCCGCCAAGTGGCGCGCCGACGATGCTGCAATCATGAAGGCGGCAATGGACGAGGCAGCCGAGAGCCGTCTGAAGGACCGATGGGACATGAACCCCATGTCGGCGGACCGAATGATGGCCGAGATCGCGAAGGTGTTGCCCTCGGACTCGATCATCATCAATGACGCCGTTACCTCCGGCGGGGCCCTCCTGGACTCCTTCGACTTTACGGAGCCAGGCAGCATCTTTGGCGGACGGGGAGGGGCTCTGGGTTGGGGAATGGGCGGCGCGATGGGCGTCAAGCTGGCGAATCCCGACAAGCCGGTGGTGGCCATACACGGGGACGGTAGCGCCATGATGACGGTGCAGGGCCTGTGGACCGCGGCCAGCGACGGAATCCCCGTTGTCTACGTCGTCTGCAACAACTCCGAGTACCGTATCCTCAAGGTGAACATGGACATATACAAGGACCTCGTCCTCAAGCAGCCCGGGGCCGAAAGCCGCTATATGGGCATGGACTTCCCTGTCCGTCCGAACTTTGCCCAGATCGCCGAGGCAATGGGTGTCTATGGGCGCAGGATAGACGACCCCGAGCAGGTCGGCCCAGCGATGACTGAGGCACTAGCTCTGGGCAAGCCCGTCCTCTTGGATATCATCATCGGAAACCAGTAGGACAGGTCTGGGGTCTGGACTGGAAGGTGCGCTAAGGTTTTAGCCAGCCCCTAGCCCTCAACCCCTAGACTCTCCTTCTCCGGCTGAGCAAAAGGCGATGCGGCATTTCCTTTCCAGTTCCGATTTTACGGCGGGTGTGCAGAGGGGCGCACGCCCTTATGCCGGGAGCCTGAGGGTGTCCCTCAGAATATATATTAATTTTTTTCTTTTTTTTCTTTCCGGGCTAGGGCAGATCAGCGAGACAAGGGACGATGCGGCATATCCTCCACGCGGACTTCGACGCCTTCTACACATCGGTAGAGCAGCGCGACAACCCCGCGCTCCGGGGAAAGCCCGTCGTGGTGGGCGGCAGTCCGGAGGGCCGCGGTGTGGTCGCCTCCGCTTCCTATGAGGCGCGCCGGTTCGGAATCCGCTCCGCAATGCCCATGTACACCGCGTTGCAGCGCTGCCCCAGGGCCATCAGAGTCCCTCCACGGTTTGACCGATACGGTGAGGTCTCACGCCAGGTCATGGTGATTTTCCGGGAGATCGCGGAGTTGGTCGAGCCCCTCTCGTTGGACGAAGCCTACATGGACGTCACCGACGTTGTGACCGCGTCCAATACACCGAAAGACATCGCGGCACACCTCAGAGCGAGGGTGCTCAGGGATCTGGGTCTCACCATATCGGTGGGCGTTGCGACCTCCAAGTCGGTGGCCAAGATCGCCTCCGACATGAACAAACCCGACGCACTCACGGTAGTGCCCCCGGGTGAAGAGCGCGAGTTCCTTGCGCCCTTGGATATCCAAAAGCTCCCCGGAATCGGGCCCAAGACCGCAGAGCGCCTCCGAGGCGACGGCATAAACACTGTGGCGCAGCTAGTTGCACAGACCGATACGTGGTGGTTAAAGCGGTTCGGGCGGACAGCGCACCACATGCGTCGTCTGGCCCTTGGTGAGGACCGCAGCCCCGTTGTGGAGGACCGCGAGAGGAAATCGGCGAGCGCCGAGACGACGTTAACGACAGACACCGAGGACCCCGATATGCTGCGGGAACTCGTCGACCGGCTCAGTCAGAGCGTGGCGCGGCAACTGGATAGCACCGGTATCGGCGGGCACACCGTCAAGCTCAAGCTACGTCTGTCGGACTTCACGACATTCACTCGCCAGGTAACTTTGCCCGCCCTCGTCATGTCCCCCGACGAAATAGCTGTCGCTGCCAGGTCGCTCCTGACCCCAGAGATCCAGCCCGGTAGGCGCTTTCGCCTGGTAGGCGTAGGCGTCTCCGGCTTTGAATCAAGCGACGAGCTACCACATCAGGCGCGCCTGACAGGGTTCTAGCCAGCTTTCGGGAGTTCTATCGGCAAGCCTTGGCGCTGAATTTTGTCTTCAACCGGCCGTCTTTCAGCCTTCTTCATGGATTCGGCACATGCGAATCCTACGTATTCACCTGCATATGACATCGGAGTGGGACGATATAGGTGTAGGTGATGCTAGAGGGAGGTGCAACTATGAGTGGGGCGATGGTAATTGGTATGGACGCGATCTATAGAGGTTTGCTAAACAGTATGGTCCTGGGGCTCCTCTCGTTGTTGATACTCTGGGGAGCATGTGAGGTTGCCGAGCGAATTGCTTACAAAGGTACGCCGTCGGAATAGACCTCAGTAATGTGACCTTGTGATGGTGCGCCGCACGTCCGAATTACGACTATAGCGGCGCGGACTAGCTGAGGGGCGACGAGTCGGCTTACGTCGTCCCCGCCAGTTCGGCTACCAATCCAGAAATATCTAGGGGGCTTTGGGCCTCCCTCTCCAAGGGAGAAGGTTAGGATGAGGGTGTCTTTTCCTGTTGCCCATCCGCTCGTACTACTTCCGAGGCAAAACCACGTATCTTGATCGGATCCTTGTCGCCGTTGCTCTCGACTCCGCTGGACACATCAACCTCCGATGGACTCACCTTTGTGATAGCCCGCGCGACGTTGTTCGGGGTGAGCCCTCCTGCCAGCATTATGGGGAAGCGCTCCGCCACCTCTTGGGCGATGTCCCAGTCGAAGGTGAGGCCCGTTCCGCCCAGCGCACCCTTCTCGTACTTGTCCAGCATGGCGGTATGACCGGCCTCTACTACCGTTTTCACACTGGACAGCGTGTTGGCCAGCGAGTCGTCCCGGACCTTGATCTGTTTGATCACGTCTGCCTCAACGCGTGCCCAGTATTCGGGCGGCTCGTCACCGCAAAGCTGCACCATATCCAGGCCGCACCTCCGCACGATGTCGTTTACGTCGTCGAGGGGTTGGTTCGCAAATAGACCCACGAGTCGAGGGTCTTTGCTACCTGGTTTGGCACGTACCGCAGCAGTGATTTCGAGCGCGCGCTCAGGTGTGATCTGCCGCCTCACGCCTGGCACGAAATTCATCCCGAGAAAATCGGCGCCCGACTCCACCGCCACCAGGGCGTCGGCCGGATTCCGCAGGCCGCATATCTTGAGCTGGGTCACAATAGCCCCCTTAGCCTCTCACCGGGATCGGCGGCAGTGACCAGCGCCTCGCCAATGAGCACCGCATGTGCGCCCGCGCGTCCCACACGACTCAAGTCGTCGCGTGTGTCGATCCCGCTCTCACTCACCACTATCTTGCCCTGTGGCACCATCGGGGCGAGCCTCTCCGTTACTGACAGGTCGGTGACGAACGTGTGCAGGTTGCGATTGTTGATGCCCACGATCTCAGCCCCGACCTCCAGTGCGATCTGAAGTTCGTCCTCGTCGTGTACCTCGACAAGGCACTGCATCCACAATTCCCCGGCTACCGACTTCAGCTCCCCAATCTCGGCCGCCGTGAGCACGCTAACGATTAACAATATGGCGTCGGCGCCGTAAGCCCTGGCCTCGTAGGCCTGATATGGGTCTACGATAAACTCCTTGCGAAGTACCGGAATCCCATGGGGAGTTAGCGTACGGCGCACCCCTGCAAGGTGCTGGACGCTGCCCTGGAAGTAGTCAGCGTCGGTGAGGACCGAGACTGCCGCTGCGCCGTTCGTGGCGTAGGCCTCCGCGAGGGCGATTGGGTCGAAGTCCGGCCTCAGGAGACCCTTCGACGGCGAGGCCTTCTTGACCTCGGCGATGACCCGCACTTCGTCGCCCATCAGCGCACCGGCAAGGTTGAGAGGCGCCGGCTGGCCACCCTCATCGATCCGTTGCCGTAGCTCCGATAGCGGACGATCGAGCTTCAGTTGCTCGACTTCGCGGCGCTTGTTGGCGATTATTTTCTTGAGTATGTCTGGCGTATCCGGCTTCGTCATCCTCAGGCCCCCTTCGCGCCGAAAAGACTGGAAAGCCCCGCTATATTTTGGACGATGGCCAGCGATTCGTAGCCATCGAACTCGTGCGCCTCGGTCACGCCGGACAGCACGGCCACGAAATCCACCCCGGCCAGCTGGGCTGCCTCTGCATCCACCACGCTGTCGCCCACATAGAGCGTGCCCGCTGGCGCTGCCCCGATGGCGTCCAAGACCTTGAGTAGGCCTTCGGGATGCGGCTTGAGGTTGGTCACATCCCTGCCGCCGACGATAGCGCGAAAGCAGTTCAACAGATCCTCCCTGCGCAGGATCTGCTCAATGTGTATACGACCTTTGGAGGACAATATGCCGAGTTTCGAATGGCTGTTCATGTCTTCAAGAGCCGCCGGCGCATGCTCTAGTATTACCGTTCCATCAACCATGACGAGTTCGGCGTACTCTTGAAAGAGGCTCAGGAAATCGTCCCCTCTGCCATCCCCGTTTTCACCCGCCAACACATTGAACGTGTGGTGCAGGTCGTACCCGATGAGGCGGCGCACGGCCTGCGGCTCGGCCTCAGGCAATCCCAACTTGCGCAAGGCGTAGTTGACACACGCGATAACCGGCGTCGACGAATCCGCGATGGTGTAGTCGAAATCGAAAATAATTGTGTGGGGCTGCTGGATCATGCGCTCTTAGCCTATCTTCTGACTTAGCGCCACGAGAGCGTCGAGCTTGCCGAGGGCCGCGCCGCTGTCAATGGATTCGGCTGCCAGCGCGACGCCGTCGGACAGCGTTGCGGCCTTGTCCGCAGCCAGAAGAGCCCCGGCCGCGTTGGCCAGCACCATCCTGCGCTCCGGACCGGCTGCTCCACTCAACACGTCGCGCACCTTCTGCGCACCCTCTTGGGCATCGGCAATGCCAATGTCCGCGTTATTCACGCGCTCCAGCCCCAGCTCCTCCGGTGTGACGCTATAGGTCGAAATCTTGCCGTCCCGCAGCTCCCACACATCGGTGGTGTCGCTAAGCGTGATCTCGTCCAGGCCATCCCGACCGTGGACCACTACCGCGTGAGTACTGCCCAGCGTCGCCAGAACCGAGGCCATCGTCTCTGCAACGCCGGGGTCAGCGACTCCAATGAGCTGTGATCGAGCCCCGGCCGGGTTTGTCAGCGGCCCCAGGATGTTGAATACGGTCCGGATTCCGATCTCCCGGCGCGGACCCGCCGCAAAACGCATGGACGGGTGGAAGGTCTGGGCGAACATGAAGCCGTACCCGACCTCCTCCAGACAACGGCCCACGCCATCCGGTCCCAGGTCGATCTTGACCCCCAGGGCATCGAGCACGTCCGCACTACCACATGCGCCCGACATCGCGCGGTTACCGTGTTTTGCGACCCTTGCGCCCGCTCCCGCGACGACGAACCCTGCCGTGGTGGAAATGTTGAACGTACCGGACGCGTCGCCGCCGGTGCCGCAGGTGTCCACCAGAGGACCGTCGACCTCGACGTGCAGCGACTTTTGCCGCATCGTGCGAGTCATGCCGACCACCTCGTCTACCGTCTCCCCCTTCAGCCGCAACGTCGTGACGAACGCGCCGAACTGCGCAGGCGTCGCCTCGCCATCCATGATCTCGTTCATAACCTGGGCGGCCTCGTCCATCGAAAGGGAACCGCCCCCTACAATCGTGTCGATCGCATCTCGTATCATCGTGTCCTCCTTGACAGAGCCTGGTCTCATCGCAGGAAGTGCAGAGACCTCAGACTACGGTGAGGGTCTCACATCTCCAGGAAATTTCGCAGCAGGTCGTGGCCCACTTTGGTCATGATCGACTCCGGGTGAAACTGGACTCCTTGCACCGGATGCGTTTTGTGCTTGACGCCCATGATGATCCCATTGTCCGTCCACGCGGTGACCTCCAATTCGTCAGGAAGGTCGTTGCGGGATATGGAGAGGGAGTGGTACCTGATGGCCTCAAATGGATTGGGCAGACCATTGAACAGGCCTTCGCCGTCGTGGTGGATCATCGACGTCTTGCCGTGCCTTATTTCACCCGCGAAACCGACGGTGCCGCCGTAGGAGTATCCGACGCACTGGTGTCCCAGGCACACCCCTAGGGTGGGAATGTTGGGGCCGAAGTGGCGAATGACATCGTTCGATACGCCGGCGACCTCAGGCGTGCGTGGACCCGGAGATATGACGATCTTCTCCGGCGCCATAGCGTCGATCTCCTCGATGCTCGTCTGATCGTTGCGAACCACCTCAACCTCCGCTCCCAGCTCACAAAGGTACTGGTAGAGGTTGTATGTAAAGCTGTCGTAGTTGTCGAGTATCAGGATCATGATAGTGCTCCAGAATCTGAGAACCAAAGGGGCCTTACCCCTCTGAACTCCCCTTCTATTCGAACAATTCCACGCTTCTCTCCGCGATCTCCGCGACCTCTGCGGTAAACTCTCACCCGCCAGATTCGGCACGCTCGATGGCCCTCAGAACCGCGGAGGCCTTGTGCTCGGTCTCCTCGAACTCCATGTCAGGCTTGCTGTCGTACACAATGCCACCACCGGCCTGCACATAGGCCACACCGTCCTTGACTACCAGCGTACGGATGGTGATGGCGGTGTCCATATTGCCGCCGAAGTCGAAGTATCCGACCGACCCGGCATAGGGCCCTCGCTTGTCAGGCTCCAGCTCCGCGATGATCTCCATCGCCCTTACCTTCGGAGCCCCCGACACGGTACCGGCGGGGAAACAGGCTCTCATCACATCGAAGCTTGTATAGCCTTCAGCCAAATCCCCTGTCACATGGGACACCAGGTGCATGACGTGGGAGTAGCGCTCGATGTCCATGAGCTGCGTCACCTCGACCGAACCTGGCTTGCTTACGCGGCCCACGTCGTTGCGTCCCAGGTCCACGAGCATGATGTGCTCGGCCCGCTCCTTCTCATCCTGGCGCAACGCCTTTTCCATCTCTAGGTCCTCCTCCGGCGTATTGCCCCTGGGGCGGGTACCGGCTATCGGATGGACCGCCACCTTACCGCTTTCGACCTGCACCAGCAGCTCCGGCGAGGCCCCGACGATCTGGAAGTCGTCCAACTCCAGGTAGTACATGTACGGCGACGGATTTATGGCCCGGAGAGATCTGTATATTTCGAAGGGGTGGACCGTAATGGGCCGTTGGAACCGTTGTGACACCACAGCCTGGATCACATCCCCCGCGACTATGTACTCCTTGACCTTCTCGGTCATCTCCTCGAACTGCGACCGAGACATGTTCGACTCGAGGCTGGCTGCATCCCCGTTTCCGTTACTGCGTGGTTTATGAAGGGTCGGCAACGGGCCATCGAGGCGGGCAACGATCTCGTCTATCCGAGCCAATGCGTCCGCGTAGGAGGTCTCGATATCCCCTTCAAGGCGGGCGTGGCTGACCACGCGGATGGTGTGTAGTAGGTGATCGAATATCAAGAAAGTGTCGGTGAGCATAAAAACCGACTCCGGCAGGCCCAGTACGTCGTTATCGGGCGTGGGCAGATGCTCGAAGTGGCTTACGGCTTCATACGACAGGAATCCGATGGCGCCGCCGTGGAACCGCTCGTCGGGCGGCTCACCCACCATCCTTATATTGGCCATGGCCTTCTCCACCGGGACGAGGGGATCGACATTGCCATGGCTCTGGCCCGGTCCTGTCCTGATGACGTCATATGGTTCGGTGCCTATGAAGGAGTACCTGGCCATACGATTGCCCCCTTCTACACTCTCAAGAAGGAAGGAATAGGGGCCCCTCGCTACCTTCAGGTATGTGCTAACCGGGGATTCCAGGTCCGCATTAACGTCGCAATACACCGGCACCAGGTTGCCCTGTTTTGAGAGCTCTTGGACCTCGTCTAGAGTTGGATGGTACATGGCTACCTCTATATGTGGGCCCGACATCTGCCAGGCTCTCGTCTATCTTGCCCACTCGATCTAAGAAAAAATATGTATATGAGGGACACCCTCACACCCACGGCATCAGGGCTGCGCCCTCTGCTCACCCATCCGAGACAAGAACACTGGTGGTATGGACCCGTCGTGGTTAGCCTGTCGAACCACCGAGATTGCCACCACGGCTCAGCGGAACCGGGCGTCACCACACCAAACTTAACTAAGCGTGCGCAGCACCAGGCCCATGGCCTCCTTCATCTGCTTGATCTTAGGTCCGCTGACCGCTTCGGCCCTTGCGGCCCCGGCTGCCAGCAAGCGGTCCAGCTCCCCGAGATCAGTCATCAGGTCGTTGTATCGCTCGCGTATCGGGGTGAGGGTCTCGACCACCACCTCAACTAGCCGCTTCTTGAGATCGCCGTAGCCCCGTGCATCCTCAAAGTCGGCCTCGACCTGCCGTTCATCCTTGCCCGTGATCACCTTGTATATTTCGAGCAGGTTGTTCACGCCGGCCTTCTCAGGGTCCGACGAGAAACGGATCTCCCTGCCGGAATCTGTAACCGCACGCATGATGGTGCGCTTGATATCGTCCGGCTCGTCCAGCATCTTGACCGCGTGTCCAGGAATGTGGGAATAGGCCTTGGACATCTTCACCGCGGGGTCGTTGAACCCCATGATGCGCGCACCGGACTTCGCTATCATCGGCTCGGGCACAACAAAGGTCTCACCATACAGGTGGTTAAAGCGCTGTGCTATGTCCCGGGCCAGCTCCACATGCTGCTTCTGGTCGTCACCAACCGGCACCTCGTGTGTGTCGTACAGAAGGATATCGCCGGCCATCAGTACCGGATAGTCCAGGAGTCCGGCCGAAACGCTCTCCTGCTTTGCCGATTTATCCTTATATTGCGTCATTCGTTCGAGCCATCCAAGCGGTGTGACGCAATTCAGTAGCCAGCACGCCTCCGCGTGGGTGCTGACGTGGCTCTGGATAAAAAGCGTGCTCACCGACGTATCGAGCCCGGCGGCGATATTCATGGCGGCAACTGCCCGCGTCAGGCGCCGGAGCTCGGCCGGGTCCTGGTGCACCGTCATGGCGTGGAGATCGACCACACAGAAGAAGTTGTCCTTATCGCCCTGCTCCTCATACCATCGTTTCATCGCTCCCAGGTAGTTCCCCAGTTGCAGGTCTCCGGAGGGTTGGATGCCGCTGAACACGCGCCGCTTGCCGGTCTCCGACGCTGCTATCGATTCCGTCGATTCCTTGGTCTGCATGTGCCATCTCCTTGTCGGGCCGACACTTCATTGACGCACTATTTCTGAAGAAAAAAGAGAGAATATTCATGTGAGGGACACCCTCACACTCCCGGCAGAAGGGCTCGGCCCCTCTGCACACCCCTTTCAGCACCGCTTGGTGGCCTATTAGTCCTGGTGCATACACTCGAACACCCCCGGATGGGTCTTGATCCCACTCCTCGTCCTCAGGGGGAGGAGTGAGATGAGGGTGATCCCAAGGATCCGCGTGTGGCACCCCTGGTCAGGTAGAATCCAGCCCCGGCCCACTCAGCGTGCGCAGCACCCTGGAACGCAAAAAACCCGTCCTCGTAAAGGGACGGGTTTTGATCCGTGGTGCCACCCTGGTTCGCCACCGACCGGCCTATAGTAGGCTCGACCAGCGGCATCTCTGGTCAGGCACAGAGGCTCATGTCCTCGATGCCCTGGACTATGGTAACGGTGCCCTCTCCGTCCACGCCTACGGCTGTTCCCGTTTGGGTGCAGCTATCGGGTGGAGGCTCCCAGGTCCATTCAGTCTCTGCGCAGGCGCCGGTTCACACCTTACCCGGCTCTCTGGGCCTCGCTGGAGACGTACTACTCCTGTTCGTAGCCTTACTATTTAGTTGACTAAACCACAGTATATTCACGCAAACCGATTCATGTCAACCAGAGGTGTGACGGAGTTAGGGGCCTCGGAACGTCTACAAGCTATGCTATGTCACCCTGAGCAGCGCGAAGGGTCTGGGGTCGTTGGGTTCCTCTTTGAGGGCCAATCATGCGGTGTGCAGCCCCACCCCAGATACTTCGTCGGGGGCCTCCTCAGCATGACCCGACCTTGTAGAGCAACACGACCAAACCTTATCGACGTTAGGGAGTGGGGGAGGGGAGCCTGAGAGTGGCCCTCAGAAACCTATTTTTCTGGTTTTCTTCTTCCCCGGCAAAATAATCCCCTTTTGGGGTTGGCGAATCTGACGGCATGTCCCATAATCGGCGCGACAGACGGATATGTTCAAAGAAAGCGATGGGGGTTGCTATGAACAGGCAAGAACTAAGGGACATTATTCGAGGCCTAATCGTTGTGACGGTGACACCTTTCGACGACGACTTGAAGTTGGACCTGGATGCTATGGCCCGGGACGTGGAGTACTGGGTCGACAGCGGGCTGGTCAAGGGCAAGGCCGTGCTGAAGGTCGCGTCCGTCATGGGCGAGCTGACGTCGATGACAGAAGCTGAGTGGCCGCAGGTGGTCAAGACTGCGGTGGAAACCGCAAAGGGCCGCGTGTCGGTGATCTCATGTGTGCACGGTAAGGACACGCTGAGGACGATCGAGGACGCCAAGATCGCACAGGACTTGGGAGCAGTTGGCCTCCAGATCGTGCCTCCGTTCGAAAATCTGCCGACCCAGGACGACATCGTCCGGTATTACGAGGCGATCTCGAACGCCATCGAGATCGGCGTAATGATCTACCACGCCCACTGGATGCCACATAGCCGGATCGAGATCGAGACCTTCAAGCGGATGGCGGGCCTGGAGCACATCGTCGCCATCAAGTGGAACTCCCCAGCGGACGTGCCATATGAGTCCATGAAGGAGCTTGTGGGCGATTTTAATATATTCGACAACTCGAGCCAGCCAGGACGCTGCTACAAGAACGGCGGACAGGGATTCCTGGATCACCTGGCGCCGGCGTACCCGCAGCACGAATTGGAGCTACTGGAGCTTTTTGAGTCGGGCAAGTTCGATGAGGGTCAGGCGGCCTGGGACAAGGTTGCAGCGCCGACGGGCGAGTTCAACCGCACGGTCCTCGCCAACTCCGGCGGAGCGGCGAGGCTTAAGAAGGCAGCGATGGCTATCATGGGCCGGCCGGTCGGTTCAATGCGACCGCCGTCTCAGCCCCTAACCGACGAGGAGATGGACAAGCTGCGAGAGGTGCTCATCGGAGTGGGATGGCCGGTGCCAGCGTAGTATTACTCCAGAGTAAGCGCGCGATCTAGTCCTCCCCTGGACTAGACTGCTGCGGTGTCCTAAAAGAGAGTAGTCCTCCGTATGTTCTCGCATTGATCGTATTGGGCCGTGGACTACGCGAAGGAAAATACATGCTGCCTGGACCAATCACTAGAGGCATTTGGCTTGGTCTGTTCGCGACTGTCTTATTGGTCGTAGCGCTGGCGTGCGGCGAGTCGGAGCCTGATGACAGTTCGGCCGCGGACTTAGATCTCGATCAAATCTCGGCCGGTGAAATATTCCCGCTCGCCGTTAAATGCCACACCGCCTACCGGCCATCAGTGACTGTATCCATTACACACAGACAGACGCTAGAGCTTTCGTCAGTAGAGAATACGCAGAGCGCCGATCTGGGCGACCTCCGGTTCGCTGCGATCTATTTCGACGGCGAATTCTCCGGTGAAGGGAGATTTCTGAAGGTGTCGGTCTCTTCAATAGAAGAAGACCGCGAGGTGACCTCCCAGCTTTACCAGATATCCAAGACCGAGCCTCCGGAGAACGAGTTCCACGGAGGACACGGGTTCACCGGGCTCTCCTACGCTTACCACCCGAATTCGCTGTCGGAGCTTCAGTACTGGTGTGTCGTCGGCTAGTTGGACCCAGGCATGCCCACTCCATTAGTGTCCGTGTGACGGCACCGTGCGCCTCTATGTACCCGACCGCAACGAATTCCCTCCGGGTACACGGCCGGGACCAATCGTATCCAGGCATTACGCTCTCCAAAAGACTACGTTTTCCCTTGACACCTATTAGAGCCGAATAGTACGATTTACCCTGTTAATCGACACATCTAAATAGACCCAACTCTTATCCAGAGAGGCTGAGGGACCGGCCCTTCGAAGCCCGGCAACCGATCGGATCGCCCTGAGGCCCCGAAACGGTGCCAACTCCGTCGAGCGTTTCGTGCTCGAGAAGATGAGAGTCAGACATCTGACTTCAACTTCTCTCGCCATGAGAAGTTTTTTTTTGGAACGCACGGCACGAAGGTTTCCCAGTCGCCATAGTTTCAATCGAGAGTACCCTAACGCGAAAAATGGTCACTTCTGAAGTCACATTGATTAAGCCGCTCCACTGGGTCACCCCCAGTAAATATGTCACCGCAATAGTCACCGAACAAGAAGGCCTCAGGTCGCCGTATGGTCCGGCTATCGCAGCCACGATGGAGGCACTTCGTGGCTGATCCACGCATCGCATTCATCGGCGGATCTGGCCTCTACGAGATGGACGGCCTCTCGGACGTTCGCCACGTCGATGTGGATACCCCGTTCGGCCCATCCAGCGACTCCATTGCAATAGGTTCCCTGGACGGAGTCACCGCAGCTTTCCTGCCGCGACACGGTAGGGGGCACCGGCTGTCGCCGACCGAGATACCCGCCAGGGCGAACATCTACGCTCTGAAGACCCTCGGCGTCGAGCGAATTGTGTCGGTCAGCGCGGTCGGCAGTCTTCGCGACCACATACGCCCCCTGGACATGCTCATACCGGATCAGATTATCGACCGGACCAGAAATCGCACCAGCACATTCTATGAAAACGGCATCGTCGCCCACATCGCATTCTCCGATCCGTTCTGCCCTGAGATAAGCTCCGTACTAGCTGGTGCTGCGGGAAAACAGGCCACGACCCACGTGGGAGGAACCTGCGTCGTCATTGAAGGGCCGCAGTTCTCCACAAGAACGGAGTCGGAACTATACAGATCATTCGGAGCCGATATAATCGGCATGACCGCCCTGCCAGAGGCCAAACTCGCCCGGGAGGCGGAGATGTGCTACGCGACGCTGGCCTTGATCACAGACTTCGACACCTGGCACCAGACCGAGGACGACGTTTCGGTGGGCCTTGTCATTGCCAATCTACGACGAAACGTAGCAAGCTCCAGGCTCGTCATGCGCGAGGTCGTTTCGGGGCTGCCGGCCGAGCGAAGCTGCACCTGTAGCCATGCCCTTGAGAGTGCCATAATTACTGATCCAGAATATATCGGCAGCGAGGCTCGCGAGAGGCTCGCTGCCATCATCGGGAAGCGCGTCCCCAAGGCGGACGCAGCAGCAGACATACCAGTAGACCGGAGGTAGATATCATGCCGAGACAGGAAGCGGGCGAGCCATACTACAGGGTCACCCTGGACGAAGTAATGGAACTGTATGACGCGGACGATACCGTCGTAGTAGATGTGCGACGTACGGACGAGTACGAGGGAGGCCACGTGACGGGGGCCTTGCACATACCTGTGGATGATGTCCTCGCACGAATACAGGAACTGCCAGAGGAGAAGAGACTGCTCTTCATCTGCGCGGCGGGTGTCAGGAGCGGACTAGCCTGCGAGATGGCCTCTGCAATGGGCCTCGACACAGAAAATCTGTTCAACATCGAGGCTGGCACCGGCCCGTGGATCGACCGCGGCTTCCCGACCAGCCTCGGGACAGACGTATAGGGAGCCGAATTGTCAATTCTAGTAGTAGGTTCTGTGGCGTACGACTCTGTGGAAACCCCCGCGGGAAGTCGCGAGGATGCCCTGGGAGGCTCCGCGACTTTCTTCTCGGTATCTGGTAGCTACTTTGCGCCAGTCAGCATAGTTGCGGTTGTGGGGGAGGATTTCAAAGACGGTGACGTGGAACTGCTTAAGAATCATGGAGTGGATGTCTCCGGGCTGGACCGTGTTCCCGGGAAGACATTTCGCTGGTCCGGTGTCTACGGCGCCGAGGACGTGAACACCAGGGACACGCTGGATACGCAGCTAAACGTGTTTGCGGACTTCGCCCCGGAGCTGAGCGCCGAGCAGCGCAAATCGCCATACCTGTTCCTGGCAAACATTGCACCTGAGCTGCAGATGTCGGTTTTGGAGCAAATGGATGAGCGGCCAAAGCTTGTGGCGCTTGACTCGATGGCTCTGTGGATCGACATCAGCGCCGAGGCCCTCGAATGGATAATCAGGAAGGTCGACGTGCTGTTCCTAGACGAGACCGAGCTACGGACCTTTACGAAGCGCCCCAATCTGGTCGAGGCAGCAAGGGCGATAATGGCGATGGGACCGTCCACGGTCGTGGCAAAACGCGGTGACCACGGCGTTCTGCTCTTCCACGGCGACTCCACGTTCTCGGCCCCGGCCTTTCCTCTCGAACACGTGGTCGACCCAACCGGAGCGGGAGACTCATTCGCGGGCGGCTTTATGGGCTACCTGGCCGCCACCGGCGACCTGACGACCGAAGGCTTCAAGCGCGCGGCGATGGCGGGCTCAGTCATGGGCTCCTTCCAAGTCGAGAGCTTCAGCCTGGAGCGGACCGCGTCGCTAACCACGGACGAGATCGAAAGCAGGTTCCGGGCCCTGACCGACCTGATAAGATTCACCCCCCTGGGTGAAAACGATTCCCTCCCCTTCCCGGGCGGTGCTGCGCACGCTTAGGGGTTCGGGGCTCGATACAGATCTGACCAATCTTGTCTTTTGAGAAATGGGAAGCAGCAAGCCCGATGAAGCGGCCTGCTCACAGTAAGTACTAGGCCCAACGGAGTGAGCCGGATAGAAAGGGTGTGCAGAGGGCGGAGCCCTTTGCAGGGTGAGTGAGAGTCTCCCTCACATAAATATTTTACCTTTCTCTTTTGAGAAACGAAGACGGCGAGCCCAATGATAGGGCATGCCGCATGTTAGAGTGAGTAGTACATTGGCGACCGAGACAAATCGCAGTGCCTTAGGAGGCAAATTTTGGCAACCGAGACGACTAAGGGAGACATAAAAGACGCGTCACTGGCAGCAGAAGGAGTCCGCCGCATAGAGTGGGCAGCCCGAGAGATGCCCGTGATGCGCCTTATCCAAGAGCGATTCCTGAAAGAGAAGCCCCTTGCAGGGCTGACGATGGCAACCTGCCTACACGTCACGTCGGAAACGGCGAACCTGGTAATCGCAATGCGCGATGGTGGGGCTGAGATAGCTCTCTGCGCGAGCAACCCCCTGAGCACCCAGGACTCTGTGGCAGCGGCCCTTGTGCACGAGTACGGCATCGCCACCTACGCCATCAACGGCGAGGACAACGAGACCTACTACAAGCATCTCAACGCGGCCCTCGACCACAAGCCCAACATCACCATGGACGATGGCGCAGATCTGGTAGCCGCGCTCCATTCGACCAGAACGGATATGCTCGAAGGCATTGTAGGCGGCACAGAGGAGACGACGACCGGTGTGATCCGCCTCAACAGCCTGTCGGCTGCGGGCAAGCTGCGCTACCCGATCATCGCTGTGAACGACGCAGACACGAAGCACTTCTTCGACAACCGCTACGGCACGGGCCAGAGCACCCTCGACGGCATCACACGTGCCACCAACGTCCTCTGGGCCGGCAAGACTGTGGTCGTCGCCGGGTACGGCTGGTGCGGGAAGGGCGTTGCGATGCGGGCCAAGGGCATGGGCGCCAATGTAATCGTGACCGAGATCAACCCCGTGCGTGCCCTCGAGGCCGCCATGGATGGTCACCGGGTGATGTCCATGCTAGAGGCATCCCCGATCGGCGATATTTTCATCACCCTCACCGGTGGCATGAAAGCTGTTGCCCGCCCGCACATCGAGGTGATGAAGAACGGCGCGATCATCGCCAACAGCGGCCACTTCAACGTCGAGATCGAGATCGAGGCGCTTGAGGAGATGGCCGACGGCAAGCAAGAAGTCCGACCTATGGTCGACGAGTATCTGATGCAGGACGGTCGGAAGCTCTACCTACTTGGCGAGGGCCGGCTCATCAATCTGGCCGCCGCCGAGGGACATCCGTCCGCAGTCATGGACATGTCTTTCGCTAACCAGGCCCTATGCGCGGAGTACATGGCCGAGGTGGCCCACACGCTCGAGAAGAAGGTGTACCCCGTCCCCATCGACATCGATCAGAATATCGGCGCGCTGAAACTTCGCGCCATGGGCATCACAATCGATTCGCTGACGACAGAGCAGCAAACGTATCTGGACAGCTGGGACGTGGGAACCTAGGCCCGCTGCTGGAACGGGGATATGCCGAGTGGCATTTCCCCGTCGCCTGTCCAGAGCGAAGCCGAAGTGCCGGGTGTGTGAGGGAGTTCCTCACACACAATCTTCCCCTTGTCGTTGGAAAACGAGGCAGAAATGTGATCCGGGGCGGTTTTCCCGCAACTCGCGGGGCCGCTCTGTAGTATAGGAATACCGAGTAGCACGAGGAGGTACCCAAGGTGGCGTACAGTTTTACAGATTCGCCCTTCTTTCTATTCACGTCCGAGTCGGTGACCGAAGGCCACCCGGACAAGCTTTGCGACCAGATCTCCGACGCGGTCTTGGACGCCCTGCTTGCCCAGGACCCGGCGGCCCGCGTGGCATGCGAGGTGTGCGTTACGACCGGACTCGTCGTGGTCATGGGAGAGATAACCACCACCTCCGACTACATCGACATCCCGAAAATCGTGCGCAGCACGATCAAAGACGCAGGCTACGACAACTCCGACTTCGGATTCGACTACAAGTCCTGCGGCGTATCGGTCTCGGTCGACGAGCAGTCTCCTGATATAGCCCACGGTGTCGACGTGGCCAAAGAGCTAAGGAACGAAGTACAGGGCAACGGCGAAGATGTCCAGGCGCTTGGCGCCGGGGACCAGGGAATGATGGTTGGCTTCGCCTGCACCGAGACTGAAGAACTCATGCCACTGCCGATGGCCCTGTCCCACCAGCTGACCGCCAGGCTCGCCGAGGTCCGCAAGGAGGGCATCCTCCCGTGGGTAAGGCCAGACGGCAAAGCCCAGGTCACTGTCGAGTATGCCTACGGAGTGCCCAAGCGGGTCCATACCGTAGTGATAAGTACGCAGCACAGCCCTGAGGTCAGCCAGTCGGTGATTGAGCGCGATCTGATCGAGCAGGTCGCCAACGTGGTGATCCCAAGTTCGCTGCGCGACAAGGACACCAAGTTCCACATCAACCCATCGGGTCGCTTTGTGACAGGTGGACCAGTCGGCGACACCGGGCTTACCGGTCGCAAGATACTGGTGGATACCTACGGCGGCGTTGCAAGGCACGGCGGCGGCGCATTCTCTGGCAAGGACCCGACCAAGGTCGACCGCTCAGCCGCATATGCCGCCCGCTACGTTGCAAAGAATCTCGTGGCAGCCGGCGTCGCGGACCGTCTGGAGATCCAGCTGTCCTATGCGATTGGCATGGCCCAGCCGATCTCCGTCTCCGTGGAGACCTTCGGCACCAACAAGGTGTCCGACGACCTTATCGTCGCGATGGTGGACAAGCACTTCGACCTGCGCCCCGGCGCGATCATCGAGACGCTGGACCTTCGCAGGCCCATATACAAGCAGACCGCAGCCTACGGACACTTCGGCCGGACCGACGTCGATCTCCCCTGGGAGCACACCGACAGGGCCGCCGACATTCGACGCGACGCCTTTGTTGGCGTGGTTGATGAGGGGGCCTAGGCCTAGTGGCTAACGGAGAGGGTTTGGGGTACGGGGTTTTGTGGGGATCGTAGAGTTGTCCTCTACTACTTGGTTCACCCGGGTCGTCGAAATCGGGGTGTGCAGAGGGGCGGGGGGCCGCCGTCGGCCTGACCCCGTCGAAGAGTCTGGTGTCTGAGACGTCCGTTTGATATTTGCTCGTTCTTTCGCTCTTGGGGAGACAAGGGATGATTGTTCCCGCTCGCTCCTGAAATCCACCCTCACCTCGATCCTCTCCCTCAACGGAGAGGAGGTAGGACCGCACCAGTGACAAGCGACTCTGCCGAAGAGATCATGACTGCTCTGAGGGACGAGCAGGGCATCAGCCCGACATCCCTGGATGCCATTCAGGCGTGGCTGGACGATCCTGCATTGGTGGAATTTGCCCCACACATTTCCGATCTCGTTGCCTCAAAACAGTGGGATGTGCTCGATGACTCGTTTTACACAAGCCTACGCGTAGGGACAGGCGGTATCCGAGGCCCGTTGGGCGTCGGCCCGAACCGCATTAACATTCGGACCATCGGCGAGGCGGCCCAGGGGCTGTGCCGGTTTATCGACGACTACGGCTCAGAGGCCAAAAGGGACGGGGTGGTCGTCGGTTACGAGGCACGCAAGCAGTCTCGTGATCTGGCAGTTCTATCCTGCGAGGTCTTCGCGGCCAGTGGCATCCGCTCCTACCTCTTCGACGGACTGCGTGCGACCCCCGAGGTATCCTTCGCCGTTCGCCACCTGGGCGCCACAGCAGGGGTCCAGATTACAGCCTCCCACAACCCGCGCACCGACAATGGGTTCAAGTTCTACTGGTCCGATGGGGGCCAGGTTGTACCGCCCCACGACGCCAGTTTCATGGAGATGGTGGCTGGCGTGGATACCATCGACCGCATGCCGATCGACCGAGCCAGAGAGGCGGGCCTGATTGTCGACATCGGCCCAGAGCTCGACTCCGCCTACCTCAACGCTGTTCGAGGCCTCTCTACGACCGACACCAGATCGGCGGCGATAGTGTTCAGCCCCATGCACGGAGCCGGCTCCACCAACGTATTGCCAGTTCTGCAGACTGCTGGTTTTGCCGTCACATCCGTGCCGGAGCAGGTTGAGCCCAACGAGGAATTTCCAACGGCAGCCGGTGACCTGATCAACCCCGAGTTTAACGAGGTCATGGAACTCCCGGTCCAACTGGCGGAGGCTCAAGGGGCCGACCTGGCCATATGCTCCGACCCGGATGCCGACCGGCTTGGGGTGGCGGTCAAAGTGTCTTGGGGTTCGCCGTCGGTCCAGGTACTCACCGGCAACCAGGTCGGCGCGGCACTGGCCCACTACTTGCTGTCGCGACGACGGGAGCACGGAATCCTCTCTGAAGCCGATCAGGTGCTCACTACGGCGGTCACGACGAGCCTGATCTCAGACATTGCCGCGAGCTTCGGGCTGACGCCAAGGGACGACCTGCTCGTCGGCTTCAAGTTCATCGCCGAGATCATCGAGGGTCTGGACGACACGTCCAAATTCGTGTTCGCCGCGGAGGAGAGCCTCGGATACCTGGCGGGCGGATTTGTACGTGACAAGGACGCAGCAATCGCGTCGCTGCTCGTCTGCGAGATGGCCTCGTGGCTCAAGGACCGTGACGAAACGGTGATCCAGTACATCGACGGGCTGTACCGTGAGCACGGGTACTACAAGAATGCACAGTACTTGGTCGAACTGCCCGGCAAGGGCGGTCGCGATGTCATGGAGGCCGCCATTATCTACCTGCGTGCCCATCCACCCTCTGAGCTTGCCGGTATCTCGGTCGTAGAAATCTCGGACCTGCTCGATGCGTCGCTGAGCGAACCCGGAAGCTATAGAATGGGTGGCTCGACCGACGTTGTTACCCTCTATCTGTCCGAAGACCACCGTACCCGCGTGACGGTACGTCCATCCGGCACCGAACCCAAACTGAAGGTCTACGTGCAACACAGGACTGCTGTTGGAGATAGCCTCGACGTGGCAAAGGCCCAGGGGGACGCAGTCGCCGCTAGCCTTGGCAAGGCGATCCTGGAGCACTGCCGGGATGGGCTTGCTGGGACGTTGCGGCTGGACTGGGACCGCTCTACCCGCCGAACGATCTGACCCCTTGGCGTCGTGTGACCCCGGCCGGAGCGGGGTGTATAATCGCCCTCTAACACCCATAGGGAGCGCCCCATGACAACCGGCTCAGCCGGGCCCATGCTCGACCGAAAGCCTCTCCTAATGCTCATGGACGGCCATGCGATGGTCTACCGGGCCTTCCACGCCATTCCTGAGCCGCTAAACGTGTCCAAGACAGGTGAGGAGGTCCGCGCCGTCTACGGCTTCCTCAACGCCTTCCTGCGAGCCCTCAACGACTACAATCCGACCCACTGTGCCATCGCCTTCGACCTTCCCAAACCCACGTTTCGCCACAAAGAGTTTGCGGAATACAAGGCGCAGCGCCCACCGCCGCCGCCCGAGCTACGCCCGCAGTTCGATCGTGTGAAGAGCTTCATGGAGGCATTCCAGGTCCCGATCTTCGAAATGGCCGGATACGAGGCCGACGACGTCCTCGGCAGCCTCTGCCGCCAGGCTGAGGAACAGGGGATCGACACTGTCGTTCTATCGGGAGACAGCGACTTGCTGCAGCTCGTTTCGTCCCAGGTAAAGGTAGTGCTCAGCTACAGCGTGCAGCGGACCACCATCTACGACATTGCAAAGGTGAAGGAGAGATACGGCGGGCTCGGGCCCGAGACGGTACCTGACATCAAGGCCCTGCAGGGCGACTCGTCCGACAACATACCCGGCGTACCCGGTGTAGGCGCGAAGACGGCCATAAAGCTGCTGAGCCAATTCGACACGATAGAGGGCATCTTCGAGAGGCTGGATGAGGTCTCGCCGCCAAGGGCCCAGCAGAGCCTCCGAGACAACAAGGACCTGGCCTTCCAGGGCAAATACCTCACCACCATCGTGCGCGACCTTTACGACGAGATGGATCTCTCCACAACCAAATTCTGGCAGTACGATCGATCCAGAATCGTGGAGAAGCTTGGCGAACTAGAGTTCCACACCATAGTCCCGCGCATCCCGAACCCTGCCGAGCCCACGGCCCAGCTGGACGGTCAGCTGGCGTTCGGTACACCCCAACCCGAATCCCAGAGCCAGCTCGGGCTGGACACACCCGTCCGTGATACCACGTACGAGGTGGTGGACACGCTTGAGTCCCTGCAAGGGTTGGCCGCATTGCTGGACACGCCTCAAGGGTTCGCCTTCGGCGTCGTTACGACAGGCACCGCTGCCACGGAAACCGGACTGACGGGCATCATGCTGACCAACGCCGCCGACGCCGCCTGGTATGTCCCCGTGGGCCACGCAGAGGGCACCCAGAACCCTCTTCAAGACGTGCTAGACACGCTGCGCCCTCTATTCGAACAACAATCTATTCCCAAGATGGCGCACAATGCCAATGTGAGCATGACTGCGCTCCTGAGGCTTGGGGTACACGTCAAGAATCTGACCTTTGATACGATGCTCGCCGCCCACATCGGCGGCAGGAAGTCGGTGGCGCTCGGTTCGCTGGCATTGGAGTGTCTGGGCGTGGAGCTCACGACGGAGACAGACGTTACCGGCACGGGGCGTAAGCGGATCACCTTTGCTGAAGCGCCAATCAGCGCGGTCGCGGACTATGCCTGCGCCGAAGTCGACCTGGTCTGGCAACTTCGCAAAATCCTTGGCAAGGAAGCGGAGGACAAGGGTGTGCGCGACGCCCTGGACACGGTCGAGATGCCATTGGTGCCGGTCCTGGTCAGGATGCAGGTCGCCGGGGTCGCCCTCGATTCCAGCCATCTGGAGGGCATGGCGGGCACGCTGGCCGCCGATATTTCACGCATCCAGACTGAGATGTACGAACTAGTGGGCCACGAGTTCAACATTGCCTCATCCCAGCAGCTCGGGCAGGTTCTCTTTCAGGAGCTTCGCCTGCCGCCCACCAAGCGAACCAAGACCGGCCACTCCACCGATGCGTCTTCCCTTGAGGGTCTCAAGCACATCATTGATCTTGGCAAGTCTGAGAACGTGGACCCCAAGGCTGTCGAGGTCCTAGACAACGTGCTGGAGTACCGCCAGCTCACCAAGATCAAATCCACCTACGTCGACGCCCTTCCCGCTCAGGTGAATCCGGCTACGGGTCGCATCCACACCAGCTACCAGCAAACGGGCTCCGCCACAGGCCGAGTGTCCAGCAATGACCCCAACGTGCAAAATGTACCTGTCAGGACGGAACTGGGACGCCAGGTCCGCAAGGCCTTCGTCGCTGAGCGAGCCCCTGAATGGACGCTGTTGGCGGCGGACTACTCGCAGATCGAGCTACGCATCCTTGCCCATCTCTCAAAAGACCCTGGGCTGGTCGAAGCCTTTCAGAGCGGGCTTGATATCCATTCAGCAACCGCATCCATGGCCTACGGCGTACAGATAGAGGACGTGACCGAAGACATGCGTCGGATAGCCAAGATCATGAACTTCGGCGTTGTGTACGGTCTCAGCCCTTTCGGGATCAGCAGGCAGACTGGCCTCAGTGCCGAGGAGGGCAAGGCCTTCACCGAGTCCTATTTTGGACAGTATCCGGGCATCCAGCAATACATCGCCTCGGTCAAAGACCGCGTGAGCCAGATCGGCTACGTCGAGACCCTTGTGGGCCGGCGACGCTACATACCGGAGATTCGATCGGGAAGCGTGCACGTCAGAGCAGCTGGTGAACGCATGGCGGTGAACATGCCCATCCAGGGCACCGCCGCCGACATCATCAAGCTGGCCATGATACGGATTCAGTGCGAAATAGACGATCGGGGTCTTGAGTCGCTGATGATCATCCAGGTCCACGACGAGCTCATCTTCGAGGTTCCACTCGGTGAGATGGACACCATGAAGGCTCTTGTTCTCGAGCTGATGCCGGCGGCGATGGACCTAGTGGTGCCCCTCGACGTCGATCTCAAATCGGGCGACAACTGGGGCGAGATGGACTGAGGGCGTGGGCGAGATTCAGAATCCGGTCGTAATCATGCCGGCTCGCGATATGAGAGACGCCGCCAGGAGCCAGTACAACTCCCAGAAAAAGGCACGAGTCTCCGAGGCATGCCGAGTCATTCGTACCTGCAAGATCGTGTGGGGCGAGAACAGTAGTCACAGCGTCGCGGTGGAGCACCCGGAGTTCATCGCAACCGCTTTGCAGAGGCATGTCGATGCGGGCTTTTTTGGACCGGATGCGAAAAGAAATGGCTCTTCATAGCTGTGGCTGGCGCAGACCCTCAGGACGCGTTGACACTGTTCGGTCTGTTAACTAACATGTATTGTGCCGACACGTACTCAGCACGTGGAAGGGGTCCCAAATTTGGAGAGCAATCCTTCAGTCAGCCTGATGGAAGCCGTAGGCGTCTATGTTGCCAGTCTTCGCAGCAAAGACGGCCAGTCTAAAGCCCAGCAGCACCTGATGAAGTTCGTCCAGTGGTGCGGCGCTGAGAGGCGAATCGCAGAGATAAGACCCTCAGAGATTGGCGAATACGGCGAGAAGTCAGTCGGTTCTACCGGTGGCGTGCAGGCCGTGGAGCGACTCCAGGGTGTGCGCAAGTTCCTCGCCTTCGCGAATAAGAAGGGGCTGACGGAACACAATCTCGCCCAACATCTGAGGATACGCAAGGGCAAGAGCTTCTCCCTTAAGGGGTCCGGCGCAGCAGAAGTCAACGTCGTCGAACTGACCATCGAAGGGCACAAGCAACTCGTCGACGAGTTGGAGGGACTGAAGAGCCAAAGAGTGCCCATCGCCTCGGAGATCCGTCGTGCAGCCGCCGACAAGGACGTCAGGGAAAATGTGCCCCTTGAGGCTGCTCGTGAACAGTTGGGCCTCGTCGAGTCACGCATCAGGCAGATCGAGGCCACGCTGAAAAACGCGGTCGTCGTGCAGCCCTCCGGTGAAAAGGCCAAGACGGTTCGCGTTGGCACGAAGGTTCACCTTAAAGATTTGGGAAGCGGACGCGAGACCAGGTATACCGTCGTCAGCGCATCCGAGGCGCGCCCCCTTGATGGCAAGATTTCGGATGTATCGCCCGTGGGCAAGGCGCTCATGAAGCGAAGCGCTGGACAGGAGATCCGTGTCGATACCCCGCGAGGACAGCTGAAATACCGGATTGTGAAGCTTACCTCCTAGTCTCGGATGACCCTCATGCGAGACGAAAGGCCCGCCAACGGCGGGCCTTTCGTCTTACCCGCGTCACCGATTATTTGAGGTTTCGCATCGGGCGTTCTTCACCCACCACCCCCGACCATTCAAGTACACCATCAGATTCAGTCAAGAACATGGAATCATGGAAGAAGTAATAACTAGACTGGTTTTTCAATTGGCCGCCATCCTGGTGGTAGCGAAGCTTGCTGGCGAGGGCTTCGAGCGCTTCCTAAAGATGCCCGCCGTTCTCGGCGAACTGGCTGCAGGGATACTCATTGGACCCTTCGCCCTCGGCGCAATCGACGTGCCCGGCTTAGGACCACTATTTGAGCATCTACCAGAGGCCATCGGGGGCGAAGAGGCCACTGTTCCTGTCTCCGAAGGGCTCTGGTCGCTGGCCCAGGTAGGCTCCATAGTCCTACTGTTCATGGCTGGTCTGGAGACGGACCTGCGCCAGTTCCTACGCTACGCCAAGCCCGCGAGCCTGGTGGCCCTCGGAGGGGTCGTGGTTCCCTTCGCTTTAGGCGCTGCCCTCACCGTCGCGTTTGGTTTCGCCGACAGCATCACCGACGTCAAGGCGCTGTTTATAGGTGCGGTCATGACTGCCACATCCATCGGCATCACGGTCCGTGTCCTTGGCGATCTGAGGAGACTGACCACCCCTGAAGGGGTTACCATTCTCGGTGCAGCAGTGTTGGATGACGTCATCGGGATACTGGTGCTCACCATTGTGGTAGGCCTTGGAGACACCGGCGAGATCATCCCCAGTGAGGTTGGCCTCGTAGCCCTCAAGACTTTTGGGTTCTGGCTTGCCCTGACTGGCATCGGGATCTTGCTCTCCAGCCGCATCTCAGCCGTGTTGATGTCCTTCAAGGTCAGCGGCGCAGCTGTAGCGCTGGCCCTCGCCATCGCGTTTTTTGCCTCTGGTCTGGCCGAGAGCTTCGGCCTAGCAATGATCATCGGCGCATTCTCCATCGGCCTAGCGCTGTCGGGAACAGACCTGGCCCACGCGCTGGACGAGCCCCTGCGAGCGATCTACTCAGCCCTTGTACCAATCTTTTTCGTGGTCATGGGCATGCTTGTGGACGTGAGCGCCCTCGGCGGCGTCGTGGTCTTCGGGCTCGTGCTAACGTTGGCAGCAGTTATAGGCAAGGTAGCTGGAAGCGGCCTGCCGGCCCTGGGCGTCGGGTTCAACCGCCTCGGAGCCTGGCGTATCGGCATCGGCATGCTCCCTAGGGGAGAGGTGGCCCTGATCATGGCCGGAATCGGCATCAGCAAGGGCATTATCGGCCAGGACCTCTATGGTGTCGCGATACTGATGACCATCATCACTACGGCGATTGCGCCTCCGGTGCTCGCACTCTCTTTCCGCAGTGGATCCGCTGGAGCTCGCACACCATCCGCCGGGAACGAGGACGATGGCTAGCAGCGCGACTACCGCGACTACCGCGACTACCGCGGAGTCCACGGATCTTGTCGAGGAGTTGAGACGTCTCGTCGATGGCGAGGTCCGTTTCGACGCCATCACGCGCTCGCTCTATTCAACCGACGCCAGTATCTATCGAATTGAGCCCATGGGCGTGGTCCTCCCACGCACCGATGAAGATGTCATCGCGGTCGTCGAAACCGCAGCACGTCACAATGTGCCCGTGCTTCCCAGGGGCGGAGGAACCAGTCTGGCCGGGCAGACCGTCGGCAACGCCGTGGTCATGGACTTTTCGAAGTACATGCGCCGTGTCGTTGAGGTCAACGCCGAGGAGCGATGGGTTCGCACCCAGCCCGGCATCATCCTCGATGAACTCGACCGTCACCTCGCACCCCATGGGCTCCATTTCGGCCCGGACCCCAGCACCAGCAACCGCGGCAACATCGGTGGAGCGCTTGGAAACAACTCCTGCGGCGCACACTCGATCATGTACGGCAAGACTGTCGACAACGTCATCGGTCTCGAAACCGTGCTTTCGAACGGCGATCGCGCCACACTGAGTCGGGTCGACCGCTCATCGTTGGATGCCAGGCTCCGAGCCAATGGGCTGGAAGGCGACATCTTTCGGGCGCTGCGCTCCATAGGCGAGGAGACCGGAGCCGAGGTCAAATCACGGTACCCGAACATCCAACGCCGCGTCTCGGGATACAACCTGGACGATTTGGAGGGCGGCGGACCCTTCGACATGGCCCGTTTTGTAGTCGGCTCTGAGGGCACTCTGCTAACGATCACCGAGGCGAAGCTTGCCCTCGTCCCGAATCCCGCCTACAAGCGCCTTGCCGTGCTCCATTTCGATAGCGTAGCCGAGTCGATGGAGGCTACGGTAGTTGTGCTGGAGCTGGCGCCTGCGGCCGTCGAACTGATCGACTCCATGATCATTCGTCAGGCCACCGCCAACCTGGAGTACTCCCGCCAGATGGGCTTCATCCAAGGTGAGCCGGAGGCTCTGCTGCTTGTAGAGGTAGTAGGCGACTCCGACGTTGAAGTAGAGTCGAAATTGGACTCCCTCGACGCCAAGAACCTCGGATACGCCACTACACGAGTCTCCGACCCCAAGGAGCAGGCCTCGGTCTGGGCAGTGCGCAAGGCCGGGCTCGGCCTCATGATGAATGTCACCGGGCCAGCAAAACCCCTGCCATTCGTCGAGGACACCGCGGTTGCCCCGGAACGCCTCCCTGAATACGTCCGACGGTTCGACGAGATCGTCAAGGCAAATGGAACCACGGCCGGGTACTATGGCCACGCCAGTGTCGGGTGTTTGCATATCCGTCCCCTGATCGACCTGAAGGGCACCGAGGGCGTCGAGCGCATGGCGGCCATCACCGACCAAATCAGCGACCTGGTGCTGGAATTTGGCGGTTCAATGTCCGGCGAACACGGCGACGGCCTTGCCCGCAGCGCACTAAACGAGAAGATGTTCGGACATGAAATCTACGAGGCTTTTCGCCGCGTGAAGGGCGCATTCGATCCCCAGGGCATCATGAACCCCGGCAAGATCGTCGATGCGCCGTCCATGACCGAAAACCTAAAGATCGGACCGGACTACAAGACGCTGGGGCTGTCTACAGGCTTCACATTCTCGAAGGAGGGCGGGTTCGCCGCCGCGGTCGAGATGTGCAATGGTCAGGGGGCGTGCCGCAAGATCCACGTCGGGACCATGTGCCCATCGTTCATGGCTACCCGCGACGAGGAGCACTCGACGCGCGGACGTGCCAACGCTTTGCGCGCCGCCATCTCCGGAGCACTGCCCGTCGACGCTATCGGGAGCCAGCGCCTCCATGACGTGATGGACCTGTGCCTGGGGTGCAAGGGCTGCAAGGCGGAGTGCCCCTCCAACGTGGACATGGCCAAGCTCAAGTATGAATTCCTGGACCGGTACCACAAGACCAATGGATACGGCCTGCGTGAGCGCATGTTCAGCAACATTGCCCGACTCGGCAAGCTGGGCTCCATGTTCGCGCCGTTCTCCAATTGGGCCATGCGCTCCCAGGGCATAAAGGACCTGCTCGAACGGTACGCTGGGGTTGACCGGCGACGTGACCTGCCCTCGTTCGCGAGCCAGAGTTTCGTCCAGTGGTTCCGCGCCCGGGGCGGCTCTCCTGAAACCACGAGAGGTTCGGTCCTGCTGTTCGCCGACACGTTCACCAACTACAACCACCCGGAACTGGGCCAGGCAGCGGTCAAGGTCCTAGAGGGCCTGGGATACCAAGTCATCGTTCCCTCGACCGGCTGCTGCGGCAGGCCAATGATGTCGGCAGGGATGCTCGACAAGGCCAAGAGTGCAGCGCGGCACAACATCGGGCATCTATTGCCGTACATCGACAACGGAGTCAAGCTGGTGGGGCTAGAGCCTAGCTGCATCTTGAGCTTCAGCGACGAGTACCCTGACCTCCTTGGCGACGACGATGGAGCCATCAGGGTAGCCGAAAGCGTGATGCTGATCGAGGAGTTCGTGGAGTACGCTGCCGACAAGGACGGCGCGCACCTCAACTTCACCAAGCCACCGGGCAAGGTGATATACCACGGCCATTGCCATCAGAAAGCCCTCGTTGGCTCGCAAATTGCCATGAAGGTGCTGGGGTCAATTCCGGGCTGCGACCCGGAGGAAGTCCAGTCAGGCTGTTGCGGCATGGCCGGCTCGTTCGGATTCGAAAAAGAGCACTACGATATGTCGATGCAAATAGGTGAGCAGAGTCTCTTTGGTCCTATCCGCGACCTGGACGATAGTGTTCAGGTCGTGAGCGAGGGCGTGTCGTGCAGGCAGCAAATCGTCGACGGTACAGCAAGACGCGCGAAACATCTGGTTGAGATACTGGCAGACGCCCTCTAGTTTCCTGAGGGTACCGGACCGGAGGTCCGAATGAAGATCACGGCAGTTGAGGCGGTCCCGGTCGATCGATAGCTGTTCACCAGGATTCACACCGACTCGGGCATTGTGGGCTTCGGTGAGTCCGGTGCGTGGGGATTCCTGGAGGCCTCTGCGGCAGCGATGGAGAAGTTCGGCCGATACCTGGTGGGCAAAGATCCGCTACAGATCGAGCATCACTGGCAAAACATGTACCGGACGAGCTATTTTCGCGGCGCGGCCATCATGGGTGCGTTGAGTGCCCTGGACATAGCGCTTTGGGACATCGCTGGCAAACACTTAGGCGTGCCCGCCTACCACCTACTGGGCGGCAAGACTCGCAATAAAGCGCGTGTGTACTACCACGTCTACGGCGACACCCGGGAGGCAGGCTTTACCGCAGTGGGACATCTGACACCCTTCCTGGATGAGGCTAAAGGCGTGCCCTTCTTCAAGACCCACGCCGACAAGATGGGTGACGCCATTGAAGCCGTGGCGGCGTACCGAGAG
>Ga0302135_10000311_pt1 | contig 29551 bp, 30 predicted proteins | sample CBN3_surface_MG_FD_203119 | JGI IMG/M metagenome (GOLD analysis project Ga0302135, IMG submission 203119) | Marine microbial communities from Western Arctic Ocean, Canada - CBN3_32.1 | ecosystem: Environmental > Aquatic > Marine > Oceanic | place: Canada: Western Arctic Ocean | collected...
CTCGTTCACCAACTTCGCACTTTGGTTGGTCGAACGGACGCACCAATCCTCATTGATCAGGAAGGAGGTCGAGTTGCGCGACTAGGTCCACCTCACTGGCCCGAACTTCCACCTGCAGCGCGCTTTGGCCTCCTGGCGGTCACAAATGCCGACGCGGCCCACGAGGCGGTTCACGCCCACGGCGCATATATTGGCTGCATGTTGTCGGCGTTGGGCATTTCCGTAAATTGTGCGCCAATTCTCGACCTCGCCGTCGATGGTGCGCATTCGATAATCGGCGACCGCGCGTTTTCAAATGATGTGTCCGTTGTGGCGAGTTTAGGACGCGCTTATTGCGACGGGATGCTTGCAAGCGGCCTGTTACCAGTCGTCAAACATATTCCGGGCCATGGTCGTGCGACCGTCGATAGCCATCAGAGGTTACCTTTAGTCGAGACATCACATTCGCTTCTGTGTGAAACAGATTTTTCGCCTTTTCAAAGACTTGCGGATATGCCGCTGGCAATGACCGCGCATGTCGCATACATGGATATCGACGGTTCGCTGCCAGCAACCTTTTCGGCAAAAGTGATAGAAGACGTTATTCGCACTGAATTAGGATTTAGCGGCTTGTTAATTTCTGACGATATTTCCATGCAGGCGCTTGAAACGTTTTGCCCAAAAATTGGCGAGCGCGCGATCACTGCATTGCAAGCTGGTTGCGATCTCATTCTTCACTGCAATGGCGATATGGTGGAAATGAAAGCTGTGGCGGCGGTGTGTGAATCCATAAGCGCCAGTGCACAGGAGCGATGGCTATCTGCAACAAATATGGCGCTCTCCTCACGCATTGCGGACCTGCCGCAGCCTGAAGCATTGGCAACTAGGCGGGACAACCTTCTGGCGCAAGTGTAAGCGCGCGCGGCGATGGGAATGGATATGTTTGCTCAGTTTGCCGGCACCGCCTCACTTTGGGCGCTGCCAATTCTTCTCGCAATAACGTTGCACGAAGCTGCTCATGGTTGGGTTGCATGGAAGTTGGGCGACGACACGGCCTATCGGCTCGGTCGCGTGAGTTTCAATCCCTTTCGCCACGTTGATGGCATGGGAACAATACTGATACCGGCTCTACTCATTGTTGCACGGGCACCGTTTTTGTTCGGCTGGGCAAAGCCTGTCCCGATAAATTTTAATCGGCTGGGAAATCCGCGACGGGACATGGTTCTTGTTGCTGCAGCGGGACCTGCAGCAAATCTTGGTCTTGCAGTGATTTCAGCGTTGTTGTTTCACATTGTTCCGGCGTTGCCAGAATCGTCACAACTGTGGACGGCGCGCAATCTATCCAACTCAATGATGTTGAATATCGTTCTGGCTGTCTTCAATATGCTGCCGCTACCACCACTCGACGGCGGAAGAGTCGCCGTCGGCCTGCTTCCGCCGGCATTTTCCAGGCCATTGGCGAAGCTCGAACGTCATGGTCTTTTTATCATTGTTGGTGTCATATTCATTTTGCCAACAGTAGGTCGAACCCTAGGTTTCGACCTCGATATTTTTGTGTGGATTGTCCTGGAACCGGCAAAATTCCTGGCTAGAACGATAGCCGAGCTTACCGGTGCGCGTTAGTGTGACGGCGTTATCTATCGACTAGAGTTGGCTCATGCAATCGCTCGATACACCCAGTGAAGACGAATCCGATCCGTTCGAGGATGACCGGCCGGACTATGTTGATGATGGTGACGCACAACTGGTTCTCGATCTAGACGGATTTGAAGGTCCGATTTATGTCTTGCTGACGCTTGCTCGCGATCAAAAGGTCGATCTGTCAAAAATTTCGATCCTGGCTCTTGCTGATCAGTATCTTGAATTTGTTACCAATATGCGCCGGTTTCAGCTTGAAATAGCGGCGGACTATCTGGTTATGGCCGCTTGGCTTGCGTATTTGAAGTCGCGTTTGCTTTTACCACCTCCGCCCGGCGAGGAAGAGCTGAGCGGCTCAGATCTCGCCATGATGCTGCGTTTTCAGTTGCAGCGTCTTGAGTCTATGCAAAAGGCTGGAAAGCGTCTCCTAGACCGACCGCGTCTAGGTCGCGATGTATTTGCACGCGGGATGCCGGAAACATTTCCGCAGGACAAGCAATTCGTCATCAATGTATCGCTCTATGACATTCTTCGCAGTTACGCAAATCAACGTGGCCGGGGCTCGGCGACCACACTGCATATTTCCCCTATGGAACTCGAATCAATGGAGCAGGCCTTGCAGCGAATTACCGGAATGTTGTCGGATATTCCAAATTGGAGCAGGCTCTTTTCCTTCCTGCCATCGGAGCTACAGGGAGGCTTGATGGGACGTTCCGCAATTGCGGCCACATTTGCAGCCAGCCTAGAACTCGTGCGACAAGGTCGCGCGGAAATTCGGCAGGCCGGGCCATTTGCGCCGATATATCTGCGGGCTGCACCTGCAGGTTCGCGCGGCGAAGAGGAATAGAGGATGGAACGCGCGCAGATGCTTCGAATTCTTGAGGCGATCTTGTTTGCCAGCGCCGAACCGATTCGAGAACGTGCGCTTCTGCAACGTCTGCCAGATGGGGTGGACTTGCCCGGATTGCTTGACGAACTGCAATTGCAGTATAGCGCGCGCGGCGTCAACTTGACGCGAAGTGGTGACTGCTGGGCATTTCGTACAGCGCCGGATTTGATCTCTTCATTGCGTCTTGAAGTGACGGTGCCGCGTCGCCTGTCAAGGGCCGCGGTCGAAACGCTTGGCATCATTGCTTATCATCAGCCAATTACGCGAGCCGAAGTTGAGGAGATGCGCGGCGTAAGTTTAGGTCGTGGCACGCTCGACATATTGCTTGAACAGAGTTGGATCAAACCGCGGGGCCGTCGCCGCGCGCCCGGACGTCCCGTCACCTGGGGAACGACAGATGCATTTCTCGATCAGTTTGGTCTCGAAAGTCTAGAGGCTCTGCCTGGGCTCGATGAACTTAAGGCGACAGGTCTACTCGACCGTCGGCAAGTGTGGTCAGCCATTACGTCTGGCCCTGAAGCAAATGATGAATCAGATGATGTCAACGAGGATGAATCAGAGACTCTATTTGAAGCTGTGGAAGATGATGACGCGATTAGCCTCGACGAAGATGGCCGGACCTAAATGAATTGATTAGGACGAATAACTCCTGCTTCCTAAAGCTATTGGGACAATGCGTTGTTCTTCAAAATCTAATTTTGCGCTAAAATTATCAGCATAGTTGGCGAGTTAAAGTTCGATAAATCTTTGTATTTCCCTTTGAATACATGCAATTAGAGCTACGTTGTTAAGTGTGCCGTTACGTCGTTACTGTCTCGGCATTGCGGGTATGGTTCGATTCTGCGATTATTCATCGCTGGATCGAGCAAATGTCCAAATAAAATAAGGAATAATGCGATATGGGTTCTTTCAGTATTTGGCATTGGCTGATTGTGTTGGCTGTCGTCCTTATTCTTTTTGGCGGCGGGGGCAAACTTTCCCGCCTCATGGGCGATTTCGGCAAAGGTCTCAAATCCTTCAAAAAGGGTGTGAAGGAGGAGGATGTCGAACAGATATCGTCCGAGACAATATCGGCGGATGCTGGCGTCGCCAGTTCACTAGAGAAAGATCAAGCAGCCAACGGCTGAGCACCGGTCCGCGGACCTGCGGTTCCGCGGATAAGAGGGACCGTGATGCTAGGCATGGGCTGGCAAGAGATTTTCCTCGTCGCGGTCGTCGCTGTCATTGTGGTGGGACCGACGGAATTACCACGCGTCCTGCGAACCGTTTCCTATTGGATTCGTAAACTCCGTGGCATGGCACGCGAATTCCAAAGCGGCGTCGAAGATGTGATCCGGGAGACCGACTTACAAGACCTCCGAAAAGAGCTCGAAGACACGACGATGTCTGGTCTGAAGGAGCCGTGGTCTGACACCACTGATCTAAAAAATGAAGTAGATGGAGCCATGGATGTCTTCGAGAATACGATCCATGCACCGAAGACCGAGGAGTCAATTCGAGACGTGGTCACAGCCCCTGAGACCACAGATGCCGCTGAAACTAGTGTTGTCGAAGAAACTCAAAACCCTGAACCGGTTGGTACGGAACCAGAAACGCTATCGGACGGGACTGACGGCATCGTAGACGAGACGCCAAAGCGGACGAGCGGACTGGCATAGCCGTGACAGACAGTGTTGAAGAAACAAAAATGCCGTTGCTTGAGCATCTCGTCGAACTTCGGTCGCGGATGCTTTATTCGATTATCACCCTCATCGTTGTATTCTTCGTATGTTTCTTTTTTGCCGCACCGCTTTTCAACTTTTTGGTCGCGCCATTGGCCAACCTCTGGCAAGGGGATCCTGAACGCCGCCTGATTTTTACAGCGTTGCATGAGAAGTTCTTTACTGATGTGAAAGTGGCATTTTTCGCCGCTCTATTTGTCTCCTTTCCGCTTATTTCTGCGCAGTTATGGACGTTTGTCGCTCCCGGCCTCTATAAGCGAGAAAAGATGGCATTTCTGCCGTTTCTCGTCGCGACTCCCATCTTATTTTTTGGCGGGGGTGCCTTTGTGTACTACGTCGTATTGCCGGTTGCCTGGCAATTCTTTGCGGGCTTTGAACAGTTTGGTGGGGATGGGTTGCTAGCCATAGAGCTTGAACCCAAAGTGGACGAGTATTTGTCATTGGTCATGCGATTGATCTTCGCATTTGGACTAAGTTTTGAACTTCCAGTTGCAATTAGCCTGCTGGCTCGCGTGGGCTTTGTTTCGAGTGAAGGCCTGAAGCGAAAACGTCGATATGCAGTTCTCCTTGCCTTCGTCGCCGCTGCAATACTCACTCCCCCGGATCCATTGAGCCAGATCGGTCTCGCGATCCCGATAATTCTGCTATATGAAATATCGATCTGGTGTACTCGTTTAATCGAGAAAAAACGTGCCGAAAAAGATGAAACATTGGGGAATGAAGACGATGAGTCCGCTGAATCCGAAGATCCACCGCCAGTTGATTGATCCCCGGACGACATTTCAAAAGATCATCAACAATGTTGCATTGATGTCTGTTGTTCGACGTTGGGGTAGGTGTGCCTAATGCATGACATTAGAGCCATTCGCGATAACCCAGAGGCGTTTGATCTCGGGCTAAAACGGCGCGGGCTTGAGCCGTTGAGCTCGCGGTTGGTCGAGCTTGATGTGAGGCGGCGGGCGACGCAAACTACGTTGCAGGAGTTGCTCAATCGTCGCAATGACAACTCCCGTCAGATCGGCGCAGTAAAGCAAAAGGGAGACGATGCCGCTGCATTGATCGCAGAAGTTCTGGGTCTAAAGGATGAGATCGCAGCCCTTGAAGCAGACGAACGCGTCCTCGCCACGGAACTCAGTGATCTCCTGGCTGGGCTTCCAAATCTGCCTGCCTCTGATGTCCCTGATGGCCTTGACGAAAGTGCAAATACGCTTTTGCGCGAGGTTGGCGAAAGCCCATCGTTCAGTTTTACACCCAAACACCACTATGAACTCGGCGAAGCGCTCGGCATGATGGACTTTGAATCCGCAGCAAAATTGTCTGGTGCACGGTTCGTTGTACTGAAAGGCGCGCTTGCTAAACTTGAGCGGGCGTTGGCGGCATTTATGCTGGACATGCATACAACCGAATATGGTTACCTAGAAATAGCGCCGCCCATTCTTGTCCGCGACGATACGATGTACGGGACAGGGCAATTACCAAAATTTGTCGACGATTTGTTTCGCACCACAAATGGTTACTGGCTGATACCAACTGCAGAGGTGCCGTTGACGGCGCTTGCCGCCGATACTGTTCTTGACGCGGGCGACTTACCAATACGAGTCACTGCGCATACCCCATGTTTCCGCTCTGAAGCCGGTGCTGCCGGTAAGGACACGCGTGGAATGGTTCGCCAGCATCAATTCAATAAAGTTGAATTGGTTTCGATTACGCATTCGGACGAGTCAGATGCTGAGTTGGAGCGTATGACAAATTGCGCAGAGGAGGTTTTGAAGCGACTAGGGTTGGCCTATCGCGTTGTAACGTTGTGCACAGGCGACATGGGATTTGGCGCGCAAAAAACATACGATATTGAGGTCTGGTTGCCAGGTCAGGACATGTATCGGGAGATCTCAAGCTGTTCAAATTGTGGAGATTTTCAGGCACGGCGAATGAACGGTAGGTTCAAGGTGTCGGGCGAAAAGGGCACTGGCTTCGTTCATACGCTTAATGGCTCGGGCCTTGCTGTCGGACGAACGCTAATTGCCATCCTCGAGAACTTTCAACAGGAGGACGGTTCGATAATCTTACCTGAAGCACTCGTACCGTACATGAACGGCCAAAATCGCATTGCCAACGACGCGGCCGCATGATTTTCAACGCTCCTCTGGACTTAAGCGCAGCGCGAATACTGTTGGTCAACGACGACGGGATTCGAGCGCCAGGCCTAAAGTCACTTGAGCGCATCGCCCAAAAACTCTCGGACGATGTCTGGATCGTCGCGCCGGAAACTGAGCAGAGCGGGGCCGGTCATTCGCTGACGTTGAACCGGCCATTGAGGTTGCGCAAGCTATCGAAAAAGCGTTACGCGCTCGACGGTAGCCCCACCGATTGTGTCATGTTTGCGCTTGGCGAAGTGATGAAGGGGAAAACTCCAGATATTGTTTTCACCGGTGTTAACCGCGGCATGAACGTTGGTGAGGATGTCACATACTCCGGTACAGTTTCCGCAGCTATGGAAGCTACTCTCCTCGGCGTTCCGGCGATTGCGTTTAGTCTTGAAGTCGCGGCCGATCATCCTGCTAAGTGGGCAACAGCGGAACATTTCGTGCCGGGGGTGATTCGCGATCTCACGCAAAACGCCTGGCCGGAAGATGTCTTTATGAACGTCAATATTCCAAATCTTACTGCAACTTCAGTGAAGGGTGTTCGTGCAGTCAACCAAGGTCGGCTTGAAGCTGAAAATTCAATCATCAAGCTGACCGATCCGCGCGGAAACTGGTATTACTGGATTGGACCGTCAGAACGCCGAAAGGTGCGCCGAAATTCCGACTATGACGCAATTGCAAATGGATTTATTGCAGTCACACCCTTGCATGTAGACCTCACCCATCAAGGAATGTTGCGCACGTTGAAGAAAGCTCTTTCGTGACGCTGGCGAGCCAGAAAATCCGTTTCATCATGGATCTCCGTCGCGGCGGCATCAGCGATACACGGGTTCTTTCGGCGATGGAACGGGTGCCGCGCGAAGACTTTGTGCCACAAATTTTTATTGACCAGGCCTATGAAAATGTGGCGTTGCCTATCGGTTACGGCCAGACTATCAGCCAACCTCATGTCGTGGCCTTCATGACGCAGGCACTCGACGTCAGCGATCGGTTAATGGTGCTCGAAATTGGGACCGGATCCGGTTATCAAACTACGGTTCTTTCGCACCTCGCGCGGCGCGTTTACACGATTGAACGGGCTTTTGATTTTCGTGCCGCTGCCGAAAAACGCTTCGCCACGATGAAACGACACAACATTACCACGAAAGTTGGGGATGGAGGTCTGGGGTGGCCGGAACAAGCGCCATTTGCACGTATTATCGTGACAGCGGCGGCAGCTGGTATCCCTCCAAAATTAGCCGACCAATTGGCACCTGACGGAATCATGGTTGTGCCGATTGGTGATGATCGTGAACATCAGCAAATCATCCGTGTGCGCCGCACGCCTAGTGGCTTTGATTCTGAAGATTTGGGCCCCGCGCGTTTTGTAACTATGACTGCCGGCGTCGAGGATGCAGAACGCGGTGCGGGTTAGAAACAGTATACAAACCGTAAGCAATCCGTTTATGGCGCCTGACCGGCGCGATGAGAGCCCTTGTCGGTCGCCCCGACTGCTATTTGTCGGATTGGCGTTGCTGCTTGTGTCCGCCTGTGCGGGCCCTAACGTCAATGTCACGATTTTCGGTGAGCGCCAACTTAAACCTACGCATCGACCAACCGCCCTTCCAAGGCCAGCAAGTGGCACGTATGAAGTGCAGAAGAGCGACACTGTGTTTTCCATTGCGCGGCGCTATGGCATTTCAATTCGTGATGTCATCGACACCAACAGATTAAAACCACCTTATCTTCTGCGCGTTGGGCAGCGATTAAGTTTGCCGGCAGCACAGATCCACACAGTCGTTGCGGGTGACACAGTTTTTGATATTTCGCTCCATTATAAAGTCGCGATGAATGAACTCGTGCGAGCCAATGGCCTGCCACCGCCCTATACAATTTTTGTTGGACAAAAATTGACGCTCCCAGGTGGCAGGGGTGTATCCGTGGCATCATCTCAGAGCAAAAGTTCGGTAGTAGCCAAAACATCGAAACAAACCGCAGTAATTGTTACACAGAAGCCACAAAAACGTCCTGCGTCGGCGCGGCCACCAGCAAGAACCTCAACGAATTTTGCCTGGCCGCTTGGAGGCCGCGTAATTTCCGGGTTTGGGTTTAAGGGAAAGGGACTTCATAACGACGGCATCAATATCGTGGCACCTCGCGGTGCGGCGGTGAAGGCAGCGGAAAATGGTATTGTTGCCTACAGTGGCAACGAGCTTCGTGGCTTTGGCAACCTACTCCTGATCAAGCACTCCGATGGCTTTATGTCGGCTTATGCCCACAATGAAAAGCTGCTTGTTGGCCGTGGTGATGTGGTGAAGCGCGGCCAGACGGTTGCTGAAGTTGGGAGCAGCGGCAATGTCACGACGCCTCAACTTCATTTTGAATTGCGTAAGGGAAAACGTGCGGTTGATCCGAGAAAATATCTGTCGGAACAGACCTCTCAACGCTGAACGTAGATCTAGTCCAGTGTCTTGCCTAATCTTCCTGCAAGATCTTGGATGAATTGCCAGGCAACGCGACCCGAACGCGCGCCGCGGGTGACTGACCATTCCACGGCTTCTGCTTGCCATTGTGCGCGGTCGATCTTGAGATCGTAGTAATTGATATATCCTTCAATCATCGAAAAGAAGACGTCCTGATCGCAGCTGTGAAAGCCAAGCCATAGTCCAAACCGATCTGATAGAGAAACTTTCTCATCAATTGCTTCCGATGGATTGATCGCTGTTGATCGTTCATTTTCAATCATGTCTCGCGGCATAAGGTGCCGCCGATTCGATGTGGCATAGAAGATTACGTTTTTCGGCCGACCCTCAATTCCACCTTCAAGCACAGCTTTCAGGGATTTGTAGTTGGCATCCTCCAATGTGAATGACAAATCGTCACAAAAAAGAATTGTGCGGCGCTCCTGTGCTCTCAATAGTCCAAGCAGCACAGGCAGTGTAGGTATGTCCTCGCGATGTAATTCAACCAACAGAAGGGAGCCCGGCGTCTCCTGATTGATCATTCCGTGAATCGCCTTGACCAAAGAACTTTTACCGCTACCCCGCGCACCCCATAACAATGCATTGTTTGATGGCAGTCCGTTTGCGAACCGGCGGGAATTCTCAAGCAAGATGTTCCGCTGTTGGTCAATACCCCTGAGTAAGCTGAGATCGATCCGGCTTACCTCTGCGACGGGCTCAAGCTCTGCGTCCTCTGCGTTCCACACAAATGCATCGGCAAGATCGAAGTCAATGTCGGCGGGTTCTGCTGGCGCAATACGCTCAAGGGCGTCGGCGATACGTGTGAGTTGTGGTTCTTTCAATGGATCGTTCATGTTATTGATGGTGAGTATAAAAGTGAGTGTGCAACCCAAGATGCGAGATCTTGATTTATTCGCGACGAACCGTAGCATAAGGGATAGTTACGTCAATCGTTGCGCAGATTGAATAACGCCGCCGTGAGTCATGATTGCATTTGAGCCTTGGGTGACTATAGTCCGCCCGACTGCGCGGCTAAGTGCGGAATTAAGAGGAAAATTTGATGCTGATTTCTGAAGCTTGGGCGCAGACCGCATCTTCTGGCACCGGAGATATTTTTGTATCTCTGATGCCGTTGGTATTGATCTTCGCCGTATTTTATTTCCTGCTCATTCGCCCTCAGCAAAAACGTCAGCGCGTTCACCGCGAGTCGATTGGTGCAATTGTCCGCGGGGACAAAGTCCTCACTGGTGGCGGAATATTCGGATCAGTTGTCAAAGTTGTTGATGACAACGAAGTTTTAGTTGAAATCGCCGACGGTGTGCGGGTGAGGGTTTCCCGTATGACAATTCAGGATGTTGTAGCCAAGCCAGAAACAACAAAATCCGCTAGCAAAGAAGCAAAGAAAACCGATGGTGGGGAAAACCCTAAAACTGGCGGGACTGGTCTTTTCAGCAAGATCGCTGGCAAGAAACAAGACGACGCCTGAACGAATTTCTTAAATGCTGCATTTCCCACTTTGGAAGAAGATATTAATCTCAGCCGTTTGCGGGCTGGGCTTTCTTTATGCGATGCCTAATTTATTCAATGAAGGGGCGTTCGAAGGCTTACCGCAGTGGTTCCCCGGCAAGCAGATAAATCTGGGATTGGACTTGCAGGGTGGTTCGCATCTCTTGCTCGAGGTAGAGGTGGATGCGGTCATTCGTGAGCAGCTTGAATCCATCGTTGACACGATCCGCGCCACACTACGTTCCGCGCGGGTGCGGTATGGTGGCCTTGGAATTGAGGGAAATGGGGTGGTGTTTCAACTCCGAGACGCAACTCAAAGTGAAGCGATTCAGACACAGATTGTAAATCTCAATACTGGTGCTACGGTTACCCTGAGTGAGGCAGGTGGCTTCCGACTCGAATTAACTGAAGAGTTAATGCGTGAACGCCGGAACAGCGCCGTTGCTCAATCGATAGAGATTGTGCGGCGGCGAATTGATGAGACGGGCACACGTGAACCGACGATTCAGCGACAGGGTACGGATAGAATTTTAGTCCAACTTCCTGGCGTTAAAGACCCGGAACGCGTCAAACGGCTGCTCGGCAAAACCGCTAAACTCACATTCCATTTGGTTAATGCGGCGCAGCCTTATGGCGATAACACGACCCAAGTGCCGCCTGGCATAATGCTTTTGCCGTCTGATGACCCAAGTCACGTCGGCGATACGCGTCGCTATATGGTTAGAAAGAGAGTGGAATTGAGTGGCGATACTTTGATCGATGCTCAGGCAACATTTCAGCAGAGCCAGCCGGTCGTCAGTTTTCGTTTCAATTCGTTGGGGGCTCGGAAATTTGGCGATATAACGAGAAAGAATGTCGGCCGTTTATTGGCTATCGTGCTCGACGGTAAGGTCATCAGTGCGCCTAATATTCGCGAACCGATCGCTGGTGGAAGCGGGGTAATTACTGGCCAATTTACCGTCCAGGCAGTTCAGGATCTTGCCCTCTTATTGCGTGCAGGTGCTTTGCCGGCGCCGCTGAATATTCTTGAAGAACGCACCGTCGGCCCTGGGTTGGGACAGGACTCTATTGATGCCGGTCAAATCGCCAGTGTCATTGGTATTGTTCTGGTGACTATTTTCATGGTGGTCGTCTACGGGCGTTTTGGCATCATGGCAGATGTCGCGTTATTTCTGAATCTTGTGCTCATCCTTGCCGTCTTATCACTCCTGCAGGCAACCCTCACGTTGCCTGGTATTGCTGGCATCGTACTCACAATAGGCATGGCTGTTGATGCGAATGTGTTGATATTTGAACGCATCCGTGACGAGGTTAATAGCGGTCGAACACCAATTTCGGCAGTTGATGCCGGTTATCGACGAGCGCTTACGACCATTATAGACTCGAACTTGACCACACTAATTGCGGCAGTTCTTTTGTTTGCCTTTGGCTCCGGGCCCATAAAGGGTTTTGCTGTCACTTTGGCAATCGGCATTGTGACCTCAATGTTTACAGCTGTGATGGTGACGCGAATGATCCTTGTTGCTTGGCTGCGATTCACGCGGCCGCAGTCACTTCCAATATGAACGAGGACGACATCAAATGAGAACCCTTCGCCTCGTTCCAGCCAATACGAAAATCGAATTTGTTAATAAGCGCTTGATTGCCTTCGTCATTTCCGCCGTGCTCGTTTTATCGTCGGCGGGGATGTTTTTCGGTAAAGGGCTCAATCTGGGCATCGATTTTTTGGGCGGAATTCTGATTGAAGTTCGCACCAACGGTCCCGCCGACATCAGTGACCTTCGGACGCAGTTGGGCGGATTGGGGCTTGGTGAAGTTTCGCTTCAAGAATTTGGCAGTGCAGACGATGTGCTTATTCGAATTCAGCGACAGGATGGCAGTGATAGCGCGCAGCAAAAGGCAATCGATGTCGTCAAATCCGCGCTTGGCAGTACAGTGGTGGAATATCGACGTACAGAGTTTGTTGGTCCGACCGTTGGGGCTGAACTTAAACGCGCGGCGACGTGGGCGGTTTTGGCGGCGATTGGGGCTATCCTTCTTTACATTTGGCTTCGATTTGAGTGGCAATTTGGCGTTGGTGCGGTCGTTGCGCTAGGCCATGACGTCATAACAACAGTCGGCTTGTTTTCGTTGCTAGCGCTTGAGTTCAATTTGGCTACCGTCGCTGCCGTTCTGACAATTGCCGGTTATTCCATAAACGACACGGTGGTCATTTATGATCGAGTTCGTGAGAATCTTCGACGCTATAAAAAGTTACCTCTAGAAGAACTCTTTAATAAATCGATTAACGAGACACTCTCTCGGACAGTTATGACCAGCGTAACGACACTGCTTGCGTTATTCGCCCTTTACGTATTCGGTGGCGCCGTCATCCGCGGCTTTGCGATTGCACTCATTTGGGGCGTTTTGATCGGAACTTATTCGTCTATCGCGCTTGCGGTGCCGATCCTCCTCTATATTCGACCCGATCGAGGTGTCGCAGGTGACGAAGACGAAAATCAAATTATCGAGCAAGAAGCAACCTGAACTCATTTGATGGATATGACGCCGTTCATCCCTGAAGACCGGCAAGTCATCGATAGTTATGGTCCGGGTCGCTTTCGCATCGCTAATGTTGTCTACGAATGTTCCGTTATTGTATTCCCTGATCGCACGATCGAGTGGCCGGTGGTAGGGTTCCACGAGGTCTCATTGCAGGGCTTTGCTCCTGTGATCGCGGCGGAACCCGCAGTCGATGTACTGTTGGTTGGGTGCGGGCCACAAATGCACCGACTCGAGCCTGGGTTACGGCGTGAATTGAGGGAAGCGGGAATCGGTATAGAGACTATGGATACCGGTGCAGCATGCCGGACGTACAACGCGTTACTAGCCGAAGGGCGTCACGTCGCAGCGGCCATAGTTATACTTCAGTGCTCAGTTACAAATTAAATTCGCTTCATGAAATTTTATGCGGATGTGAAAACGGGGCCTTTCGGCCCCGTTTCCGTTCAGTCGATATTAGTAGAGATTTTGCGCCGAGACCATGGCGTAAAGCATCGGAATAGATAGCATTGTGTTGGTTCGCGAGAACAGCATCGCTATTCGTCCTGCTGCTGGTTTCAACGAGGCATCAGCCTCAACCAGACCCAACGCAATTTGTTGTTTCGGCCAAATAATGAACCACACATTGAAGGCCATGATGAGACCCATCCACATGCCGATGCCGATTGCTGCCGACCGCCCGTTGTGATCAGTCAGGCCGATGGCCAGAGCATCAGTGAGATAGCCGTTCATATGGGCGAGAATAAGCCCGGTGACGACCGTCGCCAATGCCGACCAGCGGAACCAAAACAAAACTTCCGGTGCTATATGACCAGTGACAGCTGGACGTTGTTCTTCAGGAATTTTTGGCATGGTCGGGATCTGTACAAAGTTGAAGTACCACAGAAGACCGATCCACATGACGCCGCTAATGACGTGCAAATAACGAAAAATAAATATCAGCCAGTCGTAATCGAGATAATGCATGTTGTTATATTCCCCAACAATTCAGTTTAATTACATCCCGCCGCCGCCATTGCCGATCGCCTCGACAACAACAACCATTACAACCAGGATTATCAGCCCCATAAGAATGGTGCCGGGTAGTGATACGAGCGGATTTTTCATGAGTTTTCTTCTCTAATTCCGTTGTCTGGATAACAACCGCAGTATAGAGCAACGATCTTGTCTCGCAAGAGTCGCGGTTATTGACTGCTCAATGCGCGTATCGCCGCTTGTCCGGAACGGATACTGCCTTCAATTGTTGCTGGCAAGCCTGTGGCCGTCCAATCACCAGCAAGGACGAGGTTGCCAATGCCGGCAGCGTTTGGTGTAGGCCGAAGACGGACCTCCAGCGGAGATTGGGTGAATGTTGCGCGTTGCTCTTTGATGATGCGGTGCGCCGGCATTGGTGCATCTGGTATCGAAAGCGCCTGGGCCACATCTGACCAAAGCAACTCCGATATTTCCTTTGTAGATCGGCTCGCCAGCCCATCTGCTGCGCTAACCGTCACGGCAACAACATCGTGACGGGCAAAGAGCCATTGCGCGGTGCCGCCGATTAAGCCGAGCAACGGCATGTCGCCGGGCAGGGACACCGGTTGATTTAAACGGTAGTGGGCGTTGACGATTGCCGATGATGTCAAGGGTAACGTTAATGCCGGCAACAATTGTGCAGTTGCTTGTGGCGGTATAGCCAAAACAATTCGGTCATGAGTATCAAGTGTTTCCTCGGTTTCGTTGTAGCCCAATTTCACTGCTTTGCCTTCGGCCAGTTCAATCGACCGGAGACGGGCACCAAGTCGAATTATTCCACCACTAGCTTGTATATACTTGACCGCGGGATCGATGAATGTTTGCGAGAGACCGTTGCGAGCAATGTATGGCCGGTTGGCTTTTTCGCCTCCTAATAATAGAGGCCGCAAGACCGCCGCAAGTAGGCGGGCCGACGCGTTCTTTGGATCTGTATTTAAGGTGGCGGTAGCGAATGGCTCCCAAAACCGCTCGATCATGCTGCCTGGAGGCAAGCATTGGTCGACGGTTGTGTTTGGGCCGGCAAGAAGCAGCCGCGCTGCTAAGAGAAACTCACCAAACTTCGCATCTGGAACACCACGGCCTGATACAAGTGGCCACCACGGCGGGCCAGGTTTAAGCGTCCATTGTTGATGATTCCGCAGATCGAGGAATGGAATTTGAGCTGGTTCAACTCCCAACAACTCCTCTCGTGAACCAATGGTGTCAAGAAAGTCGAATGTTGTTCGATTGGCTCCGAGAACCAAATGGTTCCCATTGTCGATGGTTCGTCCGATCACCGAATCCTGAAAAGAACGGCACCTGCCGCCGAGTTGAGCAGCAGCTTCGTGTATAATTATGCGCCATCCATAACTGGAAGCGGCAACGCCTGCTGCAAGAGCTGAAAGCCCGCCGCCGATGATGTGGAGCGTCTTCATGGTCTGGTTATGGCACGTTGGCAGTCATCGGGCCTAGATATCGCAAGGCGGACTTCCAAGTAACAGTGTGTTTAGATTGCCAAATGACATCCCCCAAGCTGACATATTGCGCGAATGAGGTCCGCACCAATGACCGCGATCGATATCTGTCTGTCCTCTTCGCGCCGCCTGAACACCGTGATGCGCTCTTCGCGCTCTATGCATTTAACATCGAAGTGGCTAAAACTCGCGAGACCGTTAGTGAACCAATGCTTGGGCATGTCCGCCTCCAATGGTGGCGCGAGGCTATCGACGACGCCTTTAGCGGTAAAATACGGTCTCATGAAGTTATGCAGGCGTTGGGCCCGATTATCGCGAGTAATGGACTCTCTCGTTGTCATTTCGACCGACTAATCGACGCCAGGGAATACGATCTCGATGATCAACCTCTAGCAACCTTAGCGGCACTGGAAAATTATGTGGAAGGGACATCTGCCGCATTGAACTGGCTTGCGCTCGAAGTACTTGGTGCCAGCGGCAAGAACGAGAATGAGGCAGCGGGCCACGTTGGCGCGGCATGGGCGCTCGTTGGACTATTGCGAGCTTTGCCTCTTCATACATCAGTAAAGTGCGTCTATTTGCCGTCAGACCTAATGGCACGCTATGGTTTTGATCGAGAGCGTCTTGTTGCGACTCCGCCGCCGCAGAACCTTAGCGAAGCGGTGGCTGAAATTGCCGAAGTCGCGCGAGAACGCTTAGCCAAATCTCGGGCGCTAGCATCTCACGTGAAAGCAGCGGCCTTACCCGTTTTGCTGTCAGCCGTTATTGTGAGTGCTTATTTGCGCCGCTTGGCGCGTGCACATCATGATCCTTTTGCGCTCAACGCTTGGCGGCCAGCGTTGCTGCCACTCGAACTCGTAGCGAATGCTTGTTTCAAACACTATTAGGCAAATTGGAGCGGTTATCGTGAGACTAGAACTCCGATGCGTTCCTCCGTCAAAGCTTTGATTTCTACCAATTGTTCGGCGCTGCAATAATCCTCTGGCAACTGCTTGATGTATTTGTCTTGCGCGAAGAGAAACAAACCTTTGATGCTCTTAATTTGTATTTCGCTCCACATTCCGCGTCTGTCCTGCCAAGCCATGAATGCATCAAGATAGGACTTCCATTCGACGTTACATTTTTTTGCCGCAGCAGCCAGTTCAGAGGTGTGCATAACGAGAATAGCCTCTTCGTCGGGGAGTTGTGCTTCTTGAGCTTGAAGTGGGCCGGTTAGTACACAAACAATCAAAGCGCTAAATAGTGCATGTGTTGAATAATTTTTATGGCGGAGAAACAACTCTGGTAACGGCGCCATGGTTATTTCCTCTGCTGCTGGCGTTATTCCGCTGCTTCGAGTGACTGTTCTTGCCATGCCTTGAGATCGACGAGGGCCCGTTTCGAGAGGGCGGCTTTTCGATCTCGACCTTTTGGAGGCCGTCCGGCTTGAGCTAACGCAAGCGGTGGAAACAGGCCAAAATTGACGTTCATCGGTTGAAATGTTTCAGCGTCAGCGCCAGCTGTGATGTGATTGAGGATCGCCCCAAGAGCAGTTGTTATCGGCGGAAGAGTGAACAAGTGTCCAGTGCGTTCTGCCGCTGCAAATCGGCCGGCAATCAGACCGATTGCAGCGGACTCGACATAACCCTCAACACCGGTAATTTGGCCGGCGAAGCGGAGGCGCGGTTGTTTTTTCAAACGCAGTTGACCATCCAGTAGCAGCGGACTGTTAAGGAACGTGTTGCGATGAAGACCGCCAAGCCGTGCAAATTCAGCATGTTCCAACCCTGGGATCATGCGAAAGATTCGAGTTTGCTCGCTGTACTTCAACTTGGTTTGGCAGCCCACCATATTGTAGAGCGTGCCCAGCGTGTTGTCCTGTCGCAATTGGACGACCGCATGAGCGCGTCTGCCGGTGTTGGGGTCAGTCAATCCAACAGGTTTCATCGGTCCGAAGCGCGCCGTGTCGATACCTCGTTCCGCCATTACTTCAAGCGGCAGGCAACCCTCGAAGTACGGAGTGCTTTGCTCCCACTCCTTGAATTCAGTTTTTTCACCGCCGATAAGTGCGGCGATTAACGTTTCATACTGATTCTGGTCCAACGGACAGTTGATGTAATCTTTGCCGTCACCGTCGGGGCCGATTTTGTCATATCTCGACTGATACCAAGCCTTGGTGAAATCAATCGACTCTTTGTGGATAATTGGTGCAATGGCGTCAAAAAATGCCAAGGAGTCTTGGCCGGTTATATCGAGAATGCCGGCGCTTAGCGACGGTGAGGTGAGGGGCCCTGTGGCGACAATCACTTGATCCCAGTCGGCCGGTGGCAGGCCAGCGATTTCACCGCGCTCTATGGTGACAAGCGCATTAGCGGTAAGGGCCTCGGTTACATCGGCGCTGAATCCCACGCGGTCAACCGCCAGAGCGCTGCCAGCAGGGACTCTGTTGCGGTCACCGCAGGCGATGATCAATGAGTTGCACTGCCGCATTTCCTCGTGCAACAGGCCGACTGCATTGTATTCTGCGTCGTCCGAGCGAAACGAATTTGAGCAAACAAGTTCGGCAAGTCCATCTGTCAGATGCGCATCAGTTACCTGAACCGGACGCATTTCATGAAGGACAACCGGAATGCCGGCATGGACGATTTGCCATGCTGCCTCGGAACCCGCGAGGCCGCCGCCAATTATATGGATAGGCTTAACTACCGAATTGCTCATGAAGCCATGACATCAGGATTGCTTTGTCCGATCAAGCGTTGTGCTCCGGTGCGAACGCCTCTTGTGGTTTGGCAAAGACGCGCAAAGTGTATTCGTTGAGGCGCATCATGGGCTTTTGGCTGAAGCTTACAAATTTGGAAGATACGACAAAGTGATGCTCCGCGCCGACGCCCAACAGCCAATCAATAATGTCATGTGTAAACGAGTTGCTGTGCATCACGTTCAGCGACGCAACGTATAGACTTTCACCGGTTCCTCAATACCACGTAGAAAATGATCTCCCAAATCCTCGACTTCGCGCGTTGTGTGTTGTGCGAATTCACTGGAAAAGACGATCGGCATTTTTAATTCTGAAGCCAACCTTTCGAGCCGCGAGACAGCATTAACCGCAGGGCCGTTAATTGTGAAATCGAGCCTTTTTTCAGCACCAATATTACCGAACATTACGTCACCAACATGAAGAGCGATGCCTTGCGAAAGTGGTTGTTTGCCGGCTTCAACGCGCTTCTTGTTGGGTTCGGCAATATTACTGATGGCTTGTTCTGCTGCGGCAAGAGCGACCTCGCATTCCGCATTCGCAACACGGGCGCGACGGGACAAAGGAAAAATTACTAGCATCGCATCGCCAATGAATTTGAGAATTTCACCGCCGGCTTCTTCGACCGCACCGGCAAGACATTGAAAGAAATCATTTAGCGTCTCGATCATCTCGTCACGCGGCGTAGTTTCGGAAAGCTCCGTTGACTGCCTTAGGTCGCATTGCCAGAGGACGGCGGGAATTGTTTGACCATGACCACGCTGAACTTCGCCATTGAGGACGCGTTGACCGGCGATGTGGCCAACGTAGGTGTCAAGCAGGTTTGCTGTAGTTCGGCGAAGTGCAGTTACTTCCAGCAGGCGTGAGGCGATTGAGGTGACTCTGTAGAGTTCCAACGTCTCGGCACTCGAGAAACCGCCTGGACAAACAGTCACGAATGATATTGCCGTGCGCTCGCCACCTGAGAATTCCAGCGGCATGGCCAAATAGTCCGTGCCACCGGCATCCGCGATCTCCTGAGCGATTGGGTAGTCCGGCATGTCATTCGGATCGTCGAGGGCAAAGCGAACGGAAACGCCTTCCTCATAAACAGCCCGCTGCGGGCTTTGCTGAAACAGGGTCATGTCCTGAAGGCCGTGTGGGCCATTAAGCTCTGTAGCGTCTTTTCCACGCCATTTGACGACGTAGTAACCCGAAATTTGTGGATGCAGAGTTCCAACCGTCACACTCGTTCTCAAGAGAGGTAATCCGTCTGCCTCAATATGCTGGCTTAGATCGTTCAAAAAAGACGTCAAATCTTGCTTCATGTCGACTGTGATTGGACCGCCAATGTTTACACTGAAGTCAGGGCCGCGGCGTGCCATATAGGCGGCGCGCGCACTCGCGACGAGGGTTTTAGTTGGAATGCAGTCGACATTGACGCAGGTTCCACCGAATAGCTTGCGTTCGATGATGGCCGTTTTCATTCCCTCTTTTGTCAGTCGTGCGGCCAACGCCGGTCCTGATTGCCCTGTCCCGATGATTATTGCGTCAAAGTTTTTGGCAATTGTTTGCTCCCGGGTTCTTTTATGGCTGGTCAGTTGACCTCGACTTGCCCTTACGCGCGTTTGCGTTCGCGCTGCAGTGGTGCTGGTTTTGCAAGTTGATGGGCCAGATATTGGCCCGTATACGATGCCTCAATTCCAGCAATTTCTTCCGGAGTTCCGCTACCAACGACATAACCGCCCTTATCACCACCGTCGGGGCCTAAATCAACGATGAAATCAGCGGTCTTGATGACCTCCATATTGTGCTCGATGACAATAATCGTATTACCCTGATCGACCAGAGCATGAAGGACCTCGAGAAGCTTTCGCACATCGTCGTAGTGGAGCCCTGTCGTCGGTTCATCGAGAATGTAGAGTGTGCGCCCTGTTGCCCGCCGCGAAAGCTCTTTCGCAAGCTTCACTCGCTGCGCTTCACCGCCTGAGAGGGTGGTCGCGGGTTGCCCGACATGGATGTAGCCCAGACCAACGCGTTGCAGTGTTGTAAATTTATCGCGGATTGTTGGAACTGCTTTGAAAAAATCTGCAGCATCATCAACTGTCATCGCAAGTACGTCGGCTATAGATTTGTTTTTAAAAGTTATTTCAAGAGTTTCTCGATTGTACCGTTCACCTTTGCAGACGTCACACTGAACATAGACGTCGGGGAGGAAATGCATTTCAATCTTGATTACGCCGTCACCTTTGCATGCCTCGCAGCGGCCTCCCTTGACGTTGAATGAAAAGCGACCGGCGGCGTAGCCACGGGCACGCGCCTCGGGCAAGCCCACAAACCAGTCTCGAATGGGCGAGAAGGCGCCGGTATAGGTTGCCGGATTGGAACGCGGCGTTCGGCCAATGGGCGATTGATCAATATCGATCACCTTGTCCAGATGTTCATACCCTTTGATTGCGCTGTGCTCGCCAGGATTGTTGCGCGCGTTGTTGAGACGCTTTGCGAGACCCAGGTAAATCGTCTCGATGACAAGTGTTGATTTGCCGCTACCAGAAACGCCTGTGATCCCGGTGAGCGTTCCAAGCGGAATATCAACATTGATATTCTGAAGGTTGTTTGCGCTCGCCCCTTCGATGCGCAAAACTTGGCTTCGATGGCCAAGACGTCGCTGTTTCGGTATTGGGATCTGCTTAACGCCCGTAAGATACTGTGCGGTTAGACTAGCCGGCGTGTTCATGACCTCGGTCGGGGTGCCACTGGCCACGACTTGCCCCCCATGTCTTCCTGCTGCAGGACCCATATCGACCAAAAAGTCCGCGGCGAGCATTGCTTCTTCGTCATGTTCGACAACAATTACCGTATTGCCGAGATCACGCAGGTGTTTCAGGGTTTCTAGAAGTCGGCCATTATCGCGTTGATGCAAGCCAATCGAAGGCTCGTCAAGGACGTACAAGACGCCAGTAAGCCCCGAGCCGATTTGCGAAGCGAGTCTAATACGTTGGCTTTCACCGCCGGAAAGCGTCCGTGAAGTACGGCTAAGCGATAGGTATTCAAGACCTACATTGTTGAGAAATCCCAACCGCTCATTAATCTCTTTGAGGATGCGATAGGCGATCTGCTGCTGTTTCTTGCCGAGATGGTTGTTAAGCTCTTGAAACCAGAGATGGACTTCTGCGATGGACATGAGGGCCACTTCGCCGATATGCAGCCCGTGGATCTTGACCGCAAGCGCTTCTGGCTTGAGGCGGTAGCCGTTGCAATCTTTACAGGGGTGAATCGTCTGATAACGGGTTAACTCGTCACGCACCCATGCGCTGTCAGTCTCGCGCCAACGCCGCTCCATGTTTGGAATAATTCCCTCAAACGCCTTATTCGTGCTGTAGGTCCTGAGCCCGTCATCGTATTCGAGTCTGATCGTTTCTTTTCCGCTGCCAAACAGAACGGTGTTGCGGATATTTTCAGGGAGATCTTTAAACGGCGTTCGCGTAGATACGCTGAAATGCTTAGCTATACTGTCGAGTGTTTGGCGGTAGTACGGGGAAGATGAATTGGCCCATGGTCCGATGGCGCCATCGGCGAGGCTTTTTTCGTCGTCGGGGACGACCATTGCAGCGTCGAAATGCATCGTCGTACCCAAGCCGTCGCACGACGGACAAGCACCGAATGGATTGTTAAACGAAAACAATCGCGGCTCAATTTCATCGATTGAAAATCCTGAAACCGGGCACGCAAAACGTGCTGAAAAGGTTGTTCGCACCTCGGTGTCTGCGTTTTCCGCAAAGACCAAACCGTCGGTGAGTGTTAGCGAGGTTTCTAGGGAATCCGCGAGACGTTGAGCGACGCCATCTTTGACCACGACACGATCGACAACGACCTCAATGTAGTGCTTCACCTTCTTGTTGAGCGTTGGGACCTCTTCGATGTCGTAAAGTTTGCCGTCAACTTTCACCCGTTGGAAGCCTCGCTTCCGCAATTCGACAAGATCCTTGCGGTATTCGCCCTTCCGGCCGCGGACCACTGGCGCTAGAAGAAAGAGTCGCGTGCCTTTGGGCATCTCAAGGATGCGGTCGACCATTTGGCTGACAGTCTGGCTCTCGATTGGCAAACCTGTTGCCGGTGAATACGGGATGCCAACCCGTGCATAGAGTAGCCTGAGGTAGTCGTGAATTTCCGTGACAGTTCCCACGGTCGATCGGGGGTTTCGGCTTGTGGTTTTTTGTTCGATGGAGATCGCTGGTGATAGACCTTCGATGAGATCCACATCGGGCTTCTGCATCATTTCTAAAAACTGTCTGGCATATGTGCTCAGGCTTTCGACATAACGTCGCTGTCCTTCAGCGTATATTGTGTCGAACGCGAGCGACGATTTGCCGGACCCGCTAAGGCCGGTAATAACGACAAGCTGGTCGCGGGGAAGGTCGATATCGACGTTCTTCAGATTGTGTTCGCGTGCGCCGCGAACGCTGATCATTTTTTGCATGGATAATCCGGTGATGCACACTGCATGCGGGCGATTAAGACTATAAGGTCGAAGCCTCCGCAATACGACTCCGAACCCAAGAATGAAAAGCTAATGATTGAGAGTGATCATTCAATTCCAACTATGTCTTCCGTGAGCGCTTGCAACCAACAGATTGGCGTGTAGAGTGTTTACTGGCTCAACCTAGAAGGCATTAGACGATGGCAGGCTCGATCAACAAAGTCATTCTTGTCGGCAATCTTGGTCGCGATCCTGAAGTCCGTTCGATGCAAAATGGCAATAAAGTCGCCAATTTACGCATTGCGACAAGTGAGCGCTGGCGTGATCGAACGTCCGGCGAACAACAGGAACGCACCGAATGGCATTCGGTCGTGATTTTTAACGAGCATTTGCTGGGTGTTGCCGAAAAATTTTTGAAAAAGGGTTCAAAAATTTACTTGGAAGGTCAATTACAGACTCGAAAATGGACCGACAATCAAGGTCAGGAAAAGTACTCCACAGAAATAGTCCTCAACAAATTTCGTGGTGAACTACAAATGCTCGATTCGCGAAGCGACAGTGGTGGGTCATCGTATAGTGCCGCTCCAATTCCAGCATCGTCTGATTCGGGCGGCGGAGATATGGAACGCGCGAGTGCTGACGCGGATTTGGACGACGAAATTCCATTTTAGATCTCATTTCAGGCATCCGTTTCTGCTGCGGAGTAAATTAGTCTAGAGAACCGCGGGCTCTGCCGTGAAAATTCTTCTTGAGTGACACTAAAAGAGCCTCCGGGACATTGTTGTTTGATGAAATCTCAGTGTCTCGGCGCACTGGCTGGTTTTGGGGCTGATTTGGCGTTTGATTTAACGCCTTTTTTTTGCATCCAATTTAGTGGAAAATTAGCTTATTTCGTTGTTACGTGGCATTAAATAAGCTAGATTTAGTAGATATTAACTTACCTTCGCTGGCGTCGACGCTGATGTCGTATCGCGCCATCTATTGCTTGTCTTCAACAACTCCAGATTGACCTTGAACGATACACCAACTGCGCCTGAATCCTTCGATATCGTACCAGTAACGATCGAAGAGGAAATGAAACGCTCCTATCTCGATTACGCGATGAGCGTGATCGTCAGTCGTGCGTTGCCTGACATTCGCGACGGCCTAAAGCCTGTCCACCGCCGTATTCTTTATGGAATGAAGGAAGGCGGATTCGACTCAAGCCACGTCTACCGTAAATCTGCCCGGATTGTTGGCGATGTCATGGGTAAATATCACCCCCATGGAGATCAAGCGATCTATGACGCCTTGGTTCGTATGGCGCAACTATTCTCGATGCGCCTGCCGCTTATTGATGGGCAGGGTAATTTCGGTTCCATGGACGGCGATCCTCCCGCTGCATTTCGATACACCGAGGCAAGACTTGCGCGAACCGCTGAAGCGCTCCTGGACGACATCGATAAAGAAACAGTCGATTTTCAGGCGAATTACGATGATACAGACCACGAACCGACGGTTCTTCCGGCGCGGTATCCCAACTTGTTGGTCAATGGAGCAGGCGGAATTGCAGTCGGCATGGCAACCAATATTCCTCCTCATAATTTGGGTGAAGTGTTGGGCGCCTGTATGGCCTATATCGACAATCCGGGGATGTCTATCGACGAACTGATGGAATTTGTGCCAGGACCGGATTTTCCCACAGGCGGCCTCATAATGGGGCAATTGGGCGTCATATCTGCGTACCACACAGGCCGCGGGTCGGTTGTTATGCGTAGCCGTACAAAGATAGAAACACGGAGCCAGGATCGGGAAGCGATTATCGTCACCGAACTGCCCTATCAGGTTAACAAAGCGCGTCTTGTCGAGCGGATTGCTGAAGTTGTCCGTGATAAGATTGTCGAAGGCATTTCTGACCTTAGGGACGAGTCAGATCGTGACGGGGTTCGAGTTGTTATTGAACTCAAGCGCGATGCGATGACAGAGGTGGTGCTCGCTCAGCTTTATCGTTCAACGCCTCTACAGACGAGCTTTGGTGTGAACATGCTCGCGCTCACCGACGGGCGCCCCTCGACTGTGAACCTAAAGGAAATTATCAGCGCCTTCGTTGAATTTCGCGAGGAGGTAATTACTCGGCGCACGGTCTTCGAACTACGGCGCGCTCGTGACAGGGCCCATGTTTTAGTTGGGCTATTGGTAGCTATAACCAATCTTGATCCCGTAATTACACTCATTCGCGCGGCCAGCGACCCGGCGACGGCTCGTGAAAAATTGACATCGCAAGATTGGGCGGCGGGAGAGGTCGCTGGATTCATCGGGTTGCTCGACGATCCAGGCCACGAAGTTATCGATGGTCACTATCGGCTGTCGGAGGTGCAAGCACGAGCGATTCTTGAACTTCGCTTACAGCGCTTGACGGGTATGGAGCGCGATAAGCTTGGTGAGGAAATGGCGGCTCTTGCTGACCAAATCTCGGGATATTTGGAAATTCTCCAGTCACGACCGCGATTGTTGGAAGTTATGCGTGCTGAAATGACTGAAATGCGCGAGAAATTTGCTGACCCTCGACGTACCGAGATCATGGAGTCGGAAATCGAGCACGATATCGAAGACCTTATCCAGCGCGAGGATATGGTCATTACGGTAACGCATGGCGGTTACATCAAGCGTGTTCCGCTGTCTGCATACCGGGCTCAACGTCGCGGCGGCAAGGGTCGCTCTGGTATGTCAACGCGTGAGGAAGACGTTGTAAGCAACGTTTTTGTTGCCTCAACTCATGCGCCGATCTTGTTTTTCTCAACACGCGGAATGGTTTATCAACTCAAGGCATGGCGTTTACCACAGGGCACCCCACAGGCGCGCGGCAAGGCCATGGTCAATTTGTTGCCGCTCCAGGATGATGAAGCGATTTCCACGGTCATGGCGCTGCCGGAGGACCAGGAAAGCTGGGAGGCGCTGGCCGTTATGTTCGCCACATCGCACGGCAATGTGCGGCGCAATAAATTAGCCGATTTCACCAACATTAAGGCGAACGGTAAGATCGCGATGAAGCTTTCCGAAGGCGATCATTTAGTCAATGTGTGCACATGTACAGATGGTGATGATGTTCTGCTGGCGGCTCGCGGCGGCAAATGTATTCGTTTCCGTGTCACCGATGTCCGCGTGTTCAGTGGTCGTGGATCGACGGGTGTCAGAGGTATGCGGCTTGGCAAGGACGACGCCGTAATTTCCATGTCGATTCTGCGTCATGAAGAAATCGACATTGAAGCGCGCGATAATTATCTCAAAGCTGCGGCTGCTCAAAGACGGTCGGAGGGTGTCGATGAGACGACTGACGACACGCCAGCTACGGATGAAAATGGCGATGCGATGAAACTCACGTCCGAGCAGTTCAATGAAATCGCCGAGCGCGAGGAGTTTATTCTAACGATAACCGAAAATGGCTTCGGTAAACGAAGCTCTGCATATGAATATCGAATTACAAACCGTGGTGGCAGCGGTATCGTCAACATCGAAACGAGTGATCGGAACGGCACAGTTGTCGGGGCATTTCCAGTTGAAGCAAACGATCAAATCGTGCTTGTTTCGGATGCTGGGCAACTCATCCGTGAGCCAGTTGACGACATCCGAATTGCCGGTCGCCGGACACAGGGTGTGACATTGTTCGATGTTGAGGGCGACGAACGTGTCACATCGATAAGTCGACTTCAGGATGTCGATGATGATGATGTCGAAGGCTTCGACGACGACGATACTAATGAAGTTCACGTTGACGACGTGCCCGACGAGGCCGCGAACGACGCTGCTGACTGAAATTAAACCGGGGAACGGATATGGCAAAACATCGCGTTGGCGTTTACCCGGGTACCTTTGACCCGATTACCAACGGTCACGTCGATATTATTACACGGGTGGCGATGCATTTGACGGACCGTCTGATTATTGGGGTCGCTGAGAATGCCGGGAAGAGTCCGCTTTTCGATGTGAATGAGCGGGTGGCTATGGTGCAGGAAGAAGTTGTCCGCATTTCACGCGACATTGAGGGCGTGATCGAAGTAATGCCCTTCGGAAATCTCCTTGTTGACTATGCTGCGTCTGTTGGTGCGGATGTTGTAATCCGAGGATTACGAGCGGTATCTGACTTCGAGTATGAATTTCAGATGTCGGCGATGAACAATCGACTCGCTCCCGCAATCGAAACGGTTTTTCTCATGGCGACAGATCACAACCAATTCATCTCGTCGCGTCTGGTTAAAGAAGTTGCAAAGCTTGGTGGCGAGATCACACATTTTGTTTCGCCGCATGTTGCTGAGATGGTTCGTCGGAAGTTAGTCTGACGATTCGTCGCTTTTTTCAGAAACAGGTGCCGGAAAAGCTGAGCCGTCACGCCAATTTACATTTATTGGCACCTCACCACGAGCCTGCGCTAATCCATCTTTTGCTACTTCGTCGGCCGGCTGTTTGTTGAGCGCCGAGTCAAACTGAACTGCTGCTTCCGCGAGGCGTGCGGTTTGCAGCAGAAACTTTCCATAAGCGATGTTTGCGTCAGGTAATGCGCCATCACCTTTGGCGGCTGTCGCAAGATACTCACCTGCCTCGTCGAGGCGTCCCATTGCGATGAAAGTGAGTCCGAGTTCGTAATGCAGTGCGCGAAAACGAGGAAACAGTTTGAGGCCCTCGATCAACCTGCGTTCAGACGCGAGGAATTTTTCATGCAGCCTATGGACCTGACCGAGGCCGATATAAGCGATCGGATCTTTGCGCGCTCGGCGGAGATATTCTTCGTACACGGCTATCGCTTCTTCGTAACGTCCGAGGGCTGTTAGTGAAACTGCGAGATTTAGGCGGTTTGCATTGGATGAGGGTCTTGTGCGAAGGCCAGCTTCAAATGATGAGATGGCTTCTTCATATTGCCCTTGTTCGCGTAACAGTAAGCCTCGAAGGTTTAGGGCCTTCTCATAGTCGGGAACAATTTCCAGTGCTCGCATTGCTGCCTTCATGGCTTCAGCACTGTTGTTATTGCGCCTTAGAATATCGCCGAATGATACGTGGGCCGTTGCATTTGACGGTTTGAGTTCGGTCGCTCGGCGAGCGAAGTCGATGGCCTCCGTCATTTTGCCTCGTTCGGCCATAAGGACGGCAAGGCTGTGATTTGCGTCAAAATTATCTGAGTTGATCTCGATTGCATTTCGAAATGCTGAAATTGCATCGTCTATCTTGCCTGCTTGGCGCAAGGCTTCACCAAGATTGCTTTGGAATTGGGAGTTGCGTGGATCTCGCTCCACTGCCTCACGAAGAAGCTCAATGCCTTCCTCGACTCTACCTAATTGGGCGACCGCAATGCCCAGCATGTGCAGGCATTCAGTGTGCTCAGGGTCAGTCGATAATATCTCTCGATAGGCGCGTTCTGCGTCGATGATACGTTCTTCTTCATGCAGCTTGCGGGCTTCCGCAAATTCTTCTTCCGTATTGCTCAACGCGATGTCCTATTTGCGAAGTGTTTAATTTGGGTCAATTACAGTTTTAATCTAAACGCAACATAACTCAGTAAACAAACCCAAGCAAAGAGCATGTAAGGTATCGCGTGGGAACTTGGAACGGCGTTTTATTGGGTGAATTCATTATGGCGCAGCGCTGCCGTAGGGAGATCAGAGGATTGGCGTTCTTTGTTCTGATGGTTTTCACCAGCCAACTTGCTTTGGCCAGCGAATTGGACGACAGACAGCACCCTCTGGTCGGTCAATTGCTTGTGGCATCACCCAGTATGGGCGACCCACGCTTTGTCGAGGCCGTTATCTTGATGGTGCAACATTCATCGCAAGGCGTATTGGGGTTGGTAATCAACAAGCCAGTTCTTGATATAGGTCTTGACCAAATTGTCGAAGATTTTGGCTATGTGGATGCGGTCCCCGACAACACGGCCAGGGTACATTTTGGTGGTCCTGTAGAGCCGAATCAGATCTTTGTTGTCCATTCCAGCGATTATTCGTCGGACAGCATGATTTCCATAACTGAGGCAATAGGGATCTCTGGAGATCAAAGAGCTCTGCTCGACACATTCGGCGGTAACGGACCGAGGGAGTTTATTATTGTTATGGGTTATGCCGGCTGGGGTGCAGGATAGCTTGAGAATGAGATTGCCCGTGACGATTGGAAAATAGCGACCGCGGATCACAATATTATTTTCGATGCTGACTACGGAACGAAATGGCTGCGTGCCTTTCGACGGCGCTTTATCGAACTCTAGATTTGTGATTGAGGCAGTATTGTCCTGTAAACTGGGGTTGCGAACGATCAAGCCACCGCATGTGCTAAGTGGGTGTTTGGTGCAGTGGGGGTCACATTCCATATTGTAATGACTGACACGCTTCCGCGTAACTTGTTACGGTGAAGGCAATTAAGAAGCCTTGCGCTCGAGATGGCGGCATTGAACTAATTCATTTTGCCCACTGAGTTTGACCATCGGCCGTATGGCCGGTTTATATTGGTACAACAGTAGCGCTTGTATAGAGATTGAGGAGATACGGATGAGTGACGATCAAAGCACACCTTTCATTCCCAAAAAACGGCCCCCAATAAATGTAAAATGGGTGTTTGTGTTTGGCATCCTAGTCTCAGGACTATCGCGCAATACAGGGTTCAGTTGGACTGAATCCCTGCTCGTTCTTATTGTCTTTCTGCTGATTATTATTGCGGTGGTACTTGAGGAGACGCGCGATATTCTTCGCAGCCAGCTAAGTTAGTTAATCATTGCCCTATTCAGCTGGAGCAGGCGTCCGTTGAATAAGCAACCAAAGCGCTGCGCATGCAGCCGCTGCAACCGGTAAAATAATACCCAAATTGACCACCTGCCAACCAAGAGCGTGTTGCAACGCGCCTGAACTGAAGCTTGCTGCTGCGACTGTCCCAAACACCAGAAAATCGTTGAACCCCTGTATTTTGGCGCGTTCTTTTGGCTCATAAGTCGTTGCCAAAAGCGACGTTCCGCCGATAAACATGAAATTCCAGCCGACACCGAGCAAGACAAGGGCTGCCCAAAATTGTGCGATCTC
>Ga0302135_10000312_pt1 | contig 29506 bp, 27 predicted proteins | sample CBN3_surface_MG_FD_203119 | JGI IMG/M metagenome (GOLD analysis project Ga0302135, IMG submission 203119) | Marine microbial communities from Western Arctic Ocean, Canada - CBN3_32.1 | ecosystem: Environmental > Aquatic > Marine > Oceanic | place: Canada: Western Arctic Ocean | collected...
GTGAGAGCAGGCCGGATTGTTACGCTAATTGGCCCTAATGGCGCCGGAAAGACAACGCTTATTCGTATTGTGCTGGGTTTGCTGCAGCCAGATTCTGGCACCATAACCCGGCAGCCGTCCCTCCGTATCGGGTACATGCCTCAGAAGCTCCAAATTGAACCAACGCTTCCCCTCACTATACTGCGGTTCTTACAACTGGCGCGCCAGAATGATCAGGGGCAAATAGACTCGGTGCTGAATAAAGTCAAAATTTGCCATTTGATTCAAAGTCAGATTCAGGACATCTCCGGTGGTGAGATGCAGCGTGTGTTATTGGCTCGCGCCTTGCTACGAAATCCTGATCTGCTAATTCTGGATGAACCAGCACAAGGGGTAGATCTGGCTGGCCAGGCTGAGCTATATCAACTAATTCATCAGCTTAGTAACGAGCAGCACTGCGGTGTGCTAATGATTTCCCATGACCTGCGCCTAGTGATGTCTGCCACTGACGAAGTGATTTGTCTTAATCAGCACATCTGCTGCCACGGTAAGCCGGAGCAGGTAAGCAATGACCCAGCCTATCTTGATTTGTTTGGGCCAAGCGCCGCGCAAAACATTGCGGTTTATACTCACCACCACAATCACGAACACGACATCACCGGAAAGATCATCGGATCTAAAGATGATTGATTCTCTGGCTCAACTACTTACTACAAATTTTGTTGTTTATGCGCTGATTGCTGGGCTAAGTCTGGCGCTGGTATCTGGCCCTCTTGGTTCTTTTATCGTTTGGCGCCGGATGTCTTATTTTGGTGACACATTGGCTCACTCGGCCTTGCTGGGTATTGCGCTGGGGCTAATTTTTGATATCAATGCTCAGCTCAGCATTCTGGTTAGCTGTGTGGTTTTTTCGCTTTTGCTGGTTGCTCTGGGCAAGAACAAAACCATCTCCACTGACACGTTGTTGGGAATTGTGGCCCATAGTACCCTTGCTATTGGTGTGGTTGTATTGGCTTTTTCTGATTCGGTCAGAGTGAATCTCGAAGCACTGCTGTTCGGTGAGTTGCTGACGGTTAGCGGTGGCGATCTAGTGTGGGTTGTAGGCACCAGCTGTTTAGTCGCTGTGCTGCTATTCCGGTTCTGGAATCAATTCTTGGCCATTACTGTACACGCCGAGCTGGCTGAAATTGAAGGTATTAGTCCGAACAAGCTTAATCTTCTTTTAGTGGTTTTAATGGCTTTGGTTATCGCTATTTCGATGAAAATCGTCGGCGTTCTATTGATCACTTCCTTGCTTATCATTCCCCCTGCAGCGGCCAGGCAAATCGCTCGAACCCCAGAGCAGATGGCTATAAAAGCCAGCGTCATCGGCGCCTTATCAGTAGTGGTAGGCTTAATTATGGCGTTCATAGCTGACACGCCCGTTGGACCCTCGATCGTGGCGGTGGCCAGTCTTTTTTTCCTGATCTTGTATTTTTTGCCACTCGGTCTACGTAAACGGGCCTAATGCTAGATATCCCGCTGATTAACCAAGCGATGTACTGCCAAACACTCCTGCCTCAGCAATCAAAGCGTCGAATTCGCCAGGACTTGAGTGACACAGCAGTGATCCATTCCCCTTAGAAACTTCGTATTACTCTGGTAATGGTCGATACCGAGTGAATTGGCTGCAAAAGCTTAGAGTGCAAGCTCTTCTACACGAGATTGGGGTTGTGACTTTGCTACTGATAATGGAGCTGAAATGACACTTACTTTGCTTTTTGATAGGCACTGCCAATTATGCCCTGCTGAGATGCAACAACATTTCCTATCTAGTTACGGGACAGCGTAGCTGTGCTAATTGCTCACTGGGAAATTAGTAGCAGAAATATCTCAATCAATCTCTAAGGCAATAATGTGGCTAACGTAGCGATACTCATCGGAGCCGGCAGTACTATAGGCAAAAGCATAATCTCAAAACTCTCCGCAGATGAATCGGTCGATCAGGTTGTGGCAATTAGTAGAGAGCCTTCGCCACAAACCGCTGAGAATGGCCATAAGCTGGAATACGTCACCTCTGATTACTCTGAAGAATCTATCCGCTTAGTATGCGATGACTTGGAGTCTAGCGAGAGTTCGATTACTCAGGTAATCATATGCAACGGGATATTGCACAGTGAACAAATCTCCCCCGAGAAAAGACTGGAAGATATTTCAGCTGCCTCGCTCCTTGAGGTAATGAGCATAAATTCAGTTATTCCGATGTTATGGCTCGCGAGACTCGCCCCTCTATTGCGAAGCGACCAGACCTGCCATGTAGCTGTGTTGAGCGCGAGGGTAGGCAGTATCGCGGATAATAGGAGTGGCGGTTGGTATGCCTATCGCGCCTCTAAAGCGGCGCTGAACATGCTAGTCAAAACTACTGCAATCGAACTGCGCCGCCGTGCACCAAACGTAAAAATAATCGCCTTTCATCCAGGCACTACCGATACCGGCTTATCAAAACCATTTCAGCGCTCGGTGCCCCAGGGGAAGTTATTCACACCTGATTTTGTAGCGAGCGCATTACTTCAATTGCTTAAATCATTGGGGACTGATACTGAGGCGGAGTTTTTCGACTGGGATGGGCAGCAGGTGCCTTGGTGAAAATTGAGTATTCTTGCTTTCACTTTAAACAGCCGAACCATAGCTTGAAACGTGATGGTATCGTGATTACCAACACCATTAGTCGTATTCCAACGGAGGGGCGAGAGCTGCAGAGGCAGAAAAATTTGGCAGCCCAGCGCGCCTTCACTCAACTTCCTTCAACCAGCCCTAGCGTTTTCGAATAGCCGCATAAGCCACGCCCAAATCAGCACTCCGATGGGGCGCCCTCATTACACTATGGTAATTTCCATTCGGGTCGATGACTGAGATATGCGCGCTGTGATTAACCATATGGTCATTTTCGTTGTCCCGCATGTCGGGGGATTCTGAGAAAATCACATACAAGTCACCCGCTAGCTGCTGCAAGGTGGCAGGGTCCCCGGTTAGCCCGATGAAGTCTTCGTGGAAAGAGGAGACATAGTCTGCCATCTTCTGGGGCGAGTCATTAAGCGGGTCGACGGTAGCCAGTACGATATTCGTGTCTTGCGCTTGCCCCGAGCTCTCCAGGTCCTGATAAAACCGATCCAACTCTGACATGGTCAACGGGCAAATATCCGGACAGGCAGTGTAACCGAAGAATATCAGTGTCCAAGAGCCAGCAAGAGCATCCTGTGTATAGGAATTTCCCCGATGGTCAGTCAACTGAAATGAACTTATCTCCCTCGGGTCAGGATAAACTGTTGCGCCGAGCTCTCGCAGTTCTTCGTCCGACAGACGATTAAAATTCCCGACAAACAGATAGACCAGAAGTATAGCGAGAAGCACGTCTGCAATGATGAAGGCTATTAAAATGGTTTTTTTCTTTTTCAAGTCCATAGAGTGCAGAATCTAGAACAGGTAATGATCTACCATAAGGGCAACAAACAGCAGTCCCAGATAAAGGATGGAATAGCGAAATGTCTGCATTGCCGTGGAAGGTTGTTGCTTAAACATCAGCACACTCGACCAAAACAGGAAGCCAACGCCTAGAGCCAGTGCCGAAAACAGATACAGTGGCCCGCTCATCCCGGTAAGATAAGGAAAAACACTCACCACTGCCAAAATTGCAGTATAGATGATGATATGAACCTTGGTGACATAATTGCCATGGGTAACTGGCAACATAGGAATGCCGGTTTTGGCGTACTCCTCTTTACGATGTATCGCGAGCGCCCAAAAGTGAGGCGGCGTCCAGGCAAAAATAATCAAAACCAGAATCAGAGCGCCAGGTTCAATGGTGCCGGTGACAGCAGCCCAGCCCAGCAGTGGTGGCATGGCGCCAGATAAGCCGCCAATAACAATGTTTTGTGGAGTAGCCCGCTTCAAATAACCGGTATAGATAAACGCATAACCGACAAAAGATGCCAACGTTAGCCAGGCACTCAGCGGATTCACCCAAAACAGGAGTACAAACATTCCCGTCACACAGGTTACTACTGCAAATATTGTGGCATGCTTTGGATCAACACGGCCCTGGGGCAGCGGCCTGTTGTGGGTGCGCTTCATTAACACGTCAATCTTGCGGTCTATTAAGTGATTGACCACAGCGCCCGAGCTGGCGACTAATCCGATTCCCAGATTGCCCAATACAAGAACATCCAGGGGAACCATGCCCGGGACCGCCAAAAACATACCCGCCATAGACGTCAGCAACATGAGCATGACCACTCTTGGCTTGCACATTTCGTAGAAGTCGCGCCAATTAATGGCTTGATTGGAGGTAAGTTCGGCCACTGGCATTCTCGAAGTTGGCTGGGATTTAGAAAAGAGCTCCGTGCGAAATACCACACTAAATGCTGCTCTTTTAAGGCGCGGGTATTCAACCACGTTTTGCGTTTAATCTCAAGATATCACTGTATCATTTCTGTTTGTAGGGAACAGTTTTTAAACGATTCAGCGAGAGGCAGTTAAGAGATTGTTATCCAAATTGTCAATAATTCACAATCCAATCCAATGTGCGGCGCGGCGGCGTCAACAATGCTTGATTTCGCGCAAGTTTTACCTTTTTTGGTGGTCAAAATTGCTTGCGGTTAAAGTCAATTTTCTATAGCATTCCCGTGCTCGAATGGTGGGCGTGAGAGCCATAAAAAATAAGAAAAAAAGTTAGCATTTAACGACTCTCTGTTACCCCATCTAGCTAAAACCAATTACCAGGGATTTAATCAGGAATAAAGTAGTGGGTTAAGCCGCTTCGAAACTGACCAAACGGTTATATTTTCGTTAATGTTGCCACACTTTCCTTTGAACCTGGAAAGAATTGAATAGCGAATACTAGTGTATAAGAACTCGTTGATAGGGCGCTAAGTAGCGCAACGCAATCTTGTTTTATTTGTTAAATATAAGAAGGATTATTGGCTTATGGCTTTATCGGTCGCTATTTTTCTCCTGGTTGTTGGATCAATCATATTCCATTTCGCCAGTCCTTGGTGGTTCACTGATATTGCTTCTGACTGGGGGGCCATTGATTTCACTATCACTGTCACCTTTTGGGTAACCGGCATAGTCTTTATCGTTGTGAACCTGTTTCTTGCCTACTGTGTTTATAGATTTCGGCAAAAAGAGGGTCATAAAGCAAGTTATGAACCTGAAAACACAAAGCTGGAAGTCGCTCTCTCGGTGGTTACAGTTGTTGGTGTTGTTGCCATGTTGGCTCCCGGGCTTTTTGTTTGGGCCTCTTTCGTAACAGTGCCTGATGATGCAGCAGAATATGAAGTTATCGGCCAACAGTGGCAGTGGAATTTCCGCTACCCAGGTGCTGACGGTGTGCTGGGTACAGCAGATACAGCGTTTGTTACTGAATCTAATCCCTTTGGCGTAAACCCTGAAGACCCGGCTGGGCAGGACGATGTGCTGGTTGCCAGCCAGGAAATGCATCTTCCCATAGATAAGCCAGTAAAAGCATTGCTACGCTCTAACGATGTGTTGCACAACTACACCGTTCCTCAGTTTCGCGTCAAGATGGATCTCGTCCCCGGCCTCACTTCTTACATGTGGTTTACACCAACAAAAGCCGGTACTTATGACATCCTGTGTTCAGAGCTTTGTGGCATAGGCCACTTTGTGATGCGAGGCAAAGTAGTGGTAGATGAGCAAGTTGATTACGATGCTTGGATTGCACAACAGCCCACCTTTGCCCAATCAAATATAGTGGCAGCGCCTAGTGTTGCGGCCGGACGGCAGCAATATGCTGCCTGTGCTGCCTGCCACGGCGCACAAGGAGAAGGCAACCAAGCCATGAGCGGGCCTAAATTGGCTGGACAACAAGGCTGGTATATAGAAAGACAGCTTGGCTACTTTAAAGAAGGCGCTCGTGGTACCCATGCAGATGATACCAACGGACAAATAATGCGTCCATTTGCCCAAATACTGGCAGACGATACAGCTATTCGAAATGTCGCTGCCTATATCGCCAGCCTGCCAGATTCACCAGCAGCAGCCACAGTAAGTGGTGATGTTGAGAATGGCGGCGTTATTTACGCAGATAACTGCTCAGCCTGTCACCTGGATGATGGAACCGGCACCTGGTACACCAACGCACCAACTTTAGCTGGAATGAGCGATTGGTATTTTACTACCCAGATTAACAATTTCCGAGCACGTATCCGGGGTACCCACGGCGCTGATGAATTTGGCAACCAAATGGTTTCTATGGTAGCTGCCATGGCGAATGAACAGGAAGTAGCCGATGTGGCTGCCTATATCAATACGCTGAGGTAGTTCGGGTTAAAACTGTTCATTAGAAGTTACAGTTTTTGAAGATTAGTAAATGGCGCCGCAGTGCCGTTACATGCAACTAGAAAGTTTATCAGGAGATTTTTATGGCTTATGTTCCACTGGCTGATCAAGAGCAAGAGCTCAGTCATCCACACAGTTGGGTCACCAAATACGTTTGGAGCCAAGATCACAAAGTTATAGCCATTCAATATGGAGGAACGGCAATTCTTGTTGGGCTTGTCGCACTAGTGCTGTCGCTGTTGATGCGCATGCAACTGGGCTTTCCGGAGACTTTTTCTCTTATTGACCCCAGTTCCTATTACCAGGCAGTAACCCTACACGGCATGATAATGGTTATTTATCTGCTGACAGCGTTATTTCTCGGCGGATTTGGTAATTATCTGATTCCCTTGATGTGCGGTACACGGGATATGGTTTTCCCCTACCTGAACATGCTCAGTTACTGGTTCTATTTGTTGTCAGTAATCATCCTGATGTCGAGTTTCTTTGTTACCGGGGGACCGACCGGGGCCGGCTGGACCCTCTATCCGCCGCAGGCGAGTTTGGCCGGCACTCCGGGTTCGGACATGGGTATCGTGTTAATGCTGGCATCTCTGGTGGTGTTCATCGTGGCATTCACCATGGGTGGCCTGAATTACGTAACTACCGTACTTCAAGCGCGGTGTCGCGGTATGACAATGATGCGATTACCTCTCAGCGTTTGGGGCATTTTTGTTGCCACAGTGGTAGGCCTGTTTGCATTCCCCGCACTGCTAGTGTCGGCCATTATGATGGTTTTCGACACCTTGCTCGGCACCAGCTTTTTTATGCCTGCGATTATAGAAGCCGGCCAGCCAACGGATTACTCAGGTGGTAGCCCAATTTTGTTTCAACATTTATTCTGGTTTTTTGGCCACCCCGAAGTTTATATTGTAGCGCTACCTGCCTTTGGCCTAGTGTCTGATATTATCAGCTGTCATGCACGCAAGAATATATTCGGCTACCGTATGATGGTGTGGGCCATTATCGCCATCGGCGGTTTGGGCTTCGTCGTATGGGCACACCATATGTATGTAAGTGGCATGCACCCATACTTTGGCTTTTTCTTCGCAACAACCACCTTGATCATTGCAGTACCAACTGCGCTGAAAGTTTATAACTGGGTGTTAACATTGTGGGAAGGCGACATTCGCATGAATGTGCCTATGTATTTTGCCATCGGTTTTATTTTTACTTTCGTTCATGGGGGGCTAACGGGGCTTGTCCTGGGCAACGTGATTGTTGACCTGCCTCTGTCAGACACTTATTTCGTGGTTGCTCACTTTCATATGGTGATGGGCGTGTCTCCGGTACTGGTGTTATTCGCCTCGATCTATCACTGGTATCCGAAAGTATCTGGCAAGATGTATAACGAGACTATGGCCATGTGGCATTTTTGGCTTACATTCTTTGGCACCTACGCCATTTACCTGCCAATGCACTACCTAGGCTTCCTGGGGGTTCCCCGTCGCTACTATGCAATGGGCACCACAGACTTTATTCCGGAATCAGCACAAACGCTCAATGGGAATATTACAATAGCCGCGTTAATTGTTGGCACCGCCCAGCTATTGTTTTTCATTAACCTTCTCTGGAGCTTAAAAGCCGGCAAGAAAGCCGATCCAAACCCTTGGGGCGCTACTACTCTGGAGTGGCAAACACCGGATACACCGCCTGCCCACGGTAATTGGGGGGATAAAACACCCTCTGTCTATCGTTGGGCATACGACTACAGCGTGCCTGGCGCTCATGAAGATTTCATTCCGCAAAACACACCAGAGAGTGAAGAGCCTACGGTTGACAATGAGCCGTTGGCTCCAGATCATGGCAAGTCCAAGGCTGACACATGAGCTTCGTTAAAAGCGTTGCCGACAAGCCTTGGGAAAGAAAGGGGATTATAGGTGGCCTGAACCCAGCTGGCGCTTTCGATGTGGCACCTGAAAAAGTGGCTCTGCTCTTTTTCCTATTGGTTGCATCTATCGTCTTTGCGCTGCTTACGGTGAGTTATTTTGTCCGCATGGGCGTACCTGACTGGACTCCGCTGTCTGACCCCAGTCAGCTCTGGTTAAACACGGCATTACTGGTAATAAGTAGCATGCTATTCCAGTGGGCTCGAACGTCTGTGAGCCAGGGGAAACAGAAAAACATTATTGCCGCATTTGTCGTTGGTGGCATTTTTGCTATTTTGTTTATTGCCGGGCAACTTATGGCCTGGCAAACCCTCCAAAATAGTGGTTTCTTCCTAGCCTCCAATCCTGCTAATTCCTTCTTCTATTTGCTGACCGGCTTACATGCGGTTCACCTGCTTGGCGGATTATGGGTTTGGAGCAAGAGCTCGATTAAGCTATTTACGGGTTCTGAACTGAAAGAGCTTAGCCTCAGCATAGAATTGTGCACGATGTACTGGCACTTTCTACTGATCGTGTGGTTAATCATGTTTGGACTTTTGTCGTATACCTGATGTAAGTGTAAGTAGATTTAGAATTGTTTAGAACTTTAACGGGAATCAACAATGAGTGAAATAGCTTTAAACGATGGGGCAGAACCACAGGCAGGGATCGATGGCCTGGTGGGCGACTGGAGCGCTGACAAGCAAACCTATAACGTGCCCTGGGGCAAACTGATGATGTGGCTCTTTCTGGTAAGTGACACATTTATTTTCACGTGTTTCCTCACCGGATACCTGAATGTTCGCCTGACGACGACTCAGCCCTGGCCGGTCCAAAGCGAAATTTTTGCACTCTCTTTTGGTGGTGATCCAATTCCGCTGATACTGATTGCCATCATGACTTTCATACTTATTACCAGTTCCGGCACCATGGCACTGGCAGTAAATTTTGGTTATCGCAGAGACCGGAAAAGAACGGCTTTATTGATGTGCATAACCGCACTATTCGGTATGTCATTTGTCGGCATGCAAGCATTTGAGTGGTCCAAATTAATCTTGGAAGAGGGCGTACGGCCCTGGGAGAACCCATTTGGGGCGCCACAGTTTGGCTCGGTGTTTTTCATGATCACCGGCTTCCACGGTGCGCACGTAACCGCAGGGGTTATCTACTTGTTCATAATCGCCAGAAAGGTGTGGCTCGGCCATTATGAGAAAACAAATTATGAGATCGTAGAGATTACTGGCCTATATTGGCACTTTGTGGATCTTGTTTGGGTATTTATTTTCGCGTTTTTCTATTTATTGTAAGAGGAATTTTTAATGTCATCGGAAACAGGTCAGCAACATCCTCTTGGGATTTACTATAAAATCTGGATTCTCCTTTTTGTCCTAAGTACGTGCTCGTACTTGGTCGACTATTTTAATGTGCAGGGCGGCATGCGCTGGACGCTGGTCATCGTGTTCATGCTATTAAAGGCCGGCTTTATTGTTGCCGTTTTTATGCATGTCATGTGGGAGCGACTAGCTTTGATCGTTACACTACTCGGCCCGCCGGTCGTGTTACTACTGTTAATCGGTTTTATGACAGTGGAGGGTAAATATACCTTTGGCAATCGAGTAGATTACCGGGGCGATGATGCCAATGCCATGCCCCTTTCGCCTAGTGATATTCACGGGGAAGAAGAGCATTAGCTAAGCAATTCGAATTGAAAAAGGGCTGGCGCTAATTGCACAGCTTTTTTTTCGCCACCGATTTACTCCTGACTAAGTGTCGCGGGAAAATTCAGCCCGAAGCGCCGCTAGAATTGGGGCCGTGTCTGGTCTTACGCCACGCCAAAGGGCAAAGGACACCGCGGCTTGTTCAACCAACATCCCCAATCCATCCAGCGCTAGCGTTACACCCTGATCTTTTGCCCAAGTCACGAATGGTGTTTCTTGCTGGCCGTACATCATGTCATAGCAGCAGCAATTCGGAGACAGTAGTTCAGCCGTTATTTGCGGTGTTTTGCCCGCAAGACTCATGGACGTGCCATTTATCACTAAATCGAAAGCCTCTTCCAAGGGGTCATTATAACTAGTGACCGTTACCGGCAGGTAAGCATCAAACTCCTGCTTTAGCTGTTCTGCCTTGCTTGCAGTCCGGTTAAGAATGGCGACTACACGAGGCTGCGCTGAAATCAAACCAGCCAATACACCCCGCACCGCTCCCCCGGCACCCAGGATTAAGATTTTTTTATCGTTAATAGAAAAATTATTATTAATCGATATATCCGTGACCAAACCAATACCATCGGTGTTGTCACCGCACAAGATATTCTGCTGATCCAGAAACAAGGTATTCGCCGCTTTTGCCAGCGCCGCCTGATCCGAGCATTCAGTCGCCAACGCAAAGGCGCGCTCTTTAAACGGCACAGTGATGTTTAGCCCATCACCTCCCGCGCTAAAGAAATCCAGCACCGTCTGGTCAAAATTCGAATCGTCACATTGCTGCGTGGTGTATTCCAAATCCTGCCCTGTTTGCTTTGCAAACAGCGAATGAATGAGTGGGGATTTGCTGTGCGCAACAGGGTTTCCAACAACTGCATAGGTCGATAGATTAGGCACATGTCACCTTTATTCGTATTGCCTTAATGATTAATTTCGGGACTGAGTCTTACTAAGCTCAATGCTGATTATATCCAGCCTCTGGGAACCAAAAATTTGCTGCTCAGCTCTTCTTCCGGACTCCCCGATTCTGCTTTCCAATCATATATCCAGCGCACAACCGGGGGTAAGGACATTAGTATCGATTCAGTCCGGCCCACACCTGATTGCAATCCAAACAAAGTGCCTCGATCATATACCAAGTTAAATTCAGCATACCTGCCCCTGCGATACTCCTGAAAATGCTTCTGTCGCTCATTGAATTGGGTATTTTTTCTACGCTCAACGATTGGCAAATAGGCTAACAAATAACTACTCGCCATTGCTTTGACAAATTCAAAACTTTTTCCAAATCCTAATTCATTAAAATCGTCAAAGAATAACCCACCGACTCCACGCGTTTCCTTACGGTGTTTAACAAAAAAGTACGCATCGCATTCCTCCTTGAAACGAGGATAATACTCTTCTCCGAATGGGTCGCAGGCCAACCGGGCTTGCTGGTGCCAGTGCACACAATCCTCTTCGAAACCATAGTAGGGCGTCAGGTCATACCCACCCCCAAACCACCAAACCGGTGCTTCACCTTGTTTCTCCGCTAGGAAGAATCTGAAATTAGCATGTGAGGTTGGAACAAATGGGTTGTCCGGGTGAATTACCACAGAGACACCCAAGGCCTGATAGTTTCTTCCAGCGAGTTCGGGCCGCGCAGCGGTGGCCGACTCGGGCATAGATTCACCAAAAACATGGGAGAAATTCACCCCCCCCTTTTCCAATACTGCGCCATCTCCAATCACCCGCGTGATTCCTGAACCACCCTTTTCCCGATCCCATTTGTCGGTCTGAAAGGTTGCTTTACCATCGGCGCTTTCTAACCCGCTGCAAATTTCAGCTTGCAGCTGCAACAGAAATTCCTTTACCTGGTCTACGTCTACCTCGTCCAAATTAATCTCGCTTATTTTTTTCATCGAATAATCTCGCCGGTTAGCAAGTCTCGAATTTGCGACGGCTTTTTTTCCGAACCCAGTATTCCCGCCACAAAGAAATCAATTTTACCAGCAAATTCATTAAAAAGTTTTATTCTGGATTTTATCGCAGTCTGACCTGAATGGTTGGCCGACGTTGATACGATGGGCTTACCAAATTCTCGACACAAAGCCTGCACTGTTGGATGCTGGCTCAGCCTTATCGCGACGGTCTGGTGGTCACCCTTGATCCAGGGCGGTATCAAATTATCGGGGTCAGGAATCAGCCAGGTTATGGGGTCAGAGTGATCCTGCGTTATTTTCGTTTGCTGCTTTGCACTGAGACTCCTGAATAGTGGCGCAATCTGGGATACGTCTGAGATGACTAATATCACCCCTTTTTCGACCGGCCGATCTTTGATTTGCAGCATTCGCAAGACAGCTGCTGAATTGTATGGGTCGCAACCAAGGCCCCAAACTGATTCGGTAGGGTAAGCTAACAGCTTTCCCTGTTCCAGGTACCTGCCAGCCAGTTGAATTTGAAGTGCGCTCAAATCGTGCACCGATCAGCGGAGTTTTATTTCAGTGAGTCCTGTAAGGACTGATCCTGAGACTGCACACGCTGTGCATTGGCCTCTCTTTCTGTTGCTATGCGATCTGCTAAACCGGAATCACTCAAGGAGAGTATTTGCGCAGCAAGATAAGCTGCATTCTTAGCCCCGGTCTTGCCTATAGCAACCGTTGCAACCGGGATACCACCCGGCATTTGCACCGTTGAAAGCAAGGCATCGAAGCCTTGAAGCGGTCCTGAATCTATCGGCACCCCAATCACCGGTTTAATAGTATGGGCAGCAGTAGCACCTGCCAGGTGCGCTGCCAATCCGGCTCCAGCGATAAAAACCTGGCATCCACGGGCCTCAGCATCACTAATATATTGCTGGGTAATCGCAGGCGTTCGGTGAGCAGATGTGATCTTCATCTCACAGGCAACGCCCAGCTTTTTCAAATTATCTGCAGCCGGCTGCATGACAGGGATGTCTGATTCAGATCCCATTAGGATGGCAACAAAGGGTGTTGTCATAACGCTTTAATCTCGCTCATTTTGCAAACCGGGAAAATTACCCTAGTCGGGCTATGGTTGCAAGGCCTCCGGCTCACTTATTGAAGGCGAACGTACCGACCAGCGTCTGTTCCAATTACGCCTTTTGATTCGAGGCCAAGCAATAGCGCATTCAAGCTCTGCAAGTCCGTATCGCTCTGAGCTACCAGTCCTGCAATGTTGGTGCCCCATTAATTCGAGTATTTTTTGCTCAGTTCTTCTCTAATATCTTCCGAGGATTCACCTAATTTTTCCCCGTTTTGAATTAATTCGTGACAGCCACGCACTAATATTGAGGTTTCCCTGTCACCACGTTGAACCAATATCCTTGGATTACCATCGACAAAGCTGATTCTTAATGAATCTCCCTCTATTACCATATAGCTTTCAGGATAGCTGTCGAGCAGCAAAGTTCCTTGGGCATATCCCCTCTGACAAGCCCGCGCACATCACTATTACAAACAAAAATTGCTTTTCCCTGCTCTATATCATCGTTTAAAACCCGCATCAAGGGGATGCTTATGGCAGCAATACGCTATAATTATCACTAGAAGCAGTTCACAATCTGCTACTAAATCTAATCAGGTACCAGGTTTACGCATACTATGGCGATATTAAAAATTCTGGAGTTTCCAGATACGAATCTGCGGAAAGTCGCAGCCCCCGTTACTGTTTTCGACGAGAACCTCAACGCCTTGATTGAAGACTTATTTGAAACTATGTATGCCGCCGATGGTATTGGCTTGGCCGCCACCCAGGTTAATGTGCACAAACGGCTTTTAGTAATGGATCTATCAGAAAATAAGGATAGTCCTCAAGTCTTCGTTAATCCAGAATTTGAAATAATCGATGAGGAACCGGCGGATTATGATGAGGGCTGTCTTTCTGTTCCTGGTTTCTATGAAACTGTTTCGCGCCCCCGGCTTATTCAGCTTAGTGCTTTTGATGCAGAAGGCAACAAGTTTGAGCTCGAGGCTGACGGGCTCTTAGCTACCTGTATTCAACACGAAATAGACCACCTGGATGGAAAACTGTTTGTTGACTACTTAAGTATGCTGAAACGGCAGCGCATTCGTTACAAACTTCAAAAAGAACAGCAAAAATCTGCCTGAGTCGTTATGCAAGAATTAAAAGTCTGTTTTGCAGGAACCCCTGCTTTTGCTGCAAGGCATTTGCAGGCAATACTAGATTCTAATCATGAAGTAGTTGCGGTATATACGCAGCCTGACCGACCCTCGGGCCGGGGAAAAATATTACAGCCCAGTCCGGTAAAACAACTCGCCCTAAGCAAATCACTTTTGGTTTCACAACCAGGCAGTTTGGAGCCCGCGGATCAGCACGAAATATTAGCTGAGCTAAATGCCGACCTGCTGGTTGTTGCGGCCTATGGTTTAATCTTGCCTGGTCTATTTCTGCAAGTACCAAGGCTTGGTTGTATCAATGTACATGCATCACTATTACCTCGGTGGCGTGGCGCGGCCCCAATTGAAAGAGCGATCCTGGCAGGAGATAAAGAAACAGGTGTTACTATTATGCAGATGGATGAAGGCTTGGATACCGGCGATATGATCCATAAAGTTATTGTCCCGATCGCTGAGGACGATGATCGACTGCTCCTCCAGGAAAAGCTTGCAGACGCTGGCGTGCAGGCTCTGATTCACGTTCTTGATAATTTTTCCGGACTCGCCCCGGCGGCCACCAGGCAGGATGATTCGATGAGCACCTACGCTCGCAAGATGGGGAAGATCGAGGCGTTGATTAATTGGGATCAGGCTGCTGACCTTATCGACCGACAGGTTCGCGCCGGATTGGGCCGTTCTCCCGCTTACTCTTTCCTTGGCGAAGGTCGAGTGCAAATCCTGAAAGCTGCATCGGAATTCAGTAGTCATTCATTAATTCCCGGCACCATCGTTAATGCCCGCAAAGATGTTCTTAGTGTTGCTTGCAGGGATTCGGTTTTACAAATTAAAGCGCTCCAGTTTGCCGGCAAAAACTCCATGGAGATTGCCGCCGCTCTAAATTCCCATAGCGCGCTTTTCAAACCTGGAAATCGTTTCACTTCCGACGTGATAGTTCAGTCATGAAAACGAAAAATGTGCGCGCACTCGCGGCAACTATAATTGCCTGTGTAATAAATGGCGACGGCTCACTTTCAACTCACCTAGAGAAACACAAGTCCATTGCTGAGTCAGCTCTTTTACAGGAGTTGTGTTTCGGCTGTTGTCGCTGGTATTTTCAACTCGACTCCATTTGTAATTCCTTTCTTAGCAGCCCATTAAAAGCCAAAGATCTGAATTTAAAGTGTCTGTTGCTGGTGGGAATTTATCAGCTTCGCGCTTTGCGGATTCCAGATCATGCCGCAATCAATGAGACTGTTTCAGCTGTTAAGGAGCTAAAAAAACCATGGGCCAAGCCGCTGGTCAACGGGGTTTTGCGGGAGTATCTGCGCAAAAAAAACGAGGTGGAGACCCAGCTGGCCTCGGCAGACCCAAATTTCAATTACTCTCATCCAAAGTGGCTGATTGAAGAACTTAAAAATCAGTGGCCAGACCAATGGCTGCAAATACTTGATGCTAATAACCACTACCCCCCCATGACTCTGAGGGTAAATCGGCGCAGAAACTCTCGGCAGGAATATCTGGATAAACTCGAAAGCGCAGGGATATCCGCAAGCCCAGGAAGATTTGCCGATAGCGCAATTTATTTGGAGCAGGCCTGCGGTGTAAACAAGCTGCCCGGTTTTGCTGACGGCGACGCGAGCATTCAGGATGAAGCATCGCAATTGGTACCCGATTTACTGCAATTGGTACCGGGTTTACGAGTTCTGGATGCCTGTGCAGCCCCCGGGGGGAAAACCTGTCATTTATTAGAAAGTGAACATTCACCAATTCAGATAACGTCACTAGAACGGAGCGAAGGTCGGTACCGCCGCATTTTGGAAAACTTGGAACGACTTCAGCTTAAGGCCCAAGTGTTGGTAGCTGATGCCTCCCAGCCAGATCAATGGTGGAACGGAGCACTCTTCGATAGAATTCTACTGGATCCCCCCTGCTCGGCAACGGGGGTAATTCGTCGTCACCCCGACATTAAACTGCTGCGAAGCGTTGAAGATATCCAGAAACTGGTCGAAACCCAGCAAAATCTACTCAGTGCACTTTGGGCTTGTCTTAAGCCAGGTGGACTATTGCTCTATACAACATGCTCGGTACTTAAACAGGAAAATGAGGAAATTGTCGCCAGTTTTCTCGCACGGTCGAATAACGTTAAATATGAAGCTATTGTGGCCGATTGGGGAGTAGAATGTCGCTATGGACGGCAATTGTTTCCAATTGATAATTGCCATGATGGGTTTTTCTATTCTCTGCTGAGTAAAAACTCTCGGGATACTAACAACGATGTATAACGCGATTAAAAGCACTTATAGTGAACATGGCACAAGAGTTTGGCCATAAATTTCTAGCGCCCGCACCAGCGTGCAGGCGAGGGCTGTAATGAAAATTATTATTCTCGGCGCCAACCAGGTTGGCAGAGCACTTGCCGAAACACTGGCTATTGAAGCAAACGATATCACTGTAATCGATACCGATGTCGCAAAGCTGGCTGAGCTAAAAGACCGCATCGATGTTGGCACTGTTACCGGGCAAGCTTGCCATCCCGATGTTCTAGAGCGAGCCGGTGGACAGGACGCGGATATGCTCATTGCTGTTACCGATAGCGATGAGATCAATATGGTAGCCTGTCGGGTCGCTTATACACTTTTTCAAACACCGAAAAAAATCTGCCGTCTGCAGTCTACTTCCTATTTGGATGCTGATAAATTATTTGGCAAAAAGGGTATCGCAGTAGACGTTGTAATTAGTCCAGAGCTAATCGTATCAAGCTATATTAGCCGATTATTGAACCTGCCTGGCTCATTGCAGGTGTTAGATTTTGCTGATGGGAAAGCGCAATTAGTTGCAGTGAAGGCTTACTTCGGCGGTCCACTAGTTGGACATGAGCTTAGGCTGCTCAGACAACATGTGCCCTCTGTGGATACCCGGGTTGCCGCAATATTCCGCAAAAATAGCCCAATAATTCCCGAAGGTTCCACCATAATTGAAGCGGATGATGAAGTGTTTTTCATCGCCGCCAAAAACGACATCCGCGCGGTAATGGGTGAACTGCGCCGCTTGGACCAACCCTATAAGAGCATTATCATCGCTGGCGGCGGGAACATTGGTTTGCGCCTAGCGGAGAGTCTGGAAAATCGTTATCGGATAAAAATTATAGAAAACAACCCGAGTCGCTGCACTCTTTTGTCTGAGTCTTTAAACAATGTAATTGTGTTAAACGGCGAGTCCTCAGATCAAGATTTACTGATGGATGAAAATATTGAAGACACCGATGTGTTTATTGCGCTTACCAATGATGATGAGGCGAATATCATGTCTTCCCTACTCGCGAAACGCTTAGGCGCGCGGAAAGTCATGGCGCTAATTAACAATCCCGCCTATGTAGATTTGATTCAGGGGGGAGAAATAGACATCGCCATTTCCCCTCAACAGGCAACTATTGGAAGCCTGCTCACACACGTAAGGAGAGGGGACGTAGTTAACGTTCACTCACTTAGACGTGGCGCGGCCGAGGCGCTAGAAGCGATTGCTCACGGCGATAAAAGCTCCTCTAAGGTTGTTGGTAAAGCCATCGAAGACATTGATTTGCCCCAGGGGACCAATATTGGCGCTATTGTGCGAAACAATGAGGTCTTAATTGCCCATGATCATATTGTGATTGAGAATAATGACCATGTGATTTTGTTTTTGGTCGATCGCAGTCGAATTCCAGACGTGGAACGGCTATTTCAGGTCGGCTTTAGCTTCTTTTGATTACACCATGCACGCTTCAATAATAGCCAAAATATTAGGCGTATTACTCATGCTGTTCAGCGTGCTGAGTAATCTTCCTCCTATTGTGGTTTCGTATATTTATGGCGATGGGTCCGCTTCGGCTTTCATAACGTCCTTACTTGCTACTTTTGTTGTTGGGTTGGTGTTGTGGATAACAACAGCACAATCTAAAAAAGAGTTGCGCACTCGCGATGGCTTTCTCGTCGTCACTCTTTTCTGGGCAGTATTGGGCACAGCTGGTTGTCTTCCTTTTCTCCTGTCACCCACCCTCGAGCTATCTATTACCGACGCCGTCTTCGAGTCTTTGTCGGGGTTAACAACTACCGGAGCGACTGTGATTTCGGGTCTGGATACCTTGCCTAAATCCATGTTGTTCTATCGTCAGCAATTACAGTGGCTCGGAGGAATGGGAATCATTGCCTTAGCCGTTGCGGTATTGCCCATGTTGGGAATTGGTGGCATGCAGCTATACCGAGCAGAAAGCCCCGGGCCGGTTAAGGACAACAAACTGGTTCCCCGTTTAGCAGAAACCGCAAAAGCGTTGTGGTATATCTACCTTGCTTTAACAGCAGCTTGCGCCATAGCTTACTGGGTCGCAGGGATGAGCTATTTCGATGCCATTAGCCATAGCTTTACCACCATTGCGATAGGAGGGTTTTCGACTCATGATGAAAGTATGGCTTATTTCGACAGCCCTGCTATCGATATCGTGGCAATTGTTTTTATGTTTATAGCAGGTGTTAACTTTGCCCTGCATTTTACTGCATGGAAACACCGTGCAATTAAGCACTATTTGCAAGACCCTGAATTTATTTTCTATAGCTTCATCCTGTGTTTCGTTTCAGTTGTTACAGTCGTATTTCTTTATACCACTTCCACCTACACCACAGTTTCCGACTCTACAATAAAGGGTGTATTTCAGGCTGTGTCGATTGCTACCACCACCGGTTTTATTACAGCGGATTTCAGTACCTGGCCTCTGTTTCTTCCCTATTTACTGTTTTACGCTGCAATTATTGGGGCATGCGCTGGATCAACCGGTGGCGGCATGAAAGTCATTCGGATCCTTTTGATTTTCAAGCAGGGTACTAGGGAAGTCCAACGCCTTATCCATCCCAAAGCCGTTATCCCCATCAAGCTTGGGCGTAAACCAGTACCCGACCGGGTGATTGACGCAGTTTGGGGATTCTTTGCCGTTTATGTGTTGGCTTTTTTAGTTATGCTGCTGGCGCTTTTAGCGACGGGCCTGGATATTATGACCGCATTCAGTGCCGTCGGAGCGTGTATTAATAATCTTGGGCCTGGTCTGGAAAATGTTGCAGAAAATTATGGCCAATTACCCAATGCGGCTAAATGGATACTTTGTTTTGCGATGCTGCTGGGGAGGCTTGAAATTTTCACCTTGCTGGTATTGTTCACGCCCATGTTTTGGCGCAAGTAGGGTTAGGATTGTGACTAGTTGACAATACACTGTCGTTTCTGCCCCCCTCAATAGAGCTTTTTCTCTCCCTCTAGCAAATGTTTAAACCTTTTGTATTCCCATTGGTATTGTGATGGTAGCTCACGAACGCATTGCTCGACACTGCTATTTAAGCCTTCAACAGACTTTTTCATATTTGAGTTGTAAATTAGATTATCAGCCGGTTTAAAATTTACTTGGTACCCCCTGCTTCCCGAGAGTCGTTTGGCGAACCCACACACTACTCTCGCATTGGTTCGGGCTACAAGTTTACTGATGAGCGTCATGGATAGCGCCGGCATACCAAAAAAAGGAGCGACCACTCCTCCTTCGCGACCGGGGACTTGATCTGGCAAGATACCGATCATTTCTGAATTCTGTAGCGCAGCTAACAAGGTTGCGACGCCTTTACGGTTGGTGGGAGCGATTTTCATGGTGCTTCGGGTTCTTGCTTTCCGCAGCATAGAGTCCAATTGCTTTGCTTTTGGCGGCTGATATAGACAAGTCAACGTAGTCGCGAACACCTCGGTCGCATAAAACCCAAGAATTTCCCAGTTTCCCAAATGGGGCGCCAGTAGAATGACCCCCTTTCCTTCGGCAAGTGCCTCGTCCAGGTAATTTCTACCTTCCACATCGACAACCATGTTGAGCGTTTTCTCCATAGGTAAAAACCAGGTTTTCCCCATCTCCAGCGCTGTCGCAGCAGTGTTGCACAAACTCTCCTTTAGCAACATGTCTCGCTCAGCCTCCTCCATCTCGGGAAAGCAGTTGCAAAGATTAATTTGGGTAACTTGTTTCATTTTCGTGGGAAAGAGATACAGGCAATAACCTATTATCCTAGCGAAAACATGTACGCCCCTTAAAGGCATCCAGGCACAAATCTGCAATGTAAATTTTAAACCCAGGTATTTTAAATACTGTATAGCAGACTCCCGCGGCGTGATTACCACACAATCAGATAAGCTGTTTTTAGCGACCCTTTCACAACAAAATAGAATAACAAAACGCCCGTCGAAACAACAACCTATTACCATTATCCTCTGCTTCGAATGCGCTTCATCTATGGATATGTTTAATGGAATCAAGGATAATTGCAGCCCTTTGATTCTCGGCGCATTACTACCTTATCATCATGGACAAGCAAGAAAATCTAAATACCTTTCAGGGTCTTATTTTAGCATTACAGCATTTTTGGGCTGACTATGGCTGCGTTGTAATGCAGCCGCTCGATATTGAAGTGGGCGCTGGCACATTTCATCCTGCAACTTTTTTGCGGGCTATTGGTCCAGAAACCTGGAATTCGGCTTATGTGCAGCCTTGCAGGAGACCTACCGATGGACGCTACGGGGAAAATCCCAATCGCTTACAACACTATTACCAATTCCAGGTAATTTTAAAACCTTCGCCTGAAAACATTCAGGAACTGTATTTGTCTTCTTTAAAAAGTCTGGGCATCGATATGTCGGTACACGATGTGCGTTTTGTAGAGGATAATTGGGAGTCACCAACACTTGGTGCCTGGGGTCTGGGTTGGGAGGTTTGGCTTAACGGGATGGAAGTCACGCAATTTACCTATTTTCAGCAAGTAGGTGGTCTCGAATGCCACCCCGTTAGTGGCGAAATTACTTACGGAATCGAAAGAATTGCCATGTACCTTCAAGGCGTTGATAGTATTTACGATATTGTCTGGACTGAAGGCCCTAACGGTATTGTTACCTATGGCGATGTGTTTAAACAAAACGAAATAGAAATGTCTGCCTATAATTTTGAGCACGCGGATACGAGTTTGTTGTTCGGTTATTTCGATGACTGTGAATCACAGTGTCAAACCCTGATTGAAAAAGACTTGGCTTTGCCGGCATATGAACAAGTTCTCAAAGCTTCCCACTACTTCAATTTGCTCGATGCCCGCCGCGCTATATCGGTTACAGAACGCCAGCGCTTCATTTTAAGAGTCCGCGCGCTTTCAAGGCTAGTCGCACAAGCTTATTTTGATAGCAGGAAAAAGCTGGGCTTTCCGTTGGCTCCCCCAAAATTACAAAAGCAATATTTAGATACTTAATCACGTCGGATTGGTTTTTTCATGTCTACACAAGATTTTCTGGTTGAAATTGGCACGGAGGAATTACCTCCCAAGGCGCTAAGCCTTCTATCTAGGTCGTTCGCCACCAGTGTGGCATCCGGGCTGAAGAAACAGAGTCTTACTTATAGCCAAATTAAACAGTTTGCCACACCGCGCCGTTTGGCATTGATTGTCTCGGATCTGTGTGAACATCAGGAAGACCGTGAGATTGAGAAGTTCGGACCCGCCGTTAAAGCAGCATTTGATGAGTCCGGCGCACCGACTCCCGCTGCGTTGGGTTTTGCAAGATCTTGCGGGGTAGAAGTCACTGCACTGCAAACCGGCTTAAAAGATGATGTTGAAAAATTAATTTTCAGGTCCTCACAAAAAGGCAGCGCAACTTCGTCTCTTCTTCCCGAGATTATTAGTTCGGCGCTTGAGACCCTACCTATTCCCAAGAGAATGCGCTGGGGCAGTGCCCGAACCGAATTTGTCCGGCCTGTTCATTGGGTTATTCTTCTCTTTGGTAAAAATTTAATTAAAGCGACTTTGTTAGGTGTCTCTTCGAATACGTTCTCCTTTGGTCATAGATTTCACCATAACGAAAAGATCAAAATATCTTCGCCGTCTGAGTATGAAGAAAAATTGGTAAACCCAGGTTTTGTGATTGCGGATTTTGATAAGAGAAAGCAGCTTATTAACAAGTTGGTGCTTGAGCAAGGCGCTGCTTTAAAAGCTACCGCGGTTATTGACGAGAAATTACTGGATGAAGTGACCGGGCTGGTTGAGTACCCGGTCGCACTTACTGGGAATTTTGACCGTAGCTTTCTTGACGTTCCTCAAGAAGCACTCATATCCGCGATGAAGACACACCAGAAATATTTTTATCTTGTCGATAAAGAAAATGTCCTAATGCCGCATTTTATAACTGTAAGCAATATCAAAAGCTCTGACCCCGATCAGGTAATTCGGGGCAATGAGCGCGTTATTCGTCCACGGTTAGCAGATGCCCGGTTCTTTTTTGAAACAGATAAAAAGCAGCCCCTGGAGCAACTGCAGGATGCTTTGAAGAAAATTGTTTTTCAGGAAAAATTAGGCACTGTCTTTGATAAATCTACACGTGTATCTCAGCTGTCTGCTGCTATCGCAAATGATCTGAACCTAAGCGAGAGTGATGGCCAGCGTGCTGCAATGTTGTCCAAGTGTGATCTGGCAACAAACATGGTAAATGAGTTTGCTGATTTACAAGGGCTGATGGGTTATTACTATGCTCTTAACGACGGCGAGCCGGAAGCAGTGGCAACCGCCTTGAGCGAACAGTATTTACCTCGGTTCTCTGGAGATGAACTGCCAAAAACAGATGTCGGCTCAGTGCTCGCTATAGCAGATAAACTCGATACGATTACAGGGCTTTTCGTTATTGGCCAGCCACCTACTGGCTCTAAAGACCCTTTCGCTCTACGTCGCAGTGCAATTGGTATTTTGAGAATTCTTGTTGAAAATAAGTTTAACCTGGATTTGCTGAACTGTATCAAAACGGCGGTTAGTGGGTTTGATTTTTTACAGAAAAGCGATAGTGTGGCCGATGACATTTTCGATTTTATGCTCGAGCGCTTTCGCGCTCTGTATCTAGAAGATGGTGTTCCAAGCGAGGTGTTTCAATCGGTGCACGCCTTAAAGCCTACCGTCCCTCTTGATTTTCATTACAGAATTCTCGCTGTTCACAATTTCAGCGCTCTTGAGCAGGCTAACTCCCTAGCCGCGGCGAATAAAAGAGTCTCCAACATTCTTGACCAGGTAACAATGGATGATTCAAGCATTGAGCTCAATGAAGGTCTTCTTGTCGAGGATTCCGAGAAAACCCTGGCAGAGAATTTGACTCGTATAATGTTAGACGTGGCTCCTATGTTCGAAAATCATGACTACACTAAAGGTCTCGAAGTTCTGGCACTGCTTAAAGATGATGTGGATTCTTTTTTCGATTCGGTATTAGTAATGAGTGACGATGATGCTCTACGCGCAAACCGAATTGCCCTTCTGAGGAAACTAAGAGGTCTCTTCCTGAAGGTGGCGGATATTTCTTACCTGTGTCGCTCTTGATTTGATACAACAATCTTTAGACACTATTATTCCCCCTAATGGACATAACATTGAAAATTATTATTCTCGATCGAGATGGTGTGTTGAATGTTGACTCTGATGATTATATAAAATCCGCAGACGAGTGGAACCCGATCGAAGGCAGTATTGAGACCCTCGCCCAACTCAGCAGTGCGGGCTTCAAGATTGTTGTCGCAACCAATCAGTCCGGCCTGGGAAGAGGTCTATTTGATGAATATGATCTGGCAAAAATTCATCACAAGCTTCGTTACATGGTTGAGGATCTTGGTGGCAAAGTGGATGGTATTTTTTATTGCCCTCATCTACCCGAAGATGGTTGTTCTTGCCGTAAACCAAAAACCGGCTTGTTGGATCAAATTGAGCACGAGTTCAGTTGCTCTTTGAAAGGGTCTTATTTTGTTGGTGACAGCCTTAAAGATATTCAGGCCGCTGAAGCGTTTGGCTGCACTCCTGTTTTGGTGAAAACCGGCAAGGGGCTTGAGACCTTACAACAAATCGATCCTGAGAAATTGCCTGCGCTTCGTGTTTTTGAGAATCTAGCAGCGGCCAAGCCATTACTGTTGTCACAAACATGATTAAACTAGCCGTATTGGTTATCCGTTCTACTGTGTTTTACCTTGGTTATTATTTGGGCACATTAGTAATTGCTTCGTCGTTCATCTTGTCTTTCCCTTTGCTTTCACAACGAGGTCGCTATCGATTCGCGTCAACCTGGTGCGGTTTTATCGTAAACTGGCTACGCCTTACCTGCGGCGTTAAATACCAAGTAGTCGGAATGGATAATGTGCCTAGCGGGCCTGTGGTCATTTTTTCTAATCACCAAAGCGCCTGGGAAACGATTTTCCTCTACCCTCTGGTTTTTCCAGTATCCCCCATATTGAAGAAAGAGCTTATGAAGATCCCTCTTTGGGGCTGGGCAATGCGTCTACAAAAACCCATTGCTATAGATCGTAGCAACCCCAGAGAAGCTAGCAAGTCTTTGCTTATACAGGGAGTTGCCCGGTTCAAGGGTGGCTCTTCAATAATTGTATTCCCGGAAGGCACGCGTATGGGCCACGGAAGCGTGAAGCGATTTTCCCGGGGGGGGGCGAAATTAGCCATCGCGGCTGAAGCACCTATATTACCCATTGCACATAATGCAGGTTACTGTTGGCCGGCCCGCAAATTTCTAAAATACCCGGGGACTATAACAGTTATTATTGGTAAGCTTGTTAATACGAAAGACAAATCTGCTACACAAGTTACTGAAGATATTGAGGATTGGATACGGCTACAAGTGTCGAATATGCCCTAAATATCTAGGTTGTCTACTGCCAGAGCGTTCGCCTCGATAAATTCTCTTCTAGGGTCTACCTGGTCACCCATTAACGTTGTGAAAAGTTGGTCAGCACCAATTGCATCGTCAATTGTTACCTGCAACATTCTACGGGTTTCCGGGTTCATGGTTGTATCCCAAAGTTGATCAGGATTCATTTCACCTAGGCCTTTATAACGCTGCAGATAGTGCCCTTTCATGGCATCGTTGGTGAGCCATTCAATGGCTTCGGCGAAACTTGAGATTTCCTGTTGCCGCTCCCCTCGCTTCACGTAAGCACCTTCTTCGATTAGCCCATCCAGTGTCTTACCTAACTCAGCGATAGCTCGGTATTCGCCTGAGTGGAAAAAGTCCCTGCTAAAAATGAATTCTCTTTCCAGTCCGTGGAAGTTCGTTTTGACAACTGGTAAGTAAATATGCCGTTCCGGATCTTCCCTAACTTGCATATCGTAGTTGGTACTCACACTCGGGTTGTGTGCTGCCAATTGGTCGCTCAACTCTTTTACCCAAGTTTCCATCTTGCTCTTTGATTCGAGTTCTGCCTCATCGAGTGGTGGAGCAAAGACCATTGATTCAAGTATTTCTGTCGGATAAAGCCCGGCCAGTCTTCCAATAATTGAATGGGCATCATTGTACTGCTGTACAAGTGACTCGAGCGAATCGTCGGCAATTCCTGGGGCGTCTGCATTCACACATAAACTAGCTCCCTCCAGCGCTATTTGGGTTTGGTAACCCGCCAGCTCGTGATCATCTTTCAAATAGCGTTCCTGCTTGCCTTTTCTAATCTTATATAGAGGAGGTTGTGCAATAAAAATATGCCCCCGGTCAACCAGGTCTCGCATTTGGCGGAAAAAGAAAGTCAGTAACAGCGTTCGAATATGGGAACCGTCGACATCCGCATCGGTCATAATAATGATACTATGGTATCGTAAATTATTGGGATCAAATTCCTCATTACCAATACCACACCCAAGAGCCTTGATTAGGGTGCCAATTTCGGCTGAGCTCAGCATTTTATCAAATCGGGCTTTTTCCACGTTTAATATTTTACCTTTTAGAGGCAAAATGGCTTGGTTCTTACGATTTCTGCCTTGCTTTGCAGATCCCCCAGCGGAATCGCCCTCCACTACGTAAATCTCGGACAGAGCAGGATCTTTCTCCTGACAATCAGCCAATTTTCCTGGCAGCCCCGCGATATCTAGAGCCCCTTTTCTGCGTGTCATTTCTCGTGCTTTGCGAGCTGCTTCTCTTGCTCTAGCCGCATCAAGCATCTTTCCAACAATTAGCTTCGCGTCTTGCGGGTTTTCCATTAGGTAATCATTTAAATGAGCTGCCATTTCTTGCTCAACCACAGCTTTTACCTCAGACGATACGAGTTTGTCTTTAGTCTGTGACGAAAATTTTGGGTCCGGCACCTTTACAGAAATTATAGCCGTGAGCCCTTCTCTAGCGTCATCTCCGCTAGTAACCACTTCCTTACTCTTTTTATTTGCCAGCTCTTTGTCTATATACCCTTTCAATACGCGAGTTAATGCGCCGCGAAAACCCGCCAAGTGTGTTCCGCCGTCTCGCTGAGGAATGTTGTTGGTGTAAGGGAAAATGCTCTCCTGATAGGAGTCATTCCACTGCAAAGCAACCTCTACGGTCATCCCGTCATCACGGCGTTCGGAAACAAAATAAAACATCTTATTTAAAGGTGCTTTGTTTTTGTTGAGATAGTCGACAAATGCCTTGAGCCCACCCTCGTATTTGAAAAGCTGCTCCTTACCACCACTGCGCTCATCGATAAGTCTGATGGCCACACCGGCATTAAGAAATGCCAATTCCCGAAGCTTCTTTGCAAGAATTTCGTAGTGAAATTCAATATTATTAAATGTTTTCGGTGATGGGCTGAAATGACATTCAGTTCCGGTTGAGTTTGTTTCGCCAACTATAGCCAGAGGTGCCTGGGGAACACCGTCATGGTAATACTGCTCATAGACGTTATTGCTCCGGCGTATTGTTAATTTCAGCTCACTTGATAATGCATTTACAACCGATACCCCCACGCCATGTAGACCACCAGATACTTTATAGCTGTTGTCGTCGAACTTTCCTCCAGCATGAAGCACAGTCATAATGACTTCGGCTGCAGATACGCCTTCATCATGCATTTCTGTGGGAATCCCCCTGCCGTTATCCAGCACAGTTACGGTTTCTCCTACATGTATTATTACTTGAATTTCGTCACAATGGCCCGCTAGCGCCTCATCGATGGAATTGTCTACAAGTTCAAATACCATGTGGTGTAACCCAGTTCCGTCATCAGTGTCACCGATATACATTCCGGGTCGTTTACGGACCGCATCCAATCCTTTTAACACCTTGATGCTATCGGAGTTATATTCTGATTCTGACCCTAGTTCTTCGCCTTCGCCCATTTCGATCTCCAAAACCTAAATCTTCGCTACCGGTATACAACTGTTCGGCTAGTCGCTTAATGCAGAGATTGTACCATGTTCCACGTGGAACGTGGCTGTTTTGCCTTCGGCTCCCCAGTAATCTTGCTGGTCTACACTGGTTAGAAACACTTGCCCCCCCAGGTCGTAGATAGCACTAAAGACTCCTTTCCTGTTCTTGCTATCCAGTTCGGCTGGAAGGTCATCTACCAGGAAAACACAGCGACTTTCCGCCGCCTTCGACAATAAAATCCCTTGCGCAATTTTCATAGCGCACACTGCTATTTTTTGTTGACCCCGAGAAAGGAGCTCTACCGCGTTAGATTTTCTTATTTTAATACGAATATCAGCACGATGAGGACCGCACTGGGAAACTCCATATTTTCGGTCGCTCGCCAGGGAGTCAGTCAACACTTGCTCCAAAGGGTCGTTTTCCGGCCAACCCCTGTAATAGCATACTGTTAGGCCTAGACCACTTCCACCGGTTAAACTATTGAGAGTTTCTTGTAGCACAGGGGCAAACGCTTCGAAGTACTCCTTTCTAGCCAGGTCAACTAGATTTGCATAAATGCAAAGTTCTGTATCCCATGCCGCTAGTTGCTCTCCATCAAGCCTTTGGCTTTTTAGCAATAAATTCCGGTTCGCCAGGCATTTTCGACTATTCCTCCAATAAGCAACAAATGACGGTTCCACGTGGAACACCCCCCAATCCAAAAACTGTCGCCTTGCTCTAGGGCTGCCCTCCAGCAATAAAAAAGCAGTGGAGTCCAATACCTGCACAGGCAATAATCTGGCAACTTCCTCCCAATTATTTTGCTTCAAACCCTGAAGTTTTAAAACATGTCCTTTCCCTCGGCTGCGGCTTAACCCCACTTGCCGTCCATCAGACAACTCCATATACAGAGTCGACGACTCGGCGCCATATTGAATCAGCGGATCAATTTTTACACTTCTGAATGATCTTCCCGTAGACAGCATATGGATAGACTCCAAAATACTGGTTTTCCCACTCCCGTTACTGCCATACAATAGATTTACTTGAGAAGACGGCTGGATGCTAACATCAGTAATATTTCTGACTGCAGAAATACTGAGCTTCTTGATCACACTCATGTGTAGTTATTCAACGGGCAAGATTGTTTTGGGGCAAATAACACTCTACAAGCGCATAGGCATAACTACATACACCGCATCATTTCCCTGTGCTTCTTCTATTAGAGCACTACTACCTGGATCCGATAAAGTGATCTTTACTTTTTCGCTAGATAATACAGATAGAACTTCAATTAAGTAGCTTACATTAAACCCCATTTCCAGGCTATCGCCCCGGTATTCCAAGGCAATTACCTCTTCTGCCTCTTCCTGTTCCGGATTATTTGCCAATATCTTAAGTTCGTCGGCAGAAAGCATCACCCTTACACCCCGATATTTCTCATTAGACAGGATTGCGGCCCTTGAGAACGCCTGACGTAATTCCTGGCAATCGCCCAACACGACTTTATCACCACCTTTGGGCAACACTCTGTTGTAATCCGGGAATTTGCCATCTACAAGTTTTGACGTAAAGGTAAAATCTGGCATTACTGCTCTAATGTGGTTGTTCCCAAAAGTCAGTGTAATATCTCCCTCCCCGTCGGAAATCAAGCGGGATAGCTCAATAATGCCCTTGCGCGGCAATATTAGCTGATGAATCTGATCGACTGGGTTTTCCAGGCTCACTGTATGCATTGCCAATCTATGCCCATCCGTGGCAACCACTTTAAGATAATCTCCCGCCACTTCAAATAGCATCCCATTTAAGTAATAACGCACATCTTGCTGCGCCATCGCAAAACTGGTGCTATCTAGCAGTTCCTTGAGCTTGGAACGTGAAATGGTCAGTGAAAATGTATCAGGCTCTTCTTCAACATTAGGGAATTCGCTAGCTGGCAAGGTAGTAAGTGTAAACCTACTTCTTCCCGCCCTTACAGTAAGTTTTTTCTCAGCTAAGGAAAATTTCAGGAGCGCGTCATCCGCCAGCGATTTACAGATATCAACGAGTTTTCGCGCTGGGACCGTAATTTCTCCCGATTGACCACCGCTAGCAGGATTCACCCTACCAATTAGCTCTACTTCCAGATCTGTTCCTGTTAGTGACAAGCCATTGTCATCTAGCGCCAACAATACATTTGACAAAATGGGCAGAGTTTGGCGTCTTTCAACCACCCCGCTTACCAATTGCAGCGGCCTAATCAGCGCGTCACGCGCTATCTCAAATTGCATTTATTCTTACTTCCTTTATATATCAACATGTTACG
>Ga0302135_10000315_pt1 | contig 29353 bp, 31 predicted proteins | sample CBN3_surface_MG_FD_203119 | JGI IMG/M metagenome (GOLD analysis project Ga0302135, IMG submission 203119) | Marine microbial communities from Western Arctic Ocean, Canada - CBN3_32.1 | ecosystem: Environmental > Aquatic > Marine > Oceanic | place: Canada: Western Arctic Ocean | collected...
AGCGTGGATGAGATTCCGGAGAGTGGCCTTCTCCTTGACGATCCGGGCGTAGTACTCGACGTTGGTCGCCCGAGGGACGCCATCGGCCAGGGACGCGACGTAGGCGGGACCACCTACCTCGTCCAGGTCCCCCGCACGCTGCAACTCCTCCTTGAGCGTGACGAAGTCGATCGCATCGTGGCGCTCATTGAGCGCGACCATGCGATCGAAGATGCGCCGGTGCGCATCGCGAAAGAAATCGACCGAGTCGATGACCTGCGCGGCGGAATTGAAGGCGTCGTTGTCGACAAGAATGGCGCCGAGCACCGAGCGCTCGGCGTCAAGGTTGTGCGGTAGCGTACGAGCCGCGACGGAACCCGTGTCAGCCATAGCCACAACGAAAACCTGCCGACTTACGCCTGGGCTTCCTTGACGATCTGGATCTTGAGCGGAACGCTGACTTCGCGATGCAACTTCAGCGTGACCGTGTGCTCGCCGAGGGCCTTAAGGGCCTCTGGAAGGACCAACTTGCGCCGGTCGATCTCAAAGCCCTTGCTCTTCAGGAACTCGGCGATGTCAGCCGAGGTGACCGAGCCGTACAACTGTCCGGTGTCACCGACACGGCGCGGAAACACGTAATCCAGGGCGAGCATGCGCGCGGCGAGCGCGTCCGCCTTACCGCGTTCTTCCGACTCGCGGGCGTCCATGATCTTGCGCTCGCGCTCGACGTGTTTCTTGTTGCCTGCCGTCGCCAGTAGGGCCAGATTTCTCGGCAGCAGGTAGTTCCGTGCGTAGCCGTTGGCCACCTTGACGATTTCGCCCCGGCGCCCGACGTGTTCGACATGTTCTCTGAGAATGATTTCCATCTGCGATCCTCGTTCGCTGTCCGCCTAGTCCGACGTGTACGGAATCAGCGCTAGCTGACGTGCACGCATGATCGCGGTGCGTAGCTTCCGCTGATGCTGCGCACAGGTGCCGGAAATACGGCGCGGCAGAATCTTGGAACGCTCGGGCACAAAAGGTAGCAGTAATTTCGCGTCCTTGTAGTTGATATCGTCGATCTTGTCGACACAGAACTTGCAGACTTTTCGCCGACGGAACATCGGGCGGCGCTGACCGTCCTTCTTGTCCTTGGCGTCCTTGCGCGCCCCGCGGCCGCCTGGTGCCTTTCGTGGTGTCATCGTCCCCCCCGCGACATGTCAAACCGGTCATCGTCGCCGTCACCGTCACCGTCGCTACGCTGCCCCTCGCCGGGCTCGCGGTCTGGTGGCAGGCCCCGCGCGACACGGCGCCGCCGCGACGTCACCGCGCGCCTGGCTCGTGAGCGCTCCATGACATCCTGCTGCTCGTCCACCCGGACGACGAGATGGCGGATCACCAGTTCTGTGACCTTGAGCCTCCGGTCGATCTCCTTCATCAGTTCTCCGGAGCCGATGATGGTCTCGACCACGTAGATGCCTTCTTTGTGAGGTCCGATCGCGTAGGCGAGCCTCCGCCGTCCCCAGGGTTCGGTCTTCTCAATCTCGCCGCCGATTCGCTCGACAATTGCCGCGACCTGCGCGTGCAGGTCGGTCACCTCCGCCTCTGTCGCGATCGGCGATGCCACGTACACCAGCTCGTACTTTCGGGTCATGCGTCTCCTTCTGGACTATTGGCCGCCACGTGGCGGCAAGGAGTCAGTCAGTTTCCGGCTCCATGGTGTCCGGGTTGTAATAATTCATCACCTGTTCGATGCCCTCCATGGCGAACATCTCGGCGGCGTCGGCCGCCCGGATAACAAACGCATCGAGCTCGGCGCGTTCGCCGGGCTCAAAAGACGACAGCACGTGATCCGCCAGGTTCCGCCGTGAATCCCCGCGCCCTACGCCCAGCCGAAGCCGGGCAAATCCACTACTCCGCAGCCGTTCTACGATCGACGTCAACCCGTTGTGCCCACCAGCCGATCCGCCGGTCCGTGCGCGCAGCCTTCCAAACGGCAGCGCCACATCGTCGACGACTACTAACAGATCCGACCGCGCGACATCGTAGTGCCGCACCAACGCCGCCACCGCCTCGCCACTCCGATTCATGAACGTGAGCGGCCTGGCCAACATCACCGGTGCCGGCCCGAACCGCTTGCCGATGACGACCTCCGGTATCTGCGACGGCCCCAGTGCCAGTGCCACACCGGAGCGCCGTGCCAACTCGTCCACCACCACAAACCCGATGTTGTGGCGGGTGTCGCGGTACTCGCGTCCAGGATTTCCGAGGCCGATGATGAGCTTCAAGTCCTACTTCTTGTCCTTCTTGTCCTTATCCTTGGCTCCCGACTCCTCGTCCTTGTCGGTCTTTCCCTTCTTGGCCACTTCAGGTTCGGGGGTTCCGTCAGCCGCCTCATCGGTCGCGGTCGCCGCCTCTTCAACCTTCGGCGGGACGACGTGAACGAGCATCGTCTCGGCCTCGCTCAGCGGCTTCCACTTCGGATCAACCGCCAGGTCGCGAATTCGAATGGAACCGTGGAGAGCCAACTCGGAAATATCGATGGTCACGTGCTCTGGAATGTCAGTCGGCAGGCACGCCACCTGCACCTCTCGGGTGACGAAGTCGACGACGCCGCCCTCGATCTTCACGCCAGTGGGCACGCCGATGAGCTGCACGGGAACCGTGACCGAGACTACCTTATCCATCGCCAACTGGAAGAAGTCGGCGTGGAGCAGAGAACTCGTCACCGGGTCGAGCAGGTAATCGCGAACCATCACCTTCGATTTAGCCCCATCCACACTGAGGTCGATGAGGCTGTTCGCGCCAGATTCCGAGTGCAGAATCCGAGACAATGCCTTGGGGTCAACCGCAACGGCCGTGCCGACAGGGGCAGCCCCGTTAAGCCTCGCGCCGTAGACGACGGCAGGAATGCGGCCGCTCGCACGCAGGCGGCGTGCCTCGTTCTTGCCGCGGCCGTCACGCTTCGTTACCTCGAGAATCGCGTTCATATCTACCTCTGCGACCAGTCAGTAAACACTGGACCGTTTATTCCCAGAGTCCCGGTGCACTCGACGAGCGACACTGGACTCTCATACCGGCTATGAGTGGCCTAGACAAACAAGGAGGAAACAGATGTCTCCTCATGAATGCTCCGAATCGCCTGCCCGAGTAGCCGGGCGACTGACAGCACAACGATTTTCTTGCAGCCCTGGGCTTCGACCCCGAGCGGGATGGTGTTGGTCACGATCAGCTGATCCACCGGCGAATTCGCGATACGCTCGATCGCCGGGCCGGACAGCACCCCGTGCACGGCGCACGCAAACACCCCCGCGGCGCCCGCCGACTTGAGAGCGGTGGCCGCCTTCTGGATGGTACCCGCAGTATCGATGATGTCGTCCTGAATGATACAGGTGCGCCCATCGACACGTCCGATCACGTTCATCACCTCGGCCGTGCCATCTTCCGTTCGACGCTTGTCGATCACGGCCAACTCGGCACCGAGTCGCTTGGCGTACGCCCGAGCGCGCTCAGCACCGCCGGCGTCAGGCGATACGATCGTCAGCTTGTCGCTGGACTCGTGGGCCAGATAGTCGACGATCACCGGTGCGGCAAACAGGTGGTCCACCGGGATGTCGAAGAACCCCTGAATTTGCGCCTTGTGCAGGTCCATCGTCAGCACCCGGTTCGTTCCTGCAGCGCTCAGCAGATTGGCCACGAGCTTGGCCGAAATGGGAACCCGTGGCTTGTCCTTTCGGTCCTGCCTGGCATAGCCGTAGTACGGAATCACGGCCGTGATGCGGGCCGCCGACGATCGGCGAAAGGCATCGATCATCACCAGCATCTCCATCAGGTGCTGGTCCACGGGATTGCAGGTCGGCTGGATGATAAAGACGTCGGCACCGCGAATGTTCTCGTCGATCTGGAACGAGACTTCGCTGTCTGGAAACCGGCGCAGGCGCGAGCGCCCAAGCGGAATGCCAAGACAATCGGCAATCTCGCCAGACAACTGCGGATGCGCGGAGCCAGAGAAGATCTTGAGATCTCCGAAGTCGGTGGGCATGAGCGCGTCGCCGTGGGGTCGTTTCATCGCAAGAAGTCCGCTCGGGTGTGGTTGGGGCGGGAGGATTCGAACCTCCGAATACGGGAGCCAAAGTCCCGCGCCTTACCGCTTGGCCACGCCCCAGCTCGGTGGTTGGTCCCTGGTGCTGATGCTTCGTACGTGGTGCCTGAGGCGAATCAGATGCCTCACGCAAACGCCTAGTTTAGTCGAGGTCCTGCCCAGACGGCAAGGACGGATCCATCTCTGCCGTGGCGCCACCGCAGCTCCCTAGGCCTGGTCCGTCGCCGGAGCAGTCCTCAGCCGAAGCGTTAGGATAGGCTCAAGCTGGTCGAAAAGCAGCCGTAAGGTAGAGGTGACTGACATGACAGTTCCGCCAACGAATGACCTGGAATACGAATTCGGCCTGCCGCAGAAGGAGCCGGGTGGTCCGTCCCTCGAGCCAGCGCACCGCGCCAGGCCATGGATTATCGGCGCGATGCTTATCGTGGCGGTCGCGCTGGTCGGATACCTGATCGTCAGAAATCAACCGCGCGAAACCGCGCCCATCGAGGAGGAGGCGCAGCTCGGCGTGGTTCCGGCCGAACCAGAGCCGGAGGCGCTAGGCCGGGAACCGATGCTCGTCGCACTGCCGGACCTGGCTCTCAGTGACGAGCTAGTGCGCGAACTGGTCGCAGGTCTCTCATCACATCCACGGGTCGCGGCCTGGCTTGCGACCAAGGGTCTGATTCGCAGTGCCACCGTTGTGGTCACGAATATCGCGGAGGGCCATACACCGGCCGTACATCTCCGGCGGCTTCGACCGACGGGTGACTTCAGGGTAATCGAGCGCAACGACACCCTCTATCTCGATCCCCGCAGTTATGACCGGTACACGAGCCTTGCCACCGCCGTGGCATCGGTCGATCCGGCCGGGGCCGCCGAGCTCTACGCAACGCTGAAACCGCTCTTTGACGAAGCGTCACGCGACCTGGGCAATAGCGACACTCCCTTCGATCGCTGGCTGGAGCGCGCGATCGTCCAGCTGCTCGACACGCCGATTCTCGAGAATTCAGCTCCCGTCGTACCGGCAGAGAGCGTCTATGCGTTCGCCGATCCCAAGGTGGAGGCGCTGTCGGCCGCCCAGAAGCATTTCCTGCGCTTCGGTCCCAGCAATGTCAAACTGATTCAGACGACACTCCGCGGCATCGGCGTAGCTCTCGGGATACCGGCAGCGCAGCTTCCCGCTGGCTGATCCAGGCCTCAGCCAGCGTCACACGCGTGCAGCACGCGGCGCGGTGCTGCGTTCGTGCTCGGCTCGCCCAAGCGACTCGGTCAGCACGGCGCCCCAGCCGGATCCGGCCAGCTGATCGAGCGCCGCCTGCGCGTCGTGCCGCCGGTCGAATAACCCAAACACTGTCGAGCCGCTGCCGGTCATCGACGCGGCGACCGCGCCGCCGCGACGTAGCGCAGCACGCATCTGGAGAATTTCCGGGTATTGACCTGCTACCGGCGCCTCAAGGTCATTGATCATCTGCGCCGCCCGCGACGACGACCAGGGGGCCGGCATGAACTGCGGCTCGCGTTTCACGGCGTCCCCGCGTGCGCGCCAGGCGTCGTACCAGCGATAGGCATCGCCACTCGATACGCCGAATCCGGGAATTAGCAGCACCACCCAGTGCCGCGGCAAGTCGGCCAGCGCATGAATCTCGTCGCCGCGCCCAAGGCCGAGTGCAGTGCCACCTGCCAAAAAGAACGGCACGTCCGCGCCAAGAGTCGCGGCAATGTCGGTGAGTTGCTCGGCCCTGACCTCCGTACGCCAGAGACGAGACAGCGCCACGAGCGCTGCGGCGGCATTAGCGCTGCCTCCGCCGAGCCCGGCTTGCTGAGGGATGCGCTTGTCGAGCGTCACGACCACGTCGCGCGCCTCGCCCGTCCGACGCAGCGCGCGCCAGAGGCGGTCAGCAGCGCGCCAGATCAGATTGGTGTGACCCAGCGGAAGTCCATCGGCCTCACACTCGATCGCAAACGGGCCGGGCCGGGACACACATGTCAGAGTGTCGTGCAGCGCGATCGACTGAAACACCGTACGCAGTTCGTGAAAGCCGTCCGCACGCGTACCGAGGACACGTAGATCGAGGTTGATCTTGGCGTGGGCCCGCACACGGATGCCTGTCACTCCGGACCGATCAGCGGGCCGGCGTCACGTAGGTCGTCAAGCGTCAGCAAGCGGGCGGAGACAGGCACGTCAACGGAGAAGACCTCAGGTCCGAGCGCCACGTTCGACGAAATCTGGGCCGGACGAACCCTTAAGTCGATCGCCCGGCCCGTCCCGCCTGCATGCGTGGAACGCAATCGAACCGCTCCGGGAAACGTGCCGGACCACTCCGAGTAGTCGAGGTCCCACCCGGGAAGGGCGGCCGCCACGAGCCGCCAAGCGGAGCCGGCACGACGGAGCAGTAGTTGAGTGCCACCGACCAACCGGAGGCGAACGCGGTCACGTCCGTACAGGGAGCCCGCCTCCGCTACCGGAGACGGCACGACGCACCCAGTGAGCACCGCCAGCAGATCCGCTGGCGACAGTGCCACGCCGGTAAGCGCCCCGAGCACATCGCCTGGAGGCGCTCCCTGAATCACAGCGTTCTCCCGTGGAAACAGCAGCGTCGATAGGCCGCCCCGCGAGACCATGATGAACACTGGGCCACCAAAGGGCGCGACTCCTTCGAGTCGCATTGCGTCCGGGGCGGCAAATCCCGCAACGACCCGACCTCGAATGCGATCGCCGCCGACGCGTCCCGAGAGCGCTAATTCGGCCGTCAGTGTGGATACGCCTGCGCATCTCTGGGCGAGTGCAAGGTGCACGTTGGCGAAATCTGGAAAGGGAGTGCCAGGGCCCTCTGGGAATCGGCCAGACCGCACCGCGCATCCGGCCAGAAGCACCAGCAGCGGTAGTATTAGCGCCTGGCAGAGACGGTGTCTCACTCCGAGGTTCGCAACTGCGAGGCCTATCTGATCTTGCCGCGCGTGTCCCGGATCTTCTGTTCGACGACGCTTGAATCGATCTCGTCGCTATCACCGTTGAGCGCCTTGATCCACGCGTCAACGGCGTCCCGGTAGCGCCCGGCCTTCGCGAGTAGGTCACCGTAGTGATCCTGCACGACAGAGTTGAGCGGCAATGCGTCAGCCGCCCGGGTGAGATGCTTTTCCGCTTCCGTCAAATCGCCGCGCTTGAAGAACGCCCAGCCGAGACTGTCCAGGTAAGACGGGTTGTCCTTGTCCGAGGAGAGGGCACGGGTAATGAGTTCGATGGCTTCGTCAAGGCGGCTGCCGCGGTCGGCCAGCATGTATCCCAGGTAATTGAGCGCGGGCCCGTTGTTGGGCTGGCGGTTGAGCACGCCCCGAAACGCCTCTTCAGCATCCGCGTCTCGGTTGGCCTCAGCGAGGATGAAACCCCTGCGAAACGGCACGGCCACGTTGTCCGGAAACTGCTGAGCTGCGCGGTCGAGTAACCGCAGACCGTCATCGAGACGACCAGACTCACCGTACAACTCGGCAAGCGTCAGGTAGGACTCCAGGTCGTCAGGGTGCGAGCCTACTACGGTCTCGAGCAGCGACAGCGCCTGCGACGATTTACCGCCCTGAAAGAGCGCGCGGGCCTGCAGGTAGATGAACTGCAACTCGTCCGGGTATCGCTTCTGCGCTGCCTCCGCCAACGAGACCGCTTCCGCGTAGCGCTTCGCGCCAACGTGAGCCTGGACCAGGCGGGCGTCAAGCGCGGGCGTCCCATCGCGCGCGGCCGATTTGGCCCGCTTCAAGGCATCGATGGCCTCGTTGTGGCGGCCAAGGGCCTGATAGGCCACGCTCAGATACGTGAGCAAGTCGGTTGCACTCTGACCACGGGCGGCCGCCGACGCGACGAAGGGCTCCAGATAATCCACCACGTCCTTGAAGCGACGGCTCTGCCCAAGCACTAACGATAGGGCGTATGCCCCAGCTACGCTGTCCGGCTCAGTCGCCAGTATCGCCCGCGCCGACCGCTCTGCAGCGAACATATCTCCTGTTTGCCGGTAGGCCTGGGACTGGAGGTAGAGCGCTCCCGCGTCCTTCGAGTCCAGAACGAGTAGACGAGCTAGCACGTTGAGCGCCTGCTTCAGCGGGCTCGCCCCAGGCACCACCAACAGCGCCGAGGCGTGACGCAGTTGGGCCTGACGATTATTCGGGCTTGCGGCTGCCGCCCTCCCGTATGCGTCGGCAGCGTCCCGCAAGCGGCCGGCACCCTCATAGATCAGCGCGAGCGAGGCTGTCAGGCGGGGGTCGGCTCTCGCCGCCGGCTCCAACACTGCGATGGCATCGTCATGCCGCCCAGCCGCCGCCATCGCCTGGGCCAGGGTCACCCGTGCCGGCAGGAGATAGGGCTGATCCTCAAGGAGCCGCCCGAGGAGATCAATGGCTTTGGGGACAGCGCCTGTAAACAGGTAGAGGCGTCCAAGCGTAGACTGCAGTGCGACATCTGTTCCGCCGGCGGGCGTCTCAAGCACCCGCTCCAGGTGACCGACGGCCTCCTGCATCCGCTCTTCACTGCCACCGAGCAGCAGCCCAAGCACACGGTGGGCCCCGACATTGGAGTCATCCAGCGCCAGCGCCGCGCGCGCAGAAGCCACCGCCTCACGTGGCTTATTCTGGTCCAGTTGGAACCGTGCGATCTCGGCGCGAATCCCCGCCGCCTCCGGCGCGGCGACGGCCGCGCGCTCGAAGGCCTGGAGCGCGGCTCCCAGTTCTCCTGCCTTTTCCAGCCGGCGCCCGTTGAGAAACTCAAAGTACGGGTCAACCGGGAGTTGTGCGAAGGCCGAGACAGTCCCCCACACCGTGAGCAATCCGACGAGCCACAGCACCCGACCGCGCACCGGAGACATCAATTTGAGTCTACCCCAAGATGCTATAGTTTCAGCGACTTCTAGAGCCTGGAGGGCCGATGTCGGTCGACGCCGAACTACTTGAAATTCTCGCCTGTCCGAACTGTAAGACCCCTGTCAAGCTGGTCAACAACGGGTCGGCACTGAAGTGCGACACCTGTCACCGCGTCTATCCCATAAAGGACGACATCCCCGTCATGCTGATCGACGAAGCGACGGTGGAAGATGACTAGCCGCCGGATATGACGAGTGCATCGTTGAGCCTTGCCGGCGCACGGGAGGGACTTGACCTTGATCGGGTTGCCTACGGGCTGATCCTCGCCTCAACCGCCACGGTTCAGTTTTCGCCTTCGGCCTCGCAGGGGCTGCTCCTCGCAGCGCTCATCGCCTGGGGGGTCCTCATCGTCCGCGGCGGGGCGCGTTTCGAGAGCCCGCCGTTCTGGCTACCGATGCTGGTCTACGTCGGGTTGACGCTCGTGTCATCGATGTTTTCGATCGACCCGATGCGGAGCCTCGACCGGACGAGGCAGTTGACCTGGTTTCTCGCCGTCCCTGCCGTGTACTCGCTCGCCAGGGGCAGCCGGGTGGCCACCGTGCTGACCGTTATTCTCTCGGTCGGCGCGTTGAGCGCGACCGTCGGCATCGTCCAGTTCGCCACCCTTCACTACGACAGCCTCGGCCAGCGGCCCGTGGGCACACTGTCGCATTGGATGACGTACTCGGGTCAGTTGATGCTGGTCCTCTGTGTAATAGCCGGCCGGGTCATCTACGGCAAGCGCGACCGCCTCTGGCCGATGCTGGTTGCCCCTGCGATTCTGGTTGCTCTCGAGTTGACGCTGACCCGCAGCGCCTGGGTGGGCGCTTCGGTGGGGGTGGGCCTCCTGGTGGCCATCCGCGATGTGCGGTTGACTGCCGTGCTGCCGGTGCTGGGCGTGATCATCTTCATGCTGGCGCCAGACCCCATATCCAGCCGAATGATCTCGACCTTTGACCTCGAGGACCCGACCAACCGCGACCGGGTGGCCATGGCGAGGTCCGGGTTGGAGATCATCGCGGACAACCCGATAACGGGCGCAGGCCCGAACATGATCCCTACGATCTATCCGAGTTATCGCACCCAGGATGCTGTGCGCATGAACACGCCACACCTGCACAATAATCTGGTGCAGATTGCGGCCGAGCGCGGACTGCCTGCGCTGGCGGCCTGGCTCTGGTTTATCGGGGCGCTGGTCGTCCACCTCGTCAGGTTGATGCGCTCGGGACCGCGCATGCTACCTGCCATCGCGCTGGCCAGCGTAGCTGCGATGCTCACGGCCGGCCTCTTCGAGTACAACTTCGGCGATTCCGAGTTCCTGATGCTCTTCCTCACGCTTATCGCCCTGCCCTTCGCCGAACGGCACGCCAAATCGGCCTGACGCTCGCAGCAGACCCTGACACCGTAGGCCGCACCGGGGTGTTCACCGGTCAGTGGCGGAAGTGCCTCCGTCCGGTGAACACCATCGCCATTCCATGCTCATCGGCCGCGGCGATCACGTCCTTGTCGCGCACCGAGCCGCCTGGCTGGACCACGGCGGTCGCTCCGGCCTCTGCCACTGCGTCGAGCCCGTCTCGGAACGGAAAGAATGCGTCGGAGGCTGCCACGGACCCCTTCAGCAAGTCAGCCGCGGTGGCATCCGCCTTCATCCGCGCGACGTTCACCGCGTCAACTCGACTCATCTGGCCGGCCCCAATCGCAAGCGTGCGATCCGATGCTGTGAACAGTACCGTGTTCGATTTCACATGTGCCGAGATGCGCCACGCGAAGCGGAGCGCCCGCCACTCCTCGTCCGTCGGCGGGCGGCGTGTAACCACCGTCGTACCACCATCCGGCCACGGTGCCGATGCTTCCGCTACACGGTCGCGCGCCTGCAGGAGGACTGCTCCAAGAAGGGACCGCAACTCGCGCCCTCCAGCGTGCACGAAGGCCGAAAAGTCAGCCTTCAGGACGCGCAGGTTCGGCTTCGTCGCCAGCACCCCACGCGCGGCGGCGTCCACCGAAGGCGCAATGACCGCCTCGATGAACGTCGACACAAGCGCCCGCGCCGTATCGATATCGATGGGTCTGTTCAAACCGACGATGCCGCCAAAGGCCGACCTGGCGTCAGCGTCCCTCGCTCTCACGTACGCATCTACGACACTTGAGCCTGAGGCAACGCCGCAGGGATTGGTGTGCTTGATCACCGCCGCGGTCGGCTCATCGAACTCGATCGCAATCCGCGCTGCGGCGTCGAGATCCAACAGATTGGTGTAGGACAGTTCCTTGCCCTGCAGCACCTCCGCCGCGCCTAGACCTGTCGATGGGTCCTCGGTGTACCAGGCCGCGAACTGGTGAGGGTTCTCGCCGTAGCGCAAATCGCGCTGTTTTCGCAGCGAGATCAGCAGGGTTCCCGGCGCCACCCGCGGCGTGACCGGACGGACGAATCCCTCTGGACTCGCAGGAATCTCAGCCAGCGTGGACGCGATCGCCGTATCGTAACTGCCGGTATGAGCGAACGCCTTGCGCGCAAGGTCGAAGCGAAACGCGGGTTGAGGTCCTTCCGGCCGATCCAGATGCTCAAGGACCGCAGCGTAGTCGGTCGGCGACACCACCACGAGCACGTCCCGAAAGTTCTTGGCCGCCGCGCGCACCAGACTAGGGCCGCCGATATCAATCTCCTCGATCAGCGCGTCGAACAGAGTCGCCGGGTTCGAGGCTGCCTTCACGAACGGGTAGAGATTCACTGCGACCAGATCTATCAGACCGATACCGTGCTCCGCCGCCGACGCTAGGTCGCCAGCCTGCGAGCGCCGCGCGAGGATGCCGCCGTGCACTAGCGGATGCAGTGTCTTGACACGACCATCCATCATTTCAGGGAAGCCGGTCACGTCGGATACATTTAACACTGGGATCCCGGCCTGCTGCAGCGCCTTGGCGGTCCCGCCGGTCGACACGATCTCGAAACCACGGCCGGACAGCCCCTCTGCAAACTCGACGAGTCCGGTCTTGTCAGACACACTAATCAATGCACGCTTCATAGGCCTCTCTTTGGATGTTCGTGACACGTCATTCAGGATTCAGAACATGCCCACGAGGCACGCTAACGCAATCTTGACAGCTATTACGACGGCGCCTACACTGGCCATGCGTATGGGACCGTCCCCGCGCGAAAGCCGAGGCCGCGCAAGCACTCGCGGTCTTTTTTTGTGTCCTGAGACGTATACGTGGCGCCTCGGCGGCACTCGACCGGATGGTCGGCCACCGCGAGGCAGATGGCCGCACCGGCAATAAGCAGGAAGAAGAACGATGCGCATTACAGGCAAGGTCAAGTGGTTCAACAACGCCAAAGGCTACGGGTTCATCGAGCGTGAAGGCGGCAGTGACGTGTTCGTCCACTACTCCGCCATCGGCGGTGACGGCTTTCGGTCTCTGGAAGAGGGGCAGGCAGTTGAGTTCGAGATTGTCGACGGTCCCAAGGGTCAGCAAGCGGGCAACGTCACCAAGCCCTAGAGCCACCCACGCCTGCCCGGTGCCGACCCTCGGCGCCGGGCACACCCGCCTCCGATCGGTCTTCCCTTCACTCCTCATTCGCCCTTCTCTCCGTCCGATGTTTCCTTGAGTCCACGCGCCGTGAACGCCACCTTTCCGTCCTTGAGGGCCACCCGAAAGGCCACTTCTTGGAGGCCCCGCTTCCGGGCAGTCAACACCTGATCGCACACGCGCGGCACGACAACTGTGCCCCATTGCGCCACCAACTCGGACTTCCGTCCGGCGACTGACGGGAACTACCAAGCGAGCGTCTCCATGTGAAGACCCTCGCGGGCCGTGGCAGCGGCCGCAGGTCCGGTTCGCCGGTGCACTCAGAAGATGGTGGCGATCGACTCGGCCGCCAGGTCGAGCAGGCGAGTGGGGAGGATGCCAAGGTAGAGGATCGCGGCGACCGCAACGACAAGCGCCGCGAGACCTGGAGCGAACACCTAAGCCGGCGAGGGCGCGGTCTGCTCCGTCATGTACATCATGACGACCAGCCGTCCATCTAGCCAGACACCCAGCCGGTGGTGTACGGATGCGCTTGTGAATGTTTTCTCAAGTCAACTTATGCTATAGAACGAGTGGTCTTCGCGTCAACGAAAGCACCCCTATGCGGCTCGCCTGGTTTCGCTCGCTCCGTTCACTGTCGGACAACCGATGTGGCTTCACGATGCCGCTCATCGATCTCCTCAGGAGGCGCCACGCCATCGAGGTGATTGACGAGCTCCACGTCGCTGATGCTATTGCCGAGTACAGGCGTGGTGGGTACGACCTGTGCGTCTACGAACTGGACAACACAGCCGCAGGCGCGTGGATGTGGCCTTGCCTCCTGACGCAGCCCGGCCTGACACTACTCTTAAACTCGATCCTTGTGACGAGCCGAGCCGAGGCGCTCGCGCGCGAACGCCGCTCGGGGCAGCCGCAGATCGAGCGAACCTTCAAGGGGCGTGGGAACTGGCCGCTGCTACAGTTACCGCTACTGGCTTCGAGGGCCGTCGCGGTTCCCCATCGCGGGCTCGCCACCCTCCTGGCGCAGGAGTATCCTGACGCGCGCGTTCGGACGCTTGAGCTTCCCTGCCCGCTTCCGTTAGAGGTCCCCTCTCGATCACCGTCAGATGAACTGACGATCGGCTGCCTCGACCCGTCGCCGGTCATTCGCGCCGTCGTCGAGCGCGCCGTAACTCGCGCGCGGCACATAGGCGTCTCGGTCACGCTGCTCGCCGACACCGACGCCAGGAAGACCATCCAGAACAGCGACATCGTCCTGGACCTGCAGTGGCCTCTCCATGGACGGCCGCTGACGGGAGCGATGACGGTCATGGGGGCGGGCCGGGTGCCGATCGTATTCGATACGTTGGAGTCGGCCGACTGGCCAGCCTACAATCCGCAGACGTGGCAACGGCGCGATGCGGCGGACGGGCGCTCCCCGGTGTGTATCTCGATCGATGTCCGCGATGAGGAGCACTCTCTCGTCCTCTGCATTCGCCGGCTCGCGGTCGATCCGGAGCTGCGGCGCAGCATCGGAACCGCTGCACACGACTGGTGGCAGGTGCATGGCGCGCCTAAGAACACCGTGCCGAAGTTCGAACAGCTCCTGAAAGAGGCGCGACACAGCCCCGACCCTCCTGGTGCCACTAGGTAGCGTCGGGCTCGCCCCAGTCGTACCCGGGCGACGTGGTCAACCGGTTGTCGCCAATCGGCGTCCCCATCGAGAAGTGGTACAGGCTCTGCCACGTCCGGTCGCCAAGGCCGAGCAACTCGTGAACTGGGTCGTCGTAGTAACACCCGATTCCGGTGGCCCTGGCACCGGCCGCCTCGGCCTCGAGGTACAACACCTGGCCGATCATGCCGCACTCCCAAAACAGATTCCGGTAGAACCAGTCGCCACGGGCGCGGATCGACTCGTCGAATCGTGCGACCATCGCGGCCCCGAAGAATCCGTCAGCCGCGATGTCCTGGTCGCAGCTCAGCCGCCTTGCAAGCGAACGACAATCCAGCGGCGCAAGCAGAAAGAGGCCATCCACCTCCTGCATGGGTTCCCAGAGGAAGTCCGGCCGGCACTCGCTCCGCAGGGACCGATCGGCACCCGTCTCCCGCGTGAAGGCGTAGATGCCGGGCAGCAGTCCGTCCACGCGGTGAACGAAGAATACTAGGTGTACCTGAGGGTCCCACCACGGGACATCCCACGGCGGCGAAGGGGGCTGCAGTCGGCCAAGCATCTGGGAGAACGAGGCGAGCGACAGCCGGCCAGAGCCGTCGAAGGCGACGGCACTGCGACGCCCAAGGATAACGGCGCGAGCCGATGGCGCAGGTGCCTGGACGCCGGCCGACTCAGGCGCTGGCAGTGCAAAAGCTGGCCGCACTCGCACTGCGGTCCCGGTTCGGTCCACATCGGCAAGACCCGGGAACCGAGCGCTACGTGACACCTCCTCGATGAGTGGCCAGGCGACGTGTTCGCCGCTCAGACGGTTCGGGACTCCCTGCCACCGGACGGCGTGTACGGCCCGCACGAACAGCGATGGGTCCGCCTCGAGCCAATGCGATAGATCCGGGCCTCCGACCGCAACCAGACAGTCCGGCGCTTCGACCTCAGCATCGTCGGGCGAGGGCTGCTCAAGCCCGAGAAGCGTCGCCAGGTCGGCATCCGACCAACGCGGAAGCAGAGTCATCCGCCAGCCGAGCATGGCGGCCGCCGCACGCAGTGCGCCTAGTGCATGCCCGGCGTCGTGCTGGCAGTAGCGATATGCGCGCTCGCCATACTTCCAGGCCTCACGCCAGTGAATAGAAGTAAGAGCTACCAGAAATGTGCCGGCCCACCGTTGGTCGTCCAATTCCCAGCCAAGTTCGGCGCGCTCCTCAAGCACGTGTTCACGCGGCGCATAGTGAAACACGGCCGGGTGCGGGGCAAGAGCGCCCGGCCCCGTCACCACGTAGCCTTCAGTGGGATGCAAGTTGCCACTCGACGGGTTCACACGGAGCGCCCACCGAGACTCACCGGCCTGCTTCCAGGCCGAGAGCCCAAGCGAACAGCGGAGAAACTCGCCGATGGCATCGACCGTCACGGGGGCGGGCAGAGTCGATGGCGGCTCATAGAGACGGGAGTAAGGAACCTCGGACGCCAGCGATGTCCGTGGAAGGCTGAGGATCGGGGCGCCACGATACCGCCGGAAGGGATCAGGCTGGGAGGCCCAATCCAGATACCCGAGCGATCGGGCGAACCGGTGGAATGAATGCTTGGTCCGGTCGTGATAGTTGAAAACCGACACGCGTCAACAGGTCGCGAGCCTACTTCTTCGACCGCGGCAGCTTTTTTGACTGCGACGCCTTCTTCGAAAGCGTTGGATTCTCGCGGAGGGCCTCTGCCTGGCCGTCGAGTGCCGTCATGGCGTCGCGCAGCTGGCCTCGTCGTGTTTCATGCTGGGTCGCCTCGAACTGACGTTCGAGGTCGGCGCGGGCAAGGCGCAGAGACTCGAGCCGCTGAAGCTTCTCGGAGTCGCCGTGCACGGTCCGAATCCGCGCCCGCTTCCTCGTCTCCTCGATCTCATCCATCCGTTCCTGGATCCGCCCCTCAGCGTCGACCAGGCCTTCTCCGGCGTCACCCATGTGTCACGCGTGCTCCCATCCCGCATTATACGGGGGCACGCGGGACCTGTCTCTTCTCCTGACGCGGCTCCTCCTGGGCATCACGCCAGAACAGTAACGGTCGGCCCACCTGATCTGACCGGCGGCGCAACTGAGCGTGGGCGGCGATGCGCTAGAATGTCCGCCGTATGCCCACACCGTGCTCCTTCGACGTCACGTCCACTGTCGACATGCAGGAAGTCGACAATGCGCTCAATCAGGCCCGCAAGGAGGTCGCGCAGCGGTACGACTTCAAGGGTACCAAGGCGTCAATCGAGTTTGACGTCAAAGCGTCCACTCTCACGCTCGCCACGGACGATGCCTTTAAGCTAAACGCGCTCTGGGAAATCGTGCAGACACGCTTGGTGCGACGCAACGTGCCGGTGAAGAACCTCACACGTGGTGAACTCCAGCCGTCGGCCAGCAACACCGTTCGCCAGGACATCATCCTTCAGCAGGGCATACCGAGCGAGGCCGCCCGAGACATCGTCAAGTTCCTGAAGGAGCGGAAACTGCGAAAGGTGCAGGCCTCCATCCAGGGTGACCAGCTACGCGTTACGTCAGGATCGAAGGACGAATTGCAGGACGTGATGCGTCTGCTCGGCGAGCAGGACTTCGGCGTGGCGCTACAGTTCGGCAACTACCGAGGCTAGCCTGAACAAGTATTGAACGAGAGGGGTCGGCCGGTCAGCGCAGTGCCTCCACCGCTGTCGGCTTGCCGAACACGTTCGAATCGATGGGAGCCCCGAGCTGCATCTGTTCCAACTGAATCGCATCGCGGCCGTCCAGCCACACGAACTCGACGCGGTGGGCCAGTTTGACCCCATCGACATCACGATAGTCCGCGAAATTCATCTCGGTCGGCATGCGCCCGATGGGCGAGGCGCCATAGCGGACCGTCCGCAATAGCAAGCCAGTCTCCGGGTCAAAATACAGAGTGGCGAACATGTTATCCGACCCGACCACGTTGCCCTGCACCACGTCCAACCACTTGCCGTTGATCTCTTGCGGGTCCAAGGTGCGCAGGCGCGTCAACGCCGTCTTGATCTCATCCGGGAAGGTCAGCATCGCATCCAGGCGCGCCCCGGTCAGTTCGCTGCCGTGCAACTGGTACTCACCCAGCACGTTGAGCGGCGTTTGGATCCATCCGAGTTTGCCGTCGTAGCTCCGCACCGTCGCGTCGCGCCCGACGGCCTTGTAGCGAATGATCATGCTGCGCTGGTCAGGACGCTTGGCGTACAGTGCCACCATCCCGCCTCCACCGAACCCGCGGAATCCCAGGCTGGAACCGGTCGCGGTGATAGTCGTCACGGCCGCGAGCTTTTCAGTGCCGCCGATCGCCTGCAGATAACGATCAACAATCGCGCCCGGCTTCGCGAGGTCAGGGGCTGAGGTGTAGATGAGATCCTCCGGCAGGAGGTTCGGTTCTCCGTACACCTGGTCGAGCGTGGGGGTGAGAATCGGGCGCGTGCGGCCTGCGTGGCACGACCAGCAACTGACGACCTGCCGACCGCCAAAGTGATCGCTGTTGATCGCCTGCACCATCAGGCTCATCTCCCGCGCCTTCTTCTTCCTGGGAGTGTCGAACGCCCAATCGACACGGTTGGTTCCTGCGTCCTTGTGACACGACGAACAGTCGCCGCCCACGGAGGCCGTCATAAGGCCCATGAGCGTCATGAAATCGTCGACCGTTACGTCCTTCAGCGCCTGGACATTCTCGAACACTTCGCCCGCCGTGCGTTGACCATCGGCGACCTTGATCTGGCGCGCGTGCACCGCTGTTGCGGCGATCGACATCGAGAGCACAACCGCGGCAACGACTACCAGTCGTGAATTCAGAATTCGCATGGTCTATATCTTTCTTCTCAACTGCCCGGATAGACGCTCACCTGAAATTACCCCACCTCATTTCTCTTCGTCGACGTTCTCCAGAATTTCGAGCATGAGGGCCGCGTCCCGCTCCCCTTCAACGCCGGCATACTCCATGATCTCCCAGGTCGGATCCTCGTCGCGGCTGAGCTTGGAACTCACCGTCCACGGCTGAGAGTACACCTTCGGGTCTGTGAGAGTCGCCGAAAGCTGCAACGTATTTTCGTTAACGAAATCCCACCGCTCGGTCACCGTCAACTCGTCAGAGGCGAAATCACCCCCGAGTGAGAAGCGCATCCGGTCCGAGAGATTTCTCACCTCGACGACCAGCGTGGTGCCCTCCCAGTGGCCGCGCGAACTTCCCATCCACAACCCGATCCCATCATCAAGATGCGGCCGTGAATCCAGCGGAATGTACCGGAACTCGTGATGCACGTCGTACAAGATCACCACCGCGCCCGGCGGCTGTAGGACCTGTAGCTCGGTGTAGTAGTTGAGTCGTGGCACACCATCTGGCCACGCGCGGGTTCGGGTGTCCATCTGGGCGGCGTTGGGCGTCAGCGTGCCTACCGCGGCCTCCATCTTGCGCTTGAGCGCCCACGGCAGGTATGGGATCTTACGGTCTGGCGGATCGGTGATGCATCCAGGCCCGAGCCCGGCGAAGCACCCGAGGGATACGAGTGGATCCCAGATTCCCTGCACGTCAGGTTGACCATCGTTCAGCATCTTCTTCGGCCAAGGACCTTGCGGCGCCTCGTCTGCCGCGTTCTCATCGTCGCTCCCAGCACCGAGGTCGATCGACAGCCCAGACAACTCCTGGTCCTGGGCTCGAAGCATGGTGGCGCCGGCTCCCCAAAGGACGCCGCAGAACGCCGCAGTCACGCACGCGTAGGTAATGGTTTTCATGGTAGTGGGCTCTGGCGAGAGAGTGGAACCGTCATCCCCGGGGTCCGGTCTTCGAAGGCGTAGCACTGATAGTCCAGAATCTGGGCTTTCGGATCAATATTTCGATAAAGCGTGAGCTGGAGCTTCCACGGTCGAGTAAAGACCTTCGGGTCCGTCATGGTCGCTTCATACTGGATGTGGTCGGGACCGATCCGCGTATACCGCTCCTCCACCTTCAGTTCGTCGCTGTGGAAGTTGCCGGCGCGATCGAACCAGGTTTCGCCGTTGAAATTCACAGTGTCGACGACGAGCGTGTTCCCCTCGTAGCGCCCGCGCGAATCCCCGAGGTAGAACTGCAAGTCCTCCAAATGGGAGGTCTTGTTGGTGTAGACGCGCCGTTGCATGTGCGCGTACTCGTGCAGGATGGCCACCATGTCTGGCGTCTGCACGATCTGAAATGGATGCGGAAGATACGTGGCACGCGGAACGCCCGAGAGGAGGCAGTTGCGCTCGCCGTCCAGTTTCTGCCGGTCCGCGTAGTTTTCCTGCTGCTTCTTGGCCGCCCAGTCCTGGTAGGGAATCACGCCTCCCTCCACGACAGACTCACCGGCCGGGCCGTCCGAGCTCGCGGAATGAGCAAGCAGGTTGACGTTCGCGGAGCCCATGACCTGCCAGATGCCCTGCAGATCCGGTATCCCGTCCACGGTCCGTGGAGGCTCATACCTGGCCACCTGGGCGTCGACGGACGTAACGACAAAGCTACCGGCCACGAGCAATGCCAGAAGGAACGCCCCCAGGATGGTCCTACCGCTTGCCTCCATGACTGTTCTCCACCAAAGCGTCTTCACTGCACAAGCCTTTGACCGCGTGGTCCTTTGTTTTCATCAGTGTTCGATTCGCCCCTGAGCACTCGCCCATCAGGTAGCACCACTGTGTCGACGTTCAGGATGTTTTGCCCGTCCGACGCACCAAATCCCAGAATCGTGATCTTCATATTCGGCAGAAGCGAACTTCGGCGGTACCCCATCCGGAACAGAGTATTCGGCGGGCCGAATTCGGCTGCCCACTCTTCGAGTTCGCCCTCCTCATTCTCAGCTTCGAGCGTCAGCCAGGCGTGCGGGTTGACCCACTCCATCTTGACGACCTTCGCATCCTTGAGCTCGATCACCTTATTGACGTCGAATTCCGCCGCGAAAGCGTGGTGGGTCTCCGGACTGGCGGCAAACCAGAGCATCCCAAGAAAGCAACCAGCGATAATGAGTGTCGGCTTCACGATCATTCCTCCAGGCGCCCAATATCTGGGCCAGGCGCAGTCCAGGGAACAGACTGCTTGAGACGGAATATATCAGAAATCGCCGGAGTCCGGTCGGGCCGCCGCCATGCTACAAATGTAGTCATGCCGTGCTACTCGATTCGGTCCAACTCACACCGTGCCCCTCAGGGCCGTGCATGCGGAGCTATCAGCGTCCTTGCTCTCGTCGCGCTTGCGGCAGTGACTGCAGCGTGTTCATCGCCTTCGCCCACACCCAGCGTGACGTCTCCCGAGACACCTCCTCTGTGGGGACCGATGACGCCGGTCGTTTCAGTGCAGGAACTGATGAACGACGTAATCCAACCGGTGGCAGACACACTGTTCACGTCGGTGAGAATCGGAGTCGACGGGGACGGCACCGTCGAGGAGGGGCCAGAAACCGACGCCGACTGGGCGAATCTTCGCAGCGCCGCCGTCACGTTGGCCGAAAGCGTGTACCTCCTCAAGATTCCTCGGTCCATTACTCCGGAAGTGAGCCGGCTTCGGGATGCCACGGAGCTCACGCCAACCGAGATCCTGGAGAAGCTGCGACGTGACCCGGTGTTATGGGACGCGCGCATTCAGGCTGTGCGAAACGCGGCGCTCCAGGCCATCGACGTCGTCGAGCGGCGCGACACTGAGGAACTGTGGGACGTCGGCGAAAACCTCTACATAGCGTGCACGAACTGTCACTACGATTACTGGTATCCGGCCCAGCGGGAGCTGCTGAATTCGCTCCGGGAAAAGGTTCGCCAGTTCCGCCTCGAGTCCGCCACGCCCTGACGGGGGCATGGACATGCCACGCTCGCCGATAGTCTTCGGGACGGTCGTTTGAGGCGAGGGCGGCTGCTTCGCCAGGGCCCTGATTCCCACCATCCGGTGTGTCATCAATCTGACCAAGTAGTACTAGCAGCCCGTGGCGGGCGGAAGCGGGCCGCGTCCCCGCTTCGCCCGATTCTCACACCCGACAACTACTGCCGGTTTCGGCGCCGTTGCCGCCGGTTTTGCATCTGCTCCGCGCGCTGCTCCATCCGCGCTTCACGCTGAGCGACGATCTCACCGGCCTTCGCCTGTTGCTCGGCGGTCAATGCGGCGAACACCTCGCCGTGTATGCGCGCGCGAAGCACCGCCATGTCGGACTGCACGATCGCCGCGACATCCGACGCCGACCGAACCAGGCCTTCGTTGGTCGGGACCGTTTCGATCGCCGTGCGCTGCGCATCCATCGCGGCGCGCAGGCGTTCGCCGACTCTCTGCAACTCCGACTGGTAACGCTTCATCACATCGCGCACGCGGGTTCGCTGGTCCTCGGTCAGATCCAGTTGCTGAAGGGGGAGGCTGACACCTCCGGGACCACCGGGGCCGCCGCGTCCAGGACGGCCGCCTTGGGCGGAAAGGCCGGCAGTGAGCACGGCGGCAAACACTGCTACAGCGCCGGCGGTGGCTACCTGTCGTACGCTGGGAGTCAAAGTAGAAACTCGCATCATGATTTCTCTCCTCGGGTTTCTACGGGACCATCACGTGGCGCCCGTTTCTATTGCATTGGACGCGACGGAAATGACAGCGCGCTGACCGCCGTGTGAAGAAACCGTGGCACCTTGGTGCTAGTCCCCTGAAACCGTCCCTACCGCGCGAACGTAACGGTGGTGGTCCGCTTGCCGCGTGGAGTGTCGGCCGTGAACGCGAGAGTCATCGTCCCGCCGTCCCCGCTCACGGACCGCACCGCACGTGTCTTGATGGTCATGTCGCCGCGCATGTTCGACACGCTGACGGAACCGGTCGTGACGAGTGCCTCACCCTCCCACGTCGTCTTGCTCGTGGACATGGTGCCGTCAGGCTCCTCGTTTCGGCTCTCGCGACCGTCGAGGGCGTAGCTGGTCATCACGCCGCCGCCGTTACGCTCGCGGGTCACGAACAACCGCTCGGCGGTCTGCTTGATCTGAATCGCGTCGCCCACCCGAAGTGCGGGGCCGACCGGGCCGCCCTGCCGGGCGCCACGTTCTGCAGACCCCCGATCCTGGCCGCTGCGCTCTCGACCGAACCCGCCTCCCGGACCACCTCCGCCACGACCAGGCCGACGACCGGCGCCTCCGGGTCCGCCAGCGTCACCCCGACCGCGAGCCGGGGCCTCGACGCTTTCCACCACCCAGGCACCCGAAAAGTCCGGAAGACTCTGAGCGCCTGCTACCCACCCCCACGCGATGAGGGCGCCGGCGGCGGCGAACAAGCCCCACGTGCGTTGTTGATTCGCCAGAGTTCTCCTACAGGGCCGTCTACTCGTAGCGCAGCGCTTCGATCGGATCGAGCCGGGCGGCCTTGCGCGCGGGATAGTAGCCGAAGAAGACCCCGATCGCGGCGGCGAACCCGAATGACATCAGGACCGCATTGCTCGTGACAAGCGTGGACCACCCCATGAAACTCCCCAACCCGAACGCTGTCCCGAACCCAAGCGCAATGCCGATGGCACCCCCGGCCAGACTCAGTACGATGGCTTCGACCAGGAACTGCAGCAGCACATCGATGTCCCGGGCGCCCAGTGACAACCTGAGGCCGATCTCTCGGGTCCGCTCGGTCACCGAGACCAGCATGATGTTCATGATGCCAATCCCGCCGACGAGTAGCGACACGGCCGCGATGCCTGCAAGTAAGTAGGTCATCGTGTCGGTCGTCGAGGTAAGGACGTTCACCATCTCGTCGGCCGAGCGCACCATGAAGTCCTCCTGGTCGCCGACGATGTTGTGCCGCGAGCGCAGTAGGCTGGTGATATCCGCGGACACCTGCTCGAGTGGAACTTCGTCCTCCGCCCCGACGATCATGCTCTGGAGATGGGCGATGCCGAGCAGTTTCTTCTGCGCCGTTGTGTAGGGAATCAGGATCGCGTCGTCCTGGTCCTGGCCGAACGCCGCCTGCCCCTTCTTGGTCAGCACGCCGATGACTCGGAACGGCTGCCGACGGATGCGAATCGTCGCTCCGGTCGGGTCGAGGCCAGGCCCGAACAGCTCGTCTCGCACGACCGACCCCAGCACCGCAACCTTGGCCGCGGTCCGCACCTCCGGCTCTCCGAAGAAGCTGCCGTGCTCCATCGCCCAGGCACGGATGTCTAACAGGTCCGGACCGACGCCCTGAATCGTGGTTCCCCAGTTGCTTGAGTCTGAAATCACCTGGGTGCGGAGATTCACGCCAGGAGAAAGGTAGCGGATTCCCCTCACCTGGTCACGGATTGCCGCAGCGTCCGCGGTCGTAAGTGAGGTCGTATTGCCAGCCCCCATGTGCACGGGGCCTCGGCGGAACGATCCCGCGTTGATGTTCAGGACGTTGGACCCGGCGCTGCGGATGCTGGACTCGATCGACGCCCGTGCGCCGTTCCCGAGCGCCACCATGACGATGACGGCCGCCACACCGATGATCATGCCGAGTGCGGTGAGTACGGTTCGCATGGCGTTGCGCCGGAGCGCCTTGAGCGCAATCAGGATAGTCATCGTGAGGGACATGGAGTCTCCTTAGGCCGTTCTCTCTTCCATCTCGGGTTGACTGTCGAGTGCGACAAGTTCCTTCACCGCGTCTCGGCGGGTGACGACCGGATTGTCACTACGGACGCGACCATCGCGAAACGTAACGATCCGCGTGGCGTACTCGGCGATGTCGTGCTCGTGGGTCACCAGCACGATCGTGAGCCCGCCCTCGACGTTGAGCTTCTGCAGAATGCCCATCACCTCGATGCTCGTCCGGGAGTCGAGATTCCCGGTCGGCTCGTCGGCCAGCAGGAGGCGGGGCTCGTTCACAAGCGCCCTCGCGATCGCGACGCGCTGCTGCTGGCCGCCCGACAACTGATTGGGATGGTGATCGAGCCGATCGCCGAGACCGACGTTTTCCAGCGCCTTGGTGGCACGCTCGCGCCGATTCCTGGCGCGCTCGCGGCTGTAGAGCAGTGGCAGTTCCACGTTCTCCAGCGCGGTCGTGCGCGACAACAGGTTGAATCCCTGGAAGACGAAACCGATCTCCTTGTTCCGCACCGCCGACAGGCTGCGCGGGGCCATCTCCGCCACGTTTCGACCGTGCAACAGAAACGTGCCCGCCGTGGGCCGGTCGAGGCAACCGACCAAGTGCATGAAGGTGGACTTCCCCGACCCCGACGGGCCAGTGAGCGCGACGAACTCCCCTGGGTAGACGTCGAGCGTCACGCCACGCAACGCCAATACGTCAACCTCGCCAACGTGGTACGTCTTCACCAGGTCTCGGACGACGATGCCAGGCTCTTGCCCCGCGGGCGACGTCGTCACCGGCGGCCCCCGCCGCGAGACCGTCGCCCAAAGGAGGGCATCAGGGGGTTTCCTCCACGCTGGGCCGCGACCTCGCGTGCCTCTGTCACACCGGTAACGACCTGGGACCCTTGCTCGAGCGGACCGCCGACGACGGCCTGCACAATGCCGTCGCTGATGCCCGTGCGTATCTCGACGCGCTCGAGCCTGCCAGCGTTGAGTACCCAAACCGGGCGCGTGGTGACCCCCGGCGTACCCGGTGCGGAGACCGATGCTCCATCCTCGACCGCACGGCGCGCACCGCCGGCGCCACCGCCGGCACCCGGCTCGAAGCGCCCGCGCATCTGCTGCCGCTCCTCGGCAGACATCTGCTGCATTCGTTCGCGCATCTGCTCGCGCTGCGCTGGAGCCGCGGAGGCCGGTGCTCCATCCGCGACCGCACGGCGCGCACCGCCGGCGCCACCGCTGGCACCCGACCCGCCTCCGTGCGGCCACAGCCCTGTGGGTCCGGCGGAGGTCTCCGGCGAAGAACTCACAGCCCTCGGCGCTGTCGCATCCCCCCGCGGGGTCGAACGCCCCCCAAACTCTCCTCGACCGCCTCTCATTCCAGGGGGCACCGCCTGCCCGAGCAGTGCGAACGCCTCGGCCGTGGGCCGGAAGCGGAACGCGCCAGTCGGGACGCGCAATGTGTCGTCCGCTCTGGCGATCTCAACCGTCACGGTGGCAGTCATGCCAGGCCGCAGCTTGAGCTCCGGATTCGGCACCGAGATGATCGTGGTGTAGCTCACGACGTTCTGCTCAACCACCGGCTGTAACCGCACCTGCCGCACCGTGCCCAAGAACTGGTCGTCAGGATAGGCGTCCACGCGGAAGGTAACCGCCTGCCCGCTCTCAATGCGGCCGATGTCCGACTCGTCGATGGCGGCGCTCACCTGCATCTGCGTCATATCCTGCGCGATGACGAACAGCGTCGGTGCCGACATGCTGGCCGCCACCGTTTGCCCGACGTCGACATCACGCGAGACGACGATGCCATCGATTGGCGCCTTGATAATCGTGTGGTTGAGGTTGACCTGGCTCTGGTTCAGGGATGCCGTCGCCTGGACGATCTGTGCCTCGGCTGATTTCACTGCCGACTGGGCTTGACGGGCTGCACTCTCGGCAGTTTCGAGTTCGGACGACGGGATCAGTTGGCGCCCGGCAAGTTCACGGGACCGCGTCAGCTTGAGCTGGCTATCGTCGACCTGAACCTTGGCGCGGTCGAGATCGGCCTCGAATTTGACCACCGAGGCACGCGCCTGCTCCACCTGCGTCTCGAACAGCGAGGGGTCCAGCTCGGCGATTACCTGACCAGCCCGCACCTGGGAATTGAAGTCCACGTAGAGGGACTTGATCGAGCCCGATACCTGACTGCCGACCAGCACCGTCGTCACCGCCTCGAGCGAGCCGGTGGACTGAACGGTCTCGACGATACTGCCACGGGTTACGTCAGCCGTGATTAACTCGCTGCTGGCCTGTGCCGGAGTGGACTGGTAGTAGAGAAAACCGCCAGCGGCACCCGCGGCTAGGACTATTAGGACGACCCACGTTTTCATCTGTCTTCTCTCCTCCCCCGATTGTGACGAATCTCGAGAAGTCAAAGTTCTGAAGAAAGTATGTCACCAGATTGTGAAAAAAGAATGACCTGACCTCGATGCCGTGATACACGGCGCAAAAGGTCGTACGATCGGCCCATGGACACGCTCCAGGAGTCACCGCTCACCGTCCTCGTGGTCGAGGACGAACAACACATTCGCGATCTGGTGTGTCTCCACCTGGGCGTGGAGGGCCTGGCGACGGTTCCGAGCGGCGACGGGTCAGCCGCGCTGAAACTGGTCGCTGCGCAGCGATTCGACGCCGTCATCCTCGACCTGATGCTCCCTGGTTTCGACGGCATGTCGGTGTGCCGTGCCATTCGACGGGGCACACACAACCGCGACGTGCCGATCCTGATGCTCACGGCCCGACGTGAGGAGTCGGACAAGGTCCTGGGTCTCGAGAGCGGTGCCGACGATTACCTGGTCAAACCGTTCGGTGTTCGCGAGCTGGTGGCACGCGTCCACGCGCTGCTCCGCCGAGGTGCCCTGGGACAGGCATCCGCCAACGGCAAGGCGCCTGTCCGGTACAAGCACATCGCGATCGATCCGGCCCGTCACCGCGTACGGGTAGGCGAGCGGGAGGTGGCCCTCACCACTCACGAATTCGACCTGCTCGGCGTGCTGCTGTCGCAGCCAGGCATCGTCTTCAGCCGTGACGCCCTCCTCAACCGGACGTGGAAGGAGAACACGTATGTCACGGTGCGAAGCGTCGACACGCTCATCAAGCGCTTGCGCCGCAAGATCGAAGAGGACTCCGCCAACCCGAAGGTAATCCTCACGGTGTGGGGTTCCGGCTACAAGGCCGCCGATGTCGACTGAGCCTCTCGCCTGGTATCGAAGCCTATACTGGCGCATCGGCATCGGCCTCGTCGTGTTCCTCGCCCTGATTCTGGGCGGGCAAGGCCTGCTATTCATCTACCTCACTGACCGGCTCGCCGGATCGATGCCGGCGCGCTCACCTCGCCAACTCGCCATCCTGGTTGCGTCGGGCCTATCCACCACGCTCGACAGCGACCCATCGACAGATCTCTCCGCGCACATGCGCGAGCGGTACGGGCACGTCTTCCAGTTGATTGCTGTGACCCTGCGCGATGGCCGCACGGCGGTCAACCGGAACGACCTGGTCGCGGACGAACTCCTGGGCGTTCTCGAGCGGCAAGCTGTCGAAATGCGCGGAAGGTGGCGACGATTCGGCCGCCGGGACCGCAACGCGGGCCCTGGCAGACGCCTGGAGCACGGACCTCGGGTGCCGCCCGCGTCGGGGCCAGGCGTGCTCCTACCAGCGCTGGCCAGTGCCAGGCGCAGGGCCGACTTTGCGCCGATCGTGGTCGGCGGCGAGCGCGTTGGCCTCGTGGCCGTGCCGCTTGGGCGTCCACCTATGTCGCTCGTCGTGCGGGAGCTTGGACCGACGATGGGCGTGGTCGGGCTCGTGGTGCTGCTGCTCGGCGGCGGCACGATGGCGTTCGTGGTATTCGGTCCGGCGCGGCGCCGACTGCTGCAACTGGAATCCGCCACCGAGCGGCTCGGAGCGGGCGACCTGTCGGTGCGGGCCCCGGAACACGGTGGCGACGAGGTGGCCACACTTGCGCACGCCTTCAACCAGATGGCCGAAGACCTCGGGCGCCGCGCCGCGGCGCTCGAGGTCTCGGACACAGCCCGCCGCCAGTTGCTCGCTGACGTTTCGCACGAGCTCATGACGCCACTCACCGCCATGCGTGGCTACATCGAAACGCTCTCGATGAAAGAACTCGAGGCCGACGGCGCGACACGCGAGCGCTATCTCGGCATTGTCGATGAGGAAACCAGGCGCCTCGAGCACATCATCGGCGACCTGCTGGATCTGGCGCGACTGGAGGGTAACAACCAGAACATGCGCGCCGAACCCGTATCCGTGGCCGGGCTCTTCGAGCGCGTCGCGGCGCGCCACGAGCGAGAAACGCGCGGGCGCCGCATCACGTTGCGGCGCGATCTGTTCCAGGCGGCCGGCGCCGTCCTCGGCGACGCCGATCGCCTGGAACAGGCTCTTCAGAACCTCGCGGGAAACGCCCTGCGTCACACGCCGGACGGCGGCACCATCACGCTCTCGGCCACACGCCGAGGCGACGATACGATCCTGTCCGTGCGCGACACCGGCCCCGGCATTCCGGATACTCATCTGCCGCTGATCTTCGACCGGTTCTACAAGGTCGATTCGTCGCGCCAGGCCGCGGGCGGCAGTGGTCTAGGCCTGTCGATCGTTAGAACCATCATCGAACGTCACGGCGGTACCGCCAGTGCCCACAACGACGGCGGCGCCGTATTCGAGCTCAGCCTGCCATCAGCCTGAGCCACCATGAAAGTTTCCCAGGGGGGGGGTGTGTTTTGGCCCACGGTTAGACCACACTTTGACCCGGCCTCCGGACGTTCTCGCAGGACGTGGATGTACAACCCGGAGAAACCGTCACCCTCAACGTCAGCCTACGTTCGGAATCGGCGCAAGGGCGCTAACTGAGAGAGGTCCGATTCGAACGGCCGTGGCCACGGCCTCAAGAACGCCGCTGGCCACCACGCTGTGCTAACGTGCGACCATCGAGGGACATCGAATGGTTGCAGGAAAACGAATCGTCTGGGGTGTCGCGGCCGTGCTGTTCCTGGCCGCGACGTTCGTCGCCGGGTTCGTCGTCGCCACGCTCGGCCTCGGCCCGGCCGTCAGCATCTCCACACTCTCGGAGCGCGAGCGGCAGTTCAGCGAGCGCATGACCAGCGTGTCACTGGTGGGCCAGTTCACGCTGACCGGTCAGGGCGACCGGCCGGCCGCCGAGGATCGCTACGACATCGAGAACGTCGAAAAGCTGGGCGACGGACGATGGCGCTTCAACGTGCGAATGCGCCACGGCAGCGTGGATGTCACCTTGCCGGTGAGCGTCCCCCTCCAGTGGCTCGGCGATACGCCGATGATCGTCATGCGTGACTACGCGATACCCACTCTCGGCACGTTCAGCGCCCTGGTCGCCTTCGACGGCGACCGTTACGCCGGCACCTGGCAGGGCGGCGATTTCGGAGGACACATGTTCGGCCGAATCGAGCCGCAGCAGTAGGCCACTCCCCCCTAACGACGACGCCATGCCTGGTGTCGACTGATGTGTTACGGTCTTCGGCAGGGAGTCGAAGGGATATGCCGATCTTTGAATTCGAATGCCGAGCCTGCGGACACCCGTTCGAACAACTGGTGCTACCGTGGCTCGCCTCCGCCACAGAAGAACCGGAGTGCCCCGCGTGCCATAGCGCCAACGTGAAAAAGGTGCTTTCCATCTGCGCGATCAGCTCCGAGGGCACCAGACAGACGAGCCTCAAGAAGGCTCGAAAGGCCATGCGG
>Ga0302135_10000316_pt1 | contig 29283 bp, 24 predicted proteins | sample CBN3_surface_MG_FD_203119 | JGI IMG/M metagenome (GOLD analysis project Ga0302135, IMG submission 203119) | Marine microbial communities from Western Arctic Ocean, Canada - CBN3_32.1 | ecosystem: Environmental > Aquatic > Marine > Oceanic | place: Canada: Western Arctic Ocean | collected...
AGTTTGCGTTCGATGATATACGACAGACGCCAAATACCTTGGACGCCCATCGACTAACTCGATATGAAAGCCAACTTGGTTTTGGAGACAAGATCGTGGAGGCCTTGTTTCAGGTTTATTTTTTTCGTGGTCAAGACATTGGCGATCGAGAAATTCTGACAGCCATTGCTATGGAAGCGGGTCTGAACGATGACGCGACTGCCACCCACTTCGCCGGAATGGTGATTTACTAGAAGTTCGTGAGGAAAAAAGCGTTGGACGTCAGCTTGGGATCCAAGGTGTTCCATTTTTTATTGTAGCTGGGAGTTATGCCGTATCTGGCGCGCAGGAGTCGGAAGCGTTTTTCCCATTATTTGATATGGCTCGCAAAGAAACCCGCGAAAACGAAGCCGTCACGTAAGCTCTGCGTTCATTCCCTCACGGTGCGCCCTGCCGAAATTTCATCTGCCAGTTCAACCAGCTGGCCAATAAACCGCCGCACACCGTTCACTCGTTCATCGACGCTGTGCCACGACCGCATATAGACGAGCTTCTGCTCCGGGCGAATTTTAATTGAGGTAGAGTTTTCCTGTATGAAACGCACAAGTCCTTCAGGGTTAATAAACTGATTGCCGCGAAACGATACGACAGCTCCCTTAGACCCTGCTTCGATCTTCTCAACTCCAGCACGGTGGCACAGCTGTTTGATGGCGATAATTTGAAGAAGATTTTCGACTTCACCGGGCAATGAACCAAAGCGGTCAATGAGCTCCGCCGCAAAGGCATCAATCTCCGATCGATCCGCGAGCAGCGAAGCGCGGCGATAGAGACCTAATCTCACCGTTAAATCTGCAACGTAGTTTTCGGGAATCAGAACGGAGGTTCCAATGGTAATCTGTGGGGTCCAGCTCTCCTTGTCTGACGATTCTGTCCCATCACCACGGGCTGTGACTACCGCCTCCTCCAACATATGTTGGTATAGTTCAACGCCAACTTCTTTGATATGGCCAGACTGTTCTTCGCCGAGCAAATTTCCTGCGCCCCGGATATCAAGGTCATGGCTTGCCAAAGTGAACCCAGCACCAAGTGAATCCAATGTCTGCATTACTGAAAGCCGCCTCGTTGCTGCCTCCGTCAAGGCAACGCCGGGTGGGATAGTCAAATAGGCATATGCACGCACTTTTGCTCGACCGACGCGACCTCTCAGTTGATAAAGCTGTGACAATCCAAACATGTCGGCACGATGAATAATGACTGTGTTTGCTTCTGGAATATCGAGGCCGGATTCGACGATATTTGTGCACAGCAACAAATCAATCTGGCGTCCACAAAACTGCTCCATCACGCTTTCCAGAGCATCTGCGGTCATGCGCCCGTGCGCAACAGCGATTTTGATCTCAGGGACCAGCGCCTTAAGGCGATCGTGAACCCGGGTTATGTCCGAAACTCTGGGGCAAACGTAAAATGTTTGGCCGCCGCGAAATTGTTCCCGAAGAATTGCTTCACGAATGACCACAGGATCATAAGGTAGGACAAACGTCCGTACGGCCAACCGATCCACCGGCGGGGTCGCGATGATACTCATCTCGCGCACGCCGGAGAGCGCCATTTGCAAAGTGCGAGGTATCGGTGTAGCGGTCAGAGTTAAAACGTGGACATGCGCCTTCAGGCGTTTGAGCTGTTCTTTTTGAGCAACGCCAAAATGTTGCTCTTCGTCGATAATTAATAATCCCATATTTGCAATGCGGAGCGATTTAGAGAGCAACGCTTGTGTTCCAATGACGATATCGACCGTACCGTTTGCGAGGCCGTCTTTTGCAAGCGTCGCATCACTTGGTGAAACCAGCCTTGATAATTGTGCAATGACGACTGGAAGGCCTGAAAAACGCTCAGTAAAAGTCGCAAAATGTTGCCGCGCGAGGAGCGTTGTGGGAACGACAACGGCCACCGTGTAACCTGCCATGCTCGCTAGAAAAGCCGCTCGAAGGGCAATTTCAGTTTTTCCGAAGCCGACGTCGCCGCAAATCAGACGGTCCATCGGGTGACCGGAAGCAAGATCTGCCACAACATCATCGATGCTCGCTAATTGGTCCTCGGTTTCTGACCACTGAAATCGGGCACAAAACTCGTCGAACAAACCTTCGGGCGGCAACATAACTTCGCCTTTGTGAAGTGCGCGTTCGGCCGCAATTTTCAATAATTGTTCCGCAATATCCTTGATGCGGGATTTAACCCTCGCCTTGCGCGCTTGCCAGCCGGCGCCACCTAAGCGGTCAAGCTGAACGCCTGCCTCATCGGATCCATAGCGAGACAATATTTCAATATTTTCGACAGGCACAAAAAGCTTGTCGTCGCCGGTATAGACAACTCGGAGACAATCATGCGGCGCGTTACTAATTTCCAGTGTCTCGAGCCCGTCATATCGACCAATACCATGCTCTACGTGGACAACAATATCGCCGACATTGAGGTTTGATACTTCGGCGATAAATTCACTTCCGCGGCGCCGTTGCCTTGTTGGACGAACCAGCCGATCACCCAATATATCCTGTTCGCTGAGGACAACATGGTGTTCTGTCGTAAATCCATGCTCGATATCAAGTGTCGCCAGTGAGGTTGAGCCGGGTGGCTGCTCTAGGAAATCGCCCCAGTTTTCGATTGTTTTTTGTATCGAGACTCCATGTTCACCAAGAAGGGCAGCCAGTCGATCACGTGAACCTGTGCTATGTCCCGCAATAAGAACTAAGCGTTTACTTTCAGCCGTGAGGCGGTCACGAACGGCGTCGAAGAGTCCCGCAGGTGATTTATCGGACTGTGTGCGGGCTTCAGAGAAATCCCGCGACCGAATTCCTCCCGCATTCACAATGTTGGCGCTTTCAGGAGCTTCGAAGCGCGAGAAAACGGCAGATGGATGGGATGCTAGGCGTCGACTCCATTCGTCCCCGTCGAGAAAAAGCATGGCTGGTTCGATAGGTCGATAGGGCGGCACATCGGTTTCGGGCTTGCGAGATGCCGTACTCATAGTTACCCGCGCGTCGTAAAATTCATTGATTTGCTCCAACCTTGCGTCGATAGCATGCTCGGCCTGTGGATCTAGAATGATCGTGGCGCCCGGAAGGTAATCGAACAATGTTTCAAGGCCGCTATGGAACAGCGGTAGCCAATGTTCCATTCCTCCATGGCTGTGGCCCGCGCTAATCGCCTCATAAAGCGGGTCGTTGCTCGACTGGGTGCCAAAGAGGCTTCGATATTGGTCACGAAATAGCGTAATGGTCTCAGATGAGAGCATCACTTCGCTGACTGGCTGGAGAATGATGCTCTTATGTCCGCCACTCGTGCGTTGCGTCATTGGATCGAACGCGCGAATGCGTTCAAGTTCATCCCCAAAAAAATCAAGACGCAGAGGCGAGTCCACGCCAGTCGGGAAAATATCAACAATACCGCCACGTAGCGCGAATTCTCCTGGCTCGCGAACCGTCCCCGAGGAACGGTAGCCGTGTGTAGTGAGAAATTGCAGCAGCTTGTCCTGCGGCAGGTCGTCACCTTCGGTCGCGGTCAGAACAGCGTTCTCGAGGACGACCCGTGGCGGAACACGCTGCAGCATCGCATCGACTGTCGTCAGCGTAATAAAGCCGGCAGCGCTTTCCTTGCGTCCTGAACTCAGTCGCGTCAATGCATCCAACCGCCGGGCAACAATCTCGGTGTGGGGTGAAACCCGGTCGTAGGGAAGGCAATCCCAAGCCGGTATCGTGATGATGTGTAAGTCCGGTGAAAAAAACCGCAGCGAATCAGAAATACGGTTCATTCCTGAAACGTGCGGCGCTATATAAAGCACTTGGGATGTTGGCGACGAGACATCGGCAGCAATCTGCGCGAGAAGAAGACTGTCATAGCCTTCTGGCGCTCCGCCGATCATCACTCGGCGACTGTCCGATAAGGTATTTTTCCAATTTTTCAATTTATTAAACTGTTGTTTTAAAGTTTTGAAGAAGCGCTAGAATTTCACTCTGCGCGGCCATCGGCACCGGTTCAGCTTCGGTAATCCAATTATAAATATCTGGATCACTAAATTCGAGAAGCTGTTCGTAAATTTCAAGTTGAGGTGTGGTCAAAGTCGATAGATAACGCTCCGCGAATCCGCCCAAGAGGAGGTCGAGTTCACGGGTCCCGCGATGCCAGCTACGAAACAAAAGTCGTTTGCGGCGCACATCGTTATCCGTTTTCAATATCTTGCCCGTTAAGTTCTAATGCCAAGTCGCGAGGGACGGGTATATCCCGCGTGACCGACTTGGTAAATTGCCTTCGCCGTGGACGGTTAAGAATATGTCGACAACCGTGCCCCAAATCAGGGAATTGAAGCATTGCGCCCCGACGTTCTCTTTCCGCTTTTCGCGCCAGTAAACACCCTGCCGGGTGTTGGACCGCGCATCGCTCAGCACATCGAGAAAGTCACCGGCCCGCACGTCGTCGACCTCATATGGCATATGCCACGCGAAATCATCGACCGTCGATATAGCCCCAGTGTTGCCGAGGCAGATAGTAACCGCATCGCGACTCTGCGGGTCCGCATCGTATCGCATTTGAAGCCACCACGCCGTGGCCTGCCGTATCGCGTACGATGTGAAGACGATACTGGCACAGTTTCCCTCGTTTTTTTCCATAGCCGCGACAACTACCTGACACGACTGTTGCCAATTGGCGAGGAACGCATCGTTAGCGGTCGGATCGAACGATATCGTGGCGAAATCCAAATTACCCATCCGGACCATATTCTTGCCTTCGATAAAATCGACGAACTCAAACCCGTAGAGCCGGTCTATCCCATGACCGAGGGCCTGAGCCCAAAAGCACTCAGGAAGGCAATTGAAGCGGCTTGTGAGAAAGCACCGAATTTCGCAGAATGGCTGGATCCAACCTACGTCAAACGTCAGGGCTGGCCATCCTGGCAAGCCGCGCTTTTAGCCGCTCACTCACCCGAAAGCGAAGCAGAACTTGGAGCCCTCACCCCGGCGCGGGCACGCTTGGCATACGACGAGTTGCTTGCTAACCAATTGGCGCTGGCCCTTGTCCGCGAACGCCTGAAAGGGCAACCCGGTCGACCGCTAAAGGGTGACGGTCAGTTGCGGCGTGAACTTCTCTCAAAGCTTCCTTACAAACTCACCAAATCACAAACGAAAGCGTTGCGAGAAATCACCGCCGACATGACGTCAGAAAACCGCATGCTGCGCCTTCTTCAAGGTGACGTTGGGAGCGGTAAGACGATCGTTGCGCTATTCGCAATGTTGGAAGCAGTCGAAAGTGGCGCTCAAGCCGCGCTGATGGCGCCAACGGAGATACTGGCGCGGCAGCATTTTGCAACGATCGAAGCGCTCGCAACAGGCTTCTCGGTCGCAATTTTGACCGGTCGCGACAAGGGTGCCAAGCGCAAACAAATACTGACTGATCTCGAAAACGGCTCAATCGACATCATCATCGGTACCCACGCCCTATTTCAGGAGTCGGTCGCATTTCACGATCTTGGGATGGCTGTCATCGACGAACAACACCGATTTGGCGTCTACCAACGGCTTAGTCTGCAGGCTAAAGGTCGGGGTGTTGATATACTGGTGATGACGGCGACGCCGATCCCACGCAGCTTGATGTTAACGGCCTATGGCGATCTCGACGCGTCATTGCTCACTGAAAAACCCGCGGGACGAAAACCCATTGATACACGCATCGTGTCTCTCCGCCGGCTCGATGAGGTGATTAGTGCCGTTGGCCGCGAAGTCCAGAACGGGGCAAAAGTATTTTGGGTTTGCCCTCTTGTTGAAGAATCGGAGGTGATTGACCTGGCAGCAGCCGAAGAACGCCACGCAGATCTCAAGGCACGTTTCGGCGAAGGAGTTGAGTTGATACATGGCCGAATGAAAGGTCCCGAAAAGGACGCTGCCATGGAGAAATTCGCACTCGGTTCGGCGACAATTATGGTTGCAACAACTGTCATAGAGGTCGGCGTCGACGTTCCAGGTGCAACATTAATGATCATCGAGCACGCAGAGCGCTTTGGACTTGCCCAACTTCACCAATTGCGGGGACGGGTTGGGCGCGGCGATCGACCATCGTCCTGCCTGCTCCTTTATGCGCCGCCACTTGGCGCGAATGCTCGCGCCCGATTATCTATCCTCCGTGAAACAGAAGATGGATTTCGTATTGCGGAAGAGGATCTACGCCTGCGCGGGGCCGGTGAATTGTTGGGCACCAAGCAAAGTGGCCTGCCAGTATTTCGATTGGCCGACATTGTGGCACATGGCGAGCTTTTGGCTACTGCACGTGACGACGCACGTCTGGTTATCGACCGTGATGCCATGTTGGAAAGCGATCGCGGCAAAGCGCTGCGGAACCTTCTCTATTTATTTGAACGGGACGCCGCAGTCGCTAATCTGCGCTCGGGCTAGGAACCTTTTTCCGCTTTGCCTTTTTTGGCGTCACTTTAACATTGTCATCAGCGGCGGTTAGATCGTTATCGCTCACCGGCGCGATCGGCACATGGTGTTTCTCTTCCAACTGTCGATAGGGCGGAGTGACGATCCCCGCAGATATTACCATCTTGATCGCTTCTTCCACCGACATGCTGAGATTTATCAGTTCCTTCTGTGGAACAAACAACAGAAATCCAGATGTCGGGTTGGGCGTGGTCGGTAAAAACACATTGACCATTTTATCTTTCGTCAGTTTTTGAACTTCCCCTTCGGTGTTTCCCGTAATAAAACCCACAGCCCAAATTCCGCGACGCGGGTATTCGATCAACACAGCCTGGCGGAATGCAGTGGATTGCTGCTTCAATACCGTTTCAAATATTTGTTTGATCGCAGCGTAGACGCTTCGGATCACTGGCATCCGCGCCAGTACACGCTCGCCAAGATGAACCACATACCGGCCCACAAAACCTGCAGTCAGCGCGCCAATTAACGTTATCAGCACAAGCAGTACGACGACGCCAAGTCCCGGCAAACCGATCTCAAATCCGACAATATCCTTCAGATAAACGTCGGGGTTGTAGCGTCCTGGAATCAGCGGCACGACTTTGCTGTCGACGAAGCCGACAAACCACCAAACCGATGCAAGGGTTATGGCAACAGGCGCTGTAACGAGAACGCCGGCCAGAAAATAACCGCGCAAACGAGCCAGCGGACGCCGTTTAGGCGATTTGCTATCTACCAGTAAATTTTTGGAAAGTATTGGTGCCATTACACTGCAGCTTTCTTCTATCGTGCAAACGTAAGTTCAGCAAGCTGGATATTATTCGTAAAACCTGCCCTTTCCTCTACGATGCGCCATAATAGAAATGATGCAAAATTCTCAATCATCAACACCAAGAATTAACGGTCTGGCGACTGCCGTTCCAAAGCACGTTTTGCATCAGGGCGATATCGTGGATGCAGCGCGTCAGTTATTTGGTGCCAGAGGTGCTGAATTCGACCGGCTCTTGCCGATCTATACAAACGCTGGCATCGAGACGCGCTATTCATGTGTACCGCTTGAATGGTTTCGCAACCCACATGGTTGGGCTGAACGGAACCGCCTCTATGCAACCCACGCCCTTGATCTCGCTGAAGAGGTGGCAACACAGGCCCTTTCTGCGGCTGATCTCCAGGCACAAGACATCGATGGCATCGTCTTCGTGTCAACGACGGGGATCGCAACGCCTAGCCTTGATGCGATGCTCCTCGACCGCATGCCATTTCGACGCGACGTACACCGATTACCCGTATTCGGCCTGGGATGTGCCGGAGGCGTTTTGGGACTGGGCCGCACGGCGGCAATAGCCCGCGCGTCCAATGATCAAAACTGGTTACTTATTGTCGTCGAATTATGCGGCCTCACATTCCGCAAAGAGGACTTGTCCAACGGCAACATCGTAGCCAGCGCCTTGTTTGGCGACGGCGCAGCAGCGGCAGTCATCAGTTGTAACGGCAGCGGGCCTGAACTTACCGGCTGGGGCGAACATACCTGGCCTGATTCACTTGATGTCATGGGTTGGGAAGTTGAAGACGATGGGTTCGGTGTGCTGTTCAGCCGTGCCATCCCGTCCCTCGTCCGCGAGCGGTTGAGACCGGTTACGGAATCATATCTCACCAGCTGTGGCCAACAACTCCGCGACATCGATCACTTCGTCTTTCATCCTGGCGGAGCGCGCGTTATAGAAGAATTGGCGTATACGTTCAAGCTCGCTGAAGCAGACCTTAGTCCGGAACGCTCAGTGTTGCGCGATTTCGGAAATATGTCGGCGGCAAGCGTGTTTTTCGTCCTGAAGAGAACACTCGAAGCGGATGCGAAAGGGCGCATGCTGCTTGCTGCGCTTGGACCAGGATTCACCGCGGCCTTTGCAACCCTTGAAACTGCCGAATGAGTCTCCCGCAGTGGATTATCGCAGCGGTCGTCCTTCAACGACTGGCCGAACTCGTCCTTTCCCGTCGCAATACTGCACGCCTTTTAGCGAATAGCGCCGTGGAAGTTGGTGCCCGACACTACCCGTTCATCGTTGCGGTGCACGCTGGCTGGCTCGGTGCTCTCTTCTTTCTAACACCCAACAACGCACCAATGTCTGGCCTCTTGCTCAGCCTGTTTCTCCTGCTCCAAATTGGCAGAGTTTGGGTAATTGTCACGCTGGGTACCCGGTGGACCACACGGGTTATCGTCTTGCCCAACACTCCTTTAGTAAAACATGGGCCATATCGCTGGCTTAAACATCCTAACTATCTCATTGTCTGCGCCGAGATTGCGGTATTGCCGCTCATATTTGGTCAGTGGCAGATTGCCTTATTCTTTTCTCTCGCGAATTTCTTAGTTCTTTTTTGGCGCATCAGAATTGAAAATGAGACGCTCGAAAATACCGTATCCAAATGAGCATACTTTGCGGAAACACTTTCACAGTTCAAATGTGCGCTGTAGAACTCGCGTGTACTTTGCGATTTAATTTTTGCCCATGATGAATGCATGACAAAGCCCGCTGATCATACACTTCGAGATATTCCGCTGCTGGCGAGTATGCCGCCGTATGCACGCGAGGCGATCGAGTTGCAATGCAGGTGGCGGAGTTTTGGCGCCGGCGAGCGAATAATCGACCGGCAGAGCACGAACCGGGACATTTTTTTCATCCCCCGTGGCAAAATCCAAGTTGTCATGTATTCGCTCTCCGGCCGTGAGATAACGTTCGACGATTCTGAAGCCGGTGGCCATTTTGGTGAATTAGCTGCGATCGACGGACAACCGCGTTCGGCAAATGTCGTCGCGCTTGAGAATACGACCGTGGCAATCATGTCGCCCGATACCTTCAATCGAGTCCTGCTGGATCATCCGGAAATCGCTCAACAACTCATGATCCGCATGGCTAAGGTCATACGGACATCGACCGACCGGATCACGGACTTGAATACTCTCGGGGCCAACAACTGGGTTTACGGGGAATTGCTTAATCTTAGCAAACAGGGCCTGCGTGGCGATAACACGGCCAGGATCAAACCAATTCCGACCCACGGCGATATTGCCAGCCGCGTTAGCACGACCCGCGAAACTGTCGCCCGTGTCCTCAGCGACCTTGCGCGCGCTGAACTGGTTCGCCGAGAGGCAACCGAACTACTTATTAACGACGTTGCCCGCCTAACCAATATGGTCGAAGAATTTCGCGGCCATTAATCCAGTATTCCAAAGCCTAACCTCTCGGCTGCAGCATGTTGACGCTGGAGCCGGAATGGATATGGTGCGCCTCCATAAGGGCCCGTAGTTCAGTGGTAGAACACGTGACTTTTAATCACGGTGTCGCCGGTTCAATCCCGGCCGGGCCCACCACCGCCTTCGCTAAACGGCGCAACGCCAAGCCGGCGTAACTTTGCTTTAACCAATCTGTCCCCAGTTGGAAGTGAATGAGCAATGAAAACCATTGGCGCCCTTGTTTTCCCTGAGTTCGAACTGTTGGACATGTACGGACCGCTAGAGATGTTTGGACTGTTGCGCGACGACGTCGAGATCAGGATGGTCGCAGAAACCCGGGAACCGGTGCGGAGCTCGCCTGGACCGAAGACCGTGGTCGACGATCTAATCTCCGATAGCGATGACTATGACATCTTGATTGTGCCGGGCGGTCGCGGGTCTCGCCGCGAAGTCGAGAATAACGCAGTTCTAGACTGGTTGCGCGCTGCCGCATCCAAAGCCAAACTGGTGACAAGCGTTTGCACCGGCAGCGCCACACTCGCAAAAGCTAGTCTATTGAACGGCCGCCGAGCAACGACGAACAAGGCTGCGTACGAATGGGTCCGGGCCCAAGGTCCCGATGCGCTTTGGCAGCCACAGGCGCGCTGGGTAGAGGATGGTTACATCAGGCGTATCGGCAGGCATCGACATGGGCCTTGCTGTCATATCGCAGCTCTTTGGCGAGGAGAAAGCCGAAGCTATTGCAGTCAGCGCCGAATACGAATGGCACCGTGATCCCGACTGGGACCCGTTTGCAAAAATTCATGGTCCTGTCTGAAGTCATCGTTGAGCATCCAACCGTTCGGGTCAGTGTGCCCTGATTCGGCCAAAACGCGATTTCCCTTGGATTCAAGCAGAAAAATACCGTCGAAAGTTCAATGCTCGTTTTGACACAGACAGCGGCAGGTTAGCCGCCCTCCCCGCTCACCACCTGTCCGCCAACATAAACCTTGCTGTCGCCAGGCATGTTCTCGATCAGGAAACGGCGGCCGTGTAGAATGACGAACATGGCGTGCTCGTGCCCCTCGCCGTCCGCTCTGCAACGTCTGTGAATTTCATCCGCGCTGACGTCCGGCAAGACCTCGCACAAATTCTCGAAGTCCTGGCGGGTTGTCATGCGGCCGCTCCATGACTCCGGTACGATCGCCAAAGGCTCATCCGATGTGGCCAAAGCCAGCGCCATGCGTTGAAACAGATGCACAACGAGCTGATGGCTGAGAGCCTCGAGGTTCAGGCGATCGATTGTCGACGGGATCTCTATCCAATCGACACCAACGATAGGACCAGAATCGATTTTTCCGGTTATGACATGAGCCGTCGCCCCAAATCGGCTGGTACTGTCATAAATCGCGAAGCAAGCCGGATACAATCCAGGGTAATTCGGCGGCCCGGGGTGAAAATTATAGGCAAGGCCATTAAGGGCGTTGAGAATGCTATCCGGGACAATCACAGGTATGCAGAAGGCAATCAACCTCCGACTCTCATGGGACGTGCTGCAGGCGGAATGGAGCTCATCCAAGGTCTGGACCAACACAATGGACGCCCTGGCACCACATCAGAGAGGAGAGGAATTAGCGTAGGCACCTCATTTGCATCGGTAAGAAGAATTATTTCTTTCGGCATTCGGTACCTATGCTGAGGCCAGTAACTTTGGCCGTGCGGACCAGTTTAACTCGTGCGAGTTCATGTGTCGGCTGCGCTGTATCAAGAAACACGGAGCATAAGTCCGCGGGAGTCACTCTTCAGGAGAGAAGATAAACTCAGCCTTGAGTGACGATCTTTCCCAGGGAATTTGCTTTGTCAGACTGCCACCCATAACGTTCATGCGAACCAGTTGGAACAGCTGCTTCACCGCTGTTCCTTTGGTCTCCATCATTTTTACAATCGCCTTGCTGTAGTTGCTGTGATCCCCTGTTGTCTTAATTGCACTTTTGTCCGGTGCAGCGGAGAAAGCGATAAGCGTCCCGTCCGGCGGAGCCATCGCCGCCAGCCCGGCTTTGCGCGAACCGAATGTCCGACCATAACGATTGGTGTAACTCGCATCGAGAAGGACGAAGTTTATGCCATTTTCTGCTGCCTTCAATGCATCGAACACCGTTGTCGCGTTCACCGCGACATCGACAATGTTGCCCTCTGTATCGATCTCGATGGGAATGAGAAAGTTTTCTCCACTGACCTGAACGCCATGTCCGGCATAGTAAAAAACGCCGACTGCGTTGAAACCGGCGCGTAGCAATCGGTCACCCAAATCCTGAATGGCTTGTTTCATGCCGGCGAGATCGAGATTCTGATGGTCGACGACATCAAATCCTAAATCACGCAGTGTTTCAGTAATCAGCTTGGCATCATTTTGGGTTGCTGAAAGTCGGTTGCCTTTGTAGTCGCCGTTGCCGATAACCAACGCAATACGCGCTCTATCATCGGCGGTACCGACACCGACGATTGCGAAGGTCATGCAAGCCACTGCAAACATAAATACAAGATGCCGTCTCATAACCAAAATCTTAGTTCATTTAGACAAACCCGGCATCCTTTAACTTGCCTATTGATGCGACCAGTCATCCGAACTTTCACCTGATGGGGCGAGACCGATTAGGTCACCATCCGTATTGATGCCAAGTCCGACAACTGTCCGATTAGCATAGCTGAAGTAACTAACGACCTGATTTATTTCAAGAATTACCCCATCACTCACACCGGCGTCCCGCATCGCATCTATGTCTTTTGCCGAAACAGATTTCGGTTCCGTTGTCAGATGTCGAGCGTATCTGAACATCGCAACAGTTGCCTCGTCGTCAAATGCCCGTCCCAGATCTCCAGCTTCCAGCGCGCTCCGTATGGCCTCAGCCCTGTCATCGTCTGCAAGCAAATGCCGCATTCCCTGAAAATGATGCACTGAACAATAGTCGCAGCCGTTCATAATACTGACATAGACGCCGAGCGCCTCAAGCAGCCATCTTGGAGTCTTGTTAGCAGGATTATGCAGCACATGCTTGTAGAGGGTCATATGCCCCTCCATGGTGTGCGGACGAAGGCTATGGGCCATCATGATGTTGTCGATGTTGTTGTTTGGTCCTTTGATACGGTCGTAGAGCGTCTTGAGACGCCCTTTTGCCGCATCGTAGGGAACGGTCGTTATCCACGTCATGACATCTATCCTTTGCAACCTTGCAGCGCGGTTTTCCATACTCCGAAGCTGAGCAATATGGCGGCATACAAAGATGGAGCGCGTTGATAAAGTATAGGCTACTCACCATACACACAGCAAAGAGGTCTCGTGATCATGCCGTATAAGGAATTTTCCAATCTGGAGTATGTGATCACCACAGACGAGCTCAAAAAAAAAGTTAATGAGACTGTCATCATCGACGTTCGCCCCGCTGAAGAATATGCCGCTGGACACATTGAAGGCACGACGCACTTCGATCTGTATGGAATTAGCGTCAACGATACGGCCCCAGAACCGCTGGAAGCCTTCCTTTCCATGTTTCATCATCAGTTCGAGTTTCGCGGGGTCACCAACAAAACGCCGGTTGTCATCTACGATCAGGAGACCGGCGAACGCGCCGCGCGCGGGGTTTGGTTGCTTGCAGTGCTCAATCATCCAAACGTCAAACTGCTGGACGGCGGAGTGCAGGCATGGATCGACGCTGGTAATGCGCTGACGACCGTAACCGCACCACCGACACGAACCTCATATAGCTCCGACAGAAATTTAAACCTTCTTGCGACACGCTTCGACGTTCATAAAGCAATTGAGGACGAAAATGCTGTGGTCATCGATGTCCGGCGTGACACTGAATATTTTGGTACCGAGAAACGTGCACGACGTGTCGGAACCATCCCGGGATCCATACATATTCCCTGGCGCGACCATCTTGATGAATCTGGCGCGTTTCGACCGGCCGAAGAAATCCGCACGCTATACGCCTCTAAGGGCATAACGCCGGACAAGACAATCATCGCCTTTTGCCAGGGCGGGTATCGGTCTGCCAACACATTCCTCGCGCTAAAATCACTCGGTTATCCCAATGTCAAAAATTACATGGGATCCTGGGGAGAATGGGGAAACCGCGACGATTCGGTGATCGATCTACCTCCGGCCGACTCATAGTCAAGTGTGAAGCCTTTCACAGGCCATAGTTAAGGCAACAAATTGTGCGTAGCCATAATTTGGCTGGCACCGACCCCATCATTAATGTGCGAACAACATCAACGACACACCGTCAAACTGTGAGCAAGAAATGGAACAACGCCTAAGTGTAGTGACCCTCGGCGTCTCTGACGCGGCAGAAAGTACCGCGTTCTATAAGCGGCTTGGCTGGCATCCGTCGCGCAAGGCCAGCAACGACAGGATTACATTCTTCCCGATGGGCGGCGCGGTCCTTGCTCTTTATGGCCGGGACGAGTTGGCGGAGGATGTGATGGTACCGCAATGGAACGGCGGATTTGGCGGCGTAACGCTCGCTTATAATGTGCAACGCCGCGAGGATGTCGAAACTGCGTTGGCAGAAGCGGAAAAGGCAGGTGCCCGCATTCTCAAATCTGCACAGGATGTATTTTGGGGCGGCTATTCGGGCTATTTCGCCGATCCCGACGGATACCCGTGGGAAGTGGCATGGAATCCATATTCGACACTAGACAAAGATGGCCGACTACAGCTCGATGGTTAAATAAATTTAATGTAACTGTGTAATATAATCACATAAATCATTGTGATTATGTCGGTTTAAACAGGACTATATCTGCGAAGGATAACTAGAAAAATGCCGAGCCAACAATTGGCCTAATGTTTCGCAAAATAGTTCTAAGAAATTTTCCGTTCTGAAAACAACCAAATTACAATGCCAACCGCAATGAGGCCTATGACGCCATGTCCGCCGAGTGAATTTATGAGGTTGACCAAATTTACGACCACGTCTGGAAAAAATTGATTCGCATCGACCACATCCAAAAATACTATACATATAGTAGTACAAAATACCAAAACCACAATATTTAGTGCTCAAAAATTTTATCATGCTTAATCTCTTTAATCGAGAAGGATGACCAAAAATTCGTTTTGCCAGCACAATCTCCGTAGTATTGTCGGGAAATCTAATTCACTCAAAATACGAAGCGGGCACTAATCCGCAGAAAGGGAAGAACTATGGCAGAAATTTCGCGTAAAGACCGAGCCGTTGGCGCCATTATGGGGACGCTGATTGGCGATGCCCTGGGCCTTGGCTGCCACTGGTACTATGACCTGGATGCAATGCGCGCAGACTATGGTGATTGGATTTCGGACTATACGGAGCAAAAACCGGGACGTACCGACCGCTTCGGCTACATTGCCAAACATCGTCATGAACTTGGAATGAAAGCGGGCGACGTTTCACAGACCGGCGCGTTAATCGTCATGTTGATGGAGTCGGTCGCTGAATGCGGCGGATATGACGAAAATGATTACACGACCCGTTTCGACACGTTCCTGAAAACGCTTGATGGCACCGATCTCAGCGGCGGCTTCACGGATAGAGCCGAGCGGCATCTCTGGGAAAATCGTAAAAATGATGTTCCGTGGGGAGAAGCAGGCAGCCTGACTGACACCTCGGAGGCCGCCCAGCGAGCGGTCGTGTTCGCCGCACTCTGCGGCGATGACTACGAGGCGATGGCAAAGCAAGCCTACAGCAACATCAAACTGACCCATGCCGACCGTTACATCGCCGGTTATTCATTGTCCTTCGCACTCAGTACCGGCGCTTTGATCAACGGCACACCGTTGGATAACATTCAGTCGGAAGTCAAAAAGTTTGCCCAGAACCCGGCGATCGAACCGATGCTCTCGTCATGGGACATCAATCAGCAGATCTACAACGGCTTCCCCGGTGCCGATCCGACAATCACGATCGATCCGATGGATGCCTGCAAGCTCTTTGGGCTCAACTGCACGCTAGGCTTCATGGCACCGGCGGCCTACTTCCTGATCTATCGTTTTCCCGATAATTTCGAGAAGGCCGTACTCAATTCGATAAATGCTGGTGGCAACCAAATGGCGCGTGCTGCACTTACTGGTGGCCTGTCAGGAGCGATGGTAGGCATTCAAGGTATACCGGAACGCTTTATTACTGGCCTTAACGATCACGAGCGTCTGTTGGGCCTCGCTGAAAAAATCGCCGACGGGAAGTCGTAGGCTCTCCGCAAGGCAAGCTGAATAGAAAAAGTCGCAGAGGAAAATAGCAATGGCGGAAATCTCACGGAAGGACCGTGCAGTCGGTGCCATAATGGGGACTCTTATCGGCGACGCCTTAGGACTCGGTTGTCACTGGTACTACGATCTCGACGCGATGCGGGCGGATTACGGCGATTGGATTTCCGACTACACCGACCAAAAGCCAGACCGCACTGACCGCTTCAGCTATATCGCCAAGCATCGACACTCATTTGGACTTAAGGCGGGTGATGTTTCACAAACCGGTGAAATGATAGTTTTATTAATGGAATCTGTCGCCAACAGCGGCGGATATGATGAGGATGACTACACGGCCCGCCTCGACGGATTTCTAGCGACGCTCGACGGCACCGATCTCAGCGGCCGATTCAGCGACAGGGCTGTACGCCATATCTGGAAGCTTCGGAATCTCGATATTCCTTGGGGTGAAACAGGTATTGCTGCTGCGCCTCAAGCTGCCGACAGTCACACAATGCTGTCGCAGCCAAGGCTCAAGCCACATCCCAATGCGTCCGAATCTGAAATCACTGTTCAGGCTGGCGGAGTCACCGATACATCGGAGGCAGCACAACGCGCCGTCGTAATTGCTGCGCTTTGCGGAGACGACTACGAGACAATGGCTAAGCAAGCCTACAGCAACATTTTGCTAACGCATCACGACCGATATAACGTCGGCTATTCACTTTCCTTTATGCTCAGTGTCGCCTCGTTAATTAACGGTGTGCCATTGAATAATATTCAGCCTCATCTCACAACATTCACAAATAATCCTGCCATAGAACCAATGCTCGCTTGTTGGGATATTCATCAGCAAATCGGTGATGGATCGACCGGAGCAGATTCCTCTATCGTTCTTGACCCAAGAGACGCCTGCCGCATTTTTGGGCTCGCCTGCACGATGGGTTTCCTCGCGCCGGCAGCTTATTTCTTAATCCACCGCTTCCCTGACAACTTCGAGATGGCAGTGCTCAACGCTGTTAATGGTGGTGGAAACCAGATGGCACGCGCTGCACTAACTGGTGGCCTGTCAGGAGCAATGGTCGGTATCCAGGGTATACCCGAGCGCTTTATTACTGGCCTTAACGATCACGAACGTCTGTTGGGGCTTGCTGAGAAGATTGCGGACGGACGGCCGCAGATATCACGCAAAGCAAGCTGAATGGCGGAGAGCTAGGAATAATCTTCCGGGCCCTTCCCTCTGATCCCCATAAATTCTTGTAAATATACGCTATGCCGCGAGAAGAAGGCGCGCCTTGTCCCGCGCGTCTTTTGCCGCATCCGCCTCACCGGCGCCCTCGAGCGTGTCGGCGAATAACTTCCAACTCACTGAACTCTTGGGCTTAAGCGCAACGCGCTCTGAGAGGAGAGCGCGGGCGAGATTATGTTGGCCGCTCTTTACCGCTCCCTGAAGCAGGGTTTGGACGAAAACATCACGCTGAACGTGACTGCCCCCCAATTTTCGAATGTCGTAGCGAATGGGTAACATGAGCGTGACGACTTTTTCGAAATCACCTTGCTTGTAGGCCACCAAAGCCTCGCAGATTGGCAGCGCTACTTTGACAATAATCCCAGATTCTAATGCGTCGGCATTTGTCTTGATACCGCGGAGCGCCTTTAGCAGGTGCTTGGCCGCATCATCCCTGTCGTCGGCAACCAATTCGAGCATAGCAAAGCTGTCGGCATAGGCGAGAATGTGGTCATTCATACGATTTTCCGCAATATCGGCAAGTTCGCGCCAGCGATCGCCCACATCGACGCCCTCGAACTCCAGTCGCCAAAGCACAGACGCTGCGCTTGAGGTGTCACGAAAATCGTCGGACGAATTGTCCGGTCGGACGTTCGCGTCGAGATTTGCTAGACAATCGTCGAAACGACCTAACTCAATGCTGAAATTGCAGTGGTGCCACCAGGCATGAAACCGGAAATTATTACAATGTGTCCAATGCTTTGCGCCGCTTGTGATCCAATCAGCACCTTCCGCATAGCGACCTTCCATTTCGTGGACATGGGTCAATGAGTGAATTGAGTAGACGTCGTCCGGGTTTATTTCAGACGCCCTCTTCGCGGCGGCTTCGCCGGCACGATAATCGCCAGTTTCCTGAAGCCCGAAGGCATAGATTCCAAGGACATGTCCGTACAGCGAGTCGCTCTCTTCCCACACCGGCATGACACGCGCAGCAGAATTCCGCAGCTTTGTTGCTTCGCCGGTCATAAAATAAAAGTAATGAGCAAGTTTTAAGGCAAGGCCGTCATGGGGATGATCGACCAGAATATCTTCCCAGACATTGATGGCACCCAGGATATTGCCTGCATTGAGAAGCTTGAGCCCGGCGAGGTATTTACGCTCACGATCCGTACCGCCCACTCCTTCGAGCGCAGCAGCCGTAGCCTTTATGCTGTCGTCGGCGAGGGCCGCCATTTCCCGTTTCGTTGCCAGAAGCAGCAGATAGCCACGCAGGCATTGCGCCATAGGCATTACCGGGTCCGCATTTATCGCCGCATCCACGTGCACCATCGTGTCACGTAAAAACCTGAAATAGCTATTGATAGCGTTGTTAAAATGACTCGCCGCTTCAGCGTTTGCTGCGGTTATGGGTAAGCCGAATTGATCTACTTGCACCTCATACTCCCGTTAACAATGAAAGACAGTAATGCTTCCCGGCTAGAGCTTCGACTGTCGAAACGCTTCCAGTTCGTTTGTGAAGTGCGTTTCCCGGTCGACCGGATCGAGATGATCGCTCTCCAGCATGGTGTCGGCCACCTTTCGTCCTAGTTCGCGCATCAATTCCCGCTCCGCACCAATGCTCGGTGGAATGTGGAGCACCGAATCCGACGTGTAAGTTGGAATCATGCCGTTCGAGCTCTTCGGTGGCGACATGAAGGGCTTTCCTGCTTTGACGGCACGGATGCCACGACGCACCAAACGCCGTAGCATCGCGACGCCTATATCGGCGCCGGTCAGATGTTCCATGCGATGCACGGCAATCGGGCGCTGGCTGACAATGGCTTCAAAGTCACCGGGCACTCGTTGGCGTTCGTGATAGCTTCGCTCGTCTTCTGTCTGACCGATAAAATCGATCATTCCCTTGCCGATTTGGCTTTTATCGCCTTGATGGTCCGGATCAACCTTATCGTTGAACAAGCGCCAACCAATGATGTCAGTATTAGTATCGTCGATCGGACGCATCCAGCGCGACAGTGCGTGGCGCAGGTAGTATTTGCTGTTCTCCGCCTTCTCCCAAAGTGACCCGCCCTGGTTCATGTTGGGTAGCACGGTATCGCCAGACCTGACCCAAAGGTTCTCCTTCCAACGCCGCACGTTAAAACTGGTCATACCGAGGGGAGATTCAAAAAAGTCGATTTGCGGTAGTTCCTGCCACGATTCCGCGAACTGAATTCCGCTCATCAGCGTATGCAGGAAACAACTGTGAGTGGGATCAACAGTATTTTCTAGGACCTGCAGCCAGTTGCAAGGCATGTGGAGTGAAAATGGCACCATTTCGGTGTCTTCAAGTTCATAGAAATCATAGATTGGAAAATCGGGAATTTCGTCTGGGGGCCCCATATAAGTGAAAACGATCCCTTTATATTCATGGAGCGGATATGCGCCGTGTCTGGTTTTCTCCGGAATGGTACTGGTCGGATCGTTTGGAGCGGACAATATCTCGCCGTCAGTCGCGTATTGCCAACCGTGATAACAACAGTTGATGCCCTTATCTGTTGGAATTCCCCACTCCAACGAAGCGCCGCGATGGCTGCAATGTAAATGTAAAAGGCCGAGCTCACCTTTCCTCGTACGAAACAGAACGAGTTCCTCACCGAGCATTGTCACTGCAACTGGCAAGTCGTTCACTTCACTCGATAGGGCTACCGGCTGCCAAAACCGCCGCAGATATTCGCCGCCGGGTGTATTCGGGCCAACATGGGTGAGCTCTGTGTCCTCTGACTGCACATCACGCTTTGCGTAACCTTCAAATTTATTGGCGGTCTTACCTACTGATGACGTCATGGATACGACCCCCTTCGCACGGTTTTTTACCTTTCGGCGGAACTCCGCAGATCTAAATCAATCTTTTGCGTTACCGCCGTAATTTTCAATGATGTAGGCATCGCTAAATTTTCCACTTTCACGATCTTCGCGCAACAGCTCTTCAGATCTCTCCGCCGCCGGGCCGTATCCGCCGGCTCCTGGCGTCTCGACAACGACACACATCTCCGGAGTAATTGTCAGGTTAGCCGGTTTGGCACCTAACGGCGTTTCATTGCCCTCGGCGTCAACCTTGGTGAAGCGTCCGCTTGCGCCAGATGATGCGCCGAATATGCCCCACGGACGATGGCGAATGCGCTCGCCTCGACCTGCAAAGACGCAATTCCCGCCGACCGGCCGGATCGTGCGGCGCAAGGCAAGGCCACCTCGGAACCGGCCCGCACCACCAGAATCCGGAATCAGTTCATAGCGTTCAACAAGCAATGGGTATTCCATCTCTATCGCCTCAACGGGCAGGTTTGATGTATTGGTTGTATGCACTTGTACGCCATCTTTACCATCATGGTCGAAGCGTCCACCAAATCCCCCACCCAGTGTTTCGAGATACACGTAGTCCTCGCCGGTCTCCGAGTGTGTACCGGCAAAGACGGCAGCGGTGTTGGAACCGTTCGATGCGCCGACCGCGGCCTCGGGCAACGCTTCAGCCAGTGCGCCAATGATCATATCGCAGACGCGCTGACAGGTAAGGGCTCGAGAGGCGACGGGCGCCGGCGACACGCAGTTGAGGATCGAGCCCCGGGGGGCTTCAATCTCACATACATCAATCACACCCTGATTATTGGGGACTTCCGGATCGAGCAGCGCCTTCAGGGCGTAACAGACGGCAGCCGTCGTCGCGTTAAAGGGTACATTTATGTTGCCGGTTACTTGTGGTGACGTGCCCGTGAAATCGAAGCGAATGCGATCACCCTTAATCTCAACGACAAGTTTCAGCGGAATGTCGAGCGTACCCATTCCATCGTCATCCATCACGTCATCGAAGTGGTAGGCGCCGTCGGGAACAAGAGCGACTGCGTCACGCAGTCTACGTTCGGTGCGGCTGATGATCTCATCGAAGGCGGCAAAAAGGACATCGGTGGAATAGCCCAATGCAACTTCCTTGAGACGCCGTTCGCCAAGTCGACTTGCGGCAATTTGTGCGTTGTAGTCGCCGCGCCTTTCATCCGCCAGTCGCACGTTCAATAGCAACAGATCGAAAATATCGGTTTGCAATCCTCCCTTGCGGAAGAGCTTGATAACGGGAATGCGCAGGCCTTCCTGATATATCTCGGACATATTTCCGGCAATCGACCCCGGCGCCATCCCGCCAACATCAGCGTGGTGCGCGATGTTGCACATGAACCCCAACAACTCGCCTTCGACGAATATGGGCATCGCCAGGTTTATGTCCGGCAAATGTGAACCACCGGCCACATGTGGATCATTGGCGACGAATATATCTCCCTCATCAATCAACTCAGGCGGAAATTTAGCGAGGAGGCACTCCATCAGACCAATCATAGAGGAGAGATGGATGGGCAATGCGTTCTCGGCCTGAACCACGAGCCGTCCCCTGGGATCAACAAATGCCGTTGAATGGTCGTGCCGCTCCTTGATATTCGTTGAATAGGCGCTGCGCATAAGCGCCACATATGCCTCGTCGGCCACAGATCTAAGGGCGTTGAAAAGAATCTCCAAGCCAATTGGGTCAAGTGCTTCTTGCCGTTTTGTATTTTTATTAGGGCCCGTCATGAGGCAAGCTCCACGAGAAGGTTGAGACCGGCGTCGATCATCGCTTTATCGCCAGGAAACACCAACGTCGTTGCATCGAGCTGGTCAATCACTGCTGGCCCGTGAATAACGTGGCCAGTCGAGAGAGCATCACGGAGATATACCGGTGTTTCTTCAGATTCGTCGGGATTGAACCAGACCCGCCGCCGGCTATTTGCCAATGGTTCAATGGAAGCATCGATACTTGTTTGTGGCGCAGGCGGACGATCAAGTCGTCCTCTTGCTGTTAGACGCATGTTTACGATCTCAACAGGATCATTGGGGTTGTGATAGCCGTAATTCATGTCATGCGCTTCGAAGAAGAGTGACTTTAGATCTTTGGTTCGCGGGAGAAGCAATGATGCAGGGTTGTCACCGTCCATTGGAACGCCCAACTCAAAGTTTTGTCCCACATAACGCATATCGAGGCTAAGCGTTACTGTGTGTCGGTCATTCGAAATCTTTTCGGAAAAAGCCCAAGCCGTCGCTTCGGTGCATAAAGCGTCAATACGAGCCTGAATTCCTTGAAGATTTGCGTCCACCACTTTCGTTCGACCGCTGGAAACAAAATCTTCCTTCAGGTCGGAAACAACGAGGCCTTGCGCGCATAATATTCCCGGCGAATAGGGTACGAGAATCTCACGGATATCGAGTTCGCGCGCGACCTCGGTAGCATGTAGGGCTCCGGCGCCACCAAAAGGCATCAATGTGAAGTCCCGCGGATCGTGACCGCGTTCAACCGAAACTGCGCGAATTGCTCGAATCATATTGGCAACAACAATGGCGAGCACCCCATGCGCAGCGCGTTCGATCGCAATATCGAGGCGCTTGGCAATCGGTTGAAACACCTGACGTGCAGCATTCAAGTCGACTGGCATCGCTCCACCCAACAGACCATCTGGCGACAAGCGTCCAAGGATAAAATTGGCATCCGAAACCGTTGGTTGATCGCCGCCGCGCCCATAACCGGCGGGACCAGGGTCTGCGCCGGCGCTCGCTGGTCCAACCTTCAGCAAGCCATCACGCTCGAACCAGGCGATAGACCCTCCCCCTGCGCCAACCGTATTGATATCGACCATGGGCAACCGTATTGGGAAGCCTGCAACTTTCCGTCCAACGCTTGAGCTCACGGCAAAATTGCGGATTAAGCATATGTCGGCGCTCGTGCCGCCCATATCGAGGGTAATGATGTCAGGGCGCTCGGAAAGGCGTGCGGCGTATATGGCGCCGACGACACCGGCGGCCGGGCCTGAAAGGGCAGTCCGAATTGGGTAGTTGCGGGTCCGCTCGATTGACATCAAACCGCCGCTCGACTGGTTAATGCCAACAACCGCACGCGGCGCATCGGATTTTAGCGCTTCGCCCAGTTGGACGACATATTTCGCCACAGTCGGTTGCAAGTAAGCATTCAAAACCGCTGTCGAGAATCTTTCGTACTCGCGAAATTCTGGCTGCACATCTGATGAAAGGGAAACGAAGAGCTCTGGCATTGCCTCGATTAATGCGGCACCAATCCGGCGCTCGTGCTCTGGATTAAGAAAAGAAAATAAAAGACAAACCGCACAGGACTCTGCGCCGGATGCGCGAACTTGTTCGACCGCGCCTGCGACAGCCTCATCGGTTAACTCCCGTAGAACTCGCCCCTTCGCATCGATCCGTTCGTAAATTTCAAATCGATGTTTGCGCTTCGCAAGAGGCGCTGGATAGTCGAGTTGCATGTCATACATACGTGGTCGAACTTGGCGGCCAATCTCGAGCAGATCACGAAATCCATCCGTTGTGATGACCGCAACATCGCGGCCGCGCCGCTGTATTAAAGCGTTGGTACCGACAGTTGTACCATGGGCAAGACGCGTCACGGCTTCAACGGGCACGTTGTGGTCTGATAAGAGCGTCCGCAAACCTCCAAGAATGGCCTCGGAGAGATCACTTGGCGTGGACGGCGCCTTATGGACGACTGTTGTTTTGGTTTGATCGTCGAAGGCGTAAAAATCAGTAAATGTACCGCCTACATCAACGCCAACCATCCAGGCCATTACCGTCAACCTCTCGGCGTATAAATTGGGCTCAATATGACTTCGCTGACGTTGGTGATGGTCAATTTAGCCACGGTTTCCACCGTATGCCTGGACAAAGGATCGGCCATCACTGAGACGATCATAACTAAGGCGTCCGAATTCGTCGTCGATTGTGCCATCGACAATCCATCGTGCAAGATGGCGGCTCAACGCCGGCGCAATTTTGAAACCATGTCCACTTCCCCCGCAGGCATCGAAATAACCGCTAAGACCTTTGCGCGGTCCAGTGAATGGATACCAATCCGGGGTGACATCATAAAGCGCGCCATACGAATCGACGCGTTTGGCTCCGGCGAACGGCGGGAAGCGAAGTTGTAGCCGTGTCGAAACGTCGGACACAAAGTCCTCATCGACTGTTTTTTTATAGTTGTTGGGATCGGCTTCAAAATATTCTTTTGGAAATCCGCGACCAACGACATATCGGCGTTCGCCAAGCGGCCGGACATAAATTGCGTCGACCGCGTTCGATATGGAGCTTGTTGGCAGAGGGCGGCCACCACGGGCTTCCCACACTGTGTCCTGCTCACGGAGTACTTTGAGATCAAGCTCGATGCCAGCACTGTTCGCCAGCAAACCAGACCATGGTCCAGCCGCATTAACAACTGCGCCAGCAGCTATCGGACCATCATCGGTCATCACGCCGGTTACCTTATCACCGCTGCGCAGAATTGATCGGGCTGCCGAACCGATGCGCGCCTCGCCGCCGAAATCCTTGAACGCCTTAAGATAGGCTTCGGTGGCTTGAACCGGATCGGCGTAACCCCCCTTTCGTTCATAGGCAACGCCAGCCACGCCCTCCGGGTTTAACCACGGCATCATTTCGGCAATTTCCTTGTCGTCGAGCAAGCGTGTTTCGACACCGACTTTTTGTTGCATCGCAACATTCGCTGTCGCACCCTCCAAAAAATCTGGAGGAATGAGAAAAAACCAGCCGGCTTGCCGATAACCGCCATCGGCGCCCAATTCATCAGGCATGGCCGCAAACATGTCGACGCTCTCCATCGTCAAACGAGCAGGCAGTGGGTTTGAATAATGCTGTCTGACTATGGCGGCACTCTTTCCGGTACCTCCAGCGGCAGGCGTGCGGCGCTCCAGCAATAAAACTCGATCTACGCCAAATTTCTTCAGATGATATGCTGTACCAGCGCCTGTAATACCGCAACCGATGACAACGACATCAAATACCTCACTCATACACTTATTCCCTTAACTACTAGATTTGGTTTGCGCCAATACATGAGCATAAGCCAGCAGCGGTGAAACCCGCGACGATAGCATCACTGCTGAGAAAACCGAACCGGAGCCTTTTTGGCCAGATGGCAAGTGCTATGTCAGATGCATAGCTTTCGCTGCGACAACTTGCGTCCGACCCTCCGGTGCTAGTTTGTCGCTTTCCAGAACGACCTTGGCTATTTCACGACCAACCTCCCGCATAAGCTTGCGGTCGTCTCCTTTCCCAATCGGCTTAGCAATAATTGTATCCTGTGTGTAAGTCGCAATTGGCCCATCAAAGTGTCGCGGTAAGGAGGCAAATTTCTTACCCGCCTTTGATGCTCGAATGGCCTGACGCACCATGGTACGCAGCATCGCAACTCCACGGTCTGAAAGCGTCAGATTTTCCATCCCGTGGATTGCGATCTCGCGTTGGCTGACAATCGCTTCGAAGTCTCCCGGAATACGCTGACGTTCTTCGTAGGGGCGCTCGTCCTCGGTTTGTCCAATGATGTCAATTTTTCCAACGCCAACCTGTGACTTGTCGCCGAGGCCGACATCAACGCGATCATTAAAGTAGCGCCAACCGATCATCTTGGTATTTGTATCGTCCACGGGCATCATCCAGCGTGTCAACGCCACACGCGCGAACGAGTCTTCTTCTTCCGCCGACAGCCACAACGAGCCGGTTTGGTTCATGTTTGGCAGGATGTCCTCTGTTGTTCGGACCCAAAGGTTATCGTTCCAGCGTCGAACATTGATATTCATCATGCCGTGCGGCGTTTTAACGTAATCCAGCTCCGGCAACTCACCCCAAGATTCGCCAAACTGTACGCCGGACACCCGTGTGTGCAGGAAACAACTATGGATGGGATCTTGTGTGTTTTCCAAGCATTGCAGCCAGTTACAGGGCATATCTAAGGAAAACGGAATCATCTCGTTATCGGTTTCGACAAACGTATCTAGGACAGGGAAGTCAGGCACATCGTCTGGTGCCCCCATGTAGGAGAAGATGATGCCCTCGTATTCATGGGTTCGGTAGGCGCCGTGAAAGAGCCGCCCGGCAACAGTGCTGGTCGGATCGTTGGGTGTCTCAATAATGCGACCGTCGGTGCCATAGTGCCAGCCATGGTAACAGCAAATTATGCCTTCTTCCGTGGGTATCCCATATTCCAGCGAAGCGCCCCGGTGTGAACAGTGACGATCCAACAGGCCGATTTCGCCATTAGAGGTGCGAAACAGCACCAAGTCCTCGCCCAGCATACGGACGTTCAGCGGAAGATCGCCGAGCTCCGAGGCCAGCGCCACTGGCTGCCAAAAACGTCGCAAATACTCGCCACCTGGCGTGCCAGGGCTGACGTGGGTTAATTCTGCATCTTCGGTAATTCCACGCTTCCCGTGATACCCAGAAAATGGCTGTTCCGGTGTAGCGCCCTTGTTCTTTTTCGAATTTTCTTTAGCTACCATCGTTTTCATCCTTCGCTCAACTCATCCGCTATGCGCACACAAAAAGGGTAGGCGAATCCGTCCCGCTCTGCATCGACAACATTAAGTACCATTTTAGACCAACTCGATACATTTCAAATTGTTCTTGATGACCGGAAATTGACGAGTCGGCGAGCGTGTGTTTGATAACCTCCGCCGACAATGGAGATCAGGCAGATAACAGACTTGGGGCAGAAATATGAGCGATTGGAATATTTCGAATGCCGGTGCCGCACTACACAAGGATGCCTTGGTTTGGGACATGACGTTGCCGTGGGAAGCAAGCGCGGCGCCTGACCAGAAACTTGAGGCCCTCTTACGTCTCACAAATGCCGGCTACAATTATATCACGCTGACACTAGCGCTCGATTGGCACGATAATGAAACAGCATTCGCCGTCCTTGCAAAGGAACGCATTTGGCTGAGTGAGCATGACGATAAATTCATGCTTGTCGAGACCGCGGATGACGTACTGACTGCAAAGGGTACTGGTAAATTAGCAGTCCGATTTCACTTCCAAGGAACAAATCAGATCGGGGCAGATCTATCCATGGTCGAAAGCGCCTATAAGCTCGGTGTGCGTCACATGTTGATCTCATACAACTTGAGAAACCGCGCAGGCGATGGTTGCTTAGAGCGACAGACGGCGGACTTTCAAATTTCGGCATCCAACACGTCGCCGAATTGAATCGCGTCGGCATGAACGTCGACGGCACACATACAAGCTACCGAACGACGATGGATATGATGGAATTTTCAAAGAATCCAGTGGTATTTTCGACTCGAATGCCTGCGCGCTATGGGACCACCCCCGGAATATTCGCGATGATTAGATCAAAGCGTGCGCGGCGACGGGTGGCGTTGTTGGCTGTGGTACATTTGTTGGTGACAATGAGACTTCAACGGATGCGCTGGCAGGTCATATCGATTACATCGCTGAACTGGTCGGTGGCGACCATATCGGACTTGGGATCGACTATCTATTTAGCTTTGGCGTCGCAGCACCAGGCAACGCAATGCTGTGGAATCCAGAGGATTCTCATATTGAAGGACACAGGCGGGCATCAGGCGGCAGTTCGTCTGGACCCGCATGGAAAGACATAAAATTCGTCAGCCCCGAGCAAGTCCCCGAAATTACCCAAGCCTTACTCGACCGTAAATACGATGAAACATCGATCCGCGGAATTCTCGGAGAAAATTGGCTACGAGTGTCTAGGCAGGTCTGGCACTGAGACAGACGATATCGGCCGTCAGTTGCCGGTGGAGGTCGTTAGACCACCTTTGAGCCAGCCACAGACATAGTAGAATGATAAAGCTAAAATCGACCTACTTGCAGTAGATCAAGATTTCTCCGAACGCTTTTCCAAGATGACACCAACCAAGGCAAGGATAAGACCAAGCACGAGCACAATTATCTGACTCGGCTGTGTTGTCGCTTCTGGAACCGGAGCAAACGATTCAACAAATAAAATCGAAAGCAATGCACCGATAGCGACAATAAGTCCGCCCCACTTAACTAACCAAACGATCCACATCTCTGTCTCCAAAAGCGCGAAGAACGCGAACAGCGCGCATACTAGTCTGACGCGGGGTCAAGGTACAACGCTCATTGCAAGCAATACAAACATCATTTTCTCTTCAGCCTAACCCGAGGTATCGGTCGTCAACCGGCGATGCTAAACTAGGGCGCTCAGACTGTTGCCCTCCGCCCTCCCTCTTTACCAATAGTTGTGTTCAAAATTCAATGACCCAGACAACAGACGCCCGTGCCGATACACCTGATCCAACACCACGGAACGTTATGTTGCTCGCTACGTGCCAGGCATTGGTAATGACCGGAGGCATAATAATTGGAACGACGTCGGCGCTGACAGGACACATGCTTGCTGATGACAAGAGCCTAGCCACCCTCCCCTTCGCATTGATGTTTGCCGGCGTGATGGCAACTACAGTTCCAGCCTCACTGCTCATGCGGCATTACGGCCGACGCATTGGTTTCACGTTTGGACAATCAATGGGTATTTTGGCTGCAGCCTTATCTACATACGCCATATTTGCAGAGAGTTTCTGGCTGTTCGCAGCCGGTGGCTTCATGTTTGGAATACATGGGGCTTTCGGTCAGCAACTTCGATTTGCCGCCGCTGACACGGCAAGTGCAGATTTCAGAAGCAAGGCGATTTCGCTGGTAATGGCCGGAGGAGTCGTTGGCGCATTTGTTGGCCCAGAGCTCGCAAAAGCAACGAGGGATGCTTTCGAACCCGTCGTGTTTGCAGGTTGTTTCGCAACGATCGGCATCATCATGCTGCTGAACATATCCATTCTTCAGTTCATTCGAATACCAAGGATGAGCGCCGCAGAAAGACGTGATACCGGCCGGCCACTCCTGGAAATCCTGAAGCAACCAGCGACAATCGTCGCAATTCTCGCCTCGATGATCGGCTATGGATCAATGTCACTCGTTATGACCGCGACGCCTCTGGCGATTATTCAACACGACCATAGTTTTTCAGATGCGGCATTTGTCATCCAGTGGCATGTGGTCGGCATGTTTGGACCAAGCTTTGTGACCGGGCATTTAATTCATCGTTTTGGCGCATTGAAAATTGTCATTGTTGGAGCTTTTCTGGTGCTGGGCTGCGCAATAATTAATCAAACCGGAATAGAGATCGCACAATTTTGGGCAGCCCTTGTCTTGCTCGGTGTCGGCTGGAATTTCATGTTTATCGGCGGAACGTCGCTTTTGGCAACGACTTATGAGCCAAAAGAACGCGCCAAAATACAGGGGTTCA
>Ga0302135_10000318_pt1 | contig 29263 bp, 33 predicted proteins | sample CBN3_surface_MG_FD_203119 | JGI IMG/M metagenome (GOLD analysis project Ga0302135, IMG submission 203119) | Marine microbial communities from Western Arctic Ocean, Canada - CBN3_32.1 | ecosystem: Environmental > Aquatic > Marine > Oceanic | place: Canada: Western Arctic Ocean | collected...
GTGGCAGCCGCGGCCCGCGTCATCTCGGCCATCGACAAGGCCAGGCCAGAGGTTGTCATTGATGTCGAGTTGCTCGAGGTGGACCGGACGCGGCTTAAGGAGTACGGCCTGCAGTTGGCCTCGCCTTGTTCCCCCGGTATCGACGGTCAGACCGGCATTCAGGCAGAGGGGCTGACATTGCGGGATCTGCGGAGCATCACCCAGGCGGACGTGTTTCTTACCAATCTACCGAGTCTCTTTTACCGACTCCTCAAGACCGACAGCAGTACCCGCACACTAGCCAACCCGCAACTACGCACCACCGAGGGAGTGGCAGCTCAGGCGCGTTTCGGAGAACGAGTACCCGTGCCCGTAACGACTTTTTCGCCAATCGCGACGGGCGGCGTCCCACAACAGCCGATCACGTCGTACAACTACGAGAACATCGGCGTCAACATCGACATCACACCCCGCACCCACCACGACGACGAGATTTCCCTTGCGCTAAGGCTTGCCGTAACCAGCATTTCTGGCACTGGATTTGGCGGGTTGCCGACGTTCGGTAACCGTGAGATCAACACGACGATTCGACTGCGCGACGGCGAAACCAATATCCTGGCCGGGCTCATCAGGGACGATGAGCGAAACGTTCTACAGGGCATCCCTGGCCTCAGCGACTTGCCGCTCATCGGCCGCTTGTTCGCGCACACCCGGCGCGAGGCCCAGGAAACCGACATCGTCCTCACGCTGACACCACGACTCGTCCGGGTTCTCGACTTGTCAGAAGACGACTTGCGTCCCTTCCGTATGGGCAGCGAACGCGACGGGGCCGCCGCCCTTCCGCTGGCCGCTCCACCGCCGGCACCCGCTGAGCAGCCGCCGGCGGCCTGGACCCGACCAGCAACGCCCCTGCTGCAACCACCGCCTTCCCAGTAACTCGGTCCAGGGGCTAGAAACCCGTGGTGAGATTTGCGCTGTATTCAACGAGTGCCGCAACTGCCAGTACGGCGTTGATCTTCGGTCGAATACAGGCGGCATTCTCCCTCGTCGCGCCTGATTCGCCAGGCGCCGCGCCCGTCTCGGTGCCACACGGGACTTTCACCATGGGCTGCTAGTCCTCGACCTTCGTTACACGCGCCCCTAGTCCGACCAGCCGATCGACCAATTGGCTGTATCCCCGCTCGACAGTCTCGAGGGGGGCGACACGGGTCTCGCCGTCCGCCGCCAGTCCTGCAGCGATGAGCGACATCCCGGAGCGCAGGTCGCGCGTGTCGAGCACGCGGCCTCCGCGAAGCCGTGTGGGGCCGGTCACGATAATCCGGTGCGCATCCGCCAGGAACATGTCAGCGCCCATCCCGCTCATCTGCTCCAGCGCGAAGAGGCGCAGTTCGTACATCCAGTCATGCACCAGCGTCCGGCCGTCCGCCTGCGTGGCCAGTACCGTCACCAGACTCACCAGGTCGCTCGGAAACGACGGCCACAACCCAGTCGTGATGCGACGAACGGCGGTCGCCTTTGACGGTTTCACCAAGAACACACCGTCATGCATCTCGCAGTCAATGCTCATCCGTCGTAGGACGGCCGCCACGACCTCGATGTCCTCTTCACGCGCACCCTCGATCGCAACCTCACCGCCGGTGATCGCGGCAACTACCGCCCAGCTTCCCGCCTCGATGTAGTCTCCCCCCAGTCGATGGCTGGCCCCGTGCAGGCGGGACGCGCCGGTGATGCGAATTCTCGAGCTACCCTCTCCAGTGATCTCTGCTCCCATCTGTCTCAGAAACTGACACAATTCGACGACGTGCGGCTCTGCGGCGGCATGTCGAATGTCAGAGGTACCGTCGGCGCGCGCGGCGGCCAAGATCGCAGTCTCGGTGCCAGTAACAGACGCCTCATCCAGGTACATCGACGCCGCGTGCAGGCCATCCGGCGCCTCGAGCACGAAGTCAGGGCCCTCACCCACGCGGGCGCCCATCGCCGTCAGTGCGTTGAGGTGGGTGGAGATCGTCCGCCGTGCCGGGAAATCTCCGCCGGGTGGCGCCAGTTGCGCGCGTCCCATCCGCGCCAGCAGCGGCCCGAGCACCAGCACGGATCCTCGCAGCCTCCCGACAAGCGCTCGATCCGGTTCGGTCGTCGAGATCCGTGAAGCCTGAATGCGCAGCGTGGATGTCCCGATCCCGTCGACCCGTGCGCCGAGCTCCTGAATCAGTCTGGCCATTACGTCGACATCGCCTATGCGAGGCACATTCGTGAGGACGCACTCGTCTTCAGTGAGCAGACACGCCGCGAGCAGCGGGAGTGCCGCGTTCTTGTTGCCCTCGACGCTCACACGCCCTTGAAGTCTGTGGCCGCCCTCAATCAGTAGTGTCGACATCACCCGCCCGCTTTCTGTAAAAACGCCGCTTCATCATCTCCATCGCAGCCAAGAAACACCGGCTCCGCCTGGAGCCACACACCCCATCTGTCGATCACGCGTCGCTTCACGCTCGCCGCGAAATCGATAATCTCACGGGCCGTCGCTCCACCGGCGTTCACGATCGCCAGTGGATGCTTCGTCGACAGTCGCGCCGGACCGGCTCCGTGCCCCCTCTGCAGCCCGGCGTGCTCGATCAACCAGGCCGCGGGCACCTTGATCGCGCCGTTTTCGCTTGAAAAGCCTGGTGGCTGGCCGTCCGATTGCTCCATCCGCGCAACAATGGAATGGTAGGCTGCCACCGACACGACGGGGTTCACGAAGAACGACCCGACGCTCCGCGTGTCCGCGTCAGCTAAATCCAGCACCATGCCCTTCCGACGACGCACCGCGAGGACGGCCTCACGAACGTCGGCGACGGAAGGGGTGCGACGCGCGGCCGCGTCGAGCCAGCGCGCGACCTCAGGATACGACGTCTCGGGTGGCCCCGAACCTAGGCGGAACGCCACCCGCGTCACGATGAAACGCTGGCGATCGGACAGTTTGAAACGACTGCGCCGGTAACCGAAGCCGCATGCATCAGACGGCAAGTGCTCCACCCGGCCAGTGGCTCGATCCACAACTTCCACCCACTCGATGACCCGTGACACCGCCTGTCCGTAGGCGCCGACATTCTGCACCGGCGTGCCACCCGCACGCCCCGGAATGCCAGACAGGCACTCGAGCCCGGAGAATCCAGCCTCGACCGTTCGACGGACGACCCGGTCCCACGGCTCGCCTGCCGCCACCTCGACCAGGAGTTCTTCCTGTTCGACATGCATCTCACAGCCGCGAAGATCCATGTGCAGCACAAGGCCATCGACACCGCAGTCGGCCACGACGAGGTTGCTGCCCCCGCCGAGGATCACGAGCGGCAGACCGCGCTCACCCGCCCACTGTCGCGCCGCCAGGACATCCTCGAGATACGAGGCGCGCGTGAGCCACTGCGCCCGGCCACCGACCTGCAGTGTGGTCAGCGGCGCGAGCGGCACAGAACCCTGGGGCTGCACGAACGTGTCAGGTCGCCTCAAGTATCGCCTCCTGAGCGACGAGCGCCGCGTGCGCTTCCCGCTGCGTGCAGAGGCAAAACTCTACCCGGTCACCTGGCGCGAGTTGCGCCGCCAACGGCAGGTCCGCCGTTACCACGGCGGCGACCTGAGGATATCCGCCGGTGGTCTGGCGGTCGCACATCAACAGAATCGGCGCACCCGAACCCGACACCTGAACACCGCCGGACACCGTGGCGTCGGAGATCATGTCCGCAGCGTCCTCCAGAGGACTCAGGGCGCCGCCGTTCAGCCTGTAGCCCATCCGATTGGACTCTGACGACACCGTGAACCGTGTCCCGACGAGGCGACCCAGCGCGTCCGGCGCGCAGACCTGGGCCTGAGGTCCAGGCAGCACTCGCAGCCGGACGCCCTCGATTCCCCTTCCGGTCATGGCATTCTCAATGGTCGCTGGAGGAATCGCCACCGATGCCGAGGCGCGATCGTCGCCGAGCGGAATCCGATCCCCCGCACGCAAGGGTCGTCCCATGTATCCGCCCATCCCGCTTGCCGCGTATGTGGATCGACTTCCCATTATGCGCGGCACGGCTACACCGCCCGCACAGGCCACGTACGCACGCGCTCCTCTACGACGCGTGCCGAATCGCAACACATCCCCAGCGCGCACACGCCTCGGCTGATTGAGCACCACCTCACCACCGGCGACGGACGCACTGAGGTCGGCACCACACACCACAACGGTGGTGTCGGCGTCGAAGCGCAGCTCAGGGCCAACAATCGTCACTTCCAGCGTCGCAGCGTCGTCGTCATTGCCTACGAACCGGTTGGCAAGCCGGTGCGCGAGACCATCCATCGCCCCCGCCACGGGCACTCCGAAGCGCTGCCAGCCCCAGCGCCCGAGATCCTGCACTGAGGTCTGCCACCCAGCCTGGAGGACCGTCACCGTTCGTGACCCGACGTTCGGCGCAACCCGAACTCTGGGCAGTCTCGGCTCGATACTGCTCACCGGCACGAACCGCACGGTGTCTCCCGCCTGCATCAGGGTCGGTGGTTCCCGTGTGTCGTCGAATAACTCGATGTCCGTACGGCCGATGACTCGCCATCCGCCTGGACCGTCGGCGGGATAGATGCCGGTCTGTCGGCCCGCGATGCCCACGGACCCCGCGGGCACCTTCAACCGGGGCACCGTCAGCCGCGGTGCCGCGATCGACTCCTCAACGGGACCCAGATACGGGAATCCCGGAGCGAACCCGAGCATGAACACGCGATAAGCCACCGACGCATGCCGCCGCACCACCTCCGCCGCTGTCGTACCGGCGAAGGTGGCCACCGCCCCTAGGTCTGGGCCGTCGGCACCGCCATAGACCACTGGAACCTCAATGACCCGACCTCGCGGAGGCGCTGCGACCGACGCACTCTCTTCGGCGAGCGCTGCCGCGATCAACGCGGCCTGCCCTGCCAGTGGGTCAAGATGCACAACGACGGATCGGAATGTAGGGACCACATCCCGCACACCCGGCAGACATCGAGCGACCATCCTGTCAGCCACAGCAATCGCGTGCGCGTTGATCGCGACATCAATGCGCGGCTCGAGTTCCAGAACCAGTGCCGAATCACCTGCTTCCAGAATCACCGGGCCAGCGCCTTGAGCAGCTTCTGATGGATACCTCCGAAACCGCCGTTCGACATGACCACGACCAGGTCGCCCTCCTGGTGCTCCGCCGCGACTGTGCTCACGATCCCTTCAATGTCACCAATCTCGCGCGCGTGCTGGCCGCGCGCTCGCAGACTTGCAACGAGTTCCCCGACTGAGAGCTGCTCCGTCTCTGGCACGTTAGACCGGAACATCCCGGCTATCACAACCTCATCGGCTGCGCCGAACGCCCCGGCAAACGGCTCCTGAAACACGCGCCGACATGACGAGGCGGATCGCGGCTCGAACACCGCCCAGACCCGGCGGCCTGGATATCCCTTCCGCAAGGCCGTTAGCGTCGCGTGCACTGCCGTCGGGTGGTGAGCAAAGTCGTCGAACACCGTAGCTCCTCCGGCCGTGCCGACGACCTCGAGGCGGCGCTTAATGCCCCGGAACTCTGCCAGACCCTCGACAAGCCGCTCCGGCTCCACGCCAGCGCGTGCGCCGATGGCGATGGCCGCCAGTGCGTTACGGACGTTGTGCTCCCCAAGAAGAGGAGACTTGAATACCCCGTACGGACGGCCCATGCGAAGCACCCGAAAGGTGGAACGGCCGCCTTCGACTGCGAGATCGACCGCTTGCCAATCCGCGTCGGTTGAGAGGCCAAATGTCTCAACCGGGCTCACGGCCGTCTCCTTCAAGGCGTGCGCGTGAGGGCTGTCGGCACCGAGGAGGAGGAGTCCGTTTCGAGGCACGAGATTGGCGAGCCGCCTGAACGCGATCCGAACCGCATCCAGATCGGCATAGATGTCAGCATGGTCGAACTCCACGTTCCCCACGATGGCAACATCCGGAAGATACTTGAGGAACTTCGCTGTCTTATCGAAGAACGCGCTGTCGTACTCATCACCTTCGATGACGAAGTCTCGTCCCCTCCCCTCGCGATAGCTCGACCCGGACTCTCCGAAATTGAGCGCGATTCCGCCGATGAAGACAGTGGGATCCAGTCCGCCGTGCGCGAGGAGCCATCCGGCGAGTGACGTTGTTGTGGTCTTGCCGTGCGTTCCCGCCACGACCACCGAGTGGGCTCCCCAGAGGAAGGTCTCCCGAATCACCTCCGGCAGTGACGCGTACCGGATCTTCAGTTCGAGCACGCGTTCAAGTTCTGGGTTGCCGCGAGAGATCGCATTGCCCACCACAACCAGGTCGATGCCCGGTTCGATATGATCTGCGTCGTAGCCGGATGCCGCCAGGATGCCCTCGGCCACGAGGAACTCGCTCATCGGCGGATAGACGTGCTGGTCGGATCCGCTGACGTCGTCTCCCCTTCGCTTGAGGAGTGCCGCCAGCGTGGCCATCGCCGTACCGCAGATGCCGATCAGGTGGACCCGCCGACTCATGCGACCGCTGCCTCCTCGATGACGAGCCTGGGGCGGTCACGCGCCACGACGCGAACCCGTACTCCGAGGGGCAGCGTCCAGGTCGGGCCGACCGTGTGTCCTGACGGAAACCCGATCACGATCGGTCCTCGAAACCCCTCCAGCGCACTGCGCAGAGCATCCTGAACGCTCGGCTCTCCGCCTGGCTCGTCACAGCCTGGCATTTCACCAAACACAATGGCCCGCGCCCTCGCCAGCACTCCGGCCAGGCGCAGCTGTGTGATCAGGCGATCGACTCGGTACGGGCGCTCATTTACCTCCTCGAGAAAGAGCACGGACCCGTCAGGCGGTAGGAAGGCGTAGGGCGTGCCGAGCGACGAGGCGAGCTGGGTTAGTGTCCCTCCGAACAGCGGTCCCGACGCTTCCCCGTACTGGAGCACCGACAGACCCGTGGGCTCCAGGACGCCCATCGGAGCTGGACGAAGCGCGCTCGCGAACGAGGCAAGGTCAAAGCCCTTCGCGCCGCGCGAGAGGCGACCCTCGAGCATCGGTCCATGAAACGCCACAATGCCACAGCCCAACGTCAACCAGGTGAGCAGCGCCGTCGTGTCGCTGTAACCGATGAACGGCTTCGGCGTTTGTCTCAGCAGGTCCGGAGTCAGTCGCGCGAGCAACTGGACGCTACCGTATCCACCCCGTACGGCCATGAGGGCAGATACCGACGGGTCCTGCCAGGCGTCCAGAAAGGCCATCGCCCGTACCTCGGCAGGACCAGAGACGTAACCGCGCCTGGCGAACACCGACTCGTCCCACGTCGGCTGGAACCCAAGCGCTGTGAGGGTGTGTACACCGCGATCGAATTCCTCTCGAACGCATGGGCTCGCCGGCGAGACAAGTGCGATTCGGTCCCCAGGCACGAGCGCACGAGGCGTCAACATCAGAGAAAACTGGCCATTTCATCCGCTAGACGACGGTGCTGGTCACAACCAACAACTCCCCGCCAGCCGTGAGTGGCGGTCAGAACAGCCTTATCGAGGAACCGCTCCTTGGCCCGGCGCTGACGCGCAAGTGCATCCTCGACACGACCCACAGGTAGCCGGCCGTCCTCGACGGCGTGAATGAGCGCCTCGATCACCTCCACCTGCGTCGCGATGTCTCCGTTGCACACGAGCACGCCGTCGCACCCAGCCAGGATCGCCGACACGGCCGCATCCGGAACCGGCCATCGATCGGAAATCGCCTTCATCTCGAGAGCGTCGCTCAGGATGACACCCTCGTAACCTATCTCCTCACGCAAGATCGCACGCACGATGGAGGGAGAAAGAGTGGCCGGGCGCTCCGCGTCGATCGTCGGCACCAGCACGTGTGCCGTCATGATGAAGGCCACGCCAGCCTCCACGGCGGCTCGGAACGGCACGCACTCCACTCGCCGGAGGCGATCGGGCGGTTGCTCGACGACCGGGAGGTCGAGATGGGAGTCCAGGGACGTGTCCCCATGACCCGGGAAGTGTTTTCCGCACGCCGCCACGCCGCCGGCCTGCAGGCCTCGGACGAGTGCCGCGCCGAGACGAGCCACGCTGTCCGCATCTTCGGCGAGTGCCCGATCGCCGATAACAGGATTCGCCAGGTTGGTATGGATGTCGAGGACCGGCGCGAAATCGAGCGAGATCCCGACGGCGCGCAACTCTGCAGCGAGGGCCGACGCAAAACGAGCGGCCAACTCGATGTCTCCGCTACGGCCGAGCGCCGCCATCGAAGGCCAGATCGTAAAAGGATGCTCCAGCCGGGCCACGCGCCCACCCTCCTGGTCAACCGCCACCCAGAGCGGCAGGTCTTCCCCCAACCTCTGCACCTCGGCCGATAAATCCTCGATCTGGTCCGGGCCCTCGATGTTGCGGGAAAAGATCGTCACGCCGCCCAACTGAAACTCACGTGCCAGGGCGCACACCTCCGGGGGAACAACCCGGCCTGGCACGCTGCCGATGAGCAACTGTCCAATCTCTCGGTGGATGGCGACAGGCATCTCGACCAATTATAGGCCTCGCGTCGCTGCGGGTGCCACGGTGACAGACTCGTTTCGTTCGACCAGAGACGCGAAGTTTCACCGTGCACTGCTAGAATTGCGCATCGTGCGCATCGACACGTCCGCGCCAACCCGCATCGATCTCGCGGGAGGGACTATCGACATCTGGCCGCTGTACCTGCTGCACGAGGGCGCGCAGACCATCAATGTAGCGATCAGCCTCCGCGCCGAAGCCCAAGTGGAAGACCGCGAGGACGGTCGCATCGTCCTGCACTCGGAGGACACCGGCCAGCACGTCGAATTCGCGGACTGGTCCGCGCTTCGAAACACCCGCCACCTGCGGTTGCTCGGCCTGCTGGTGCACTGGTTTCTGCGTGGGGCCAGGGGCGACAAGGCCAGCGGTGGACTGACGCTCACAACCCGGTGCGAGTCACCGGCGGGCGCCGGTATCGCCGGGTCGTCGGCGCTCGCAGTAGCCGTCTGCGCCGCACTCGCGCGGTGGACCGGCCAATCGGATAACCCGGAGCGGCTCCTGCAACTCGCAGCGAACATCGAAGCCCAGACGATTCGTGTACCCACCGGACTTCAGGACTATCGACCCGCAATGTACGGCGGCATCTGCGCGCTCGAGCTTGGAGTAGCCGGAGTCCGCCGGGTGCCACTTGACGTCGAGGCTAGGGACCTCGAACAGCGTCTCGTGCTCTGCTACACGGGCGAGCCTAGGAATTCTGGCACGAACAACTGGGACATCATGAAGCGCCACTTGGACGGCGATAGCCACATCTACGACTGTTTCGAGCGTATCCGCGACACCGCCTCCGTGATGCGCGATGCCCTCGAACGCGGCGACTGGGGAGCCGTCGGCCAAGCGATCGCCGAGGAATGGGAGAATCGCATGCGCCTAGCGCCTGGCGTAACCACTCCGAGGATCAACGATCTCATTGACCGCTCGCGACAGGCTGGCGCCCTTGCCGCCAAGGTCTGCGGAGCCGGGGGCGGCGGATGCCTGTTCTGCTTCACGGATCCGGCCAGGCGTGGCGCCGTGGAGGCTGCGCTTCACGCAGGCGGTGCCCGCCTGCTCCCTTTCACCATCGAGGCCCGCGGCCTCCTGCATGGATAACCATGCGGTCGCAGCAGTGCTGGCCCAGACAGCCAGCCTGCTCGAGACCAGGGGGGACAACCCCTTCAAAATTCGCTCATGCCGACCTGCGGTCGAGACCATCACCGCACCACCGGAGACGGTCGTGCGTTTGGACGAACAAGCCCTCCTGGCGACCGGTGGCGACGCGACGCTGATGGACAGGTTCCCCGCGTGCCCACTGGTGGAGCGTGTGCTCGGTCATGGGGCCACGAAATCCAGTGTCCGGCTCAGGAGTGGCTTCCAGCTCGACCTGAGGCTCGTGTCCGCCGAAAGTCGCGGAGCGGCACTCCAGCATTTCACCGGTTCGAAGGCGCACAACACCGCGCTTGGTCTCAACGAGACGATGGCCCGCCGCGCCATCGAGCGCGGGGCCAATCTGGTCGTCTTGAGTAACGCACACGCCGTGGCGAGACTCCACAACATCCACTTGGGCATAGGCGTGTGCCGACGAGCGTGGGCCACACCGGGTGGCGTTCTGAACACCCTGCCGCTGGATGCGTTTCGATCCGCCTTGAAACGCAACGGCAGAAATCGCTCATGAAAAAGGTGCCGAGCAACTTCGTCCCCCTGGCGTCCCTCCGTACACCTGGCCGCACCCCGCGCCAGTTGATCGATGAGATCCGCCGCATCTACTTCAAGACCAGCGAGCGCACTATCCATGACGATTTGGCGCATGCCATCGCCCTTCTTCAGGCGTTTCCGACCGAGGAGGATCGCGACAAGGCGGCGGTCTACATGGAAGGACTCACGGAGATGCGATCCGAATGGGCCAAGACCAGCAAGAACCGCGGACCGAGGAAAGGGCGTTAGCCGTCTGTGGTTAGCTCTGCGTGAACTCAGGAAAGTGTTCGGTGAGACAGCCTGAGCAGATACCGTACGAGAACTCGGCGTTGGTAAGTTTCGGACTGCTCAGCACCGCTATCGCCACCATTTGGTTCGGATCGCGTACGAGAATTGCTCGCTCCTCGCGGGTCCCTTTCGTTGCCAGCGCCACCCGCGGTGGAACTGTCAGTGCCGAGATTCGCTGCAGGGCCTGGAGCCGCGCGACGGTTCCGGAATCGCGGCGAGAGTTATCTCGGCCGCGCCTGCCACCTCGGTGTCGGCATTCCAGATGAGCAGCGCCAGTTGCTCAAGAGCGCGGGGCACAAGCACTCCCTGCGCCGCGCAGAGTCGGAGGTGCCGAGTCGCTTCTCCAAGCCGAAAGCAGTCCACTTGCGGTGTTCGCCCCCCACCTCGACGATCACTCTGGGGCGAGAAATGCGCCGTAGTTGCTGCGATCGATCTGCACTGTGCGCGACTCGCCGGTCGGCCCGAGCGCCACTGCGGACTGTCCATTGATTGTGAGTTGCACGGCGCCCGCATCGCTCATCGTGATGATTATCTCTCGCTCGGCCTGCAGCGTGACTCGCTCGCCTTCGGCAACGGCGTGCATTTCGTGCCGTCCGCCGTCCACCTCGAGGCCAAGTGAAACCGGTAACAGCGCTAACACCTCGAAGGTCAACGGCTCGCCTGTGAACGGCGCAGGCAAGCCGGCAACGGGCGCGGACTCGATCACAGCGGCCGGGTCCCCTACCGGCGGGGCCTCCGCGCCACGGACCATCATGAAATACAGGATGCCACCCACGATCGGTAGCGAGATGCCGACCAGGATGAGCGCCGCCTGCGCACTCCGCCGCCTGCCCTCGATCTCCGCGAAGTCTTCCTGGGGCACATCGGGACTCCCGGCTGTCACGGAGTCAGTTGGGAACTGCGCCAGGAAGTCGCGAACGGCCTCCTCGGCATCAAGGCCAATCTCCTCGGCGTACGACCGAACGAACGCTCGGCTGAATATCCCACCTGGAAGCCTGGCAATATCGTTTCGCTCCAGACTCTCAAGCGCGGACACTGCGATCTTGGTGGTGTTCGCGATCTCGCGAAGGGATACTCCTCTGGCTTCGCGGGCCAGCTTCATCTTCATGCCGAAATCTGGAACGCGTTCAGCCATCGTTTGATCCGGTGGTCCCGAATAGAAACCCAGAGGTCAAGGGGAGTTCCGATCCAGTGTATCAAAGGCCACGGACGCCTGATACACCCTGACCCGGAGTAGGTCCAGATCACCCGCAGCGAACATCTCGATGGCGGCAAGGCCGGCGGCTCCGGTGGCGGCGATCCTGGAGGCACGGTCGGAAGTGACACCACCGACAGCGAGGACGGGCAGCGGCACCGCGCCGACCATGGCGGCCAGTTGGTCGAGGCCAGCGGCGACACGGCCTGGCTTTGATGACGTGGGAAAGACCGTGCCGAACAGCAAGTAGTCGACGCCGCCGTCGAGTGCCACACGTACACCCTCGTTCAGATCGTGCACTGAGCGTCCGATCAAGAATCCAGCAGGCATCGCAGGTCTGAGCCGCGCGGGCGGCGCCCCCGCCGCCGGTAGATGTACACCGTGTGCCCCCGCGGCCAGAGCCACATCCACCCGATCGCTCACGAGGATCCGAGCGGACGTTCCCGCAACCGCATCGACGCAACGCATCACCAATCGCACGAGTTCGCGCGTTTCGAGGCCGCGCTCGCGAACCTGAATGAGGTGAACACCGGCCTCGGCGGCCGCGCGGGCCCGCTCGACGAGCGCATCGCCCCATCGTTCGCCGAACCGTCGCCGGTCCATGATCATGCACAGGACCGGCTGCACTAGTGACCGATTCTCCCCACTCGTCCCTTAGCCCTCATCGGTATGCTGCGCGCGGGCGCTCCACGTTCGGCGCCACGCGACGCCCATCGAAACAATCTCGCCAACGCCGACGACGACATTGACCACTCCAAGACCGGACACGGCACCCCGAACGAAGTTGTTCGTCATGACCAGACGCAGCCACGGGAACCATTGCGCGAAATAGTTACGGTCCCAGAACGCAGTCCACGGCACGACGGCAAGGAGAAGGCCTATCTCGAGCAGAAACGCAGCCAGGACCAAGCGCCTCATGCTCCTCGTTCCTCCCCTACGAAGCCAAACAACCGTTTGATTCTAGCGGCGACGTCTCGGTGGGTCGGCACCTGCTTCACGATGTTCAGCATCACCGTCAGGGCACGCGCGTGCTCACCAGTCCGCTCCAGCGCATCCGCCAGCGTAAACAAGACCGCCCATCGCTGTTCGATCTCCGGTGCCTGTGGCGCCATCGCCTGTTCGAGCCATTCGATGCCCCGCCTCGTGTCCCCATCGGCGAGAAGGCACCACCCCAGACGTATCTCGATGTGGGGCAGAGTCCTCTCGCGAGCCTGGGCTACGGTCAGCGGCAGACTCAGCCGACGGGCGACAGGTGGCCGCCCTCTTCGAGCGACCGGGGACGAAACGAACGTCGGTGGAGCGTCGAATACCCGAAGCGCGCGAGCGCGTCGAGGTGGTCGGCGGTGGCGTAGCCCTTGTGCCGATCGAACCCGTACCGGGAGTCGATGGCATGCCAGGCAGCCATTTCGCAATCGCGGGTCACCTTGGCGACAATCGAGGCAGCGGCAATCGCGGCGCACCGCCGATCTCCTCCAACGACGCCCCGCTGGGCCATCTGTAGATTTGGGATGGCGAACGCGTCCACCAGCACCATGTCAGGCAACGGCGCAATGGCGAGCACCGCGCGGCGCATGGCTTCGAGCGAGGCCCGGTGGATATTCATGGCGTCGATCTCGGCAGGCTGAGCGGATGCCACGGCCCACGCAAGCGTCTTTTGGGTGATCAGCTCAAACAATCGTTCCCGTGTCGCGGCGGAGATCATCTTGGAGTCACACAGGCCTGGGATGTGCCGGTCCGGGTCGAGAATCACCGCTGCCGCGACGACCGGGCCGGCAAGGCATCCTCGACCCACCTCGTCAACGCCCGCGACCCGGCAGAAACCCCAGCGACGGACCGCGTTCTCGAGCGTCCGCATCGCGCGCACTCTCGCCATAGGCCCGCCCCTCCCCCCGCATTACCAATGCTAAATGGATGGCACCGCGCTCAGACGCGCTTGATTTCTTTCATCCGGGCGGCCTTGCCCTTCAAGCCACGCAGGTAGTAAAGCTTGGCGCGCCGCACGCGTGCCGATCGAACGATCTCAATCTTGGCAAGTGTGGGCGAGTGCAACGGAAAGATCCGCTCCACTCCCTGGCCAAACGACACCTTCCGCACGGTGAACGATGCCCGAGTCCCGCCCCTGTGCATGCCGATCACGATGCCCTCGAATAGCTGAATGCGCTCTTTCTCGCCCTCACGCACTCTCACGTGCACACGGACAGTGTCGCCCGACTTCATGCTCGGCCGTTCGATCTTCTGTGGCTCTTCCACCAGTTCTATCGCGCCCATCATTGTGATCCTTTCACACCGGCGATCGCCGGTCTTCTCGCTTCAGTTCCTCGAGCCACTCCCGTTCGTCCTCGTCGAGAGCCACCTGCATCAGCAGGTCAGGGCGCCGCTCGAACGTACGGGTGAGTGCCTGCCGCCTTCGCCATTGGTGCACGTCGCCGTGATGGCCGGATACGAGCACGTCGGGCACCGCCACGCCTTCATATATCGCCGGCCGCGTGTACTGCGGGTGATCCAGCAACCCCCTCGAGAACGAGTCCGCCGCCACCGATTCCGCGTCTCCTACGACTCCAGGCACCAGCCGGCCAACCGCATCCACCACGACCAACGCCGCCAGTTCGCCCCCGCTGAGCACGTAATCACCGACCGAGAGTTCCTCGGCTCCCACTATGCCCTGCAGCCGCTCGTCGACGCCCTCGTATCGACCGCACAGCAGCACGACGTGTGGCAGCGTGCTCAGCCGAACCGCGTCAGCCTGGCCGAAGACTCTTCCCTGCGGCGACATCAACACGATGGCCGCAGGATTTCCACGATCCCGCCTGATGGCGCCAACGGCACGGTTGAATGGCTCAGGCTTCATCACCATGCCCGGTCCGCCACCGTAGGGTATGTCGTCCACGCTACGGTGGCGATCCGTCGTGTGGTCGCGTAGGTCATGCACCCCTACGTTCAACAGGCCTCGTGCGACCGCCCTCCCTATGACACCCTCTTCCAGCGCGCCACGCACCATGCGCGGAAAAATCGTGACAATGTCGAACTTCATCTTGATCGATCGGTTCTCCGCGCGTTCAAGTCGAGTAGTCCATCTGGCGGATCGACGCGAATTATTCGAGCCGCGATGTTCACATCAACGCAGATGCTCACCACCAGTGGAATCATGATCTCACCTTCGGTGCCCTCAACGATCAAGCAACTGCCTCCCGCAGCCCGTTCGACCCGCGTCACCTCCCCGATTCGAGTGCCGCCAACGGTTTCCACCGCGCAGCCCACCAATTGGTGGTGATAAAACTCGCCCGGCCCCAGAGGTATAAGCGCATCCTCCGGCACCCGTAACTCGCAACCGGACAGGCGCTCAGCTTCGTCGATGCCGCCGAATGCTTCGAACCGCACCACCGGCCGGCGGCCCTGGAGCCTCGACGCCGCCACCGTTAACTCCTCCGCACCAGTCCCCAGCATGGTCCACATTGTTGCGCCGCGACGAAACCGTTCCTCGACGAAGTCCGTCTCCGGACTGACGACGACATCGCCACGGAGACCATGTGGCCTCGCCACGTGTCCCACGAGCACCATGTCGTCCCAGTCCGACGTCACCTAGGGCTCCCCGACGATCGTTCCACGTGCCCCTGTGACCAGGCGGTCTGGGCCAGCGTCAGTCTCTGATGTCGAGCGTCGCCCGGCGACCGAGGTGGTCAGCAGTCACCGAAACCAGCGTTCGCAGGGCAGCTGACGTGCGACCCTGCCGGCCGATGATCTTGCCGAGGTCTCCGGGTGCGGTGGTCAACTCCAGCACCGTCACTCCCCGCCGCTCGGTCTCAGTGACCTGCACGCCCTCCGGCCTGTCAACTAGTGCCCTCGCCATCACCTCGACGACGGCGCGCAGAGGACTCAGGCCAGTCGCTGACTCTCCAGCCTCCGTCACTGCGCCGCCGGCGTCTCGACGGGTGCCCCTAGGTCCCGGGTCAGGTGCTTCGCGAGTAACGTGCGGACCGAATCCGATGGCTGTGCGCCCAGCTTGATCCAGTGTGCCACTCGCTCCACGTCGATCTCGACCGTCGCCGGCTTTGTTCGAGGGTTGTACGTCCCAAGGTTCTCGATAAAACTACTATCGCGGGGCGTTCGTGCCTCGGTCACCACCACACGAAAGAACGGCCTTTTCGTCGTCCCCATTCGCCGCATTCGAATCGTGAGCATATGTCTCCTACCGTGTCCTGATGAGCCCCCACGGCCCACCCTTTTTGCGCTTCTTGCCACGCGCCGCCAGCATGGCGCCCGCCGGCACTCTGGGAATCCCGGCCATCCCCTTGCCCTTGCCCATGCCAGGAACGCCACCCTGCCCCATCATCTTCAGCACGCGCTGCATCTCGATAAACTGTTTGAGGAGCCGATTAACCTCCTCCACCGAAGTTCCGCTACCGCGCGCGATCCGCTTCCGTCGACTGCCACTGATGATCGTGTGATTCTGGCGCTCACCGTGCGTCATCGAACAGACGATGGCCTCTACCCGGTCCATTTGCTTCTCGTCAGGCTTGTGGTCGGCCGCGGCCTTGAGTCCGCCAATCCCAGGAATCATGCCCATCAGGCTATCGAGTGGGCCCATCCGACGAATCGTCCGCATCTGGGTCCTGAAGTCGTCGAGCGTGAAGCTATTGCTCCTGAGCTTGTGTTCGAGCTGCTCTGCCTCCTCCCGATCAATGACCTGCTCGGCCTTCTCGATGAGTGAAAGCACGTCGCCCAGGCCGAGCATCCGCGACACAATCCGGTCCGGATGAAACAGCTCCAGATCCTCGAGTCGCTCCCCACTGCCAACAAAGGCGATCGGAACCCCGACCACTGACACCACCGACAATGCCGCGCCACCGCGCGCATCGCCGTCGAGCTTGGTCAGCACAACGCCGGTCACGCCGATTCGGCGATGGAACTCACCGGCGCTGTTGATGGCGTCCTGACCTGTCATCGCATCAGCCACGTAGAGCAGGTCCGATGGACGAACGGCGGCCTTTATCCCCTGCAACTCGCTCATCAGCTCATCATCCAGGTGCAGGCGGCCCGCCGTGTCGACGATCAGCGTGTCAAAGCCGGCTCTCTTCGCTTCGGCCCAAGCGTCCGCAGCACGCGATACCGGTTCCGCCGAATCACCCGGCTCAAACACCGCGAGCGAAGCCTTCCCGGCGAGTACTGCGAGCTGCTGAATCGCTGCCGGTCTCCGCACGTCGGTCGACACCAGCAGCGGGCGCTTTCCCTGTCCGGACAGCCACGCGCCAAGCTTGCCAGCGGTCGTCGTCTTGCCAGACCCCTGCAAGCCGAGCAGGAGGATCACTCGTGGCGACGGCCCGCCTTTGGTGAGCCCACCGGCACTCTCGCCGAAGAGCGCCACCAGTTCGTCCCGGACAATCTTGACGACGTGCTGTCCAGGGCTCAGGCTCTTTAGAACCGACTGGTCAGTCGCCCGGTCACGAACGCGATCGATGAAGGCCTTGACGACCTTGAAGTTGACGTCCGCCTCGAGCAGCGCCAGTCGAATTCCACCAAGCGCCGTCTCGACGAGCTCCGGCGTGAGCCGCACCTCGCTGCGCAGCGACTTGAAGACGTCCTGAAAACGGGCACTGAGCGAATCGAACATTGGGGAGGCGAAACTTTACCAGAGGGCTTAAGCCCAATGGACGCAAACGCTTATCTTAGGCCATGCCGTGGAATCCGGCAAGCCGCCACACTGCTCGAAGGACTGCGAACGCAGCTAGACGCTCGAAAGCTTATGCCCCAGTTTTTCCTTCTTGGTCTTCAGATACTTGCGGGTTAAGTCGTTTGCCGGAATCTCAAGAGGAACCGACTCTGACACCGCAAGCCCGTATCCTTGCAGTCCGACGAATTTCCGTGGGTTATTGGTCAGCAAGCGCATCGTGCGGACGCCCAGATCGGTCAAGATCTGCGCACCAATCCCATAGTCGCGCTGGTCCGCCTTGAAGCCCAGTTCCTCGTTAGCCTCCACCGTGTCGAGCCCCTGGTCCTGCAGAGCATAGGCGCGAATCTTGTTGGCCAATCCGATGCCGCGTCCCTCCTGGTTAAGGTAGAGCAGGACGCCCCGACCCTCCCTCGCGATGCGCGCCATCGCCGTGTCGAGCTGAGGACCGCAATCGCATCGGGCGGAGTGGAAGACGTCACCTGTAAGGCACTTGGAGTGGACACGCACGAGCACATTGCTGCCGTCACCCAACTCTCCTCGCACTAGGGCAACATGCGTCTCACCGTCGATCCGGCTCTCGTAGGCCACAACTGTGAACGGACCGAACTGGGTGGGCAGTTCGGCCATCGCGGCCCGCTTGACGAGCCGCTCCGTTCGCATTCGGTACTGGATCAGGTCAGCAATCGTGATTATTAGCAGACCGTGTTTCCTGCCGAACTTCGCCAGCTCCGGCACCCGCGCCATGGTGCCGTCCTTGTTCATGATCTCGCAGATCACGCCTGCCGGATACAGTCCGGCCATCCGTGCAAGATCCACTGCGGCTTCCGTTTGGCCGGCCCGTACCATCACGCCACCGTCTCGAGCGCGGAGCGGAAACGTGTGCCCGGGTCTTGCGAGATCCGCGGGCCGCGTCTTCGAATCGACGGCGGCAAGCACCGTGACGGCTCGATCGGCTGCCGAAATACCCGTACTGACGTTCTTCCTCGCCTCGATCGACACGCAGAACGGGGTGCCGAACTGCGAAGTGTTCTTCTCCGCGACGAGCGGTATCTCCAGCTCGTCGAGCCGCTCGCCGGTCATCGGCAAGCAGATCAAGCCCCGGCCGTGCGTCGCCATGAAGTTGATCACCTCGGGCGTGACCTTCTCGGCGGCAATCGTCAGGTCTCCCTCGTTCTCCCGTGCCTCGTCGTCGACGACGATGACCATCAGGCCGGCTCGGATCGCCTCGATGGCGGACTCGATCGAAGCAAAGGGGCTTTGGGGCGATCGCGAGGCGCCCCGGGCAATGCGTAGGTTGGTGCCCGCTGTTTTCGGTGTCACGGTGGTGTCCTCATGTCGCTGCGCGAGCCTGGCCCCAGGAGATCCAGCGCGCGCGCCACGTATTTCCCAATCATGTCGCATTCCAGATTAACGGTCTCACCAGGGCGTAACCCACCCATATTGGTCAGGCCCAACGTGTGCGGGATGACCATCAGCGTAAAACACGACCCATCGAGCTCGGCCACGGTCAGGCTGACGCCGTCCACGGCAACCGAACCCTTTTGCACGAAGAAAGGGGCCAATGCCTCCGGAAAACGAATAGTGACCCACCGAGCGTCGCCCTCGACCAGAACCGACTGTATCTCTCCCACCCCATCGACGTGGCCCTGGACGAAATGCCCGCCGAAACGGCCGTCGACACGCAGGGGCCGCTCGAGATTCACCGGTTGACCGGCACCAAGTCTGCCGAGCGACGTGACCCTCAACGTCTCCGGACCAAGGTCAGCGCAGGCCTCCCCGCCCTCAGCGAGGGTCACGGTCAGACAGACGCCGTTCACCGCGAGGCTGTCGCCAACCGCCAACTCCGGCGCGAGATTGGTTCGAATACGCAATCGGCTCGTCGTGGCGCCACTGCTCAACTCGACGACATCGCCGACCGATTCAATCAGCCCTGTAAACATATCCCTCAATACCAATATCCGGTCCCCAGACCTCGACCCGCGGCTCCAAGAGCTCAGGCAGGGACGACGCCAGCCCTCTCGCCAGAGGCACGCCGCCGGGCCCCAGCGCGTGAGGGGTCACATAGATCTGTACGTAGTCGACAAGCCCCTCCGCCCACGCTGAGGCGTGCAGCGTCGTGCCACCTTCGAGGAGAAGACTCTGGATCTCCAGCTGCACGAGCCGGCGCAGCATCGGTGCAAGACCGGGCGCCGACTCGACCAGGAGCGTCGCGCCCGCGACTTCCAGCGCCTCGGCCTGCGATCGCTGCGCCGCACCCGAGGGAGACGTCACGATGATGACGGGGCCAGTTGCAAGCGTCGAGAATAGTCGTGCGCCCGGTGGCGTACGCAAGCGCCGGTCGAAGATGACTCGCGCAAGGGGTCGTTCCCGAAACACTTCCCGCACGGTGAGCAGCGGATCGTCGGCGAGGACCGTGCCAGACCCGACCGCCACGGCGTCGACGCTCGCCCGCAACCGCTGAGTGCGCCGGTTCGCCGGCCCTGCAGTCAGCAACGTGCGATGGCCACCCGGAGCCGCCACCTGACCGTCCAGGCTGGTGGCGGCCTTTGCGATCACGAACGGGCGCCCACTCATGATGGCCGTAAAGAAGGGCTGATTGAGCCTAATCGCGGCGACCCTGCCGACACCAACCTCCACCTCGACACCGGCCTCGCGAAGGCACTCGAAACCTCGACCCTGCACCCGAGGGTCCGGGTCTTCCACCGCCGCAACGACCCGGCGGACGCCGGACGCGATGATACGACTCGTGCATGGAGCCGTGCGACCTGTATGCACACACGGCTCGAGCGTGCAGAACAGGGTTGCCCCGGCGGCGCGCACTCCGGCCTCGTCGAGCGCAATGACCTCCGCGTGACGCGACCCGGCGCGGTGATGTGAGCCGTGCCCAACCACGACGCCGTCGTCGGTGACGACGCAGGCGCCGACCATCGGGTTCGGAGTCGTCCGACCGATGCCGCGCCGTGCGAGAGCCAGCGCGCGATGCATCCAGACGCCGTCAGCGAGAGATCGAGAGTCTGTCATGAAGCTTCGAACAAGGCATCGACATACTCTGCCGCCGAGAATGGGATGAGATCGTCGATGTCCTCGCCAACTCCGACGTAGCGAATGGGTAACTTAAGATCGTGCGCGATCGCAACGGCCACGCCGCCCTTGGCCGTGCCATCGAGCTTGGTGAGAATGATCCCATTCACCCCAACCACGGCCATGAACTCCCGCGCTTGCGTCAGGCCGTTCTGGCCGACCGTAGCATCAAGCACGAGCAGGACCTCGTGCGGCGCACCCTCCATGGCCTGTGCCGAAACACGACGTATCTTCTCGAGCTCGGCCATGAGATTGGCGTGCGTGTGCAACCGGCCGGCGGTGTCCACCAGAACGACGTCGCGACCCTTTGCTTTGCCCGACTGGATAGCGTCAAACACAACGGCCGCCGGGTCGCCGCCATCCACCGATCGGACGATGTCCACACCAGCCCGACGCGCCCAGACCTCCAGTTGCTCCACGGCCGCGGCTCGGAAAGTATCGGCGGCGCACACGAGCGGTATCCTCCCGGACGCCTTGAGGAGGCTGGCGAGCTTACCGACAGTGGTTGTCTTGCCGGTGCCGTTCACCCCCACGACGAGCACGACGTGGGGGACTGGCCCAGTGGCACGAGGGTGCGCCGTCTCGGCGCCTTCGAAAATTCGCAGGATCTCCGCTTTCACGGACTGACGGAGGTCGTCACCACCGCCCGCCTGAGGGGCAGCAGCAGCAACGATGCGATGCGTCGCGGCCAGGCCCACGTCAGCTCCAATCAGGAGCTCCTCCAGCGAGTCCCCTCTGTCGGGATCGATCGCTCCCCCAGGCGGTTCCAGCCTGTCCGACCTCCAAACGATGTCATCGAAGCGCTCGACAATCTGACGCGAGGTCCGGCCCAGGCCCTGCTTGAGTCGATCGAAGAAGCTCACGGTCCATTATCCCGCCTCGGTGCGTTGTGGCCGAAGCATCAAATCGTACAAGGCACCGCGGGGATCCTTTCTACCGGCGAGCACGTTCGCGACCTGCGCGGAGATCGGCAACTCGATGTCGTGGCGCGCACCGAGCACAAGAGCTGTATCGGCCGTCCTCACACCCTCAGCGACCGTCTTCATGCCAGACAGCACCTCCGCGAGCGTCCGTCCCCGCCCCAGCTCGATTCCCACACGGCGGTTGCGGCTCATCGCCCCGGTGCAGGTCAGGACGAGGTCTCCCAAGCCCGCTAACCCGGAAAGTGTGTCCCGCTGCGCGCCCATCGAACAGGCTAGGCGCGTCACCTCCGCCAGCCCTCGCGTAATGAGCCCAGCGACCGCATTGTGCCCAAGTCCGAGTCCCTCGGCCGCGCCCGCCGCGATGGCGATCACGTTCTTCAGCGCGCCGCCCACCTCCACGCCCACCACATCGTCACTGCCGTAAACTCGGAAATAGGGCGCCCGGAAGTCGGCCTGCACCTGCGTCACTGCCGCCGCGCTGGCCGAAGCCACGCAGACAGCCGTCGGAAGTCCCTTGACGACCTCGGCGGCAAAACTCGGCCCAGAAAGCACCGCGACGTCGTGCCCGACGCCAAGCTCCTGTTCGACCACCTCCGACATGCGAAAGAGCGTCCCGCTCTCAAGCCCCTTCGTTGCCGACACCACAATGGCCCCTGATGGAATGTACAAGGTCGCGCGGTGCAGCACATCACGCGTGCCGTGAGAGGGAACGGCCGACACCACGAGCTCCGCGCCCTCGAACACCTCGTCGAGCTGACTGGTTACCTGAAGCCCCTCAGGCAATACCGCGTCAGGCAGATAGGTCCGGTTCACCCCCAGTCGCCGGATCTCCTCGACCAGCGACTCGTCCCTACCCCACAGTCTGACTGGGTGACCTGCCCGTGCGAGGTGCACGGCCAGCGCCGTGCCCCATCCACCGGCGCCAAGCACCGCGATCGGCCTCGTCACAATCGTTCCCCCAGTGGCCGCTCCGTACCCGCCACCAGGCGTACCAGGTTGCCTCGATGGCGCAGGACGATGATCAGGGCAGCCGCGAGAGCCCCTACCTGCACCGGACGCAGGCTGCCACCAGCCAACGTGGCGACGGCCAACGCCACTGACGCAGCGACCGACCCGGCCGAAACAAACCGGCTGGTCATCACTGTGAGCACGAATACCAGGGCCGCAATCGCCGTGGCAGCCGGGGCCAGGAGCGCGAAGACGCCCGCGCCCGTCGCCACTCCCTTGCCCCCACGAAACCCGAGCCACGGCGTGTAGACATGGCCAAGGATCGAGGCGACCCCTGCCGCCGCCGCTCCACCAGGGCCGGCCGTCATGCCCCAGGCCACGGCAACGGCCACGTAGCCCTTGGCTGCATCGAGGGACAATGCCGTGATCGCGGATAGCGCGCCGGCCGTTCGCAGCACGTTGGCGGCTCCAACGTTCCTGCTCCCCACCGCCCGGAGGTCGATGCCACGCCGACGCGACAGCAGATAGGCAAACGGAATCGACCCAATCAAATAGCCTGCGACTATCGCAACGACGGTCAATATCCCGACCCGTGCCGATAGGACCGTGGCATCACGATCTGGTGAGCACGCGCCGGATCAGATCGAGAGCGGCCTGCGACGCCTGAAACTTGATGAGCTGCCGCTCTCCCATGAACGTCAGCGTCTTCGTCGAGGATGAATCAGGTGTGACCACGGCCAATGCCACCGTCCCGACCGGCTTCTTCGTCGTTCCGCCCTGGGGACCAGCGATCCCGGTGACGCCAACGCCAATCTCGGTTCGGCTTCGGTTCCGGACACCGGTCGCCATTGCCAGTGCGACTTCCTCGCTCACAGCACCATGCTCGGCGATGAGCGGTTCCGGCACATCCAGGAGTTCAATCTTGGCCTCGTTCGAGTAGCAAACCACGGCCCGGTCCACGTAGCACGAACTGCCCGCGATGTCGGTGAGACGGGACGTGACCAGCCCACCGGTGCAGGACTCGGCGATGGCGATCCGCATCCGACGCTGATGGAGCAGGGAGCCCACGACCGCCTCGAGCGGCTGACCGTCAGTGCTGTACACGTCGCGACCAAGGGTCGCACCCACTTGATCAACCGCACGATTCAAGGCGCGCTCGACAGCGCGCCTGTCGTCGGCGCGAGCCGTCAGGTGCAGTTCAATCTGACCGAGCGCCGCGAGGATCGTGGCCGTCACGGGCACCTCATCCTTCGCCCACTCGGCGTAGAGCGGCTGCAGCACCTCTTCGGCATGCGACTCGCTGCGCCCGACAATTCGGACCGTGCGCCTGTAGAGGGACTGCCCGGCCGTGCGCACGACGAGCTTCTTCTCGACTACCCGAATCAGGATCGGTTCAAGTTCACGCGGCGGACCCGGCAGCAGAACGACGACCTTTCCATTGGCCTCGATCCAGAGACCCGGTGCCGTGCCGTTCGAGTTTTCAAGAACGTCAGCGCCCTCGGGCACCATGGCCTGCCGTCGGTTAATCGCTGGCATCTCCGACCCACGCGCGACAAAGCGGTGGCGAATGGAGTCGGCGATCTTCGCTCGTTCGCGCAACGGTCGCCCGAGTACGTCGGCCACGACGTCTCGCGTCACGTCGTCATCGGTCGGGCCGAGCCCCCCACATAGCACGACCAGATCCACTCGCGTCAGGGCGTGTCGCAATAGATGCGCGAGTTCCACCTTGTCGTCTCCGGCAATGCCCTTCAAGACAACATCCACGCCGAGCGCATTGAGTTCTTCGGTGATCAGGAGGGAATTCGTGTCGCTTCGGAGAGGCGTCAAGAGCTCACTCCCCACCGCAATGACCGCAGCGCGCCGAATCGCGCTCGCGCTCATACCAACCACCCCGGAGTCAACACGATCAATCCACGAATCATCAGATTGCCGTATACCCCGACCATGACATCGTCGGCCATGACACCCACTCCACCCGAGAGTGCCTCGAGACGATTCGCAGGAAAGGGTTTCACAATATCAAGAGCCCTGAATAGAAGAAATCCTACAAGCGCACCAAGCGGCGTGACAGGCAACAGCCACAGCGTTATCAACATCCCCACCACTTCGTCGATGATCACCGGCCCAGGGTCGACACTGCCGAGCAACCGACCAGCCGCGGTCGCGCTCCAGACGCCGACGATGCACAATCCGCCGATCACGAGGGCCTCGACGGTACTCGACCCCGTCCACCGGATCGCGTAGTAAACGAGCAACCCGGCCGCAGAACCAAACGTCCCTGGCGCCACCGGCACGAAGCCGAGGCGGCCACACGTCGCCAGCCAGATTGCTAGTCGGTCCATCATTGCTGGTCGTCAGGCCGGGTTACGGATGATCACCCTGGTCCCGGCCATTCGGTCGTGGACAGCGCGTCGGTCTGGACCGACGAGCGCGGGCAGGTACGCGAGACCCAGGGTCACCACGTCAATCACGGATGCGAGGGTTCTCCGGACCGCCGCTACCGGCTCAATGGCTCCCATGTCGTGTGCAACCACTCGGATTCCGACGGCCATCTTACCAACGGTCTGCCCGCCGACGGCAGTGAAGCCCGAGAAGTACCCGAACTTCATCAGGGCAAGAAATAGTCCGAACGGCACGGTTGGGATCGCAGAGATCTCAGTTCCGGCGAGGCCCGTCATTCGCAAGGTGAAGTAGAGAATGGCGCCGTCGATGGCCAGGAGAAGGCCGCCGTCGATCGCGACAGCTCCCAGCCGCCGGCCGGCGATACGATCGCTCACCGCCCAGGCCTCTGGACCAGGCGCGGGCGCCAACACTGGCACTGGCTCGTCCGGCTCATCCTGGAAATCCAGCGCAGGTTCCTGCTCTACAAGACGTCGCTCCTGACGGGGTCTCGGCGACTCCGGGGTTCGCCGTACCGATAGGGGGGGGCGCGGCTTCGCCGGCACCGTGATGAGCGGCACGTCGTCGCCGGCCGTCGACAGAAAGAGCGGCAAGGCCGCCGCGTTCGGCATTTTCGAATTGGACATCGAGGAGCCACCGCTGGGCGTCAGGGAGATTGGGGAGGACTCGACAGCGACAGTTGGCGATCGTGCGGCCGTGGGCCGCTGCTGCGGCGATGTGACTGGGTCAGTGGGAGCGAAGGCGGCCGCCCGACCGAGCGCTCCATCGACCTCATCGATCCGAATGTCCACCATCGCCGCTGCCGAGTCAGCCGAGCGTCCGGCCGGGGCCTGAATCTCAAGGTCGTGAGCCGGGAACCCAGTTGGCACGAGCAACGAGAAATCGTACCCGCAGTTCTTGCAGCGGTCGCTACTCTCAAATCCGAAATAGGCGCATTTGGGGCACTTCATTGTGAGGACCCGCGGGCCAGTCCAGGCGACGATCGCAACTCCAGGAGCCGTCGCTGGACCTCCGCTCGCAGCGCCGTCGCCTCTGGAGGCGCGGGCTCCAACAGGTTGATCCCATCTAGGGCCGCCACGGCGTCATCCAGGCGCCCGGCGATCAGCAACTCCTGGACGAACTCGAAATCCAGATCCAGTCCACCCACAACCGGCAACGGTTCCTCCGTCGCGTCCAACGCGCGAACAGCGGGAACGAGGGTATCAGCCCTCCAAACCTGGACGAAGAGGCCCCCGACGACTACCGCGGCACCCGTCACCAGCACAGCTGCGCCCATCAAGAACGGATACCAGGTCGGCTTCAAGGGGCGCACCGGCGACTCCACATGTTGTGGTGCCGCCACGCCAGGCGGCGAGGGAGTCTCCTGGACGACGCCTGCACCGCCTCGAAGCCGGAGCAACCGATCGAGAAGCGCTGACGCAACGTCGTCTGGGCCGACCTGCTCGATGGCCTTCGTGACGAGGTCTAGGGCCACTTCGGTATCGCCACGGTCGAACGCATCGACACCACGGTGGAGCAACTCGTCCGACTCCCGTTGCCGCTCCGCCAGCGCCCTCCTGGCGCGTTCGATATACGCACGTGCCCTGGCGTGCCCCCGTTCCAGGAAGACTACGCGCGTCCAGACATTGATAGCTTGCTCGTATTGCCCGGCGAAGTAGTGGTCAAGGCCGGAGAGCAATAGCTGCTCAATCCGAGCCTCACGATCAGACTGGCGCTCTTGCAAGTCCGAAGCAGCAGTCGTGCGGGGCGAATCTGACATGTACGGCAGGTAAAATCGGGTCGATTATCGAGCAAAACTCGATTCTGGTCAATGACTTGCGACAATACTGGTCGATCTGGCTCGCACCAATCTGTGATACAAGCCGCCTCGATGCCACTGTTCGAGTGCGTCCCGAACATCAGCGAGGGTTGCCGTGAATGGGTAGTACGCGCGCTCGCCGACGCGGTCTCGGCGGTGCAGGGTGTCTGCGTTCTCGACATCTCAATCGACAGGTCCCACAACCGGTCTGTGCTGACACTAGCTGGCGATGCCGGAGGACTGAGCGATGCGGTCGTCACGCTGGTCGAGCGCGCAGTAGCCCTGATTGACTTGCGAACGCATGTCGGCGAACACCCGCGCATCGGGGCAGTCGACGTCATCCCGTTCGTGCCGCTCGGGGGCGCCACAATGGCCGCCTGCACTGCGCTTGCTCTGGATACGGCGAAACGCGTTGGCGAGAGATGCGGGGTGCCGGTGTTCCTCTACGAGGAGGCTGCGACCGTGCCCGCTCGTCGCAACCTTGCGGACGTGCGACGCGGCGGATTCGAGGCGCTCGAAGACCGAATGGCTGGGCCGGACTGGTCCCCCGATTTCGGACCGTCCGGCCCGCATTCGACGGCCGGTGCCACGGCGATCGGTGCCAGGGAGGTGCTCATCGCGTTCAACGTTAACCTTGCGAGCGATCGACTTGAGGTGGCGCAGGCTGTCGCCTCAGCCATCCGCGAGAGCAGTGGCGGTCTTCCCTATGTGAAGGCTCTGGCCATCAACATCGCAACGCGCGGGGTTGTCCAGGTCTCGATGAACCTGACGAATTACAAGAGCACGTCGATGGCAGAGGCGTTCCTGGCAGTCGAGCGCGAAGCCGCCAGCCACGGCGTGGCCGTGCTCGATAGCGAGGTCGTGGGGCTGGTTCCAACCGCAGCGCTTCCCGTCGCCGGTGCAGCGCACCTCCGCCTCCGGGACTTCACGTCGAACTCTGTGCTCGAGACCCGATTGGCCGCTTGTGGTTGGGGGCAAGCGCTACCGTGACTCGTCGTCCTCACCGCGCCGCGCGGGACCTATCCCGAAGCTCCGCATCTTCCGGTAGAGGTTGCTCCGCTCCACGCCAAGCACATCGGCAGTTCGGGAAATGTTGCCCTGCTGTGACGACAGAGCCCTCAGGATATAGTCCCGCTCGAACTGATCGCGCGCGTCGTGCAAGGATTTCCCAGGGGACGACGGCGGCACCGAGCCTGCCTGTGCAACCGCGCCCTGGTCGAGGAATGACAGATCGCGGGACGAGATACGCTCTCCAGGCACCATGATCATCAGTCGTTCCACGACGTTGCGGAGCTCCCGGACGTTCCCTGGCCACTGATACTGCCGCAGCACGACGAGCGAGTCCGGTTCGAAGACCTTCGGCCGTCGACCGGACTCGCGAGCCAGAATGGCCATGAAGTGCTCCGCCAGCAGCGAACTGTCCGAGTCGCGGTCTCGGAGGGGAGGGACGTAGATCGGAATGACATTAAGTCGAAAGTAGAGATCCTCTCGAAACCGCCCGGCGCGAATCTCCCTCGACAGATTCTTGTTGGTGGCCGCGAGCACACGCGTGTCAACCCGGATTCGCGCGTTCCCACCAACCGCCTCCACTACCTGTTCCTGCAACGCGCGCAGCACCTTGGCCTGCGTCTTGAGGCTCATGTCGCCGATCTCGTCCAGGAAAATCGTGCCGCCATGCGCGGCCTCGAACTTCCCACGCCGGTCGGCCACCGCTCCGGTGAAGGCGCCGCGGACGTGGCCGAAGAGTTCACTCTCAATCAACTCTTCCGGAATTGCCGCGCAGTTGACCTCAATGAAGGGACCACTCTGCCTCCGGCTCAGCGCGTGAATATTGCGCGCGACAAGCTCCTTACCGGTGCCGTTCTCACCCTGGATCAGCACGCGCCCGTTCGTGGGCGCCGCCGTTGCCACCTGCTCACGCAATTGCTGCATCAGGTAGCTGTCCCCAAGGATCGCTGGCCGCGCCTCCACCTTGGCTCGCAGCGCTTGGTTCTCGACCTCCAGCCGCCGCTGGCGCAAGGCATTGCGAACGACGAGTACTGTCTTCTCGAGCGAGAGAGGCTTCTCGACGAAGTCGAAGGCGCCCATCTTGATCGCGCGGACGGCCGACTCGACATTGCCATGCCCCGAGATAACGACGACTTGTGCGTCAATACTCCGCTCACGCATCCGGGCCAGCGTCGCAAGGCCGTCCATCCCAGGCAGCCAGACGTCGAGAAGGACCACGTCGCACACATGCTCGGCCAGCCGTTCGAGGCACGCCTCTCCGCTGTCGACCGCGGCGACGTCGTAGCCCTCATCCCGCAGCACCCCCGTAAGAGCGGTGCGAACGCCGGGCTCGTCGTCAACGACAAGAATTGTGGGCATATCTGGAACTACGCGGGAAGCTCGATCGCAAACCGTGTCCCAGTCGGCGAATTGGTGGAGATGTCGATCCGACCGCCGTGGTCGTCCACGATACGCCGAACAATAGCCAAGCCGAGGCCACTTCCCCTCTGCTTGGTCGAGTAGTGAGGGAAGAATAGCTTCTCCCGCTCTGCCGGAGGAATCCCAGGGCCGCAATCCATGACGACGATCTGGATCACGCGACGTGTCTCGTCGTGACGGGTCTCGACCTCGATCGTCCCCTGTTCCTCCATGGCCTCGATCGCGTTGTCGACCACGTTGATCACCACGCGACGAATCTGTCCTGGGTCCGCCGAGACAATAGGCAGGCTGCTGGCGAAGTGCGTCCGGATCTCGACGTCCGCGAAGATACCCTGATAGAGCGACAGGGCGTCCAGCAAC
>Ga0302135_10000322_pt1 | contig 29210 bp, 28 predicted proteins | sample CBN3_surface_MG_FD_203119 | JGI IMG/M metagenome (GOLD analysis project Ga0302135, IMG submission 203119) | Marine microbial communities from Western Arctic Ocean, Canada - CBN3_32.1 | ecosystem: Environmental > Aquatic > Marine > Oceanic | place: Canada: Western Arctic Ocean | collected...
ACGTCTCCGCAGCGGTGAGAGTCTGCGTGCCCCCACCCCAAGTCGATGGGAAGGCCTGACCACATCTTCGGGAGCTATTCGACGTTCGTCTCCCTAGCGCCGCCTTCTGGGCCTCGCCCCATCGCCGACAGAGCCACGGCCGCCCGCTTTCGCCGCCCCACCCCCGTCGCACAGCTCAACAGTCAAGCGTTCAATCAGCACCCTCGGATCGCCGCCCGACGACTTGAGCGCCAGGTCCGTTCGAAACACAGCGTCCAAGGCTGCCTCCAAGCGCTCAGAAGGAAGCCTCTCCGCCGTGGCCCGCAACTGTCCGAGCACCATGACCGGGAACGTGCCACCATCGAGCGCCAGCCCCAACTCACGCAACGCACTCGCGGCATCGCCGCGCCAGATGGCCTTCCCGATCCCGAAATCCACCTGGGCGTCCGGTTCAGCGGTCACCGCCTCCCGAACGTCCAATGCGGAGACCATCTTCTGGCCAAGTGCATACAGCAGCACGCGTTCAAGACCGGCGCGCAGTTTCGCGATGCCGAAGCCGCTGCGCTGAACCAACGCGCGTACCGCGGCCGAATCCATCGCCACGCCCTCCTTCGCAACCCTTGCCCTGACCCAGCGCTCGGCGTCCGCGGCATCGGTGATCGTTCCGCAGTCCACGACGTCCGCACGCTCGCGCAGACGTTTCACCACACGGCGGCGCTCATCCAAGCGACCGCACACAAAGACAACCGTCGTGTGCGGCGGCGGATCAGCAAGGAACGCCTCGAGTCGCTCCTGCTCCGCGTCTGACGCCTGGCTCGCGCGCTTGGGCACGAGCAACTGTTCGGCGTGGAGCACCAGGACGATCCGGCGTGAAGCTATCATCGGAAGGAGATTCGCGGCATCGACCAGCGTGTCCACACGCGTCTCTCCCCCGTGTAATCTGTCGATGTTGAAGGCTTGCAGACCCTCATCCACCATCGCCATAAATTCGTCGGCCACGGCCGACTTTTCCACGTCATCGTCGCCCACGAGCATGCACAGTGGTGACGTCGCACGATCGGCGATTCTCGCGCGGAGGGCGGCGAGGGCTACCGGCGGCATGGAAGGCTAGGCTGTCCTCTCTCGGTGTGAGCTGGAGCTCCACACTGGCTACGCCTAATGGTGAGAACGGCCACTAAAATGCTTCGAGGATGGCTGTCACGACCGCGCGTGCCACATCGGAGGCAATCCGCTCGAAGGCGTTTCGCTCCTGGTCAAGAAAAGCCGACCCTTCGATGGCGACGTTGCTGCGAGTAGCCAGTTCGTACTCCTCTCGAAAAGTCATGGAGTCGTTCGACCAGAGCACCTCGCCGCTGCGCGCGTCGGTAAAGGCGACGCGCATGGTCACGGTAAACAGATACCGGGACGCCAACTGCTGATCCGTAAAGCCGGCCGGCTGCACCACGATATCGAGAATCTGCCCAGTGAGGACGGCGTCGGCATTCGCGGGATCCGTCAGCACCCGATACCGCCCGCGACCGATGAACTCTGTCCTAATCTTTTCCGAGAGCACCAGTTCCACATCGAAGAACGTGGTGCTATTCACCAGCACCGGGATGCCGACGGAAACAATGTCGTCCGGCAGGAATGAGCCTCGACCAGCCAGCGCATATCCACATCCCGAAAAGGTGGAGGACACCAACACCAAGACCATCAGGCCAATCTGCTGCCTCATGATTGCCACCTCATCGGACCACGACGCTGACGAGACGCCCGCGGGCGACAACCACCTTCGTCACATCGCGCCCGGCTATGTGGCCTTGAACAGCAGGGTCGGCCAGGGCGAGGCGCTGCAGTTCAGCCTCCTCGATCTCCGCCGCAACCGTGAGACGACCCCTCACCTTCCCGTTCACCTGAACGGGAATTACGATCTCGTCCGCCTTTGCCGCCTTTTCGTCATACGCGGGCCACGTAGCCGCAGCCAGTCCGCCAGGCTCGCCGACCAGTCCCCATAGTTCCTCGCAGGTATGCGGCGCGAAGGGTGCCAACATGCGGACCAATACACCGAGGGCCTCACCCACGACGCCCACCGTCTCTGGGCGCTCCTGCGGCGGGTGTCCCGTAACGCCCTCGTCCCGCCGACGGCCGGGCGACCCCGTGACGGTGTTCTCGCTGAAGGCGTACAACTCGTTCACGATCTCCATCATTGCTGACACAGCGGTATTTAGCTGCTGCCGCTGCACGATGTCACCGGTCACTCGCCTGATTGTGTCATGGGTCTTGCGCCGGAGTGCCCGCTCCGCAGATGTCATCGGGGGCACACCGTCGAACGTCTGTCCGTCGCTCCTGGCACCAACCGCCGCCCAGTGATGGACTAGGCGCCACACCCGCGCCAAGAAGCGAGAGCTTCCCTCGAGGCCGCTATCGCTCCACTCGACCTCCTTCTCCGGAGGCGCGACGAACATCACGTACAACCGGAGCGCATCGGCGCCGTATCTGTCGAGCATCGTGTCAGGGTCAACCACGTTGCCCTTCGACTTCGACATCACCGCGCCGTCCTTGAGCACCATGCCCTGGGTAAGCAACTGCTTGAACGGCTCGCCGTCATCGACCAGGCCGATATCCCGAAATACGCGCGCGAGAAAACGAGAGTAGATCAGGTGCAGAATCGCGTGCTCGACACCGCCGCTGTAGAAGTCCACCGGCAGCCAATACTTCACGGCGGCCGGATCGAACGGCAGCGTGGCGTTGCGCGGATCGGCGAAGCGGTAGAAATACCAGGAGGAGTCGACGAACGTATCCATCGTGTCGGTTTCGCGCCGCGCCGGCCCACCGCACGTCGGACACACCACATTGACGAAGGCAGGCACCTGAGCCAACGGTGAGTCCCCGCGCCCGGAAAACTCCGTCACCTCCGGGAGCGTCACTGGAAGGGCCTCGTCTGGCACCGGCACGATGCCGTCCTGCTCGCAATGAATCATCGGGATCGGCGTACCCCAATAGCGCTGGCGAGAGATGCCCCAGTCCTTCAGTCTGAACTGAACCGTGCCCTCTCCGACACCCCGTGCTGTGGCCACCGCGGTCATCGCCTTCTGCGCCTCGCCTGAGGGCATGCCGCTGAACTCCCCCGAGTCCACCAAGACACCGTAGGCATCGACGGCTTCTGTGAGGCCGGCCGGATCCATCGGTGACCCTTCCGGCGTCACTACAACGCGAATCGGCAGATCGAATTTCCGCGCGAACTCGAAGTCGCGCTGGTCGTGAGCCGGCACGGCCATTACCGCGCCCGTGCCGTACCCACCAATTACGAAATTCGCGACCCAGATCGGCACGAGTTCGCCCGTGAAAGGATTGGTGGCGCGGCGGCCGGTGTCGAAGCCTTGCTTCTCGATCTCGCCGCTCATCCGCGCGGCGCGGTCCTGCATCTGGAACGTCTGCGCAAGCTGCCTAAAGCCTGCTGGGTCGGCTGAGGTTTCCGCAAAAGTCGAGACCAGCGGATGTTCAGGGCCCAGTAGCACGAACGTCGAACCGCAGATAGTATCGATCCGCGTCGTGAATACCTCGATCTTCCCAGCAGGGCTCCCGTCAAGCGCGAATGTGACCTTGGCGCCCTCCGAGCGCCCGATCCAGTTCCGCTGCATGGTCAGGACTTTGTCGGGCCACTCGGCGAGGCCGTCCATCGCTGACAGTAATTCGTCGGCGTAGGCGGTGATCCGGAAGCACCACTGGTCCAGTTCTCGAAGCTCAACGACACTCCCACACCGCCAGCAGCCACCGTCGACAACTTGCTCGTTCGCCAGCACTGTTGCGCAGCCAGGGCACCAGTTTACCGACGACCGCTTCCGGTACGCGAGTCCGCGCTCGTACATCCGAATGAACAGCCACTGGTTCCACTTGTAGTACTCGGGATCGCATGTCGCCAGTTCTCGTTTCCACGCGTAGCTAATGCCCAGCCGTTGCAGCTGCCCCTTCATGTGCTCGATGTTGCCGCGCGTGGACGCCTCCGGGTGAATGCCGTGCTTGATCGCGGCGTTCTCTGCGGGCAGGCCGAAGGCATCCCAACCGAACGGATGCAAGACGTTGAAGCCGAGCATGCGCTTCGTGCGTGCCATCACATCCCCGATGATGTAGTTGCGCACGTGCCCCACATGCGCATGTCCAGATGGATACGCAAACATCTCGAGACAGTAGAACTTCGGTTTCGAGGGATCGACCGTCACCTCGAAGGCATTCGTCTCGGCCCAGCGCTGCTGCCACTTGCGATCGAGTTCCTGAGGCTTGTAGTCCATCGGGTGCTCGAATTATATCTGCCAGTACGGGCCAGCGTTCTCGCGCACCTGAGCGATCGCCCTCGCACCGCGCGAGGCGGACCCCGAGGCCCGCTCGAAGTTGCCGAGCACAACCTCGTCTGCGAGGACTCCCATCATCGCGCGAAGCGAATCGGCGAGTGCCGGCAGGTCGTAGCCACCTTCCGTCACAGTCACCATCCGACCGTGGCAGACCTCATCGGCGACCGCCGCGAGGATGGCCGTGAGGCGGCCGAACCCATCGGCGCTCATTCGCATTCCTCCGAGAGGGTCGTTCCCATGGGCATCGAAGCCGGCAGACACCAGAATCAGATCCGGCCTGAACTGTCGGAGAATCGGCAAGGCTAGCTGCTGATAGACCGCTTCATAGTCCGCGTCACCCGCACCGGCGTCCAGGGGAATGTTCACCGTAAACCCCTCGCCTGGCCCCTCGCCCACCTCGGACACGGCGCCTGACCCTGGATAGTACGGCGACTGATGGGACGACAGGTAGAGCACTGAGGGATCGTTGTAGAAACTCGCCTGCGTGCCGTTCCCGTGGTGCACGTCGAAGTCGACAATCGCGGTGCGCGCCAGCCCACGTGACCGGGCGTGCGCGGCCGCCACGGCCACGTTGTTGAAGAGGCAAAAGCCCATGGCCCGCGCCCGTTCTGCATGGTGGCCAGGAGGTCGCACAAACGCCGCGGCGCGCGACGCCGATCCGTCGAGCACGACGTCCACCCCCTGGCACGCCGCACCGGCGGCGAGCAGTGCCACCTCGTACGACGCGGGAGATGTCACAGTGTCAAGGTCGAACGCGACTGACCGACCGGCCGTCTCCCGTACCCTCGACTGGTAATCCAGCGCATGGACACGGCTGACCTGGGTATCCGACGCAGGGCTCGGGTCAACGACCGTGCACCCCCTCGCCCGCCACTCGGCGGCCACAACCTGCATGACGTCTGCCCGCTCGCATCGTTCCGGGTGCCCCAGTGGCGTCACATGGTCGGCGAATCGATCGCTTGTAATAATTGTGACGCCCACGCTGCCCATCTTCGGATACGTGACTTTCAAAAACCGCTGCGTTACAGTGAGGCCTTACGAGGGACTACGCCACATGAACACAGTAAAACTTGGACGGAACGACCCATGCCACTGCGGAAGTGGGCTTAAGTTCAAGCGCTGCTGTGAGGCAAACACGGCCGCGACACGCTCAGGGCGTTTCTGGATGATCATCGTGGCCGCTGCCGTCGCCCTGTGCGTCGCCGCCGGTGTCGCCTCGTTCAGCTCCAATGGATCAGGATCAGGCGGTGCCAGGGTCTGGAGCCAGGATCACGGCCACTACCACGACGCCAGCGGCGCCGCCGTGCCCTAGCAGCGGTCGATCCACTACCCGCTAGAAGACGAGCCTGCTCACTCGATCACCAGTCCCTGTGTGAAGCCGAAACGGCGGCAGCCAGCAGCAGCATTCCCGTCCAGAATCGGCCCATCTTCAAGACCCTCCTGAAAGCAGCACTATATCCTGTCTCCTTACCGATAACGGCTTGCCGGGGATACAGGACAATCCTCCGCCGGCCATTGTCCTACTGCAAGATGGCCTGCGCGCGGACTTCGAGCATCGCCAACCTTCGCTCTAGTTCCACCCGCGCCGCCTCGAGTTGCACGGCTGACGCGTCCCGGGCCACCTCGATCGGCTCCCCCGCGACCAGGGCCACCGTGCTGAACGGTTTCGGAATCTGCGCCCGATCCCAACTATGCAGCGTCCAGTGCGACGACGCCTCGAGATGAACTGGTATGACTGGGTTGCCGGTGGCCATGGCCAGCCACGTCGCTCCAGGCTGTGCGACCCTGGCAGGTCCACGAGGGCCGTCAAGCGTGAACCCAGCAAAGGGCACCAGGCCCCGCTTCATCTCCCGCACAAGCTGTAGCATCGCCTTGCGACCGCCCCGCGTGGTCGACCCGCGTGCGGTGACGTAACCGAACGACTCGAGAATCCGGGCGATCCATTCACCGTCGAAGCTCTCGCTGGTGATGATCGCCATGCCGCGGCCACGAAGAAAGAAAGTGGCGGGCAGAATGCGTCCGTGCCACAACGCAATGACCGGCTGGCGGCCGGAAGCGAGGCTGTTGTCAAAGTGGTGCCTGCCCTCCACGCGCCAGCGGAGGGAATGACCAAGCAGGTTCACAAGCGGATAGCCGACCGCGGCGATGGCGATCGCCTGAAGCCGCTTGTGCCAGGAACGACGCCACTCCTCCATTGCCTCACCAGACGCGCAATTCCCGGCGCTCGCTCGAGCGCGGGCACGGTCTACATCCCGTTGTACTGTGGCCCGCCTCCGCCCTCTGGCGGAACCCATGTAATCGCCGCGTACGGATCCATGATGTCGCACGTCTTGCAATGGACGCAATTGGACGCGTTGATTTGCAACTTCTTGCCATTGTTGCCGTCGTCGATCATCTCGTAGACACTGGCCGGACAGAAACGCACACACGGGTACCCGTATTCCTGGCCGCACGTCGTGTGGCAAATGTCGGTCTTGACCAGTAGGTGGACCGGTTGGTCCTCATCATGCGCAGTGCCGGAATAGTGCACGTTGGTGAGCTTGTCGAATGTGAGCACGCGATCGGTCGGTGTCTCGTTGCTCGGCATCGGTACATCTCCCGACCCGGATGCACCGTGATACTCCAGAACCTTCCGCATGCGCTCGTGCCCAGGGTGGCTCTTGATAGTGCCTGGCCACCACCCACCGGTCACGACGACCAGTCCTGCGTGGATCAGGCCAGGCAATAGGCCGAAGCCGAACGCCTGATGCACGTTCCGAACCGGGTACAGTTCCTTCTTCACCGGACTCGCATCGATCCGACGCTGGTAAGCACCAAGCGCGCTTGCCGACGTGTCGCCCGCATGCACCGCATCGAACGCCGTTTCGGCGGCCAGCATGCCGGTCCGCATCGCGAGATGCACGCCCTTCAGTCGCAAGGAGTTCATGAAACCTCCGGCGTCTCCCGCGATAAGGCCTCCGCTCATGAACGTGCGGGGAATCGTGTTCCAGCCGCCCTCGGGCAGCGCCTTGGCACCATAGCGAATCATCTGCCCGCCCGCCAACAGTTTGCTGACGAACGGGTGCTGCTTGAATCGATTGAAGTTCATGTGGGGGTCGAACAACGGGTCGCGATAGTCGAGTCCCACCACGAACCCTACGAACGCCTGGTTATTCGGAAGCGCGTAGATGAATGCCCCCCCGAACTCCTCGTGCTTCAGCGGGTACCCCAGCGTGTGAATCACGGTGCCAGGTGCGAGACGTCCGGCCGGCAGCTCCCACAGCTCCTTGATGCCGATGGCATACTGTTCTGGCTCCCGGTCCTGACTGAGCCGCAGGCGCCCAATGAGTTCCTTCGTAAGGTTGCCCCGGACGCCGTCACAGAAGATCGTTACTTTGGCCTTGATGTCCACACCCGGCTCAAAGTTAGGTCGCCGCTCACCGTCCTTGCCGACACCCCGATCGCCCGTGCGCACACCGATTACGCGGTCACCGTCCATCAGGATGTCCTGACCCGGGAACCCAGAGAACAGGTCAACGCCTTCGGCCTCCACCTGCTCGCCCAGCCACTTCGTGAACGTGGCCAGCGATATCACGTAGTTGCCGTGGTTCTGGAGCGGAGGCGGAATAATCGGAAACGGAATCTTGCTCCGCCTGGTGAGGAAATAGACGTGATCCTTATGGATCTCAGACGCCAGCGGCGCCCCCTTTTCTTTAAAATCAGGAATGAGATCCTTGAGCGTTGAGGGGTCCAGCACGGCGCCAGACATCATGTGGGCACCCACTTCTCTAGCCTTCTCCAGGACCGCCACCGACAGCTCCTTCCCGCCCTTCTCCTTCTGGAGTTGGGCGAGCCTGAGCGCCGCCGACAGTCCCGCGGGCCCGCCACCGACGATGAGCACGTCGACTTCGAGAGTTTCTCTTTCCATGTCGGTACCACGTCCGCGCAACCCGCCAGATTACGACGCGCAGATCACGCGCGTATCGCTGGCGCTAGGGTTGTCAGCTAGGCCTTCTCGAGCTCCGCTACCAGCGCCGGGACGATCTCAAACAGATCGCCGACGATTCCATAGTCAGCCACCTCGAAAATGGGTGCTTCGGCGTCCTTGTTGATGGCCACGATCGTTTGGGAGCCCTTCATGCCCACCACGTGCTGAATCGCACCCGAGATACCAAGCGCCACGTATAGCTTCGGCGTCACAGTCTGCCCGGAACTGCCGATCTGCCGATCCATCGGCAGCCAGCCGCTATCGCAGATCGGCCGTGAGGCGGCCACTTCGGCACCAAACGCCTTGGCCAGCGTGTCGATGATTCCCAGATGCTCCGGCGCCTTAATGCCGCGGCCAATGGCTACGATGCGCTCCGCCTGACTCAGGTCCACGGCCTGCTGGGCTTCCTGAAACGGTGCCTCGGGTGTCTGGCGAATCTTCGCAGCGTCCAGAGCCACGGTCAGCTTTGTCACCGCGGCTGGGGCCGAACCCTTCTGGACCGCGTCCGCCCGGTAGGCACCGATCTGGAAACTCACGAAATGGGGTGCCGTCCCTTGGGGCATGACCGCGGCTGACAACTTACCCTGAAACATCGGCCGAGAAAATGTCGCGGACGATCCTACGCCGCTTACACCGGTTACGTCAGTCACGAGCGATTTCCGCATTCGCGCAGCCAGCGATGGAGCAAAGTCACGAGTCTGGTACGTGTGCGGCAGCACGACAAAGTCCGGCGACAACTGTTCGACGATTGTCTGGAGCGCCATCGTAAAGCCATCAGGCGTGTACGGTTCGAGCGACTCATGCTCCGCCACGAGTACCTCGGCCACGTCCGCGGACGCCAAATCCGACGGGACATCGCCAGTCGTACCGCCGATGACGACTATCTTGATCGGCATGCCACCGGCCAGTGCCTGCGCGCCCGCGATCGTTTCCCACGTCGCTCGATTAAGCCTACCCTCGCACTGCTCCGCTACGACTAGAATCACAGAGCCCTCGCTTCCTCGCGTAACCGTCGGACCAGCTCGGCAGCCACTTCGACCGGTGAGCCTGCAATCATCTGCGTTTGCTTTGTCTTGGTCGGAACGGCCAAGCCGACAATAGCCTGTGAGGACTGGAGACCGTCCGGCACCGGCACCTTCTTGATCTCCTTCTTCTTAGCCGCCATGATCCCCTTGAGAGTGGCGTACCGAAGCTGATTGATACCGCTCTGAATAGTGAGCAGTGCTGGCAGCGGCATCGCTATCCACTGGAACCAGCCGCCTTCCAGTTCGCGCTTGATCCGCAGCGCCCCATCCTCGATGTTCACCTCCATGATGATGGTCGAGTGCGGGATACCCAGGCGTTCGGCCAACACCACACCCATCTGGGCATGACCCTGATCGTCGGACTGCAAGCCCGTCAGCACCAAATCGAACGCCTCTTCGCGCATGGCCGGGGCCAGCGCATCTGCGACCATAAACGCATCGGCCTGGCCAAGTTCATCAGATTCGATGTGCAGTGCCCGGTCCGCCCCGCGTGCGAGCGCGTCCCTGATGACCCGCACCACCCGCGCCGGTCCAGCCGAGCACACCACGACATCGCCGCCGTGCTTCTCGCGGATCCGAAGAGCCTCTTCGAGTGCGTAGGCGTCCGGCTCATTCGTCTCGTACGTGCTGTCTTCCTCGCGCACCCACGTCTTGTCTTCAGTGAGTCGAGGCTGCCACTCCCGCGAAGGCACTTGTTTGATACAGACGGCTATCTTCATGTCTCGTAATTCTGGCGTACCGAGGTTGCGTTCCTAAACCAGATCCTCACGCGTCGTACTGCTTGAACAACAGCGCGCCATTGGTGCCGCCGAATCCGAACGAATTCGACAACGCGTAGCGAATGGTTGCCTTCCGCGCGTGATGGGGCACGTAGTCCAAGTCGCAGTCGGGATCCGGGTCGTCGAGGTTAATCGTGGGCGGGATCAACTGATGGCGTACAGCAAGTGCCGCGATCCCTGCCTCAAGGCCACCGGAGGCGCCGAGCAGATGCCCGGTCATCGACTTCGTGGACGAAATTGCCACCGTGCGCGCATGTTCACCGAAGCACGCTTTGATCGCCTTGGTCTCCAGCCTGTCGTTGTAGGGCGTCGAGGTGCCGTGAGCGTTGATGTAGTCGACCTGTTCGGGTCGAATGCCAGCCTTGCGGATGGCCGTTTCCATCACGCGAATGGCCCCTTCACCGTTCTCAGATGGTGCGGTGACATGGTACGCGTCGGCCGACATCCCGTAGCCAACGATCTCCGCGTAGATCGCTGCGCCGCGTCGGATGGCGTGCTCCAGTTCTTCGATTACCAGGATCCCCGAGCCCTCGCCGAGGACAAATCCGTCCCGACCGCGGTCGAAGGGACGGCTGGCCCGCTCTGGCTCGTCGTTACGCGTGGAGAGCGCCCGCAGTGCCGCGAAGCCCCCCATTCCCATGGCGCAGATGGCCGCCTCTGAGCCGCCGGCGATCATCGCATCTGCATCATCGCGACGAATGATTTCGTACGCGTCTCCGATGGCATGCGCCGAGGCGGTGCACGCCGTACAGGTGGCCGAATTCGGCCCCTTGGCGCCGAATCGGATGGAGACCTGGCCGGACGCCAGGTTAATGATGGCCGACGGAATGAAGAAGGGCGAAATCTTGCGGGGACCACCTTTGAGCAAAGCCCTGTGCTCGCGCTCAATGGTTGTGAATCCACCGATCCCAGACGCAATGAACACGCCAACCCTATGCGCAGTCTCTGGCGCGATGACAAGATTCGCGTCGGCCATTGCGAATTGCGCCGCCGCAATCGCGTACTGAATGAAGATGTCCATCTTCTTGACATCTTTCTTCTCGACGAACTGTAGGGGATCGAACCCTTTGACCTCGCCGGCGATCCGAGACGGAAAATCCGTGCTATCGAACTTGGTAACTTCGCCGATACCGCTCTTGCCCGCGCAAAGAGCATCCCAGTTGAGCTGGGTTCCGATACCCAGTGGAGACACAAGTCCGACTCCCGTGATGACGACGCGCCTACTCACACGACCTCCGCTTACTTCTTACGCTTGGCGTGCGACTCGATGTAGTCCACCGCTTCCTTGACACGCGTGATCTTCTCGGCGTCTTCGTCCGGAATCTCAATACTGAACTCCTCCTCGAACGCCATCACGAGCTCTACCGTATCGAGAGAGTCCGCACCGAGGTCGTCCACGAAGGAGGCATCCGGAGTCACTTCTTCCTCATCGACTCCCAACTGCTCCACGATGATGCTCTTGACCTTATCTGTAACCGCCATCTAGACCTCCTACATGTACATGCCGCCGTTAACGGCGAGTACCTGCCCTGTAATATACGCTGCCTCTTCCGAGGCCAGAAAACAGACAGCGGCAGCCACATCCTCCGGCGTGCCGATCCTGCCGAGTGGAATCTGCGAGGCCCAGTCGCCCTGAGCCTTCCCGGCCAAGTCTTTTGTCATCTCCGTATCGATCAATCCAGGCGCTATCGCATTAACCGTGATCTTCCGAGACGCGACCTCGCGTGCCAGAGCCTTGGTCATTCCGATGAGCCCGGCCTTCGATGCCGCATAGTTCGCCTGCCCCGCATTTCCCATCTGACCCACCACCGAACTCAAGCTAATGATCCGTCCTCCGCGCTGTCGAACCATCGGCTTCAGCACCGCCTGCGCGCAGGCGAAGGCCCCCGTCAGATTCGTGGCCAGTACCGCGTCCCAGTCCTCGCGCTTCATTCGGAGCGTTAACTGATCTCGAGCGATGCCCGCGTTGTTCACCAGAATATCGACCCGGCCATGGCGATCCAGCACGCCGGCGAGCATCGCCTCCACGGCCTCCGTATCGGTGACATCCAACGCGACCATTTCAGCGCGATGCCCGGAGGCCTGGATCTCCGACGTCGTCTCAGCCGCGTTGTCACCCCGAGCGGCTGCCACCACCAGTGCACCCCTTCCGGCGAGTGTCGCGGCGACGACCCGTCCGATTCCTCGGGACGCACCGGTAACGATCGCGACCTTCCCGGCAAGGTTGAACATGGAATCCATCCCAGTCTTCATGCCAGCAATGCGTCCTCCACGGCAGCCAGGTCGTCTGGCTCCGCGAAGTTCACGACGGTCGCTTCCGGGTGGATTTTTCTGACAAGACTGCTGAGAACCGAGCCTGGACCTACCTCAACATACGTGGTTACGCCCTCACTGGCAAGCCGCTGAACTACCTCTGCCCACCGAACCGGGGCCGATACCTGCCGAACGAGCGCCTCGATGGCCTCTTCGGCCTCCCTCTTTATCTCTGCATCTACGTTGGCCACAACCGGAATCTTCGGACGAGCGACGGCGAGGGCACGCAGGTCCGGCGCCAAGCGCTCCTCGGCCGGCTTCATCAAAGCACAGTGAAACGGCGCGCTCACCGGTAAGGACACCGTCCGTCTCGCCCCGAGCGCTATGGCACGAACCGACGTCCTTTGCACGGCCGCCGCGGTACCAGCGATCACGATCTGTCCAGCGCCGTTGATATTGGCCGGGCTCACCACGTCGCCCTCCGCGCCCTCTTCGCAGGCCTGACGGACGGCAACCTCGTCGAGGCCCAGAATGGCCGCCATGGCCCCATGCCCAGTGGGCACGGCAGCCTGCATGTAACGGCCCCGCCGATGGACAATTCGAACGGCATCTCCGAACGCCAGCGTGCCGGCCACGCAATGAGCGGAGTACTCGCCGAGGCTGTGACCCGCGAGGAACGTGGGATGCCATCCGCGGGCTTCCAGTACTCGACTGGCCGCCACGCTGGCCGTCAGGATGGCCGGCTGCGTGTGCTCAGTTAGCATGAGCCGCTCGGCCGGGCCCTCGCCAATAATTCGACTCAGTGGCCCTCCGGCAAGGTCAGGTAGCACTGCGTCAGCCTCATCGAAGACGGCGCGCGCTTCTGGAAACGCCTCCGCGATCGCCATCCCCATCCCCACCTTCTGGGACCCCTGACCGGGAAAGATGAAAGCGATCATGAAACCGTCGCCACGGCGTCCATTTGCTGCTCCACCCGACGCATAAAGTCCGTCTCGGCGAATTGGTACGCTGCCGCGATGGCGTTGCGCACAGCCTTCACCGACGAACGCCCATGGCCAACCACCGCAATCCCGGCAGTCCCCACGAGAGGTGCGCCGCCATACTCGGAGTAGTCGACACGCCGACTAAACCGCCGAAAGGCTCGGCGCGACAGCAGAGAACCCACCTGGCTCGAAAAGGTGCCCTTCAACTCTTCACCAAGGAGCACTTCCACCGTCTCGACCAGTCCTTCGCTCACCTTGAGCACAACATTGCCGGTAAATCCATCGCACACGATCACGTCTGCCACGCCGCTGTAGACGTCCCGGGCCTCCACATTTCCGATGAAGTTGACCGGCGCAACCTTTAGCAATTGATGTGCCTCACGGGTCAAATCGTTCCCCTTCGCCTCTTCCTCACCACTCGAGAGCAGGCCCACCTTCGGCCGTTCGACTCCCAGTGCCAGGCTGGCATAGATGCTGCCCATGACGGCAAACTGTAGGAGATGCTGCGGACGGCATTCGGCGTTCGCGCCCGCGTCGAGCAGCACTGCCGGTCGTTTCCGGGTCGGAATCGTCGTGATGATCGCCGGCCGGTCAACGCCGCGAATCATGCCGAAGGCTTTGTGCGCGGCCAGCACCGTTGCCCCGGTACTGCCGGCACTAAACACCGCCGCAGCCTTGCCATCTGCCACCAAGTCCACGGCGACCCGGATCGACGCGCCCGGCTTTCGCCTAAGCGCCCTTGCGGGAGACTCGGACATACCCACGACCTCTGTGGCCTCCACGACCTGCAGACCGAGCGAGCGCCAACCAGGGTGCTCGGCAAGCGCCCTCTCCACCTCCATCGGCTGGCCGACGAGCAACAGGCGCACGTCCAGATGACGGGCGGCCGCGACAGCGCCATCGACGATAACCGACGGCGCCAGGTCGCCGCCCATTGCGTCGATGGCCAGCGTGATCGTGCTATTCCTCGTTGACCGGCCGAACCTGCCGCTGTCTGTAGAAACCACAGTGGGGGCAGATACGGTGCGGCGCCTTAGGCTCGTGGCACTGTGCACACAAGCTAACCGCCGCAGGAGTCAAGGCGTCGTGGGTCCGCCGCTTGGCGGTGCGGGTTTTCGAGTGTCGGCGTTTAGGGTTTGGCATAGTCTCGTCGCTATCGAAATCTCTTGAGCGGCGCCAGTCTGGGATCATCCCAAGTGAACGTGCACCCACAGGTGGATATGTTGAGGTTTGTGCCGCATTGCGAGCAGAGTCCGCGGCACGCGTCCGTGCACAAAGGCTTCATGGGCAACACCAGATAGAACTGCTCACGCACCAACTCTCCAAGGTCGATCTGCTCGTCCCGATAGAAGCTCGCGTCGAGCTCCACCGTCTCCACCTCGCGATCCACATCGCCGCTCGCGTCCGCCTGCGGCAGGTAGCGCTGATCGAAGCTCACCTCCACCGGAAACCGAAACGGCTCCAGACACCGGCTGCAGGTTAAACCCAACGTACTTCGCACCGATCCGGTCAGCCGAAATACGTCCTTCTCCTTCTGGACGCCGAACGCCAACTGGGCTGGTTCCACTGCCCGATACGCGTTGTCCTCCACCTCCAGTTCCGAGGGAGACACGATCCGCTCAACGTGTTCCTCCGCCCGGCGGATATGACTGAGTTCAAGCAGCATAAGTCACGCCCGCTCGCAGAATCTCTCAGCGAGACGGACCCTGAATTATAGCCTGAACATGAGCAGCGTCACCCTATCGATCGGCCACACCTGGGCCAATCCAGGGCTTGGGAATAAACAGCCGCTCGTACAACCTCACCGCGAAGCGATCTGTCATCCCCGCCAGAAAGTCCTTTGCGGCCACGTCCAACCCGTTGGCGTCCATGGCCTCCGCTTCCAGAAACTCCTCTGGTCGTTCTCTCACCTTCTCCCAAAGGCCGCTCAGGATACCCGCGGTCTTACGAAATTCGGCCGTTGACCCCTCATTCTCGTAGACAGCCTCGAAAAGAAAGCTACGCATCGCGAGGGTGGCTTCGAGCACCTCTGAACTCATCCTGATTTCGCTCAGGCCACCTCGCGTGGTCTCAACCACCACGTCCCGAACCATCCGCCCGATCCGGGCGGAGGAGGACTCGCCTAGGACGGCTATCGGCTCCTTCGGCAGTCTCTCAACGTCCAAGATGCCCGCGCGAACCGCATCGTCGATGTCGTGGTTAACGTACGCGATCAAATCGGCCACTCGCATGATCTGGCCTTCGAGGGTCGCGGAACGTTTCGATGGGTCCATGCCGACCGGTGACCCCCGTTTGCCCTTCGAGTGATGGGCGATGCCGTCTCTGACCTCCCACGTGAGGTTTAGCCCCCTGCCTTCGCGCTCGAGCGTCTCGACAATACGAAGGCTCTGCTCGTAGTGATTGAACCCCCCTGGCACGAGCGTGGCAAGCGCCCGCTCCCCGGCGTGTCCAAACGGCGTGTGTCCAAGGTCGTGGCCGAGTGCGATGGCCTCGGTGAGTTCCTCGTGAAGATGCAGGACTTTCGCAATCGTGCGTGCGATCTGCGACACCTCCAGCGTGTGCGTGAGGCGTGTGCGGTAGTGATCGCCTGCAGGGGCGAAGAACACCTGGGTCTTGTGCTTCAGGCGGCGAAACGCCTTGCAGTGGATAATGCGATCACGGTCGCGCTGGAAGGCGGGCCGTACATCATCCGCTTCCTCGGACCGCGCCCGTCCCCGCGACTCGGCGCTCCTGGCCGCCTGCGGTGCCAGTGTGTCGCGCTCGCGCTGCTCGAGCGATTCACGAATCGTATTCAACGATGTCCTCCAGAAAACAGCAGCCGTGCGCCAGCGGACCGACGCACAAACTGCTCGCAATCGTCTGCCCGAGATCAGCAAAGCTGTCTCGAGTCCCGAGATTCACGGCGCGTCGCACACGGCGACCCGCGAGCAGCAACGGTACATGCTCCCGTGAATGATCAGTGCTTGGCGTTGTGGGGTCATTCCCGTGATCTGCCGTGACTACGAGTAAATCCTTAGGCCGTAACTGCGGCAGAAACCTCGCGAGGCGTCTATCGAAACTCTCGAGATTCTGAGCATAACCCTCGGCATCGTTTCGATGCCCGTACAGCGCATCGAAATCGACCAGATTGGCGAGCACGAAGCCCGAGTCCATGGTCTGCGTCAGCGACTCGATTCGATCCATGCCTTCTGCATCACTTGCCGTCGGAAAGGTTCTCGTAATACCTCGCCCAGCAAACAGGTCGCTAACCTTACCCACCGCTGCTACCTCATGGCCGGCGTCAGCCAGCGCGTCGAGTAGCGTTCGGCCAGTCGGCTCGACCGTGTAATCGTGGCGATAGGCCGTGCGTACGAAGTGTCCCGGCTCTCCAACGAAGGGCCTGGCGATGACCCGACCGACGCCATACTCGCGCGACACCAGATCGAACGCTATCTCACAGATGCGGTACAGCTGCTCGACCGGGATCACCTCCTCGTGAGCCGCCACTTGGAACACGCTGTCGGCCGACGTGTACACGATTGGCCGTCCCGTGCGCACGTGCTCCCCACCGAGTGCCTCGATGATTGCCGTCCCAGAGGCGACAACGTTTCCAAGCACCTTTCGGCCGATCCCGCGCTCGACCTGGGCGATCAAGTTCGGTGGAAACCCCTGCGGAAACACCGGAAAGGGGCAATCGAGCACAACCCCCATCATCTCCCAGTGGCCTGTAACGGAATCCTTCCCAGGGGAGACTTCCGCCATCCGGCCGAACGCTCCAGTGGGCCATGGCGCCTCTCCGTCCGCTCGACCCGCGACATGCGATAGCCCGAGTGAATCCAGCGTGGGCAGGTGCATCGGCCGAAGACGAGAGAGGTTGCCGAATGTGTCGCTTCCGACGTCGCCGTAGACCTCAGCGTCCGGCAGTTCGCCCACGCCAACGCCATCGAGCACGATGACGATGACGCGCGAAAAGGACTGAGCCGGCACTCAGGGATGGTGGGATGAGAAGTAGTTCGCCACCACGCGCTGGGTCTCTATCGTAGAAATCGCGTGCTTGAAGATCAGCTGGTCCGCGCCGTTGACCTCAACGATGATGGCAAACCGATCGAAGTTCTTGATGCGGCCCTCGAACGAACGGCCGTCCAGTAGATGAAGCGCGATGGGCAGCCGCTCGCGCCGCGCATAGTTGAGAAACACGTCCTGAACATTGGCCTGAACCGCCGACGAACGTGGTTCCGCTACCTGCGCCATCACTCGGATTCTCCTCGCCGTACACCACGCGCCTCAAGCATCGCGTCAACCAACGCCAAGGCCGACGGGCCCTCGCCAGGCCCCTCGACCCATACAACATTAGGCTCTTTGCGAAACCAGATCAACTGCCGCCGAGCATAACGACGATTCTCCTGTGCAATGAGCGCACGCGTTTCGGCCTCGCCACGAAGGCCCCGGCGTAATTCCATCACCTGTCTGTAGACGAGTCCGCCGAAGGGCCGAGCGCTCTCATGAAGCCCCGCAGCCAGCAACCCATCCACCTCAGCAACCAAACCACGCTCGAACTGCTCATCCACCCGCCTCGTCACGCGTTCGGCCGTGAGTGCCGCGGACATCTGGAGGGCCACGCCGAGCACCTCGCAATCGGCGATGGGTGAGACCGTTTTCGAGAAGTGCTGCGTCAACGGGATGCCAGTAATCAGGTACACCTCAAGCGCGCGCACGAGGCGCTTGCGATCGCGCGGCATGATCCGGGTAGCCGAAGCCGGGTCCACTCGCGATAGCCATCGATGCAGTCGCTCCACGCCACGAAGGTCGGCAATTCGCTCGAGACGACTCCGAACGACATCATCGGCCCCTGGACCCGGAAAGAGTCCTCTCGTCAGAGCCCGGTAGTAGAAGCCGGAACCGCCGGCCACGATCGGCAACTTCCCCCGTCCGTGCACCTCGCGAATCGCGATCGCGGCATCACGAGCATACTGCGCGGCCGTATAGACCTGCGTCGGGGCCGCGACGTCCAGGAGGTGATGAGCAATTCGGCGTCGCGACGCGGCTGGCACCTTGTCCGTACCGATGTCGAAGCCTCGGTACACGGCTGTTGAATCGCAGTTGATGACCTCGCCATGCCAGCGTTCGGCGACGGCGAGCGCCAAGGCACTCTTGCCTGACGCCGTTGGGCCCAGAATCGCCAGAACGAACTTCATGTTCTGAGCAACACGTAGATGGCCAACGCCGAGAGCAGGACGAGGAACCCCCAATGCCTAGATCCGCGTGGTCATCAATAAGGCGGCGCTTCTTCGTTATAGAAGAACGTCACCGTAAAGAGCGCCTGCTCCTCGGGATACTCGGGTGGCAACGGCTCTGTCGGGTTGGAGGTAAGGATGGCGTTATAGGCTGCATTGTTGAACGCCTCGATTGCCGATGGCCCGACGACTGAAATGTCTGAGATTCGCCCGTCCTTGTGGATGTTGAACTGCAGAAAGACGTGCCCCTTCATCAGCCACGCCGCATTTGGCACGAACCAGTTGCGTTTCACCTGCGCGACGAACCGCCTGATCCAAGGACCGAACTCCACTCCCCTGGAGTCGAACTGAATCGCCGCACCTGGCTGGTTGGCGCCTCCGCGGGGGTTGTCGAAAGACCCTTTCTGGACATACCGCTCAAGGTTCCGCAGTGCCTCGCCCAGGTCACTGCTCTTTGGCATCCTCAGTGCCTTGCTCGGTTGCCTGTAGCCAGTCTCAGCCTGCGCCAGCGGAGATGGCACCTCCGCCGCTGACGAAGTCGGGTCGGGTGGCGCTGGCGGCGTTAGCTGAGGAACCGCCGCTGCCATCTCCGACTCCTTGAGCGACTCCTCGACTGATTCCTCGAGTGATTCCTCAACGCGATCGCCACTGTCGCCCTGCGACAATGGCAGCGGATTGATCGGATCGGGCGCCACCACGGGAGCGCTGGCCTGGCGATCGATGTCGGAGAGTTCGCTTCGCTCCGGCGGCGTGGGCGCCTCGATGTCCGCACGGGGTTGTACGAACACGAACGTGGGATTCTCCTCTTTCCGCTCTTCGGCCAGCAGGCGCGCCTCCTCTAGGCGTTGCTGCTCCTCCGCACCTCTCTCGAAGTACGGCAACTGAGGTAGGAGCAGTATCAGGGCGGCAAACGTGGCATGCACGACCACGGATAGCACGACGCCCTCACGGCGAGAGATCGCGGTGCCGACCACCGCTTCGTCCTGGTACCGCTGTTCGATGTCGAAGTGAATCAAGGGACAAAATCGACGTTATCACACCAGACGCAACTGGAATGACGAGGAAGATGACCCTCACGCACGCTGGGCTGTATATAGATAGACGATCCCGAGCGACAAAGGGACTGCAGACACGCGCGTAAATCCAGCGGTCGCGAGAATCTCACAGAACGCCTCCGGCGCTGGAAATGTGATGACCGACGCGGGCAGGTATGCGTACGCCCCCTGATGTCCAGACACGAATCGACCGACCCGCGGAAGCAAGAACCTGAAGTACCACAGGTACAGCGTCGAGATCCCAGGTATGCGAGGGACTCCGAACTCAAGAATCGCCAAACGCCCTCCCGACTTCAGAGTTCTCGCCATTTCCAGGCAGGCCTCATTTGGCCGCTCGACATTGCGAATACCGAACGCCACAGTTACCGCATCCACGCTTGCGGTCCTCACCGGCAGACGCGTCGCATCGGCCTGCACGAGCCCAATGCCTGCCTGCAGACCGGCGCGCTGGATCTTCTTGGAACCGACCTTCAGCATGGCCCTGGCAAAATCGACGCCGATCACCATTCCCAGTCCTTCGCTCCGGCGCGCCTCCAACGGAACGTCCGCCGTGCCGCTGCAGACATCGAGCAGAACGGTCTGTCGAGTCAGCCCGAGCGACTGAATCGCTCGCCGGCGCCAACGGCGGTCGAGACCGGCGCTGAGTACCCGGTTCAATAGATCGTACCGAGGCGCAATCGCGTCGAACATGCCTGCGATGCGATCCGAGCGCTTGGAGGGTGGGCTCGTCACAGGCACCAGAACACACCACAAGCGCGATACCCCATGGCACACCGCTCCCGCGCTCCACAGCGACCTGTCTGCTTATCCGAAATCCATCGAGAAGCCTGCGCCGCGCTCGGACTCGCGAGCATGTGCGAAGCGACGCGGTACTCTTTGTCCACCAGTTGTCCCATCATTCGAAATAGAGCGATGCGGCGGTAGAAACGAAGTAGACGAGGCCAACCCACCCGTTCAGATCGAACGCTCGCTTTACCTTGGAGAGATCCGAATCGCTCACGAGAGACTGTTCATACGCAAGCAGCACAGCGACACCGGCCACCCCGGCCAGATAGCTCACCGGTAGACACGCCACCTGCCAGAGCGCCGCCATGCAGACCACGGTCGCAACATGCATCACTCGTGACATCGCAATCGCACGCCTGACACCGAACCGGACAGGCATCGAGCGCAAACCGTAAGCCCTGTCGAACTCGACGTCCTGGCAGGCATAGAGCACGTCGAACCCCCCGACCCACAGTCCGATCGCCAGACCCAAGAGCCACGGCTGCCAGCCGGAGCCTCCTCCTGCAGCCAGCCAGCCACCGACCGGAGCCACAGCCATCGCAAGCCCAAGGAATATCTGCGTATAAGACGTGTAGCGCTTCGCCAGCGAGTACCAAAAGACCACCGCCAAGGCTAGCGGCGACAGCACACCACAGAGCATATTCAGGCGAAACGCCGCAAACACGAACACTGCCGCCGAGATCGCAACGAAGATGCCCGCCTCTCGCCTGGTGATCAGGCCACGAGGCAATTCGCGTCCGGCCGTCCTGGGATTGAGCGCGTCGTGACGCGCGTCGACAAGTCGATTGAATCCCATAGCCGCGCTGCGGGCCGCCACCATGCTCACCGCGATCCACCCAACATTGAAGATGGAGAATCCACCGGTGCGCCAGGCCAAGAGCGCCCCGGTGAAGGCGAACGGCAGGGCAAACACCGTGTGGCTCACACGGACGAAGGAGAGGTAGGTCGAAAGACTGCGCATCTCGTAGCCCTGTGTCCTGGCGACCGTCAGGCCGTCTCGTCAGGCACCCAATCAATGGCGTCTGGAGAAACACCTGAGACCAAGAATTCTTCCACGTTCTCCACGCCCGCAGGAATGCGAACCGCGATGAGTTTCGCTCGCTTCCCAGGTTCGATCGTGCCGAGATCGGCTTCGAGGCCAAGGGCGCGAGCGCCGGCGACCGTCGCACTGCCGATGAGGTCCTTCGCGGGCACGAGCGGTGCAATCTTCCGGGCCGCATGCAATTCTGCGAACAGATTGAGATCGCCCACGCTGGCCAAGCTGTCCGTGCCAAATGCCACACGTACCCCCGCAGCGTAGAAAGCCTCGAGCGGAGGGGCGCCGACACCGACGTGCGCATTGCTCCTTGGGCACGACACGAGCGTCGCGTCGAGCGCCCTGAGTCTCGCCAGATCGCTGCCACCGAACTGCACTCCGTGCACCGCGATTACGTCGCGACCGAGAAACCCCAGCGACTCGAGGTAGTCGACCGGGCCGACGCCGGGGACAGGCCACGACTTTGTGACCACACCTAACTCGCGGAGCAGCGTTCGCCAGGGGCCGGTACCCGAACGTAGCAATTCGACCTCCTCTGCCGATTCGCCAAGGTGCACACTGGACACGCGGAATGACTGCTGTTCGAGGTCTGCGCGGAGAGCGGCAAAGAGACCGGGCGACACGGAATAGGGGGCGTGAGCCGCCAGCGTCCAACGAATGCCGGGCATGGCGGGTTGCGCGTCGATGATCCGTCGCGCCTCCGCCACCATCGCGGTCGGCTCGGCCACGTCGAAACCCATCAGCTCATGAAACACCAGCGCGGCCATGCCGGCTGCTGCAAGCAGCGGGCCCGTCACAAGAGTATTGCTGATGTCGCCTACGGCCGCCGTGCCGCATTCTTTCGCCTCTCGGATCGCATCCTCGGCCGCCTGGATCACGACACGGGATCGAGGATCCGCCAGATTCCGTCGAGCCCGCATTACCGGTCTCATCCAGTCAGTGAAGCAAGTTGCCTTGGGAATCGTGTCGCGCAAGTACGACAGTTCGAGGTGAGTGTGGGCGTTCACGAGTCCTGGAAGCACTGCGACGCGGCCCAGGTCCACCGCGTCGAGGGCCGCCGTGTCCTTCACCGACACCACACGGCCGCGATCGATCGTCACCTGCGCGCGTCGGAGAGGTTTGCCAGAGACGGGCACGATCCACTCCCCTCGATAGCGAATCACGTCAGGACTGCACCTTCGCCCGTCGGCTCTTGACCTGTCGACTCCGGGCGGGATACAGGAGCAGCTCCTCCGGAACGGAGGTATCGCCCGCGACCCGCGCCGTGGCCAGCGAACGCATACGCGGCACGTCGCGTAACCGAACGATCGGGTCGCCGACGATCTCGTAGTGCATGTTCCGACGCTTGGCGGCATAGCCGGCGTCCTCAATGTTCAGCACGATCTCGAGCTCGTCCATGCAGTAGCTGGCACCAGCAGCTCGTACGACGTTCTCCTCGATCATCATGCTGCCCATGTCGTTTGCACCGAAAGCCAGGCTGAGCTGTCCGACCTTCCCCCCCTGGGTAACCCACGACGCCTGCAGGTTGTCGAAGTTGTCGAGCACGAGGCGGGACAGCGCCAGCGTTCGCAGATAATCCACGCCCGTCGCCTCCACGCCGCCGAGTTCGGTGCGCTGAGGCTGAAAGCTCCACGTAATGAACGACGTAAAGCCGCCTGTTTCGTCCTGGAGCGCCCGCAAACGCATCAGGTGCTCGATCCGCTCAGCGTCGGTCTCCAACGTCCCGTACATCATCGTCGCCGTCGTACGCAGCCCAGCCTGATGAGCGTGGCGCATGACGCCGATCCACTCGTCCGCCGTCGCCTTCGTATGGCAGTGAAGCAGCGTCCGCACACGGTCCACCAGGATCTCAGCTCCACCGCCAGGAATGCTATCCAGCCCGGCCTCAACCAGTCGGCCAATAACTTCCTGAACCGACAGCTTGGCCAGGCGTGAGATGTGAATTATCTCTGGCGGAGACAGCGCATGCAGCTTGAAATTCGTGAACCGTGCCTTGACTGCCCGGAACAGATCCTCGTACCACTCGATCGGCAAGTCGGGGTTGTGTCCTCCTTGCAACAGGAGTTGGTTGCCCCCCACCTCGATCGTCTCCTGGATCTTCCGGAAGATCTCCTCGAAACCGAGGACATAGCCATCTGCCGCGCCAACCTCACGATAGAACGCGCAGAAGTTGCAGCGGGCGACACAGATGTTCGTGTAGTTGACGTTGCGATCGATGATGTAGGTAACGATCGGGTCAGGATGCCTGCGCGTGCGAACGGCATGCGCCAGTTGGCCAAGGAGGTGGGTTGGCGCCTCACGGTACAAGAACAGGGCCTCGGCTGAGTCGAGTCTGCCGCCCTGCCTCACCTTCTCTGCTAGTGCGTCGACGGTCAATAGAACTCCAGTTCCCGCCTTGGACCCAGCCCGAGATCGGCTGCGTAGTCGAGGAACAATTGCAGCCCAGCCGCCTCGTCCGAGCCGAGTCCGTAGCGCACATTATCCCTTAGGTACGCGGCCGCCCTCGCCGTCTTCTCCATTGCGCTTCCTCCGTACTCTCGAGCAATCTCAGGAATCGCCCGCACACCCTCCGTCTGCGCGGCTCGCAACGAGGACACATCTGACACACTCACCGCTCCTCGCCGTCCCGTCCATGCGGCATAGACAAATGGAAGTCCCGTCATGGCCTCCCACTCGGATCCGAGGTCGATCTTGCGCGCTCCGTGATCCGCGGCGTCCGTCTCGAGAGCGGGGTCGCCTATGAGCAAGGCCGCGTCGGCCGTTCTCAACATCGCCCCAAGATCGGGTCCGTGTGAAATAAACTCCGGCGCGATGCGAAAACGCCTGGCACACAGCACCTTGGTCAGTGCGACTGACGTGCGTGAGCTGGCATCGAGGGCAAGGCGGCGAACATCACCAATCTCCGTCCGCGCGAACAGCGCCACCGATCCGACTGCGCCTCTCGAGCACACCCCGACACCTGGCACCAGCTGATAGTCCAAGGCTGAGAGGTATTCCACCGACGGAATGAGGCCCAGGTCCACGTGGCGATCGAAGAGTAGACGGGCGCACACTGACGGCACGTCGTAACGAACGTGCCACCGGTTTGGCTCCAGGTCGAGTGCCCAGGTTAGTGGCCTCGCATTGAGGTAGCCGACCGCGCCGACGCGGATCATGGACGGGAGATGCGCCCGTCGCGCTCTACGGGTTCGAAACCGCCGGCCTCGATGTTCCGCCTGACCTCGGCCAACGGGGTCCGCCGGCGGCCCTCGATGGTGGTAGTAGCTGGCACATTGTCGAGGTCGTTTGCACCGAAGGTGAGCGCCACCTGCGCCAGTTTCGGCCCGTACCGCCGCCAGTCCACCTGAATGGCTGAACCGGACGGCATCGCGAGGCGTGCCAGCGCAACAGCCCTCACGTCCTCGTAGCCAGTGGTGGCCTTGAAGGGGTTCAGTATCGACGGCAGCGGGGAGAAGGCAGCCACCGAACGGAAGTGCCCAGACAGCGCCCGGGCGCGCAGGATGCTACTCACTCGTGTCCCGCTCTCCGTGCCGTCAACGGTCAAGCGCGTATCGAAAAAGCCCGACGCCTCCAGGATCTCAAGCGTGGCCTCAGGCGACTCGAACCGATCGACCGGGGTCTCGGCCACTCGATCCAGCCCTGCACCGCGTAGCGTTTCGAGCGCCCCCTGCAGTTCACGGCCGGGAGCCAACTGCTCGATATCAGCGAGCGAGAATCCTGACACTGCACGTTCGCCCGCTATCCCCGCAACGGCTCGAACCATGGCAACGGCGCTGTTGAGGTCCGTCGGCTTCCCCGTGATTCGGAGTTCTCGTGCATCCCGAGCGACGTCGGCATCAATCGGCTCACCGTCAGCGTACATGGCCACCAGGACATAGGTGACCCGCCGGCCACACGCCTGCCGACGGGCATCATCGGCCAGCATGCCGAGCGCAAGAATATCCTGGAGCAGCGCCAGCTCCTCAATGTCGGCGGTTGCCAGCGGCTCACCCGCCGCAATCTTTCCCGCCACGACCTCATGAACTGTCACTATGCCGACCGTGCGATCTGCTCTGAAATCCTGGCCGCCAGTGCGACCGCATCGCGTCCGGCCCGGCCAGTCACGCGTGCATCGCGTCGATGGCGAACGGCGTTAACGAAGTTCTCGAGCTCACAACGCAGCGGCTCCTCATCGGGCACCCTCAGCGACTCCGCTTGGATCGACCGTGTACCGTTCTCGCGGACGAGCCGAAACACCTCCACAGTGCGGGCCGAACAATCGACGGACACACAGGCGTCGGATTGGAAGATCTTGAACGTCCGCTCCCCTTCCTGGCTGACACGACTAGCCGTGAGGGTGGCGACGCAGCCAGACGCAAACCGAACCCGTGCATTTGCCAGGTCGGTCTTGTCCGTCAGCACGGCTGCACCGACGGCTTCTACGGCTGTCACCGGCGAATCAACCAAGGCGAGCAGGAGCTCCAGGTCGTGAATCATTAAGTCGAACACCACATCGATATCGAGACTTCGGTCTGGAAGGCGGCTAAGCCGCCGCGCCTCCACGAACCGCGGCCTGGTGACAACGCGGAACGCCTCGACCACCGCTGGATTGAAGCGCTCGGTGTGGCCTGTGGCAAGCAACGCCCCGTGCTCCTCAGCCAGTGCAACCAGCCGATTCGCGTCGTCGAGCGAAGGGGCCAGTGGTTTCTCCACAAGGGTTGCGATGCCGCGACCAATGAAGTGACTCGCCACCTCCGCATGGACCTCAGTGGGCACGGCAATCGTGATGGCATCGACACGATCAAGCAGGTCCCGCACACCGCTGACGGCGATGCTGCCGTACTGACTGGCCACATCCTGCGCACGGGTCGCGTCAATATCCGCAACCCCAACCAACGACACGTGAGGCATGCCCGACAAGATCCTGGCATGGTGGCGACCCAAATGGCCCACGCCGACGACGCCGATGCGCACAACATCCATCACTGCTGATGGGCGGGAGCGGTCCCATCTGCGCGTTCCACTCCTGCGTCGCCGATACGTCTCGCCAGCATTGCGATGTTGGCGCCGTCGGCTGCCGAAAGCACTTCCGGACCATCGATGATGAGCGTCTTTCCTGCATCGATCGAGAGCGCAGTGGCGCCGGCCGCCCGCATGATCTCGATCGTGCCGAGGCCGACGACGGGGACGTCGAATCGCATGTCCTGTGTCGGTTTGGCCACCTTGATCACGGATACACCAGCCCCGGCCAAACTCGCCGCCCGGCGGATTAACTCGTCGGTGCCTTCCATCGCTTCCACTGCCACCACTGCCCGATCCTTCACCGCCACCGTCTGGCCGATATCGAGTGCCGCGATTGCATCGGCAAATCGGTAGCCGTACTCGATGTCTTGGGTCTCGTCCTGACTCGGCTTCCGGCCCGTCAGCACACCGGGACACGCCAGAAGCGGCTTAATAAGTTCCGTGGAATCCATGACCTCGATCCCATGGTCGCGAAACACATCCACCACGGCGCCCAGCAAGCCGTCGGTGTTCCTAGCCCCGAGCTTGCGGAGAAGCGACAGCATGACAAGGTCAGGCAAGATGAGTCCGCTCGAGAAGATTTTGGTGTGCTTGACGGAGCCTGCCATCACCGCGCGATCCACGGCACCCTCTTGCAATAGCTTGATGCATTTCCCGAGTTGTCCGAGCGATACCCAGTGTAGGGCCGCGTCCAGACGCGCCGCCGCCACGATCAACTCCTCGGACGCCTCCTCTTTGATCGCAATGACGATCACCTTGTGCCCCTGACTCCGTGCTGCGTCAAGGAGAACCAGCGGAAAACGCCCCCCCCCAGCGATAAGACCCAGGCGCATGTCAGTGAGTGAACGGTCCCCGTGGTGGCGCGGCACTATTCATCGCCGAACGCTTCCTCCGCAGGGCGGCTCGGCTTCCGAAGAATGACACCCCGCTTGGAGGTCCAGATGAAGTTCAGGAGGTAGGCCACCTCTGGATCGGTCAAGGTGGAATCACGCCGAATCGCGGCCACCGCCCTCGAGGTATTCAGCTTCGACTGCAGCAGATACCTGTACGCCCGCTTCAACTGGGCGATCGTGTCCGGAGTGAAACCGCGCCGTGCCAATCCGATGGTGTTCACTCCGAAGATACGGGCCGGCCGGCTGCCGATGGTGCGGCCAAATGGAAGCGCGTCCTTGGTCACCACGGAGTAGCCACCCGTGAAGGCATGACGGCCCACTCGACAGAACTGGTGCACGGCCGTCCCGGCGCTGACGTTGGCGAAGTCCTCGACGATCACGTGTCCACCCAGCGTGGCATGCGGACCAAAGATCGTATCGCTGCCGATCTGACAGTCATGCGCCACATGAACGTAGGCCATGAAGAAGTTCCGTTCACCGATACGAGTCTGGCCGCCGCCTTCGACCGTCGCGCGATTAATCGTCACGAACTCCCGAAACGTATTACCCCGCCCAATCGTAAGTTGGGTGCCCTCACTCTTGAACCGAAGGTGCTGGGGCGCCATGCCGATCGAGGCCATCGGGTAGACCTGTGTGTCGTCGCCGATATCGGTCCACCCTCCAACGACTGCAGCTGCGCCTATCCGGCATCGGCGACCGATCGTCACCTGCGGTCCAATTACGGCATTCGCCTCCACCACAGTACCAGCGCCGATCCGCGCAGATGGGTGGACCACCGCGGTCGAATCGACAAAGTCCGCGCAGGCGTCTATCGATAGCAGCAGCGTCGCCTCGGCAACGATTTGGCCCGCAACCAGCGCCTTCGCGTGTGCCTTGCCGAGGCTCGAGCGTACGCGTTCTATCCGGACCTCCAGCCTTACCTGATCGCCCGGGATCACCTGCCTCCGAAACTTCGCGCCATCGATTCCCCGAAGTGCCACACGCGCCGTAGCCGACACATCATCACGCTCGAGCAATAGAGCGGCGGCAGCCTGTGTCAGGGCCTCGATGGTCAGAACTGCTGGCATCAGCGGCGCTCCCGGAAAGTGCCCCTGGAAGAACTCCTCATTCACGGTGAGATTCTTCACCGCCACCAGGCGTGTCCCCGGCTCGTGCTCAGCGACGGCGTCGACGAGAAAGGATGGATATCGGTGGGAGAGGCGACCGAGCAGCGCGGGCAGGTCGATGGACACGGGGCGTCAGCCTCCAGCCATCAGGGCTCTCGTGGCCCACGGTGAAAGTGTCACACCAGAAACCTGAAGGCAGGATCCAGGGAGCCGGTCGGTCAATTCTTGCTGTCGAACTTCTTGATGACGTCAGCCGTGATATTAAGGCCCGGGTTCGCCCACGCAAGGCCCGCATCGCTGACGGAGAACACCATATCCAAGCCCATCTCAGCCGACACCTCGGCGATCACAGGCGTGAGCTTCCCCTGGAATTCAACCTGCAGCCCCTGTTGAAGGTCCTGCAACTCTTTCTGCGCGTCCTGAGTCGTTCGTTCGATATCGGTGTTCTCGCGGTCGATCTTCCGCTGGAGCTCCTCGCGAGCCGAGGCGCTGAGTACCGTGGCACCGGACTGCAGCTTCTGCTGATCACTCAGCAGCACCTTGTTCTTCTCGTTGAGTTCGGCGACCTTCCTGTCGTTTAGCGCTTTCACGCGGGCCGATGCGGCCTTGCCATCGATCGACTCGGCGATGATCTGCTGAACGTCGATGAACCCCATTCTTGCGCCCGCTGGAAATGGGGGCGCTGGAAACGGGGCTACCTGGGCCGAAGCCTGGGGCGCCGGTGCAGGCGCTCCTGGTGCCGCCGCCTCCTGAGCAAAACCTTGAGCGGTCGACAACACGATGCCTATCGCCACGACAACAGTCAC